>Ga0315903_10001605_pt1 | contig 34401 bp, 27 predicted proteins | sample LakEriMetagenome_7_FD_203524 | JGI IMG/M metagenome (GOLD analysis project Ga0315903, IMG submission 203524) | Freshwater fungal communities from buoy surface, Lake Erie, Ohio, United States - Buoy 2 MA119 | ecosystem: Environmental > Aquatic > Freshwater > Lake | place: USA: Lake Erie, Ohio...
GGCGCCGGTGGTCACCGCGATGACGGGGCGGATCGCCAGGGCAGCGGAGACGATGCCGAGCCACGCGAAGGCCAGTCCGAGCCCACCCGGTAGTGCGATCGGCGGGATGACAGCAAAGGCCGAGATGACGAGTACGACGTAGCCCACCCGCGTGGCCCGATCACCCATCCGCACGGCGAGCGTGCGCTTGCCGACCGCGGCATCGGTGGGGATATCGCGCAGGTTGTTGGCGACGAGCACGGCGCAGGTGAGCGCTCCCACTCCGATCGAGGCGACCCAGGCCGCTGCGGGGATGGTGAGTGCCTGGACATACGCCGTGCCGACGACGGGCACGACACCGAAGAACGCGAAGACGAAGACCTCACCGAGCCCGAAGTAGCCGTAGGGCTTGGGGCCGCCGGTGTAGAGCCAGGCTGCGAGGAGTGCCACGCCGCCGACGGCGAGCAGCCACCACTGTCCGATGAGCGCGACCAAGATGAGGCCGGCCGCAGCGGAGACGAGCAGGCTTGCCAGTGCCGCGAGGCGCACGCGCGCCGGAGCGGCGAGTCCCTGCCCCACGAGTCGCACCGGTCCGACACGCTCCGTGTCGGTGCCGCGGATGCCGTCGCTGTAGTCGTTGGCGTAGTTGGCGCCGATCTGCGCGGCGAGCATGACGATCAGCGCGAGGCCAGCTCGCACGGGCTGGACCGCGCCGATGGTGGCGGCCGCGCCAGTGCCCACGGCGATGGGAGCGATGGCGGCGCCGAGCGTGCGCGGGCGCGCGCCCTCGAACCACTCGCGTGCCGTGGCCATCCGACCTCCCGATCAGTCGGCCCGCGCGAGTGCGCGCAGGCCAAGTCGGTCGATCTTGCCACTCGGCAGCATCGGCAGGCTTGAGACAGGCACGACCTCGGGTCGCGCCGCGCCTCCCAGTCGCTCGGCGACGAGCGGTGCGATGGCGGTGAGGCCTGCGGGGTCCTCCATGACGACGTAGGCGACGAGGCGATGGCCCTGGCGTGGATCCGGGATCGCGACGACGGCGGCTTCGCGGACACCCAGCTCGCTGAGGACGATGGCCTCGACCGCGCCGAGTGCGACGTTGACCCCGTGCACGGCGACGACGTCGTCGATGCGCCCCGCGATGCGCAGGCGGCCATCCACCCAGTCACCGTGATCGGCGGTGCGGAATCGACGCTCGCTGCCCGCACCGCTGAACTCCGGGGACTCCCCGTCGTCTCCCCGGTATCCCGCGGCGACCTGCGTCCCGACGACGTCGATGCGCTGGGTGTCTCCATCAAGCTCGATGCGAGTCCCGGGGAGGGGGACGCCGTCGTACACACAGCCCCCCGTGGTCTCGGTCATGCCGTACGTCGTCACGAGACGGATGCCTGCCTCGCGCGCACGCTCGGCGAGGTCGTCGGGTGTGGCGGCAGCGCCGACAAGCACGGTGGTCGCTCGCGTCAGCCATGCGGTGGCCTCGGGCGAGGCGAGGATGTCGGCCAGCTGCGTGGGCACGATGGAGATCGCGAAGGGCTCCTCGACGCGCAGGGTGAGGAGATCGTCGACGCGGAAGGCAGCGGCACCGCCCACCGACGACAGCGCGTGCAGGGAGGTCCCGGCGAGGTGAGCGCGGACGATGGCGCCGAATCCGCCGATCGAGGTCACCGGCAGGGCCAGGACCCACGAGCACGCGCGCAGTCCGGGGATGTGCGCCCAGGAGGCCTCCACGGCGGCACGCAGATTGGCGCGCGTCACGAGGACCCCGCGGGGCGCGCCGGTCGAGCCGCTGGTCGCGGCGACCAAGGCGGTGTCGTCGTCTTCGACAGGCTCATCGGGGCGGACGCAGGCACGCACCATCCGCGCGTAGTCCTCACTCACATGCCGTGACGGCACCGGGAGCAGCGTGAAGGGGGCGCCGTCGCCCTCCATGCGTGCCGCGAGGGCCGCGCGTGCCGCCTCGATCCCGGCAGGGCCGGGGGGCACGTCGACCGCACGCAGAGGGAGTGCCGCCATGCGGACGAGAGTAGGCCTGACTAGGTTTGGTGCTACCGGTGATCCCCACCGGCCCACACGAAGGAGTCACCGGTGGCGCAGGAGTTCGATTCCCGCAACCGATATCCCCTGCCGCCCGTCGTGGCCGAGGGATCCCCCGCCTTCACGGACCCGGGCTACTCGAGCATCGTGCCCGCGTGCGAGTGGGTGAGCGTCGGGGACTACGGCGATATCCGCTACGAGCACTCGACGGGCGATGCAGCCGGTATCGCCAAGATCACCATCGATCGCCCGCACAAGCGCAACGCCTTCCGACCCCAGACGCTCTTCGAGATCTCCGACGCCCTCAATGAGGCGCGCGATGACGACAGCATCGGCGTCATCATCCTCACCGGCCAGGGCGACTGGGCCTTCTGCAGCGGCGGCGATCAGATGATCCGCGGCGACGACGGCTACATCGGGGACGATGACGTCGCCAAGAAGGGCATCGGGCGGCTCAATGTCCTCGACCTGCAGATCCAGATCCGTCGCACGCCCAAGCCGGTCGTCGCCATGATCGCGGGCTACGCCGTCGGCGGTGGCCACGTGTTGCATGTCGTCTGCGATCTGTCGATTGCCGCATCCAATGCGCGCTTCGGGCAGACCGGACCCAAGGTCGGCTCCTTCGACGGTGGCTACGGCTCGGGCCTGCTGGCGCGCACGATCGGGATGAAGCGCTCGCGCGAGGTCTGGATGCTCTGCCGGCAGTACGGCGCGGAGCAGGCCTACGACTGGGGGCTGGTCAACTCCGTCGTTCCGCTCGCCGATCTCGAGCGCGAGACCGTGGACTGGGCTCAGCAGATGCTGGCGCTCTCCCCGCTGGCGCTGCGCATGCTCAAGGCTTCGCACAACGCCGCCGACGATGGTCTCGCCGGAGTGCAGCAACTCGCGGGTGACGCCACTCTGCTCTTCTACATGACGGAGGAAGCGCAGGAAGGCCGCGATGCCTACGCCCAGCGCCGCTCACCCGACTTCGCTAAGTTCCCGCGCCGCCCCTGATCGACGTGGACGTCACACTCTCCGACATCCTGCGCGATGCCGTCCCCTATGCGCTGCCGCTCACGCGTCGCTTCCGCGGCATCGACGTGCGCGAGGGTCTACTCATCCGCGGTCCGAGCGGATGGGGCGACTTCGCGCCCTTCGACGACTATGCGCCGCGGGGATGCGCGCTCTGGCTGGCCTCGGCTGTGGAGGCGGCGTTCGGCACCTGGCCCGAGCCGCGCCGCGAGATTGTGCCGGTCAACGCCATCATCCCGGCCGTCTCCGCTCAGGATGCGGCTGCGCTGGCGCGCCAGGCGGTGCTGGAGCACGGGTGCACGACCATCAAGGTCAAGGTCGCGGCCATGGGCGAGGTGCTCGCCGACGACGAGGCGCGGGTGGCAGCCATCCGCGATGCTGCTGACAGCGCGCTCGCATCCGAGGGTGGTGGCACCGCCAGCATCCGCCTCGATGCCAATGGCGGTTGGTCTGCCGATGACGCGGCGCGCGCACTCGGCCGCCTCGGGGCCTACGGCATCGAGTACGTCGAGCAGCCGTGCGCGACAGTCGATGAGACGCTGATCCTCCGGCGCGTCATCGACCTGCCCATCGCCCTCGACGAGTCGGTGCGCTTCGGCGATCCGCGCGCCTTCGAGGCCGCCGACATCGTCATCCTCAAGGCTGCGCCTCTCGGCGGTGTGGCCGCGGCGCTGGAGTTGGCTCGATCCTGGGGCGGCCCCGTCGTGGTGAGCGGCTCCCTCGACTCGGCCGTAGGGCTGGTGAGCGGACTCGCACTCGCCGCTGCGCTCACGGGTGATCCGCCCGCGTGTGGCCTGGGCACCGGCACGCTGCTCGCGCGCGATGTCATCGCCCCACCGCTGGTGCCTTTCCAGGGTCACATGCCCGTCGAGCGAGTGGCACCTGACCTTGACGCGCTCATGGCCGCGCGTGATCTCGTCGGCGACCAGCGCGCGCGATGGTGGCGTCAGCGTCTTGTCGATGCGTGGGAGTCCGGCGGTGCCGGACTCGTCGAAGCCCTCGACGCATAGAAGGCGAGCGATCCGGGTGCCCGAGCGCGCTGCCGCCGGCCCCGCGAGCTGACTGTCCTGCCCCTCTGCGAGCACTGTGGTCAAATGTGGGTCAACAGAGCCCCGCCGGACCTCCCCCCGTCGCTGGTTCCCGAGGGAAGGTCTTTCGTGCGACGGTCGTCGATGTCTCTTCAGCCCGCATTCGGCCAGTCCCGCGCCGCGGTGCCGACCGCACGCCTACGCGCTGTCCTCGGCAGCCTTGTTCTCGTGACGATGGTGCTCGTGCCGCTGGGCGCATCGTCGGTCGCAGTGGCTGCACCGGCAGGGTTTGACTGGACCAGCCAGACTTCTGCCGCTGACAACGCCTGGCTCTCGGTGACCTACGGCAACGGCCTGTTCGTCGCGGTGGCCGCCTCCGGCACCGGTAACCGGGTGATGACCTCCCCGGACGGCATCACCTGGACCAGCCGAACCTCCCCCGCTGACAACGGCTGGATCTCGGTGACCTACGGGGGCGGCCTGTTCGTCGCGGTGTCCTACTCCGGTGCCGGCAACCGGGTGATGACCTCCCCGGATGGCATCACCTGGACCAGCCGAACCTCCCCCGCTGACAACGACTGGATCTCGGTGACCTACGGCAACGGCTTGTTCGTCGCGGTGGCCGCCTCCGGCACAGGTAACCGGGTGATGACCTCCCCGGACGGCATCACCTGGACCATCCGAACCTCCGCCGCTGATAACTTCTGGAGCTCGGTGACCTACGGCAACGGCCTGTTCGTGGCGGTATCCGGCGACGGCATCGGTAGCCGGGTGATGACCTCCCCGGACGGCATCACCTGGACCAGCCGAACCTCCCCCACTGACAACGACTGGTCCTCGGTGACCTACGGGGGCGGCCTGTTCGTCGCGGTGGCCGGCTACGGCACCGGTAACCAGGTGATGACCTCCCCGGACGGCATCACCTGGACCAGCCGGGCTTCTGCCGCTGACAACGTCTGGAACGAGGTGACGTACGGGGGCGGCCTGTTTGTCGCGGTGTCCTTCTCCGGTATCGGTGACCGGGTAATGACCTCCCCGGACGGCATCCTCTGGACTAGCCGAACCCCCGCCGCTGACAACGACTGGTCCTCGGTGGCCTACGGGGGCGGCCTGTTCGTCGCGGTGTCCTTCTCCGGTACCGGTAACCGGGTGATGACCAGCCCTCCTCCCCCTCCCCCCCCGCCCGTGTATCCGCCGGGTGCGCCCACCGGGTTGACGGCGGTGGCGGGGGATGCGTCGGCGTCGGTGTCGTGGATGGCACCGTCGGACTCGGGGTCGTATCCGATGTCGACCTATCAGGTGACGTCTGCTCCGGGTGGGCGCTCGTGTCTGGTGTCTGCGCCCGCGCTCACGTGCACGGTGTCGGGCTTGACGAACGGCACGTCGTACACGTTCACGGTGCGTGCGTTGAATGGTGCGGGCTGGGGGTCTGATTCCGCCCCGTCAAATGCGGTGACGCCGAGGGCAACGCCGAAGCCGTCGATTGTGATCACCGCGTCGCGGGACGCAGCGGACACCCGCGTCGTGCGGGTGACGGGGACCACGACCGGCTTGGTGGGTGAGCAGGTGACGCCGTGGGTGCGGTTTCCCGGGCAGACCACCTTCACCGCGGGGACCGGGGTGCGGACGGTAGCCGCGGACGGCACCTTCGAGTGGTCTCGTGCCACGGGCAAGAAGGTCCACGCCTACTTCACGCACGGGTCGATCAAGTCCAACACCGTGGTGATCGCCTCCCGGTAGGAAGCGCGTGCGCGTCTCCCGTGAGAGGCTGCGGGACGTGAACAGCCCGGCGGTCGCGCGCGCCCTCCTCGAAGAACTGGTCGCGGGCGGCGTGCGCGATGTCGTGCTTGCGCCAGGCTCCAGGTCCGCCCCGATCTCCCTGGCACTGGCCGATGCCGAGCGCCGCGGGCTCGTGCGCCTGCATGTGCGGATCGATGAGCGCAGTGCGGCCTACCTCGCACTCGGCCTCGCGCGCGGCTCGGATGCACCCGTGGCAGTCGTGACCACGTCCGGCACTGCAGCGGTCAACCTTCATCCGGCCATCGTCGAAGCGGCGTACTCCGGCGTGCCTATCGTCGCGGTCACAGCGGATCGCCCCGGTGCTATGCGGGGGAGCGGGGCCAACCAGACGATCGACCAGCGTGACCTCTTCGGTGACGACGTGGTCGCGTGCCTCGATCTCGAGGGCCTCAACGAGTCTGATCTCCGACGCGTGGTCGCTGACGCGCTCGATCTCGCGGTCGGCGACCAGCCTGGGCCGGTGCACCTCAATCTCCCTCTGAGTGAACCGCTGGTGGCGACGGGTGCCCACGCCATCGGCGAGGTGCAGGCGCGCGCACGAGATCTGCAGCCGTCGCGGCAGCGCCGAGACATGTCGACACTGCTCCCCGCAGGGGTTAATGCCACCCGAGGCCTGCTCATCGCGGGTGACTTCGACGACCCGGTCGTGTGCGCGGATGCCGCTGCTCTCGCGGAGTCCCTGGGCTGGCCCATCGTGAGCGAGCCCTCGGGCAATCTCTCCTCCCACGCCTTGGCCCTCAGGCACGGCCCGCTGCTGCTCGGCAGTGCCGCCGATCGCGAACTCATCCCCGATGTGGTCGTCACGGTCGGTCGCGTGGGTCTGCATCGATCGGTATCCGCCGTGATCCGCGCGGCGCGCGCGCACATCGCGGTGGATGTCCCGCCCCGACTCGGCCGTGTCGATCCGCTGCGGACCGCCAGCGTGATCGTCGACGCGGTGCCCGAGGCCGGTGACGGCATCCCGGATCCCGCGTGGGCAGCGCGCTGGGCCACTGCCGACGATGTCGCGGCACGCGTAGTCACGGAAACCCTCGATCTGGAATCCCTCTCGGGTCCTTCAGTCGCGCGCATCGTCGCTCAGCACGCAAGCCCTGATGACCTGCTCGTGGTCGGTCCGTCGTGGCCGGTGCGGCACGTGTCGTCCTACGCCGGGTCGCTCGCAGCGACCTGCATCGGCAATCGCGGCACGTCGGGGATCGACGGAGTGATGTCCACCGCCTGGGGGGCAGCCCTCACGCGATCGGGCGGGACGACGTATGCCTTGATCGGCGATCTCACCGCGATCTATGACCGCAACGGGCTCCTCGCACCGGCGAGCGAGCCGCGACCGCGCCTCGACTACGTCGTCATCGATAATGACGGCGGCGGGATCTTCTCCTCCCTCGAGCAAGGGGCGCCGGAGTTCGCGGCCGACTTCGAGCGGGTCTTCGGCACCCCGCATGGAGCGGACCTGAGCACTCTCCTGGCCGCGCCGGGCATCGAGGTGACGACGGTCGACTCTGTGACGGATCTGCGCAGTGCACTGGAGCGACCCGCGGAGGGGGTGCGCGTCATCATCGCTCGATGCGCTGCGCGCGCTGATGAAGCAGATCTCATCCGCTCCGTGCAGTCAGCTGTCGACGCTGCGCTCAGCTGAGCGGAGCGGTCAAGCGCACGATCGACGCCCCGAGATCGGGGTCCGTGCCGCGGGTCCAGTCGAGATCGAGTCTCTCGAGGAGACGCACCATGCCGGTGTTGCTCGCGAGCACGAGCGCGAGGACCTCGTCGAAGCCCTGGCGTCGTGCGAGATCGACGAGATGCTGGAGGAGGCGGCCGCCGAGCCCGCGACCCTGCCATGCATCCTCGACAATCACTGCGATCTCCGCGGTCGACGTCTCCTCGGGGCGATCGGGGAAGACATTGCCGAGTCCGACGATGTCACCGCGCCAGTTGACGGCGACGAGGGTCGCGCCGCGGTGACCACCGGCGACCCGACGCAGCTGGTCCTCGCGCCAGTCCGTGTGGGGGGTGAAGTAGCGCTGGTAGCGCGTCGCCTCGGATGAGCGTGCGTGCATGTCGGCGACACCCTCGGCATCCTCGGGTCGCGCGAGCCGAATGACCACCTGCGTGCCATCGCGCAGGTACTCCACCCAGCCGAAGCCACCCGCGCCCGCGGGCGCACTCGCGACAGCGTCGACCAGCCGGAGCAGCGCCGAAGCGCGGGCCCGCTCGACGGCGGCGAAAGGAGCGCCATCTCGGTGCAGGACGACGTGGTGGTCCGGCGTCCACTGCAGGCGCATGACGTCGCTGGCAGCATCGTCGCCCTCGGTCGCCGGCTCGACGGTCCACGAATCCGCCAGCACGAGTTCTGCAGCGGCGCGCGGTGCGCGCTCCGGATGCTCCACGAGTTCCGCTGCGGCGTCGAGAACGCGGGCGATGAGGTCGTGCTCGTCCTCCGGCACCCCGGGCGCGGCGAGGACGCGGTGCCCGGCGGTCGCGAGGGCGCGCGTGAGGTCGTCGCGCTCGAGCGCGGTCGGCGCCGAGCAGATGAGGTCGATGAGCTGCGTGCCGTCGTCCTGCGCGTGCGTGAAGAGCGTGATGACTTCCGCTCCGATGAGGGCGAGGACCCTCAACACGCGGGCGGTCGCGGCCGGAGTGGCGGGAGCGACCACGCGGATGCGCCAGGGACGCGTGGCGCCGTCGTAGTCGCGACCTCTCGGATCAATCGCCGCCAGGGACTCGAGCAGTCGTGACGTGAGGCGCACCCACGCCGCGGCCTCGACCGGTCGCGGTGTCAGGCCGTCGAGCAGGGCGAGACCTGCGCCCACTGCGAGGAGATGCAGGGTCGCTGCGTCATCGTCGATCGTGGAGTCGACGCCACCCTCGCCGCGGAGTTGGCGCACGACGGTGCGCGCCGCGTCCCAGCGCATGGCCACGCGCTCGCGCACCACCTGGGCGAGTTGGTCATCGAACGGCGCGAGAGCCGTGGCCTGGAGCTCGATGACATCCCACACCGACGCGGGTGCGCCGAAGGCCTCACGGGCCGCGGCCAGGATCGTCTGGAGGGCTTCCCCTCGGGCCTCGGCGGACTGTGCCTGCTCCTGCAGTCTCTGCGAAGTAGGTGGGAAGGGCAGCGCCTCGGTGACGAGGGCGAGGAGCGAGCTGCGGCTGTCGGCGACGGCATGGACCGAGCGGGTGGCCGCGTCCGCGGTAACGGCGACGTCACGGCGCGATGTGGCCGCGACGCCGACATCTTCGAAGAGTTCGTGTGCGGCGGCGAGGATGCGTCGTCGTCGCTCGATACGCGCGGCGCTCTCGCTCATGGCCCCAGCCTAGGTGGGAACTGGATGAGCCGTGAATTCTGTGAGAGTCGGGGAACTACGCGAGTGCCTGTCGAATCGGGGCAAACTTGGCGCGGGACTCGGCGAGCTCGGCCTCAGGGTCGGAGCCGCTCACGATCCCGCAGCCCGCGAAGAGTCGCAGGGATCCAGGACGGACCTCGGCGCAACGGAGCGCGATCCCGAACTCGCCATCGCCGCGACTGTCGAACCATCCCACAGGACCGGCGTAACGACCGCGGTCCATGCCCTCGAGCTCTCGGATCATCGCGGATGCGCGCTCGGTCGGAGTGCCGCACACCGCCGCCGTCGGATGCAGTGAGGCGGCGAGGGCGAGGACGGGTGCGCCATCTGCGAGGCGACCGGTGACGTCGGTGGCGAGATGCTGGACATTGGCGAGTCGCAGCACGTGGGGTCGCTGCGGCACGCGCAGGTCGGTGCAGTGGTGGCCGAGGGCGCGCGCGACCGAGCGCACGGCGTACTCATGCTCCTCGAGGTCTTTATTGCTGCCGAGCAGTGCCTCGGCCAGGCTCGCGTCCTCGCTCTCGTCGCCGCGACGCTTCACCGTGCCGGCGAGCACGCGGGACAGGACGGTGTCGGAGGTGCGCCGCACCAGGAGCTCGGGCGTGGCCCCCACCATGTCGTCGACCTGGAAGGTCCAGCACTCGGGATAGGCATCGGCAAGGCGCTGCAGGAGATAGCGCACATCGAAGTCATCGCTCACCTCGGCGACGACGTCGCGTGCGAGCACGACCTTGTCGACCTCGCCGCGGCCGATGCGATCGATGGCCTCGCCGACCGCCAGCTTCCACTCTTCCGAAGTGCGCGTGCCGCGACCCCAGTCGACGCGTGACGGCGCAGGGGGGCGTGTAGGCGAGGGGAGCAGGGCATCGGGTGGGAGTAGGTCGTCGGGATCGTCGACCACGGTGAGCCAGGCGCGCCCTTCGCGCCGTCCGAGCACCGCGCGTGGCACCACGATGCGCGAGGTGCGACCCGAGGCCGGCTCGGGATCGAAGGTGAACGATCCGAACGCCACCGGACCGGTGCCGGGCAGTTTCAGGGGATCGTCGACGTCCGCGAGACGGCACCACTCGGCCCACCAGCGCTGCGTGCGGCTGAAGCGCTCATCGCCGGTCACGTCGAGGGAGGCGGCAACGCCCCAGCCCACCAGGCCATCGCCATCGCGCACCCACGCGGTGCCGACAGCGTCGGGCAGGCGATCGAGAAGGGGGCCGGGGTCCTCGAGGGGCATCGTCCTCACCCGGGGCGCCGCCGTCGTGGAGAGCACCGGGATGGCCACAGGCCGAGGGTACGGCCCCATGCCGTACCCGGCGACTTCGTTGGTGGCCCGTCGAGGCAGATCCTTGGGGGGCTTGCTCGTGAGTGCCGAAGGCGGGACCCGCGAACTTTGGGTGGATTCCGCCCTCCCAGGGCACTATCTACCCAAAGTTCACGGACGATCGGGCCCGGCATGCCGGACGCCAGCCCCGCTGGGAGGATCTCCCCATGTCCCGCGCCGACCTTGAGAAGCAGCCCACCGAGGTCGCGGCGATGTTCGACGAGGTCGCCGAGCGCTACGACCTCACCAATGACGTGCTGGCCCTGGGCCAGACCCGCCTCTGGCGCCGGGCGGTCGTCAACGCGGTCGCCCCCCGCCCGGGGGAGCGGATCCTCGACCTCGCTGCCGGCACCGGCACCTCGAGTGCCCCCCTGGCCGCCCGGGGGGCAGCGGTCGTGCCGTGTGACTTCTCCCTGGGGATGCTCACGGTGGGGCGGCGACGTGAGCCGGCGCTGGCCTTCGTGGCGGGTGACGCCATGAGGCTGCCCTTCGCGGACGCGACCTTCGACGCCGTCACGATCTCCTTCGGCCTGCGCAACACCGTCGATCCCGAGGGGGCCCTCGCGGAGATGGCCCGGGTCACCCGGCCCGGGGGGCGCCTGGTCGTCTGCGAGTTCTCCCACCCCGCCTTCGGCCCCTTCCGGACCATCTACTCGCGCTATCTCATGGGCGCCCTGCCCGGGATCGCACGCCGGGCGTCGTCCAATCCCGACGCCTACGTCTACCTCGCCGAGTCCATCCGGGCCTGGCCGGACCAGGCGAATCTGGCGGCCCTGATCGCCCGGGCGGGCTGGCACGACGTGGAGTGGCTGAACCTGACGGGGGGCATCGTCGCCGTGCACCGGGGCCGACGCTGACGTCATCAGCCCGTAGATAGACTTCCACCGCGTCGGGCATGGAGCCCCCGCGTGACCGCTCGCAAGAGGTTTCGGGCCTGTACGGAGGAGTGTGGTGAGTTCCTACGCGCCGATCCTCGTCCTCGGCCTCCTCGCAGCGGGCTTCGCGATCTTCAGTGTGACGCTGACCACGTTTACCGGCCCGAAGCGCTACAACCGGGCCAAGCTCGACGCCTACGAATGCGGTATCGACCCCACGCCTCAGCCCATGGGCGGCGGACGCTTCCCCGTGAAGTACTACCTCACGGCGATGATGTTCATCATCTTCGACATCGAGATCGTCTTCCTCTACCCGTGGGCAGTGGCATTCGACCAATTGCCGCTTTTCGTCTTCCTGGCGATGATGTTGTTCCTGTTCAACCTCACCGTGCCGTACGTCTACGAATGGCGTCGCGGCGGACTGGATTGGGACTGACGCCATGGGTCTAGAAGAGAAGTTGCCGTCCGGTGTGCTGCTGACCACCGTGGAGAAGGTTGCGGGCTACGCCCGCAAGGGATCGCTGTGGCCCGCCACCTTCGGTCTGGCCTGCTGCGCCATCGAGATGATGGCGACCGGCGGCCCGCGTTATGACATCGCGCGCTTTGGCATGGAGGTTTTCCGCGCCTCGCCGCGCCAGGCCGACCTCATGATCGTGGCGGGTCGCGTGAGCCAGAAGATGGCTCCGGTCCTGCGCCAGATCTATGACCAGATGCCCAATCCCAAGTGGGTGCTCGCCATGGGTGTGTGCGCGAGCAGTGGCGGGATGTTCAACAACTACGCGATCGTCCAGGGTGTCGACCACGTGGTGCCTGTTGACATGTACCTGCCCGGCTGCCCGCCGCGTCCCGAGATGCTCATCGACGCGATCCTGAAGATTCACGATCAGATCCAGGACATGAAGCTCGGCGTCAACGCCGTGCGCGAGCAGGAGCAGCTCGAGCTCGCCGCGCTCACCGCGAGCCCGACGCTGGAGATGCGAGGACTGCTGCGATGAGCGATCAGCAGCCTGTGTCTCCGGAAGTCGCCGGTCTCGAGGTCGCGGCGCGTGCCACGACGATCCCTGAGGGAGTGCGCGAACTCGAGGTCATCGGCGTCCGGCACGGGGCCTTCTCCGCCCAGGACGGCGGCGACACCTCCGGCTTCGGTGGTCTCGTCGCGCCGATCGTGATGCCGGGCCCGACCGAGCGTCCCTACGGCGAGTGGTTCGACGCGGCCGCCGATGAGATCGAGCTGGCCCTCGCCGACCGCGGCCTGCCGATGGCCTCAGCGGTGGAGAAGGTCGTGGTCTACCGCGGCGAGATCACCTTCTTTGTCCGCCGCGAGCACCTCCTGCCCTTCGCCTCCGTCCTGCGAGATGAGCCGGCGCTGCGGTTCGAGATGTGCATGGGGGTCAATGGAGCGCACTACCCCGGCGACCCCGGGCGGGAGCTCCACGCGGTGTACCCCTTCCAGTCGGTGACGCATAACCGCCGGATCCGGGTCGAGGTGACCTGTCCCGATGCCGACCCGCACATCCCGTCCATCACGTCGGTCTATCCCTCCAACGACTGGCATGAGCGCGAGACGTACGACTTCTTCGGCATCATCTTCGACGGCCATCCGGCACTGACTCGGATCGAGATGCCCGATGACTGGCCGGGCCATCCGCAGCGCAAGGACTACCCGCTCGGCGGCATCCCGGTCGAGTACAAGGGCGCTGAGGTGCCGCCACCCGACCAGCGGAGGGCATACACCTGATGACTACCGATCAGAGCATCGCCGACGAGGGAATCGTCTACGAGGGTGAGTTGCCAGACGAGGACCCCTACGCACTCTCCTACGAGACAGGCCAGGGCACCGTTTACACCGTGTCCGGTGGCGACTGGGACTCCATCTCCTCGCCCGATGAGGGCGAGCGCGAGCGCATCGTCGTCAACATGGGCCCGCAGCACCCCTCCACGCATGGCGTGCTCCGCCTCATCCTCGAACTCGAGGGTGAGACGGTCATCGATACGCGCTGTGGCATCGGCTACCTCCACACGGGCATCGAGAAGAACATGGAGTACCGCACCTGGACCCAGGGCGTGACCTTCGTGACGCGCATGGACTACCTCTCGCCTTTCTTCAACGAGACGGCGTACTGCCTCGGAGTGGAGAAGCTGCTCGACGTCACCGATCAGATCCCCGAGCGCGCGAGCACGATCCGCGTCCTCATGATGGAGCTCAACCGCATCTCCTCCCACCTCGTCGCGCTGGCGACCGGTGGCATGGAGCTCGGCGCGCTCACCGCCATGACCTTCGGCTTCCGCGAGCGCGAGCTCATCCTCGACATCTTCGAGATGGTCACCGGCCTGCGCATGAACAGCGCCTACGTGCGCCCCGGTGGCGTCGCCCAGGACATCACCGACGATCAGGTCGCGCGCATCCGCGAGACCTTGCCGCTGCTGCGCAAGCGCATGAAGGACACCACCGACCTGCTCGTCGACAACGCCATCTGGATGGGCCGCACGGTGGGTGTGGGCTATCTCGACCTCGCGGGATGCATGTCCCTCGGCATCACCGGACCGATCCTGCGCAGCACCGGCCTGCCGCACGATCTGCGCAAGTCTCAGCCCTACTGCGGCTACGAGAACTACGAGTTCAACGTGCCCACGCAGGACACCTGCGATGCCTACGGCCGCTTCCTCATCCGCATCGCAGAGATGCAGGAGAGCATCAAGATCGTCGAGCAGGCCCTCGACCGTCTGCGCCCCGGGCCCGTCATGATCGCGGACAAGAAGATCGCATGGCCGGCGCGGCTGTCGATCGGTGGCGACGGGCAGGGCAACTCCCCGGAGCACATCAAGGAGATCATGGCCCAGTCGATGGAGGCACTGATCCATCACTTCAAACTGGTCACCGAGGGCTTCTCCGTGCCGGCCGGTCAGGTCTACTCCGCGATCGAGTCGCCGCGTGGCGAGCTCGGGGTGCACATCGTCAGCGATGGCGGCACTCGGCCCTATCGCGTGCACTACCGCGACCCTTCCTTCAACAACCTCCAGGCCACGGCGGCGATGTCCAACGGCAGCATGATCTCCGATGTCATTGCGGCCGTGGCCAGCATCGACCCGGTGATGGGTGGGGTGGACCGCTGATGGCCTACGACGAGAGCGTCATGACGCAGATGCGCGAGATCATCGCGCGCTACCCGAGCTCGCGATCCGCGGTGATGCCGCTGCTGCATCTCGCGCAGAGCATCGACGACGAGGTCACGCCGGAGGCCATGCGCGTGATCGCAGACGAGCTGGGTCTCACCACTGCCGAGGTCACCGCTGTCGCGACCTTCTACACGATGTACAAGCGCCGCCCGGTGGGCAAGCACCACATCGGCGTGTGCACCAACACCCTGTGCGCGCTGCTCGGGGGCGATGCCGTCTACGACGCGATCTCCGAGCGCCTCGGCGCCGGCCACGACGAGCGCGACGTCGACGGCACCTTCTGGCTCGAGCGCATCGAGTGCCAGGCTGCCTGCACCCATGCCCCGGTCATGACCGTCGACTGGGAGTTCATGGACTGCCAGACTCCGCAGAGCGCCCTCGACGTCATCGATCGCCTCGCTCGCGGCGAGGAGGTCGTGTCGACTCGCGGCCCGGTCATCCGCGACTTCCAGGCGACCGAGCACACACTCGCCTTCCCCGTCGACGGCCTTGCGGGCGAGGGCGGAGAGGCCGACGCAATCATGCTCGCCGGCCTCACGGTGGCGCGCGAGCGTGGCATGACGGCGCCTGCGCCACGGGAGGGATCCGCATGACACCGCTGACCCCGGTCATCACGGCCCACTGGGACGTGCCTGATTACTTCACGCTCGACGGCTACCGCCGCCATGGTGGCTACGTCGCCCTGCCCAAGGCACTCGGCATGGACCCTGACGCCGTCATTGGCATGGTCAAGGACACGGGTCTGCGCGGTCGCGGCGGCGCAGGCTTCCCCACCGGCCTCAAGTGGAGCTTCGTGCCGCAGAACGACGGCAAGCCGCACTACCTGGTCGTCAACGCCGATGAGTCTGAGCCGGGCGCCTGCAAGGACGTCCCGATCATGATGGCCAACCCGCACGCGCTGCTCGAGGGCGTCATCATCTCGTCCTACGCCATCCGCGCCAATCACGCCTTCATCTACATCCGCGGAGAGGTGCCTCAGGCCATCCGCCGCGTGGCCACGGCGATCCGCGAGGCGGAGCAGGCGGGTCTGCTCGGCGACAACATCCTCGGCTCGGGCTTCAGCCTGCGCGTCGAGGTGCACTCGGGCGCCGGTGCCTACATCTGCGGCGAGGAGACGGCACTGCTCGACTCGCTCGAGGGCTACCGCGGCCAGCCGCGTCTCAAGCCGCCGTTCCCCGCAACCCACGGCCTCTACGCCGCTCCCACCGTGGTCAACAACGTCGAGACCATCACCAACATCCCGTGGATCATCAACAACGGCGTCGACTGGTTCCGCCAGTTCGGCACCGAGAAGTCCCCGGGCTTCAAGGTCTTCGCCGTCTCCGGCCATGTCGCGCGCCCCGGGATCTACGAGGCGCCCCTCGGCATCACCATGCGCGAGCTCCTCGACTACGCCGGTGGGGTCGTGGGCGGCGATGGCACCGTGAAGTTCTGGATTCCCGGTGGCTCGTCGGTCCCCATGCTCACGGCGGATCACCTCGACACCCCGCTCACCTACGAGGCGATGGCCGAGGCCGGCACCATGCTCGGCACGGGCACGCCGATGGTCTTCAACAGCACCGTGAGCGTCGTCAAGGCCGTCACGCGCTGGCTGGAGTTTTACAAGCACGAGTCGTGCGGCAAGTGCACGCCGTGCCGCGAGGGCACCTACTGGATCACGGGGGTGCTCGAGCGCTTCGAGCACGGACACGGCACCAATGCCGACATGGATCTCCTGGTCGAGGTGTGCGGCAACATCGCCGGACGCTCCTTCTGCGCTCTCGGTGATGCCGCCGCGACCCCCTACCCCGCGGCCCTGAAGTACTTCCGCGACGAGTTCGAAGCAGCGACACACACTCCCGTCGACGAGGCCTTCCCGCCGGCGGCTTCCTACGTCTTCGGTGAGGTGGCCGCGCGATGACCATCGCCCCGCAGAGTCCTGCCGAGGTCACCCCCACCGACCTGGTGACGGTCAGCGTCGACGGCATCGAGGTGCGCGTGCCCAAGGGCATGCTCGTCATCCGCGTCGCCGAGCTGATGGGCATCGAGATCCCGCGCTTCTGCGACCACCCGCTGCTGGACCCCGTGGCGGCGTGCCGTGCCTGCCTTATCGAGATCGAGGGACAGCCCAAGCCCCAGCCCGCGTGCGCCATTGCCGTCACCGATGGCATGCAGGTGCGCACGCAGCGCACCTCGGAGATGGCCGACACCGCGCAGGAGGGAGTGATGGAGTTCCTGCTCCTCAACCACCCCCTCGATTGCCCCGTCTGCGACAAGGGCGGCGAGTGCCCTCTGCAGAACCAGGCCATGACCACTGGGCGTGGCACCTCGCGCTTCGAAGAAGAGAAGCGCACCTTCGAGAAGCCCATCAACGTGAGCGCGCAGATCCTGCTTGACCGTGAGCGCTGCGTCTCCTGCGCGCGCTGCACGCGATTCGCCGAGCAGATCGCGGGCGATCCCATGCTCGAGCTGCTCGAGCGCGGGGCCAAGCAGCAGGTCGGCATCGCCCCCGACCAGCCCTTCGACTCCTACTTCTCGGGCAACACCATCCAGATCTGTCCGGTGGGCGCACTCACGAGCTCGCTCTACCGCTTCCGTGCCCGCCCCTTCGACCTCGTGAGCACGCCGACGACGTGCGAGCACTGTGCATCGGGATGCTCGCTGCGCACCGACGTGCGTCGCGGGGTCATCACCCGGCGACTCGCATGGGATGACGCCGAGGTCAACGAGGAGTGGAACTGCGACAAGGGTCGTTTCGCCTTCGTCTACACCTACGAGGGCCGCATCACCTCCCCGCTGGTGCGCGAGGACGGCCAGCTCCGGCCGGCATCGTGGCCCGAGGCCCTTGACGTCGCTGCCCGCGGCCTTGCCGCTGCGCGAGGTCGCTCAGGAGTCCTCACCGGTGGCCGACTCACGCGTGAGGACGCCTACGCCTATGCGAAGTTCGCCCGCGTAGCGATGGGCACCGGCGACATCGACTTCCGCGCGCGTGTGTCCAGTGACGAAGAGGCGCAGTTCCTCGCATCATCGGTGGCCGGCAAGTCACTCGGGCCGACGTACGCCGATCTCGACCGCGCCCCGGTCGTGCTGCTCGTCGGCCTGGAGCCCGAGGATGAGTCGCCGATCATCTTCCTTCGCCTGCGTCGCGCGGCACGTCAGGACGGCCTGCGGGTCGTGGCCCTTTCGCCGGTCCGCACGCGCGGCACAGACAAGATGAATGCGCGCTGGTCTCCCTGCCTTCCGGGTGATGAGGCCAATGCACTGCAGCGCATCGCGAGCGGCCAGGCCGATCCGGAACTCCGAGAGCTGCTGGCCACACCCGGTGCGGTGATCCTCGTCGGTGAGCGGATGGCAGCGGTGCCGGGCGCTTTGTCGCAGGCAGCGGCTCTCGCCGAAGCCACGGGTGCGCAGCTCGGCTGGGTGCCACGTCGCGCGGGCGAGCGCGGTGCGCTTGACGCCGGTGCGCTCTCCGGCTTGCTCCCGGGTGGACGACCGGCCGACGACTCGCGCGCACGCGAGGAAGTCGCTGCCGTGTGGGGCGTGGAGCCGGGCAGCCTGCCCACGGGCGGTCGGGTCGGTCACGCCATCGTCGACGGGATCCTCACCGATTCCGGTCGCGTCGAGCGCGAGGAGGCCCGTGACCTTGAGGCACTCCTCGTCGCAGGGCTCGAGGCAGACGATCACGAGCGTGCTGATGACTTCCGCCGCGCCCTGAGTCAGGCCCCCTTCGTCGTCGCGCTGTCGGCACACCACAACGACGCCACTGAGGTGGCCGACGTGGTCTTCCCCGTGGCGGTCGTGGCGGAGAAGGCAGGGTCCTTCACCGACTGGGAGGGGCGCACGAAGCCCTTCTCCGCGGCAATCCACGGCGCGCAGTCGGTCTCCGACGGCCGCGTGCTGGCGATGCTCGCCGATGCCATGGACGTGCCCTTCGGCACCGGCGAGGTGGGAGCCCTGCGCGGTGAGATGGATCGACTCGGCTCCTGGTCGGGTGGCCGTCCGAGTGCACCCCGCGTGGCTCCCGCACAGTCCACGTCATCGGGCACCGTCGCTCTGGCGACCTGGCGTCTCCTGCTCGACGCCGGTCGCCTGCAGGAGGGTGAGCCGCACCTGGCTGCCACCGCTCGCCCGACCGAGGCCCTCATGTCCGCCGAGACCGCCCGTGCCCTCGGGCTGGCTCAGGCCGGCAGCGTGACGATCACGGCCGACGGCGGATCGCTGGAGCTCCCGCTGCGCATCGCCGATGTGGTCGACGGCGCCGTCTGGGTCCCGATGGCCTCCGAGGGCTCTCGGGTCCTCGCCATCGGCGCCTCGCATGGCTCGCGAGTGCGCGTCACAGGAGGTGCGGCATGAGTGGAATCACCTTCAACGATCCCTGGTGGCTCGTCCTGCTCAAGGTCCTGGCGATCTTCGTCATGCTCGTGCTGCTCACGCTCTTCACGATCTGGTGGGAGCGCCGCGTCGTGGCGCGCATGCAGTCGCGCGTCGGCCCCAACCGTGTCGGCCCGTTCGGACTGCTGCAGTCACTCATGGACGGCTTCAAGCTGGCACTGAAGGAAGAGATCATCCCCAAGACGGCTCATCGCGCCGTCTACTGGATCGCCCCCGTTATCTCGGCGACTATGGCCTTCATCGCCTTCGCGGTGATCCCCTTCGGCCCGATGGTGAGCATCTTCGGAGTCGAGACGCCCCTGCAGCTCACCGATTTCCCCGTCTCGGTGCTCTACGTCCTCGCCGTGGCATCGATCGGCATCTACGGCATCGTGCTGGCGGGCTGGTCCTCCGGGTCGACGTACCCGCTCCTCGGTGGCCTGCGCTCCTCGGCCCAGATGATCTCCTACGAGCTCGCGATGTCGATGTCCTTCGTCGCCGTCTTCCTCTACGCCGGATCGATGTCCACCTCCGACATCGTGGCCGCACAGGAGCCGATCTGGTACGCCGTGATCCTGCTCCCGTCGTTCCTCATCTACGTCACGGCGATGGTGGGCGAGACCAACCGCGCACCCTTTGACCTGCCGGAGGCTGAGGGCGAACTCGTCGGCGGCTTCCACACGGAGTACTCCTCGCTGAAGTTCGCGCTGTTCTTCCTCGCGGAGTACATCAACATGGTCACGGTTTCGGCCCTGGCGACGACGCTCTTCCTCGGCGGCTGGCGCGCACCGTGGCCGGTCTCCCTGTGGGAGAGCGCTAACACCGGATGGTGGCCGCTCCTGTGGTGGCTCATCAAGGTGCAGCTCTTCATCTTCGTCTTCATCTGGCTGCGCGGCACCCTGCCTCGATTGCGGTACGACCAGTTCATGCGCTTTGGATGGAAGGTCCTCATCCCGGCATCCCTGGTGTGGATCGTCATCGTGGCGGCGGCTCGTGTCGTGCGCAATGAGTTCTCCGTCACTACGCAGGAGCTGCTCCTCGTCGGTGCCGGCGTCCTCATCGCCATCGTCCTCGGCTCGTGGATCCTCCAGGTGCGCACCGCGCGGCAGGAGAAGCGCGAGCTCGAGGAGGGGGCCGCAGAGGCCGCGAAGCCCTTCGACCCCTACGCCGGCGGCTATCCCGTGCCCCCACTTCCCGGGCAGGAATTCACCTTTACTTCGCGGAGGGCACTTGCCGGCGCGACAGTGCCTGGCACGGCAGTCTCCGGCACCGCCGTGACCGCGACGGATGTCAGCGAAGCGATCTCGGACCAAGACTCACCTGAGGGGACCGAACATGCCTGAGCTGCCCCCCGCAGTGCGCGGCTTCGGGGTGACCTTCGCGACGATGTTCAAGAAGGTCGTCACCGAGGAGTACCCCGAGCAGGCTGACCGCTATCCGCCGAAGCCGCGCTTCCACGGTCGTCATCAGCTCAACCGCTGGGCTGACGGTCTGGAGAAGTGCATCGGCTGTGAGTTGTGCGCCTGGGCGTGCCCGGCTGACGCGATCTTGGTGGAAGCCGACAGCAACACCGATGAGGCTCGCTTCTCCCCGGGTGAGCGCTACGGTCGCGTCTACCAAATCAACTACCTGCGCTGCATCTTCTGCGGTCTGTGCATCGAGGCCTGCCCGACCCGGGCGCTCACGATGACGAATGTCTACGAGCTGGCCGATGACAATCGCGCTGACCTGATCTTCGAGAAGCAGGATCTCCTCGCCCCCCTCATGCCCGGCATGATCGCGCCCCCGCACCAGATGGTGCCCGGCACCACGGAGCAGGACTACTACGCCGGTAAGGTCTCGGGCTCGGTGCCGGAGCAGGAGCCCGCGGGGGACGAGCAGATCTGGCAGGAGACGCAGGTACCCACCTCTCGGGAGGGAGGCGCATGACCGAGACTGACACCAGCACCGCCGAAGCCGCGGTCTTCTGGGTGTGCGCTGTCCTCGCCGTGACAGGTGGTCTCGGCCTGATCCTTTCGCGCCGCGCGGTCCACAGCGCCCTGTGGGTTGCCCTGACGATGATCAGCCTGGCGGTGCTCTACCTCGCAAATGCGGCGCCCTTCCTGGGCATGGTCCAGATCATCGTCTACACCGGCGCCGTCATGATGCTCTTCCTCTTCGTGCTCATGGTTGTCGGCGTTGACTCCAGCGACTCACTCGTCGAGACGCTCAAGGGGCAGCGCGTCGTGGGCATCCTCCTCGCCGTCGGCTTCGGCATCCTCCTTGTGCTCGCCATCGGCACTGCGTTGAGCGGGGTGCCTGCTGTCGGTCTCGACGCGGCCAATGCCGAGTACGGCGGCAATGTCGAGGGCATCGCGCGCCTGCTCTTCAGCGAGTACCTCCTCGCCTTCGAGGTGGTGGCAGGCCTGCTCATCACCGCCGCCCTGGGAGCTTTGGTGCTCGCCCACCGCGAGCGCTGGCAGCCGCGCCGCACCCAGCGCGAACTCTCCGAGGAGCGGGTGCGCAGCGGGGATCAGATGGTCCCCTTGCCCGCACCCGGTGTGTATGCCCGGCACAACGCCGTCGACACGCCCGCGCTGCTTCCTGATGGGACCGTCGCGGAGATCTCAGTCCCCGGGCCCCTTCGCGCCCGCGGCGACCTGCGCCCGGTCGACACCGCCGCGGTGGCGGAGACCGAAGCTCTCGCGTCGGGCGCGGCTGCGCTGGGACCGGCCGACCACCCGGTCGCGGACGACCCGGGCACGTCCCCGGGGGAGCCGCGATGAACCCCGAGAATTACGTCGTCCTTGCTGCCGTCCTCTTCACCATCGGCACGGTGGGCGTGCTGGTACGCCGCAACGCGATCGTCGTCTTCATGTCGATCGAGCTCATGCTCAACGCAGCCAACCTGGCCTTCGTCGCTTTTGCTCGCATGCAGGGCAATCTCGAGGGGCAGGTGATCGCCTTCTTCGTGATGGTGGTCGCCGCCGCCGAGGTCGTCGTGGGCCTGGCGATCATCGTGGCGATCTACCGATCGCGACGCTCAGCCTCCATCGACGAACCCAACCTGCTCAAGTACTGATGACCGCCCCGGGGGCGAGCCACGCTCCTGGGTCAGACAAGGACATGACGTGATCAAGAAGGAGGCGCCGTGATCGGGACCGGCGCTGCTCGGATGGCGGACGCGACGGAGATCGCGCCCGTGATCCAGCCCTTGGCAGAGGCCACCGGGGTTTTCTCCTACCTCTGGCTCCTCATTGCCCTGCCCCTGCTCGGTGCGACGATCCTGCTGATCGGCGGGCGTCGCACCAACCGCTGGGGGCCCTACTTCGCCGTGCTCATGGTGGTCGGCGCCGCGGTCTACGCCATTGCCCTCCTCGTCGGGATGCTGGGCCTGTCCGCCGACAACCGGGCTATCGGGCAGACGCTCTTCGAGTGGGTGTTCGTGGGCGGCTTCACTGCACCGGTGGCCCTCCAGCTCGACCAACTCTCCATCGTCTTCGTGCTCCTCATCACCATCGTCGGCTCGCTGATCCACATCTACTCGCTCGGCTACATGGAGCACGATCCGAACAAGCGGAAGTTCTTCGGGTTCCTCAACCTCTTCGTCGCCTCGATGCTGCTGCTCGTCCTGGCCGACAACTACCTCTTGCTCTACGTCGGCTGGGAGGGTGTCGGCCTCGCGTCCTATCTCCTCATCAGCTTCTGGCAGTACAAGCCGAGTGCGGCGGCCGCGGGCAAGAAGGCCTTCGTCATGAACCGCATCGGTGACGTCGGACTGAGCCTGGCGATCATGCTCATCTTCCTCACCTTCGGCACCGTCGTCTTCGACGAGGTCTTCGCCATGGCCGGAGAGGCCAGCGAGTCGACCCTCACCTGGATCGGCCTGCTCCTCCTGCTCGCTGCGGCCGGCAAGTCGGCGCAGTTCCCCCTGCAGGCGTGGCTACTCGATGCCATGGAGGGCCCGACCCCCGTGTCGGCACTCATCCACGCGGCCACGATGGTCACGGCGGGCGTCTACCTCATCGTGCGCAGCGGTGCGATCTACGACGGCACGGTCTTTGCGCTCACCGCCGTCATGGTCATCGGCGTCATCACGATGTTCCTCGGCGCCTTCATCGGATCGGCGAAGGACGACATCAAGAAGTCGCTGGCCGGCTCCACGATGAGCCAGATCGGCTACATGGTGCTGGCGGCCGGCCTCGGCCCCGTCGGATACGTCTTCGCGATCTTCCACCTGCTCACGCACGGTGTCTTCAAGGCCAACCTCTTCCTCGGTGCCGGCTCGGTGATCCACGGCATGAATGACGAGCAGGACATGCGCCGCTACGGCGCGCTGCGTAAGGTCATGGTCGTCACCTGGCTCACCTTCATGGCGGCGTATCTGGCCATCATCGGCATCCCGCCGTTCTCCGGCTTCTGGTCCAAGGACGACATCATCCACGCGGCCTGGGAGGTCAATCCCCTCGTCGGTGTCTGCGCGATCATCGCGGCGGGTATCACCGGCTTCTACATGACTCGCATGGTCATCATGACCTTCTTCGGCAAGGCGCGCTGGCCCGACGACGCCCACCCGCATGAGTCCAAGGCCGTGATGACGATCCCGCTCATCATCCTGGCGATCGGATCGATGTTCACCGGACTCGCGCTGCTCTTCTGGGGCGACATCATTAGTTGGCTCACCCCGGTCACGGGCCTGAGCCAGTCGCCCCTGCCCTTCCCCGTCATCCTGCTGGAGATCGGCACGCTCATCGTCGTGCTCATCGGCGTCGCCATCGCCATCGGCATGTACCGCAAGAACGTGCCGGTCGAGGCACCCCAGGACGTCAACATCCTCACGAAGGCGGCACGCAACAGCATGTACGACGATGCGATCAACGACGTCCTCGTCGTCCAGCCGACCTACAGCGTCACCCGCGCGCTCATCGGGGTCGACAACCGCGGTATCGACGGAGTCGTCAACGGTCTGGCGGCCTTCGTCGGCGGATCCGGTGAGCGCCTGCGGCGCTGGCAGAGCGGCTTCGCCCGCTCCTACGCGCTGGCGATGGTCGGTGGTGCCGTCCTTGTCGTGGTCGTGCTCGCGGTGGTGAGGCTCCCGTGACGACGATTCCCTGGCTCACGATCCTGGGCGTGCTTCCGCTCATCGGCGCCCTCGTACTCCTCGTGCTCCCGCGCGACAACGCCCGCCTCATCAAGCAGGTGGCACTCGTCTTCTCGCTCGCAGCGCTCGTCTTCACGGTCGTGATGGGCCTGCAGTTCGAGGCCGACTCCACGGCGGCCTTCCAGTTCGTGGAGAGCTACCCGTGGATTCCCGCCTTCGGCATCTCCTACAGCCTGGGCGTCGACGGCATCGGCCTGGTGCTGGTGGCCCTCGCCACGACCCTTGTGCCGGTCACCATCCTGGCCGGGTGGAACGACGTCGAGGACGGGCGCAACGTAAAGGGCTACTTCGCCATGATCCTCGTCCTCGAGACGCTCATGATCGGGGTCTTCTCCGCGACCGACGTCTTCCTCTTCTACGTCCTCTTCGAGGTCATGCTCATCCCGATCTATTTCCTCATTGGGCGCTACGGCGGACCCAACAGGGCCTACGCCGCGACGAAGTTCCTCATCTACAGCCTGGTCGGCGGCCTTCTCATGCTCGCCGCCCTCATCGGCCTCTACGTCGTCTCGGCCCAGCAGCTCGGGCAGGGCACCTTCGACTTCGCGGCACTGGTCGGGCTCGACATCGACCCCACCACCCAGAAGATCCTCTTCCTCGGATTCTTCATCGCCTTCGCGATCAAGGCGCCGCTGTGGCCCTTCCACACGTGGCTCCCGGACGCCGCCAAGGAGTCCACTCCGGCGACCGCGGTGCTGCTCATCGGCGTACTCGACAAGGTCGGCACCTTCGGCATGATCCGCTACCTCCTGCCGATCTTCCCGTCCGCGTCGGAGTTCTACGCGCCGATCATCATCGCGATGGCCGTCATCGGCATCATCTATGGCGCGCTCGTCGCGCTGGGCCAGACCGACATGAAGCGTCTCTTCGCCTACAGCTCCATGTCGCACTTCGGCTTCATCGCGCTGGGCATCTTCGTCTTCACGACCTGGTCGATGACCGGCTCGACGCTCTACATGCTGGGCCACGGCCTTGCGACCGCCGCAGTCTTCCTCACCGCCGGCTTCCTCATGCAGCGTGCGGGTGGGTCGAGTGCCATTGCGACGTACGGCGGAGTCAACAAGGTCGCCCCGGTCCTCGCGGGCTTCTTCCTCTTCGCGGTGATGTCGGCGATCGCGCTTCCCGGCCTGGCAAGCTTCGTGGGCGAGTTCCTCGTGCTCCTCGGCACCTTCTCGCGCTACGTCGTGGTGGCGGTCATCGCCTCGCTCGGCATCGTGCTCGCGGCGGCCTACGGCCTGAGGCTCTACCAAAAGGTCGCGACCGGGCCCGAGTCCCCGCATGTGGAGGGGATGAAGGACCTCGGCGGTCGCGAGGTGACGTCTCTGGTGCCCGTCGTGCTCCTCACCATCGTCCTCGGTGTCTTCCCCGCACCCGTGCTCGACGTGGTCAACCCCGCGGTCGACCGGGTCATGGACACCATCGGGATGACCGATCCGGAGCCTGCACTGGGCCCGGCGGGAGGTGAGCAGTGAATCCCGACGTGATGGTCGCGCCCGAGATCGACTACCTCGCGATCCTGCCCATGCTCATCGTCGCGGCCGCGGCGGTCCTCGGCGTCATCGTCGAGACCTTCGTGGGCCGCCGGGCCCGCCGCCCGGTCCAACTCGTGCTCGTCTTCGGCTCTCTCGCGGCTGCATTCGCAGCGCTGGTCTGGCAGTCGGGCACGCGTTCACTCGAGGTGGAGGGAGCACTCTCCATCGACGGTCCCGGCGTAGTCCTCATGGGGCTCATCCTCCTGGTAGCAATCGTGGGGGCGATGCTCCTCGCCGAGCGTCAGCTGGATCCCGCGGGTGACGCCTTCGCGCCGCGCGCCTCGGCTCTGCCCGGCTCGGTCGATGAGCGCGAACTCACCCGTCGCGGCTATCTCCAGACCGAGGTGTGGCCGCTCTTCCTCTTTGCCGTCCTGGGGATGCTGCTCTTCGTCACCTCGACGAATCTCCTCATGATGTTCGTGGCCCTCGAGGTCATGTCGTTACCCCTCTACCTCCTCGCGGGCATGGCGCGCCGCCGGCGCCTGCTCTCGCAGGAGGCCGCGCTGAAGTACTTCATCCTCGGTGCCTTCTCCTCGGCGTTCTTCCTCTTCGGAGCGGCCCTGGTCTACGGCTTCGCCGGCAGTGTCGACTTCGCCGCTATCTCCGATGCCCTGGCCGCGAAGCCGGGCGAGACGGCCCTCATCGTCATCGGCCTCGCCATGCTGGTCGTGGGCCTGCTCTTCAAGGTCGGCGCGGTGCCCTTCCACCAGTGGGTACCCGACGTCTACCAGGGCTCGCCCGCTCCCGTGACCGCCTTCATGGCGGCCGCGGTCAAGGTCGCCGCCTTCGGCGCGATGCTTCGCCTGCTCTACGTCGCCTTCGGCGGCCTGCGCTGGGACTGGGAGCCCCTGCTGTGGGTCATCGCGGGCCTCACCATGATCGTCGGCTCCCTCGTGGCGATCGCGCAAACCGACATCAAGCGCATGATCGCCTACTCCTCGATTGCGCAGGCGGGTTTCATCCTCATCGGTGTCTCGACGGCGACAGCCGAGGGCCTGTGGGCCTCGATGTTCTACCTCGTGGCCTACTCCTTCACCACGCTCGGCATCTTCGCCGTCATCAGCATGGTGCGCGACAGTGGCGGAGAGGCCACGCGGATCGAGCAGTGGTCGGGGCTCGGGCGCACCAACCCCGTCCTGGCGACGGCCTTCGCGATCTTCATGCTCGCCCTGGCCGGCATCCCACTCACGAGCGGCTTCATCGCCAAGTTCGTCGTCTTCGAGGCTGCCCTCGCGGTCGATGCGGTGGCTCTTGTCATCGTGGGTGTCATCGCCAGCGTGATCGCGGCCTTCTTCTACGTCCGCATCATCGTGGTGATGTTCTTCCGGGACCCGCTCGACAACGCTCCCCGCGTGGCCGTGCCTTCGGGCTTCACCACTCTCGCGCTTTCCATTGCCGTGGCCGTCACTGTGATCCTCGGCATACTCCCTCAGCCCGTCTTCGATCTCATCGAGCGGGCTGGCGTATTCCTGCGATAGTGGACTCACCATGAGCCCGCATCCCTCTGGGTCGCTGATGGGCCTCGGCGTGATCGATCCCGCCCTCGAGGCCCGGCTTGGCGACGGCATGGAGCGGGTGGAGGAATACCTGCGTGCGTCGGTGCGCAGCGATTACCCCTTCGTCACCGAGGCCTCTCGGCACCTGGTGGATGCGGGCGGCAAGCGATTCCGCCCTCTGCTGGTGCTGCTCGCCGCGGAGTTCGGTGACCCGGACTCACCGGGCGTCGTCCCGGCCGCGGTCGTCGTAGAGCTCACCCACCTCGCGACGCTCTATCACGACGACGTCATGGACGAGGCCGACCTGAGGCGGGGTGCCGCGTCGGCCAATGCGCGCTGGGACAACACCGTGGCCATCCTCACCGGGGACTTCCTCTTCGCCAAGGCCTCCGACATCCTTGCCGACCTCGGCCCGGAGGCCGTGCGTATCCAGGCGCGCACCTTCGAGCGCCTGTGCACCGGCCAGATCCGAGAGACGATCGGGCCGGAGGGCGAGGATGCCGTCGCGCATCACCTGAGAGTGCTCTCCGACAAGACCGGCTCCCTCATCGCCACGTCGGGCCGTTTCGGGGCCATGATGTCCGGCGCGTCCCCCGAGGTAGTCGAGACGATGACGGTCTTCGGCGAGCAGATCGGCGTGGCCTTCCAGCTCGCCGACGACATCGTCGACATCGCCAGCGACTCCGATGCCTCGGGCAAGGTGCCCGGCACCGACCTCCGCGAGGGGGTCCCCACCCTCACGGGCCTCATCGCCTTGGCTTCGGACGACGATCCGCGGCTGCGCGAGCTGCTCACGCGAGCCCTTGACGATGACGATGATCATGCGGAGGCACTCAAGCGCCTGCGCGAGCACCCGGCGCTGGACGCCGCCCGCAGCGAGGCGCGAGCCTGGGCGGATCGCGCACGCGAGACTCTCGTCGCACTCCCCGAGGGCGGGGCGCGAGATGCCCTCACCGCGCTGTGCGACTACGTCGTCACCCGCACGGGCTGACGGATCTCGCCGACTCCCTCCGCTTTCGTCGGCTCGCGACACTTTCTCCCCCGTTATTGCCAGTTGGACGAGGCTGTGGCGCCTCTAGCGTCGTCTAACTGGCGATAACGGTGACGCCAGCGAGGGAAGCAGTCGGAAGCTGCGGCGACTGCTTGTCAGTAGCCGAGCAGGCGCGCGGCGAGGTCGTTCATGACCTCGGTGGCGCCTCCGCCGATGCCCAGCACGCGAGCATCTCGGTAGTGACGCTCGACCTCGCTCTCGCGCATGTAGCCCATCCCGCCGTGGAGTTGGACGGCTCGGTCCACGACATAGTCACAGGCCTCGACCGCGGTCTTCTTCGCCTGCACGGCCGGCAGGATCACCTCCTCGCCCGCGGCGTAGCGTCGTGCGACATCGCGGGTGTAGACCCGCGCCACATCGATCTGGCGGGCCATCTCCACGAGGGTGTGGCGCACGACCTGGCGTGACACGAGCGGGCGACCGAAGGTCTCGCGCTGCCGGGCCCAGGCGACGGTGAGGTCGAACGCGCGCTGGGCGGTGGAGTACGCCGTGACCGCGATGCTGATGCGCTCTGAGACGAAGTGCCGCGCGAGTGAGGCGAAGCCCATGCCCTCGCCGAGGACATCGGACTCGGGCACGGGTACGCCGTCGAAGGAGAGCTCGGCGGTGTCACTGCACCACCAGCCCATCTTCTCCAGGGCGCGCGGGGCGGCGTACCCCTGCGCGCGCGGGTCAAGAAGGACGAGCGAGATTCCGGCCGCCGCTTCCTCGGGGGTCCCTGTGCGGACCGCCGCCACCACGACATCGGCGCGCACGCCCGACGTGATGTAGACCTTTGCCCCGGAGACCTCCCATCCCGCGTCGACTCGGGTCGCCCGGGTGCGCAGGTGCGCGACATCCGAGCCTCCGTCGGGCTCGGTGACGGCGAGGCTTGCGATCGCCTCACCACGGAGCACGGGCGCGATGATGCGCTCGACGAGGTCGTCGGCGCCCGCGGTGTCGCCGCGCTGGCGTCTGCGCTCGACTTCGTCGACCACGTGCGGCAGTGCGATGCCGTGGCTGAAGAGCCCCGAGATGATGCCGCCGCTGCCACCTGCTTCGAGCAGCGCCTCCGTCATGACGACGACATCGACGAGATCACCGCCCGAGCCCCCGACCTCCTCGGGGAAGCCGATGCCCAGGATCCCGGCGTCGGCGGCCCGGCGATGCAGTTCCCGTGGCAGTTGGCCCTCACGCTCCCAGGCGGGCAGGTGCGGAGCGATCTCCCGCGTCGTGAATTCCGTGACGAGGGCGCGCAGGGCACGGCGCTCGGGAGTCTGGAAGGGGTCGTCTAGGGCTGCCGTGGGCATGGCCCCAGCCTAGGAAGGGCAGGTCCAGGAGGGGGAGGCTGTGTGCGAATGGCCGCATATCCGTGCGGGCGGTCCGAGGCCGGGGCTAGAGCGGCGGGGCTCGACTCGCCGCCTCGTCACCGCGCCCCCCCGACGGTGAGAGGCGGCGAGTCGAGCCCGTTCCGCCACCCCCGCGACTGGCGGACCCCCTAGGTCTATCGGTGGTGGGCTTCGGATGCCGGGCATCGCCGGGGATATAGCCCGTCTATAGCCCCCGATCCCGTGGGCGGAGGACAGGGTTGCCACACTGGGGGATGTCTGAGGCTGCGCGAGGGGGTGACATGCCAAGGCGTCGAAGCACGGATCGCGAGGCCGATGAGGCTCGCCTTGGCGACATCGCTCGCCCCGAGGACTTCGCCCTCGATGGCACGCCGCTCATCTCCTACCTCTGGATGCTGAGTGATCTCCCGGATGGCGACGCCGTCGGCTTCGCCATCTGCCGGGGCCTCTTCGCCCCCTTCGGTGCCGATCTCGCCCTCGTCTACGCCGCGCGCCCCGAGGGAGATGTGCTCGACCTGGTGGCTTCCTACGGCATGGGTCGTCGCCAGAACGCTGTCTATGCGCGCGTCACTGCCGACATGCACCTGCCTGGTGCGGAGACCTTCCGCATGGGCACCGAGAAGTGGTTGTCCAAGGACCAGGTGGCCGAGGGCTATCCTCTCGCCGCGCCGTTCTTCCGGAGTCTGTCGACGCAGGGGGAGATGGCATTCCTCCCGATGCGTCACCGCGGTGCGCCGGTCGGCTTCATGGTCCTCGGGTTCTCGGCCCCGGTCGAGCACACCTGGCACCTGCGCGCCACGATCGACGGCCTGCTCAGCGCCACGGTGATGTGGGTCCTCGCCTCCTCTGCCCTCAAGGGCACTGCGCGCTCCAATCTTGCGGAGGTTGCGCCGTTGGAGATCACGGCGCGCCAGCGCGAGGTGCTCGTGCTCCTGCGCGACGGCAAGGGCAATCGCGAGATCGCAGAGGAACTCGGCTACAGCGTGGCCACCATCAAGGCCGACATGACCGCGCTCGGCCAGCTCCTCGGCGCGAGTGGCCGCGCCGAAATCCTCGACAAGGCCAAGCGCGCCGGCATCTAGCCGCCGGGTTTTGCCAGTTATCGCGACTTCCTTGCTCGGAAAAGTCGCGATAACTGGCAAAAAGGGGTGGGCTACGTCGGCTCGGCGACCTCGAGGGCGTCCACGCGACTCGGTTGACGCGATCGACGTATTGCGTCGACCGAGAAGATCGCCAGGGCGATCCAGATAAGGGTGAAGCCGATCCACTCACCGGTGTTGACGCTGTCTCCAAAGACCGTGATTCCCAGGATGAAGATCACGCTGGGGGTGAAGTACTGGAGCACTCCCAGCGTGGCCAGGGGGAGGCGATTGGCGGCGGCGGCGTAGAACATCAGCGGGATCGCGGTCACAGGTCCGAGGAGCGCCAGCAGCACGCCCAGCCCCCAGCCGCTATCCACGACAGCGGCACTGCCCTGCACCTCGAAGAAGCCGAGCACGACACCGGCAACCGGCAGCAGGACGAGGGTCTCCACGGTGAGTCCTGGGACGGCACCGACGCCGGCCAGCTTCTTGAGCAGTCCGTAGCTGCCGAAGCTGAAGGCGAGGATGAGGCCGATCCACGGGGCTGCTCCTTCGGCGACACCGATGATGACGACCCCAGCCCCTGCCACCGCGACGGCCACCCACTGGGGAGAGCGCAGGCGCTCGCGCAGGATCATCACGCCCATGGCTACGGAGACCAGCGGATTGATGAAGTAGCCGAGAGCGGCTTCGACGACCTGGTCCGTGGCGACGGAGTACACGTACGTCGTCCAGTTGATGGCGATAGCGATCGACGCGAGCGCGAGGAGGCCGAGGCTGCGCTTGTTGCGGAGGGTGTTCCCCACCTCGCGCCAGCTGCCCTTGATGAAGAGGAGTAGCAGGAAGCAGAAGGCTAGCGACCACACGATGCGATAGGCCACGACCTCGATGGGGTTGACGCCGTCGAAGAGCGAGAAGTAGAGCGGGAAGGCACCCCATAGGCCAAAGGCACCCATGCCGAAGAGCAGGCCTGTGGTGACAACGGATCGGGGCTTGGTGCTCAGGAGACTGTCCAGGTGTCCTTGCCCCGGACCAGTGCTGTCAGATCGCCCTCGCCTGATTCGCTCACGCTGGCGACCTGCTCGCGCACCAGTCGGTCGTAGGACGGGCGCGCGACATCGCGGAAGACGCCGATAGCGGTGTCGTTGAGCGAGTGCACATCGGCAAGGCGCGAGAGAGCGAAGGCCAGGCCTGGATCCTGGGCGTGGGAGTCGAAGACGATGATCTGAGACTCATCGACCGTGGCTGCGTCAGCGACGGCGAGGTGCCCCTGATCACCACGCACGACGACCTTGTCGCGGTCCTTGCCGAAGCGCACCTGCTCGCCATCGACGAGGCGGATGAGGTAGTCGTCGCTGGTGTCGGCGTCCTTGAGTGGCTCCCATGCACCGTCGTTGAAGATGTTGCAGTTCTGCAGGATCTCCACGAGTGCGGTGCCCTCGTGGGCTGCGGCACGACGTAGCGTCTCGGTGAGGTGCTTGCGGTCGGAGTCGAGCGTGCGCGCGACGAAGGACGCCTCGGCACCGAGCGCGATCGACACGGGGTTGAAGGAGTGGTCCAGCGAGCCCAGTGGCGTGGACTTGGTGATCTTGCCTGTCTCGGAGGTGGGGGAGTACTGCCCCTTGGTCAGGCCGTAGATCCGGTTGTTGAAGAGCAGGATCTTGAGATTGACGTTGCGGCGCAGGGCGTGGATCAGGTGGTTGCCGCCGATGGAGAGCGCATCGCCGTCGCCGGTGACGACCCACACCGACAGGTCGGGGCGCGTGATCGCGATGCCGGTGGCGATGGCGGGCGCGCGCCCGTGGATCGAGTGCACGCCGTAGGTGTCCATGTAGTAGGGGAATCGGGAGGAGCAGCCGATGCCGGAGACGAAGACGATGTTCTCCTTGCGCAGGCCCAGCTCGGGCAGGAAGCCCTGGACTGCGGCCAGGATCGCGTAGTCACCGCACCCCGGGCACCAGCGCACCTCCTGGTCGGTCTTGAAATCCTTGGCGTTCTGCTTCTCGTCCGTGCGCGGGACGAGCGCGAGGCCGGGCATGGGCAGGTCGGTCGCGGTCATGGCGTCACAGGCTCCCGATCACGTCGGTGATGGTCGTGCTGAGTTCTTCGGAGGTGAAGGGCAGGCCTCGCACCTGGTTGTAGCCGATGGCGTCGACGAGGTACTTGCCGCGGATGAGCAGCGCGAGTTGCCCGAGGTTCATCTCGGGGATGATCACTCGGTCGTAGCGGCGTAGGACCTCGCCGGTGTCGGCAGGAAAGGGATTGAGGTGGCGCAGGTGCGCCTGGGCGACCGCCATGCCTGCAGCCCGCACGTCGCGGCAGGCGGCCCCGATCGGGCCGTACGTCGATCCCCAGCCGAGCACGAGCACCCGGGCGTCTCCGGAGGGGTCCTCGACCTCGAGCGGGGGGATGGTGCGTGCGATCGCGTCGACCTTGGCCTGGCGCAGCCGCACCATGCGGTCGTGGTTCTCCGGGTCGTAGGAGATGTTGCCGCTGCCGTCGGCCTTCTCCAGGCCGCCGATGCGGTGCTCGAGGCCGGGCGTGCCGGGGATCGCCCAGGGGCGCGCCAGGGTCTCCTCGTCGCGCAGGTAGGGCCAGAAGCTACCGTCCTCGCGATTGGGCTCCGTCGTGAAGGCGGGGTCGATCGTCGGCAGGGAGTCGAGGTCGGGGATGCGCCAGGGCTCGGAGCCGTTGGCGAGGTAGCCGTCGGAGAGCAGGAAGACGGGGGTGCGGTAGGTGACGGCGATGCGCGCTGCTTCGACGGCAGCGTCGAAGCAGTCGCCGGGTGAGCGGGGGGCCACGATCGGCACCGGGGCCTCGCCATTGCGGCCGAACATCGCCTGGAGCAGGTCGGACTGTTCGGTCTTGGTGGGCAGGCCGGTGGAGGGCCCGCCGCGCTGCACGTCGACGATGATGAGCGGGAGCTCAAGCGAGACGGCGAGACCGATTGTCTCGGACTTCAAGGCGACGCCCGGGCCCGATGTGGTCGTCACGCCCAGGGATCCTGCATACGACGCCCCGAGTGCCGCGCCGATGCCCGCGATCTCATCCTCGGCCTGGAACGTCACGACGCCGAAGTTCTTGTGCTTGCTCAACTCGTGCAGGATGTCGGACGCCGGCGTGATCGGGTAGGAGCCGAGGAAGAGCGGCAGCCCGGACTGCCGAGACGCAGCGATGAGGCCGTAGGCGAGCGCGGGGTTGCCCGTGATGTTGCGGTAGGTGCCCGGCTGCATGGGCGCGGGCTTGACCTCGTAGCGCACCGAGAACATCTCGGTCGTCTCGCCGTAGGACCAGCCCGTTTCGAAGGCGGCGATGTTGGCGGCGAGGATCTCGGGCTTCTTGGCGAACTTCGCCTTGAGGTAGTTGATGGTCCCCTCGGTGGGGCGGCTGTAGAGCCAGCAGAGCAGGCCCAGGGCAAACATGTTCTTGGCGCGCTCGGCGTCCTTCTTGGAGATCTCGAAACCGGAAAGCGCCTCGACGGTCATCGAGGTGAGGGCTATGTCGTGGACCGCAAAGGCGTCGAGCGATCCGTCCTCGAGCGGGTTGGAGGTGTAGCCGACCTTCTCGAGGTTGCGCTTGGTGAATTCATCGGTGTTGATGATGAGGTCGCATCCTGGGCGCAGGTCGCGGACATTGGCCTTGAGAGCTGCCGGGTTCATCGCGACGAGTACGTCGGGGCGATCGCCCGGAGTCATGATGTCGTGGTCGGCGAAGTGCAGCTGGAAGGCGGACACGCCCGCGAGGGTGCCGGCGGGTGCGCGGATCTCGGCGGGGAAGTCCGGGAGTGTCGACAGGTCGTTGCCGAGGCCAGCGGTCTCGGAGGTGAAGCGGTCGCCCGTGAGCTGCATGCCGTCGCCGG
>Ga0315903_10001607_pt1 | contig 34379 bp, 2 predicted proteins | sample LakEriMetagenome_7_FD_203524 | JGI IMG/M metagenome (GOLD analysis project Ga0315903, IMG submission 203524) | Freshwater fungal communities from buoy surface, Lake Erie, Ohio, United States - Buoy 2 MA119 | ecosystem: Environmental > Aquatic > Freshwater > Lake | place: USA: Lake Erie, Ohio...
CGACCATGCCGAGTCTCTCTTGGATCTGCTCGATGCTGATCAAAGGCGAGGATAACCACTGACCGAGTCTTCTTGAACCCATCGAAGTTTGGGTTTGATCGATGACCTCAAGCAAGGATCCTTCGCGCGATGCGGTGCGGATGGTTTGCGTTAGCTCAAGGGATCGTCGCGTCGAGGCATCGATCTCCATGCATCGAAACATCCGCGCCGGCAGCAATTGCTGGATGTGATCGAGCGGGGTTTTTTGAGTCTCTCGCAAATACCCAATCGCAGCCCCAGCGGCGCTGATCGCTAGCCGATCCTCAGGACTTGCATCCCAGCCCATGCCGCTTAATTCCATAACGTCAAAGTGCTCGTGCAGCACTCGTGTCGCTTCATCGAACCCAAACTGCCAAACAGGTCGACGCGTCAACGCCCATCGACTCAGCGGATCCGAACCCAAGACCGAATCGTCCTCTCGCACAAGTATTTCCGCAGGCTCAAGCCTGGAGATTTGATCCATCAGTTCCCGCGCCCGATAACTCGCCGCTTCGAAACGCCCCGTCGAAAGCTCTACCCAAGCAAGCCCCACCATCGCATCGGCACCGACAGTGCCTGGTTTGGGGGAATAAACGCAAAGCAACAGGTTGCTTTTGTTCGGATCCAAAAGAGCATCATCCGTCAGTGTACCGGCCGTGACGATACGCTGAACCTCGCGACGCACCAATCCCTTGGCCATCGCCGGATCCTCGACCTGCTCGCAGACTGCCACCCGGTAACCCTGCCGCACGAGTTTAGCCAAGTAGCCTTCAAGTTGATGGTGTGGGAAACCGGCCATCGGGATCGGATTCTCACCTTTATCCCGGCTCGTGAGGGTCAAACCCAGAACCCGAGCCGCTGTCTTGGCATCGTCGTGGAAAAGTTCATAGAAGTCCCCCATGCGGAACAGCAAGATCGCATCGCCGCTGGCAGCCTTGGCCTCCTCATACTGCTTCATCATCGGCGAGAGAGTCATGCGTCAGAATTCATCCTGTGAACAAGTTGGTTTAAGATATACGCCAAAACTTCCCCGGATCAGGCTGCGGGGACATCCATGGCAATCCTTCTGCGGCGGAGCCTTGGTGATCGAAGGTCAGAGAGTATTGTCCTGCGGCACCGTTGACGGAAGCCCCCAAAGATGGATCCTCGGCAAACCAAGGCACGGCCTGGGAAGAATGCTGGCTATCATCCAAATACCCCAGACGGAACAAGCGGAACTGCAAGTGAAATTCGCTCAGAAAAATCCAATGCAACTCTCCCGAGGCGATCCTTTTGACGTTCCCGCGGCCTTGGGAAACCTCACCCTGGTAATGCAAATATTCCATTCGATGGGGTGATAATCGCCAAAATCGGCTCCCTGAAGACCACTGACTCGGGTGATTTTCGCTTGCAAATGTAAGCAATCCTTGGATTTCGGACGCCCGGTTCGCTTGCATCCGAGGCGCTAATTCTGCTAGGAAATAGTCTGGAAAAAGGATCAGCCAGTCCCAGTGATCCCCACGATCTTGTGAAATATGCCCGGTATGATGAAGGATTACAAAGGGTGAAATCGACACTTTGGCATCCTCCTTCAAGCCTTTCCCCTGATCTAATGGGAACTTATCCAACATCCAGGCATCCAAATCCACGTTATAGGCCTCAGGATCGTTTTGTCCGTAGGTCTAGGAAGTTTTTCAAGGAATTCAATGTTGGCAGCGGGATTTGCCGAGTTGGATTCCGGGAAATTGGCTTTCGGATACAACCAAGGCCATTAGGACACTTGGATCGAGACAGCAGTGCCAACTCGTCGTAAATGTCCTAATCTCCAAAAGTTGCATCCAAAGTCACCCAAATTATACTCAATCGCAAATGTTAAGTGGGCAGTCCCCCTGCAAAGGCGGATTTCCTGCCGTTGTGACCCGCCAATCCAAATTGGTACGAAGGTTTACCGCAAATGGGAATTGATGAATCCAGGTCCAAGAACCGTCACCCGTCGCACCAACGATCGACTCGTCGTCTGAGCTTTCGTTCCTTGCTGTGCGAGCAACTCGAACGCCGCGAGGTGATGGATGCCGCTGGTATTTTTGATGCGGGCACTGACCCTGCTTACTTCGAGCGGATGAGCCAACAGCTCCGAGGCCTCAACTTTGGCAATGCCGGTGGAGGAAATATCGGAGGTGATAATGGCGGCGGTGGCCAAAACCTTCTTGGGGGTGGCGGAGCCAACGGCCTCAACGGTGGAGGTTTTATCAACCTCTCGGGCAATCGCTGGGTCAATCCAGTCGGAGGCTCTAGCCCCAACAATGGCGATCCTGCAATTGTCTCTTGGAGTATTGTTCCAGATGGGACGCAAGTCAGCACCATCAACGGAGGCTTGGCCCCCTCGAACTTCATCGCCTTCATGGACGGGATCTATGGATCGGCTCCTGGACCGGTTGCCAATCGACCTTGGTTCAATCTGGTGCGGCGCACCTATGAGAATTGGGCCAGTTCCTCTGGACTGAACTTTATCTACGAACCCAACGATGACGGTGCTGCTTACAGCGGTGCATCGCGCGGTGTGATCGGCGTTCGTGGTGATATGCGTGTCGGCGGTGCGGCTGTCGATGGAAACTCGGGAATTTTGGGCTACGCGTTTTTACCGACCGGTAGCGGAAACAACGGCACCGATGGCGATATGGTCATCGATACCTCCGACAATTTTTACTCGCTCAACTCCGATGGTGCCAATGGCGAGAATCGCGGTCTTCACAACGTATTCTCCCACGAGATCGGCCACGGCATCGGACTCGGGCACGTGATCCCTACCGATCAAACCAAGCTCATGGAGCCGTTTGTATCCTTCGCTTATTACGGTGCGCAGCATGATGACATCTTGGCGACGCAAACGCTCTACGGGGATACTTACGAACAGAATGATGCGACGAGCCAAGCCGCAAACCTAGGGCTTTTGGGCAACGGCGTTACAACCTTTAGTAACCTATCGATCGATCGCAGCGAAGACACCGATGTGTTCTTATTCACTGTCGGTAATGCCAAGCTCAAGCGTGTATCGCTGATTCCTGAAGGATTGCAGTACGATGTTGGTCCACAAGGTGGTCAAATCTCGACGGTCAATTCACTTCTGTACCGCAATCTTTCGTTCCAAATCGAAAGATTAAACGGCGAAATTGTCGCCGTGGCCAACGCGAGCCCAGCAGGTATCCCCGAGATCCTTCAGAGCCCGAACCTTGTCGCTGGTACCTATTTCTTAAGGGTGCTCGCGGGTGCCGCAGGCGAAACCCAATTGTACAGCCTTCGCCTCGAGGCCGATGCCAAAACATCCACCGGTCCGATCCTCATCGGCGTACAACCCAACAACAGCGAACTGATCGAGAACGGTTCTGTTCGAACGGTTTCTCCTCGTGAACTGACATTCCGATTCGACGATGCCCAGATCATCGATCCTTCAAGTGTCAGCGGTATTCGAGTCACCCGAGCCGGCGGCGATGGATCGTTTAGCCTTCCTAGCGTATCGACCGACTTTGGCACCAACGGCAAGGTCGATGTACAGCTAACCTCTCGCAACGCCACCGATACTTTCCGTATCAATGTCACACGAGCAGACCTAGGTGTCGGAGCACCTCCGCAATTGAGCATCTCGGGCAACGTGATTTCGCTCGTGCTCAACTCTCGAAGTGGCTCGACGATCACAGCGCAGCAACTGGTTGACGCGATCAACCTCCCAACATCGCCAGTAGCATCCAAGCTTTCAGCCAAGATCAACGGCGGATTTGCAACGACTCCGCTTGGGCTGACAGATCCTGCCATCTACTCACCAATCTTGGTCTCCAAGAGCAATGATGTTGTCATCAATCCGGGTGCGGTCATTATCGGCGATCGTCCCAATGAGAACGAAGTCACACTTCGGTTTGCTGAGAACCTCCCGGATGACAACTACCGTTTGGAAGTTTTCGGCTTCGACGACACGGTTCGCGGGATCACCGGTCTGAGAAATGCAGCCGGCGATCTGTTTGTCCCCCGCGATTCGAACACCCGCCAAGACACCCTCGAGTTCCGTATCGATTTGGGTTCCAAGGTCACTGCGGTTGTGCCTCAGCCAGTTGTTCGCAATGCTTCGGGAGTCCTCGAGCAGCGTCGGGACACGATCGTTGTTTATTTCGACAACGAGAAACTCTTTGTCGAAAATGATTCGCTAGGCAACCCCACGGCCGGTAGCGCTGAGAATCCCGATTTCTATCAGCTTCACTACACGGCAAACACCGTTCGAAATACCGACGACATCACCTTCAAGCCCGAGCGAGTGACCTACAACGCTTCTGCCAACACGGCAACCTTGCGATTCTCGTCGGACATCGATGTTCTTCCAGGACCGTTCATCCCATCGAGCAGCTTCCGCCTGCGAATTGGAACCCGCGAGTCGACTCCGTTCCAGCCTGTTCGAACCGAAGCGGCCGCGACGGCAATCTCGGATCTCAATACCAACGGAGCCGTCAAGCTTCGTTTCACTGCCAAGACATTGGGTGAAGCTGGTTCGGGACTCCAAGTCTCCTTCGTCAACTCCCTGGCCGGTGGTGCACCGACGGTCAGCAACGTCGGTGGAGTGATCGTCGTCGATATGGCCCGCGCCGATGTCACAGCCAATGAGATCGCCGATGCGATGAATACCTCGACGGTCTCGTCCCCCTTGATGACCGTTACACTCGAGCCTGGTAGCAACGGATCGACCGTCGTTGGCAATCGAACCATCAACTACTCACCGGTCTCCTTGGTGGGCTTGGGCTCCTCATTTGATACTTCCTCGAATCTCGGAACCATCGGATCCAAAGACGTTCCGCTGACGAGTCTCTTGCTCAGCTCGAATATCGATCCTGAAGTCCATACGTTGGACTTGGTCGGAGCCAATAACGATCCAGGTACTCGCAACGTTCCAGAAGCCTTCGAGAACTACATCAATCCGGCCTTCACCGGCGATAACTTCAACGGCATCCGAACGATCTATTACAACTTCAAGGATGCCTATGGTTCGGTCGCTGGAGCAACCCAGTCCAATGCGATCACCGAAAAACAACGAGCACGAATCCGTGAAGCTTTCTCGCTCTGGGCCGAGCAAGTCGGTGTTCAGTTTGTAGAAACCCCAGATAGTGGCTTTACAATGGCCTTGGGTGCATTGGCGGCCTTGCCCTCGGGTGGACTAACCGTCGAGAATGCCGCCAGCGGTGGTTGGGGAGTTCGGGTCGATCCGGCTTACCAAAACAGCCTTGCGGTCTTCTCTGCCGACAATACTTGGAACGACAACTACGGCGAAAACTTCACCCGCGCTGCGATGGCAAGCATTGGGCTGATGCTCGGACTTGCTCGCGCCGGTGATGCCGACCCCTCGACCTTGATGAACTTCGATACAGGATTCATCAACTTCCCAACTTCCACCGATCGAAACTTTGAACCGGTCTTCCCGGGCAATCTCGATGCGATTCGGGCCGGCTACCTGCATCGTCCCGAAAGCAGCGATATCGATCTTTACCGATTCGATATCGACTTTGGCCCCAACGGCCAAACTCGCCAAGGTGCCTTGGTCGTCGAATCGCTCGCCGAACGACTCGCCAGCAGCAGTCCTCTCGATACCCGCTTGGCTCTCTACAAACAAACCCAAGCCACTGCGGTTTCTAATTTAGGTGCAGGCGGTGGTATCGAAGTCAAGTTCACTGCGGTTAAACCCGGCAAGCTTGGAAACAACCTCTTGGTCTTCGTCACCCGATCGAATCGCGGTGTTGGGGCCCAGCCGATCGTTAATACATTCCCGAATGCGATCTCGATCGATCTGAATTCCACCGTAGGTAGCGAATCGACCCTCGATGAATTTATTCGAGCCTTGGACAACGATCCTTCCGCGCGGTCGTTGGTGAAAGTCGATCTGCTCAAGGGTGATAGAAACACCAAAGTCGGCAACCGCGAACTAACCTACTCGCCAATCGTCCTTACTGGTGGTAACGTCAATCTCATCGCTCAAAACGACGATTACTTCGGCAAAGATTCCTTGATCCGAATGAATCTCGATTCGGGTGTCTATTTCATCGGCATGTCCGCCTCGGGCAACGACAAGTACGATGCATCCGTACCGGGCACCGGAAACGGTGGACGCACTCAAGGTCGATATGACCTGCGTGTTACCTTCCGCGCTCAGACCGATGGCTCGGATTCCATCCAAGATGTCGACAACGGATCTGGAGATCTGAATGTGACATTCGATGGTGATGGTGATGGTGTGCAAGGTGGTGTGTACAACTACTGGTTTGAGACCAGACCACTGGATCGCGCTTTGCGATTCAACTCCGGTGGAACCGCTTCGCTCGACACTCGAATCGTTACGGTCACCGGTGGAAATGGAGTCGTTCGAAGATTTGAATTCAGCCTTGATCCGCTCGTAGGTATCGGCAACACTGCCGTGATCTTCAACTCCAACAGCACCGCTGGAGATCTAGCTACAGCTCTTGCCAATGCGATCAATTCTCGAAGCGAACTGGGAGTCACGGCTGTTGCCAACGGCACCCGCGTGACTCTCCGAGGCGAAAGACTGATTCAACTTTCTAACGGTCTGACTGCCATCGACCTATCGGGCAAGACGATCTTCGTCGACAAGTCCGCAGGTCCCAACGCCGACGGTTCGCTGACCAAGCCGTTCAACAACATCTCTGGCTCTGGTGTTGCAAACGCTTTTGCAGCTAGCGTTCCAGGGGACATCATCCGAATCGTCGGCAACGGTGGTGCTGACGGTAAGCTCGAAACGGTCGACGACAACTTTGCCTACGAAGTCGGATTCGGACTTCTTGCAGGTTCGGTTCTCTCCGATGGTTCGACCATGGACGTGCCCAAGGGCGTTAGCGTCATGGTCGATGCCGGTGCTGTGTTCAAGATGCGACGCAGCCGAATCGGTGTTGGAAGTTCAACCCTGGGCGTAGATCGCAGCGGTGGTGCCCTCCAAGTCCTCGGCACTCCCAAACTTTTGGATCGAAATGGCAATGCCATCAAGGCCGCCGATGGGTCTGACGTCACAGGTAGCGTGTTCTTCACGTCATGGCTCGATCAATCGATCGGCCTGGATAACTACGCGCCCAATACCGTCCCAGCACCCGGCGATTGGGGTGGATTGGTCTTCAAACGCGACTTGGATCGCTCCGTAGGTCGCTTCGATCTCGAAGACGAAGGTGTCTTCCGACAGTACGTCAACTATGCCGATATGCGCTACGGTGGATCGGCATCGGTAGTGATCGATTCGGTCCAACAAACGGTCAATGCCATTCAAATCGCCGACATGCGACCGACGGTGACCTTCAACCGAATCACCAACTCAGCCGATTCGGCCATGAGCGCCACGCCAGATAGTTTCGAAGAGACCCTCTTTAGCGATATCCGCTTCCAACGAAAAGGTTCCTTCACACCCGATTACGATCGCGTCGGTCCAGAGATCCACGACAATACCTTGATCAACAATTCGATCAATGGTTTGTTCATCAAAGTCTCTACCCCAGCAGGTGGTGAACTCAAACAACTGACCGTCCCAGGACGATTCAACGACACCGACATCGTTCACGTGATTTCGGAAAATATCGTTGTCTCGGGCAACCCGGGCGGCGGACTGCTCGATAGCACGATTGCTCCTTCGAACCTCATCTCGCTAGCGCCATCGCTCGGTGGTAGCCTCACACCGGGAGACTACCAATACAAACTGACCTTTGTCGACAAGAACGGTTATGAAACCCCTCCATCGGAAGCCACTCCTCGGTTGACCCTCACTGGCGGTCAAACCGCAGTGCGATTTATCGGTCTACCGGGTGTCACCGAGCAATACGTTTCTCGGAGACTCTACCGAGCCGACTCAGTCGGCGGTTCCTACAGACTCGTGGCTGAACTCGATGGCACTACGACAACCTATACGGATCGAGGTGGCTTGCTCTCGGATCCAAGCGATGCCCAAGCAACTTTGCTGCTGGATCGACCTGTCGTTAGCTCCGTTGGTGTCAATGCCACCGCCGGTGGTACTTTGGCCATCGGATCCTTCAATTATCGAATCGTCATGGTCGATGCGGTGGGCCGCGAAAGCCTCGCCTCCAACGCGACTGCTTCGGCAACGACCACACCAGCCGTAGGTGCGATTCCTGCGAATCGTTCGATCCGGCTAACATCGCTACCTAGCGTCCAAGCCGGTTATGCCGGACGACGCATTTACCGAAGCTCCGTCGGCGGCGTTGGGCCCTATACGCTCATCGCGGATATTCGAGATCCAGCCATCACCTCAATCGTCGACAACGGTTCTTCGTTGCCAGGCACGCTAAGCGTAGAAACATCGGGCAACACCCGTCCTCGGCTCGATGCTTCCTTGGTCTTGGACCCAGGTTTGATCGCCAAGCTCGAAGGTGCCCGAATTGAACTCGGACACAGCTCTCAAATGTTGGCCGAAGGCGTCGATGGCGGTCGAGTTGTTCTCACGAGCAAGCAAGACGACCGCTTCGGTGCGGGTGGAACTTTCGATACCAACAACAATGGCCTCAACGCATCTGCCGACGCGAATCAACGTGACTGGAGCGGTATCTATGCATCCTCAGGTGCCAACCTAAGTCTCGATAACGCCGTAGTCGCCTACGCGGGCGGTATCTCGCGCTTAGAAGGTACCTTCAAGGCCTTTAGCCCCATCGAGTTGCAACAATCCGACGCGCGGATCGCCAATACGGTCTTCGAAAACAACGGCAATGGGATGGGTGGCCAAGGCCCGATCGACCGTTTGGGTCGACCCGCCAACGAAAACTATCCGTTCGGGAACAATGCTAGCCGTGGCTCGACGGTCTTTGCACGCGGTACCCAACCGATCTTCTTGAACAACACGTTCCAGAACAACACCGGTACGGCCATCACCATCGACGCAAACTCGATGGATGCACAACTGCGAGGAGATCTTGGCCGTCAAACCGGTAACGTCGATCGCGATAAGACGCTCGATTGGAACCGCGGGCCACTATTCCGAGGAAACCGACTCTTTAATAACAGCATCAACGGCTTGGAAATTCGAGCCGATGCCTCGACGAACGATCGCGCTGAAGACAACCTCTCGGTACGCGATCTCCAACGCAATGTTCTGACCACCGAAAGCGTGTGGGACGACACCGATATCGTCCACGTTCTATTTGATTCGGTCACAGTTAGCAACCTTCAACAAGTCGGTGGTCTGAGGCTTCAAAGCGCCGTCAATGAGTCCCTGGTCGTCAAGATGGAGGGCCAAGGCTCGAACTTCGATCAAGAACGAGGAACAGGTCTGACAGCGACCGGTAGGTTCTCAGGCATCAGCGATCGTGTCGGGGGAACTGTACAAGTCCTCGGCATGCCAGGATTCCCAGTGGTTCTGACGAGCCTTCGGGACGATGGCGTCGGAGCAGGCACCCAGCCTGACGGTCGCCCTCAAACCGATACCAACAACGATGGAATCGCAAGCATCCCTCGCCCCGGCGATTGGCGCAGCTTGCTATTTGATTCCTTCAGCAACGATCGCAACGTCGCAACCGTCATCGAAACCGAATCGCGAACGGTCATCGCCCCTGGAATCAACGATTCGGTTCTGACGGCCCAGTTCCTCGGTGCTTTATCGCCCGACACATCCACCACCGATGAGAACTTGGTTCTCGGATTCACGATTCAAGGTGTCTTGAGTGAACCAGCAGATCAGGATCTCTACAGCTTTACCGGTACAGCCGGGACCGAGGTCTGGTTCGATATCGATTACACTCTGACAACTCTCGACTCGGTCGTCGAGATTCTCAATGCCAATGGCGATTTGCTTGCTCGCTCCGACGACAGCACCGCCGAGCAGTCGAATCCCGCACTGCTATTTAAAGACCCCACGATCAATCCAGACCACGTCAACTCGATCGTTCAGCGTACTCGCGCGACGGCTCGAAGGAATGCCTCTGGTTTGATCAAGGAAGACGGAACGACCAATCCTGGCGATGCTGGATTGAGAGTTCTCTTGCCAGGAGTCGCAGGTGCACAGAGCACCTACTTCTTCCGCGTTCGATCCAAGAGCACCAACATCGATCAGTCCTCCGCAGGGATCACCTCAGGGTCTTACACGGCGCAAATCCGCCTTCGAGACCAACAGGAGTTCGGTGGCTCAACGGTTCAATTTGCAGACATTCGCTACGCGACCAACGGCGTCCAAGTCAATGGCATGCCAAACAACTCGCCACTTACCGGCGAAGCTAACTCGGCGATGTATGACGGTAACATGACCGATAATGTCGTCGATCTTGGACCGTTGCACTTGACCAACAAGTCGGCGATAAGTGTCGCGGGTACTCTGGTTGGCGTAACCAATCGGTATCGATTCACCGTCGGTGATCTGGCAAGTGAATACGTTCGAACTCCAAGTGCTACATCGACCTATCCGGTTGTGATCGATGTCGACTATGCAGACGGCCTCAACCGCAAACGACTCAACATCCAAGTCCTCTTGGATAATGACAACGACCCGACAACTCCTGGCATTCCGGTAACACCTACGAGCCGCAGTCGCTCGTTGATCGTCGATGATCTTCCAGGCCCATTGTCTGGCTCGGATCTTGTCGACTTGACCCGAGGATCGGTCGGGACGGGTGATCCATTCCTCAGCTTCCTGGGGGCCAACGAGCTACCTCGAGGCACCTACGAAGTGGTCGTCACGGACTCCGAACCGTTTTCGACCAAGGCCGGTGTCTACCAGATGGAAATCCGTGCCGGCGACAATATTAACAGTCTTCCTCGAAACTACCGGGGTTCCTATAGCACCACCGTCGAATTCCTTAACGGACTGTCGATCCCTGATCGCAGCACCTTTGATGTCACCGACGGTGCAAACCGCGTGACCCTCGAATGGACTCGAACGGGAACAGTCAACTTCGGAAACATTCCGATTCTCTATTCGGCTAGCGATACTCCTGCTCGATTGGGAGACAAGTTCCGTGACATCATAAACCAGCTCTTCCAGCAAAAGCAACTCAATGTTCGAGCCGCCGATAGCAACCGTTTAGTCACTGGAAACGGCAACGGCATTATCGACCTGTTTGGGAATGTCGAAGTCATCGACCCATCGAACATTTTCACTGTTGCAGGACAGTCAGGGATTCAGCGATTCGATGGTTTGAGCGACCAAAACATCGCTCGCAACCAAGGCCAATTCACTGTCACCCACACCGTCTTTACCAAGAATCGGGACTTTGGTGTCTGGTCGGCCCCCGCCGACAAATACTACGCCGACGGACGTGCTCAACAAGCAAGAGTCACATTGGCAGGAACAACCAATACGACGCTTCCCCCAACCCTCGGTGGTGCTTACACACGCAATTTGCCAGTAGCCAATACTGTGCCCTTTGGTGTTGCTCCTGGATCGGTTGCTGAGCGTGCTGGGGTTACTCCAGGCATCGTGGTGATGAACAACATTTTCGATGAATCGGGACTCGGTGGATTGAACCTTCAAGGGGAAACACCCACTTGGAGACTGACCGTTCGGCCAGGTTTACAAGACACGTTTGCCATCAATGACAACGCCACCCACGCGGGCTACTTTTTCGATGATGCGATCCCCAGTCAGCTCGAAGTCGGTTTGTCGCGAACTCGAGTTCGATTTGAATTTGAAGACATCGCCGGTGCCACTACCGCAGCTCCGAATTACGGAAGTGGTGTCGTTGGTGGAAACGGCTGGACCCCCGATTACATCCCGATCTACTATCGGGAAGATAATGGTTCGCTCTACCTAAGAGCAGGCTCTCCACCTCCACCCTCAGGCTATGCTGCCGATGAAATGATCAAGGCAATTCGGGACTCGTTCTTCGGAAGTGTGCTTACCACCAACGGAACGACACAGCGAATCTCTGCTTGGATGGAGCCTCAAAATCGGGTGATCATTGATGATCCAGCCGATCCCCTCACGTGGACTTATCCATCGGCGAGTTTGATCGTCCGAGGTCCACAATACATCGTTGGGAGCAATGTTCCGATGCTAATCCAACAACTAGGCAATTATACCGCTTCCCCGTTTGCTCGTGCGGTCAACAATACTTTCATTGGAAACGATGGGCGTGCACCATCGGCAGCCGTAAGAGTTGATTCGGAAACCAACGATACCATCGCCGGTGCGGTGGAAACCTTCCAAGGTGTAGGAATCAACCCACAGCAGTACTCGGTCAATGGGACTTTGGCTGCTGATCCGCTTTCGACCGGTTCGTCCGATGTGGACTTGTACAAGTTCCAACTCGAGATCGGCGAGCGAGTGAAGATCAACGTGAATTCCAACGGTGGTCTGAATGCAGCTTTGAAGATCTTTGATGCAAGCGGTGTGGCTCAAATCGTTAGCAATGCCAACGATCCAACAACAGCCGATAATGTTCCTGCTCCAGGCGAGTCGCTAGGTGTCGATCCTTATATCGATTTCACTGCAACCAAAGCAGGCGTTTACTACGCTGCCGTGAGCGCCTCTGGAAACACCTCTTACGATCCCCTCTCTTTTGCGGATCGAAAACGGGGTGATACCAGCGGTGACTACACGATGACCCTCGAAGTCCTCAAACCTGAGCAGTTCGTCATCACGGTCGATGAAGTCGCATCCTATGGCGATGGCGAGACGTTCACCATTCGCCAAGTCGCAGACTTTGTTGGAACAACCAACAATGCCAGGACGTTCGAGTTCACCCGAAGCGGTGCGGTTTCCGGCAACAATGTGCCTGTGTTTATCGGTCCTGAGTACCGTGTTCCTGACGTGGCTCGCTCGATCGCCGCAGCCATCAATAACGCTGGTATGGGCAACATTCAAAACCTTAACAATGGTGCATTCGGGTTTGCCAACCCGCTGGCTCCCGTTTCGGCTGTGCCCCTCGGTGGTATCAGCGGTTTCAACCCCGGAGCGAGCAACGCTGCAGGTCCTGACTTGGGTATCAACTCCGGAAACATTCGTGGTGCGCAAGTCGAAGCCGGATTGAACAGAACAGCTAACGGCACCAACGACGAACTCGGACCATACGATATCTTCAACACTCCGAGCACAAACCACATGGCTCTAGGATTTGGGCACGATCGTACGATGTCGGGCCCATTTGGAACGGCTCGAGGTGATGGTACCACCGAGAAGTTCGTCGTAATCCGAAACGCCTACTCGATCACCTCAAGCGTCTCACGCCGCATCAACGCCAGCGTCGGTGGCAACAATGGCAACCAACTCACTACCGAGAGCGGCATTTATGTCTCTGCAGGTTCGACTCCAACCTTGATGAACAATACCTTCATCAATGTTCAAAGCCCGATCATCCAAGAGCCACCCGCATTCACCAACACCATCATTGGTGATGTCGCTGCAGTTCGCCCTTCGGCGGTTGTCGTCGGCGGAAATACTTACCAATACTTCGATGCGGCCAGGCCTGATTCAAACCTCACGTGGGGCAATATCGAAGCTGTCCCGACCAACGTTCCTAATACCAGCACCGACTTTAACTTCGTCGCTGCAAACAACGAACGTCTGCTGGTCGATTTCCCTGGAAACAACTTCCTCCCTGGAAGCGGTTCTCAAATCATCGACAGCTCGATCAACTCCTTGCCCGAACGAGAAGGATTCCGCGCCGTCAAGAACGCTGTCGGTGTCGCTTCGAGTCCAATCCTGGCTCCTGATCGCGATTACTACGGGATCTTCCGCGCCGACGATCCAAATGTCGCTCCACCAAGCGGTCTAGGCTCGAACGTCTTCAAAGACCGAGGTGCTGTGGATCGCGCTGACTTCATCGGCCCGACCGCCGTTTCACTTGTTCCCATCGATAACGATGCACAACAAGTCGACAGCGACAAGACCGAGTCGGTCATCCAACTCACCAGCGGTGTCTATCCTGAATTCCGAATCCAGCTCAAAGACGGCTTCGAGACAGCCAACATCGGTGGCGGTACAGGCATCAACGACGATTCGGTCGTAGGTCGAACCGGAGGCAACCGTCTCCCAGGTTCGGTCGTGACGATCACCGAAAACGGTAAGCTCTTGGTCGAAGGTATTGACTATGCCTTCTCCTACAACACCACCACCAACGAGATCGTCCTGAAACCTCTGGCTGGCGTTTGGAGGAACAACAAGGTCTATGACATCAACATCAACAACAAGGATCGATTTGTTGTCAACGCTGTCGGTGGCGACCAAGTCAACGATGGCGATACGTTCACCATCAAAGATTCCAACGGTGGCAACGTCACGTTCGAATACGAGAGCGGATTCCGCATCCAGATCCCACAAGGCCTACAGCTAAACCTGCCCCTCGCAGGCGGTGGTGCCGGTGGAATCCTCGATGGAGATCGTTTCACGATCACCAGCGGAACGACCACCTATGCGTTCGAGTTCGACAACAACTCGAACATCATCAATCCAACGGCTCGCGTCGTTGGGTTCACCTCGCTGTCGACCAAACAGCAAGTCGTCTCATCGTTGATCGCCGCTATCAATAACCCAGCTATTCCTGGTGTGACCGCGAGCCTAACGAGCGATGGAAACATTTTCATCGGAGCTCCGATCGGTACGACCATCGATACCGAATCGGCACCATCGATCCAGCAACCCAATTCGACCATCGGCCTGCTCGTTCCATCCCTGGGCACCCGACCCGGCGGTATCACCGATGGCCAAACCTTTAGCGTTACTGACGGTCGAGTCGCTGTGGTCTTCGAATACGACTCCGATGGGACGACTCAACCCGGAAACGTTTTGGTCGACATCTCCCAAGCCAACAGCGATCGAGATGTGGCAGTTGCGACCCAGCGAGCTATCGCAGGATCGAATCTTGCACTCAACTCGTCGGTCATCAACAACAACGTGATCCACTTGTCGCTTCCAGCCGCAGGCCGAGTCGACGTGGTCAGCACGGAACTGAACATCGTCGGTGTTGCTAGAACGATCCAAGACGGTAACACGATTACGATCACGCGAAATGTCGCCGGATCGATTGTCTCGAGAACCTTCGAGTTTACAACCGATGCGACCGTTGCTGCTGGTAATGTGCCTGTCTCGTTTAGCCCGACCGACACCCAAGCTCAAATCGGTCAAGCTCTGGCTGCTGCCATCGCCGCTGCCGGTCTTGGACTCTCACCGCAACACGTCGGAAATGGAAACGTCATCATCGGCGGTTCCTCCGAGTACAGCATCTCGGTGGCTAACGCTCCAACCGTCGGACTCTTCGGGAAACCCGGAGTCCAAGGTCGCACAAACCTCGAGATCTTCGGCACACTGCTTTTGCAAGTTCCCGCTCGCGGCGGTCCAGATTTGACCGACAACACCTCCTTTACCATCACGAATCGAAACCTCACTGCGATCTTCGAATTCGATGGAAACTTCAGCGGCTCGACCATCCCCGGTAGCCGAACCATCCGGTTCAGCGGCACCTCGACGCAAAACGATGTTGTCAATGCCATGGTCGCTGCGATCAACTCCTCCCCTGGACTAGGTGTCGTCGCTCGCGATGCAGGAAATGGGCGAGTTGATATCGGCTTGCTGCCAGACTCGGCTGTCAATGTCCAAGACAGCAAGCTTACGACCGCCCGAGGCAATGCCCAAGACGGCGATTACTTCAGCATCTCCGATGGTACCAACACCGTAACCTTCGAGTTCGAAAACATCTCTGTTGCAAACGGTCGAGATCCAGCCCGCATACCGATCCGGTTTACCAACCAAGACTCGGTTCAACGGGTCTACGAAGCGATGCAAGCGACGATCAAGTCGTCGATCTTGAATCTCGATTCGCAGATCACCAGCCGAGGGCTCGAACTGTTCGATAATGCCAAGTATCTGACCAACGTCGACAACGCTCCATCGCTTCGTCGAACTGGAGTGCCTGGTGGAGCGATCCCAGTCTTGTTCATCCAAGATCCATCCTTCACCTCGATCAACATGCGGGATGCGATCATTCGCGCCATCAATGGCCTATCAGCTAGCGGTGGAACGTCCCTGATTGCCAAGGTTCGAGGTGGAAGCACCCTGTTTGTCGAGAATGCCGTTAGCATCAGCCCCGAACTCAGCAGCTTCTTCCTGCGTGGTGTCCAAGACAACGCGGGTAATTTCCTGCAGAGCAACCGAATCGACAACGAGACCAAGTTCACGATCATTATGCCTGGTGTCGAACTCGATTACGGCGATGCTCCAGATCCATTCACCACCACTCAATCCCGATACCCAACCCTCAAACCCAACGACGGTGCTCGCCACGTCGTGAGCGAATCAGCATTGTTCCTAGGCAGCGGTGTGACTTCCGAGATCGAAGGCAAACCGCAGCCGCTCGGAGACGGTGACGAAAACGATGACGGTATCACGTTCCGTTTCCAAACCAACTCCTACAGCGGCACCCAAGCCCCGATGTTCAACAAGAATGTCGATACCGAACTGACCATCACGATGTCAGCTCCTGGTGTGCTCAACGGATGGATCGACTTTAACTTTGATGGCGACTGGGCAGATCCAGGCGAAAACGTTTTTGACAATGTCGTCTTTGCTGCAGGTAACTTGACCCAAACCTTAAAGGTTCGAGTTCCGGCAACAGCACCGAACGTCACGGTAGCAACGTCGTCATTCGCTCGGTTCCGCGCCTCGACCGCCGGATCTCTTACTCCAACAGGCCTTGCCCTTGACGGAGAAGTCGAAGACTACCGAATCAGCATCGTTCCGGGCACTCCACCGGTTGGAGTCAACGATTCCTATACGATGAACGAAGATCAATTCGGTGGTCTGGTCACCAACGATCCGTTCGATGGCGATGGATTCCCCGGCAACAATGGTGTACTTGCCAACGACATCAATCCTGATCGCAAGCCACTTTCGGCTCGCCTGATCACCCCGCCATCGAACTTCAAGGTCTTCACGTTCCGATCCGACGGTACGTTCGACTACATCCCCAACGACGATTACTTCGGCACCGACTCGTTCGTTTACATCGTCACCGATGGGGTTCTCGATGCTCTGAGTCCAGCCACAGCTGTGATCAATGTGCGTCCGGTCAACGACCCGCCAATCGCCGGCAATCTGACCTACTCGATCGACGAAGATCAGCAATTGGATATCCCCGGTTCAGTCGTCCTTGCGGCTTCAGTCCCTGGACCGGCGAACGAAAGCGATCAAACGCTCAACATCGTTTCGGTCGATGCCCTTTCGGCTCGAGGTGGTAGCGTTCGATTCGTCGCCGGTGTGATCACCTACATTCCTTTGCCGAACTTCGTAGGAAATGACTCCTTCACCTACACGATCATTGACAACGGTATCACTGGAAATCTGGCAGATCCACTCACAGCCGTAGGCACCATCTTTATCTCGGTCTTGGACAAGAACGATCCGCCGATCACGGTCAACAAGACCTTGTCGACCGACGAAGACACTCCGGTGAGCATCACGATCAGTGACTTGATCGCAGGTGATACCGTAGGCCCTGCTGACGAACAACTCATCCAAACGCTAAACTTCAGCGGTATTGTCAATCCAACGGCTCAAGGTGGTCGAGTGGAGATCGTAGGTGATCGCGTGGTCTACTACCCACCATCCCACTTCAACGGCACCGATACCTTTGTCTATCTGGTCACCGATGATGGACTGAGCAACGGTCAACCAGATCCGCAGACCAGTCGCGGTACGGTGACTGTGTTTGTCGATCCGGTCAACGATCCACCTTTCGTGGTCAAACCCTTCGGAACCGTCACGGTGCTTGAGGATTCCCCCGAGAGCGAGTTTATTCTCTCGGACTACTTCAGCGATCCGGATATCGCAACCAACGGTGATGTGCTGACCTACCGAGTCGCAAGCAATACCAACCCTGGCTTGGTCGAACCGAGCTTTGCCGGCGGCAAGATGTTCGTAAGGCCTAAGGCAGACCAAAACGGACAAGCGACCATCGTTGTCGAAGCCATGGACTTGGCCGGACTCAAGACGACCAACACCCTGCGTTTGATCGTCACTCCAGTCGATGATGATCCTCGATTGGTCAGCCCACTGCCAGACCGCACGGTTTCCGAAGACTCCTTGCCAGTGGTCTTTGACCTAAGCCCGCAGTTCTTCTTCGACCCCGATGTCATCAACGGCGACTTCTTGACCTTCACGGCCACCAGCAGCAACACCAGTGTTGCCACCGTGACCATCCAAGGCAACAAGTTGCAACTGACCCTCGTTCCAAACGCCTCAGGTCAAACGCTCATCAACGTCGTCGCTACCGACACCACTGGCCGGTTTGTCTCCGACTCGTTTGTCCTGACGGTCACTCCGGTGAACGATCCACCTGTGACCCAACCAGACAACTACGCGACCCCGCAAGGAGTCACCCTGGTAACAACCGATCCTCTGGGTATCCTCACGGCAACGCCCCTTGACGACGGTGTCTTGGCAAACGACCGCGATCCCGAAGGCGATGCGATGACGGCCTCGATCGTCACACAACCGACCCGCGGTACGGTCACCTTGAATGCAAACGGAACGTTCACCTACACCCCGGGCCCAACGGCTCTGTTTGGAACGACCGACACGTTCACCTACCGAGCCATCGATGCCTTCGGTGCGGCAAGCCCACAAACGACCGTCACGATCACGATCGGACGCGCTCCTGCTCCGGCTTATCAAAATCCAAGCCAGCAGTGGGACGTCAACGCCGACGGGTTTATCTCCCCGATCGACGTTCTGATCCTAGTGAATTTGCTAAATTCGCGCGGTTCTAGCATCCCGGTTGCCGGTTTGCCTGGACCTCCGGACTACGTCGACGTCAACGGGGACAACTTCGTCACCCCACTGGATGTTTTGGCTGTTGTTGACAAGATCAATTCATCGAGTGGTAGCGGCGAAGGGGAGCAATTGGTCGGTATCAACGCCGCTCCTGCGATCGATTCGATGATCGTAGAAGTGGGCCGAGGTCTTGGTTCCTCAACCCCAATGCCCGCTTGGGCTGGTATGATGGAATCCAAGCGACAGACGGCTTCCAAGGCCTCATCGATGCCACTTGCTAGCATGTTTGGCAATACCAACTGGGAAGATGACTTTGACGACCTAGCCGGATTGCTCGGAGCTCATCGAGACTCCGATAGCCAGACAGGCGACGAAACCTCATCGATCGATCAGGCCCTCAAAGACCTTTTCGGCGAATAAATAATCACACACACAAAACAGTAAGCGGAACCGCTTAAACGGGTTCCGCTTGCTCTATTGACTCATCCTTTACCTTCCATTTTTGTACCGTACGGTTCCAAGGTTCGTTCAAATGGGAATTGACGCATCCAGATCTGCAAACAGCAATCGTTCCAAACAACAAGAACGACGCAGAGGCTTCCGCAACATTCTTTGCGAGAACCTCGAGCGCCGCGAAGTGATGGCGGGTGATATCCTCGACCTGGACTTCCGGTTGCTCTCGGTTGCTCCCAACACCGGCGAGATCCTCTCGACGACCAGATCCAACACTCTCAACGAGTCGCCTCGCGAACTCATCTTCCGTTTCGCAGGTGGCGATGACGTACGTCAGTCGACTCTTCGAAACGGCATCCGGATCACAAGGTCCGGGGGCGATGGTGTTTTCGGTACAGGCGGCGTATCGACCGACATCATCGTAACACCTGAGTACCTTGACTTTGCCGATGCAGCCAATAGGCGAGTCGTGGTAGCTAGGTTCTCACAACCGCTTCCAGATGATCTCTACAACGTCGAAATCTTTGGGACCGGTAGTAGCACTCCCGTTCGTTCGGTGGCGAATGAAACGCTCAAACCTACCCGCACCGGAACCGATCGGGACACTTTTAACTTCGATTTGGAACTCGGCACCAAGATTGTTGCAGTCGTTCCACAGCCTATGGTTCGGGAAACGGATGGCTCGCTCACACAACAGAGAGAACGCATTGAAGTCTATTTCAATGATACGGAGTTGTACGATCGCAGTATCAAAACCGGTGCCGTCAATCCGGATCCGTCGGTCGTTGATTTGCAATACTACAAACTGATGCTGACTCAGGATTCGGTCAGCCCGAATGACGATTTGGTCTTCAGCCCTGTGTCGGTCAGCTACGACCCGGCAGTTCGCCGCGCTGTGTTGACATTCTCCGGTCCCATAGACGAATTGCCCGGCGTTGGAAACTCAGGCACCTTCCGCTTGCGCGTCGGCTCCAACGAGGCGGTTGCTTCGCTGTCCACTCCGATTGTTCCGACTCGTCCAGCCGTCACCGCTGACCCTTCGGGATTCTTGAGTGGCGCATTCCAACTCAACAACGGAAATCCGCTTAGCGGCTCCTTCTCGACTATCCTTTCGGAAGAGGTCCGCAATGCGACGACGATCTTGCCGAATGATTTTCCCGGGTCAAGTTTTGAGCCTGGGCATCGTGAAATTCAAGATGAAGGTCATGTTGGCGCACCGGATGCTGATCCTGAAACTACTCAGATTCGATACTCTTTCATGGAAGGTGTACCATATGGAACAGACGTTGCCGGGCGGCCTGTTTTCACGTCGATTACACCGGATCAAAAGCAGCGAGTCCGCGAAGTGTTTGAGTTTTACTCTCGCAAGCTTGGCCTCGACGCATTGGAATTCGCGGGGACATCGGTCGATGGCGATGGCGTTTTGAAGGTTGTCGTCGGGGACATGGCACCCAATAACGGCATTAGCGGTCCGGGCGATGTAATCGGGATTGCGGGTGGAGAACTGGCCATCATGGACGGTGCGGAAGCGTGGGACAACACCTTCGGATTTGGTTCCAATCTGCCGGGGACGCAGAGTTTCTTCATCACCGCCATGCACGAGATAGGCCACTTGCTGGGATATTCCCACACCTACGATTTGCCCAACGGCACAATCATGGGGACGGATGGACGACTGAGTATTGGTGCTCCACCAGCGGAACAAGTCTTCCCCGGCGATGCTGATGTCATTCACGGGCAGCACATGTATCGCCCCGATAATCGCGACGTGGATCTCTACCGTTTCGTTGTTTCCCAGGGTACCACCGGCCGGCTCCGCGCTGAGACCATCGCGGAACGACTCAATGACTCGAGTAATGCCGACACCCACTTGAGCCTTTTGCGTCGCGAAGTTGACGGAACGTTGACAACGGTCGCCGCGAACGACAACTACTTCAGTCAAGATTCGTTCCTCGATGTTACTTTGACCCCGGGCGAGTACTTCATATCGGTAACCGGATCTGGGAATCAAGATAACAATCCGCTAACCGCCGACACTGGCAGCGGTGCGACAAGTCAAGGCCGCTATGAACTACGTGTGGACTTCAAGACCACCACGGCCAGCAGCATTGTCGAAGAGAGGTTGGGCTCGACTGCAAAGGGTAGCGCCCTAGACGGTGATGGCGATGGCATCGCTGGCGGAAATTTTGACTTCTGGTTCCGAGCCGCATCGCCTGTAGGAACTCCAGGTCTTCCGCTAGGCAGCCCTCGCACGATTGTCGTTGACAAGGCATTTCGAGGTGTGAGTCGAGACGGTTCTCTGGCTACTCCCTTCAATCGAATCTCCGATGCGACCGCCATCGCTGCACCCGGCGACATCATCCGTGTTGTTGGGGATACCCGCACCGTGGCGTTAACCGACGATGCCGCGTACGAAATCGGTTTCGGCGGTGCGTCGGCAGGAACGCTGGGCGACGGTCCCTCGCTGGATGTGCCTCGTGGAGTCACCTTGATGATCGATGCGGGTGCGATCCTCAAGTTTGGAGGCAGCAGGATCATGGTTGGCAGTATCGATAGCACGACCAATCGCAGCGGCGCTGGAATCCAAGTCCTTGGTACACCCGGAACGCCCGTTTACTTCACGAGCTATTTCGATGAGTCGCTTGGCGTCGATACCAATCCGCTGGTGACTACGGCCCGAAAGGGAGACTGGGGCGGTATCGAAATCCGCAATGATGTCGACCGTGCCCAAGGCCGTTCCAACATCCTCGTAGCGGGCGGCAAGATTCTCTCTGCGGATCGTGAGCGCGAAGGCATTTTCCTCAATACGATTTCCAATGCCGACATGCGATGGGGCGGTGGTACCGTGGGTGCCGGCGCGCAAGCCAAAGTCGTCAGCCCGATCGAGTTGGCAGAGGCGCGACCACTGATCATCGGCAACCGAATTCAGAACAGTTCGGATTCCGCCATGAGCTTAGACCCCAACTCGTTTGAACAAACCCTTTTCACCGAACCCCGCTACCAAAGCGGAGGTGATTTTGTTCCCGATTACGATCGCATCGGTCCAAAGATCTATTCCAATGTGGTAACCGGAAACTCGATCAACGGTTTATTTGTTCGGGCTGAAACATTGCCCGGGCAACCGCTTAAGGAATTGACCGTCCCTGGCCGCATCGATGATTCCGAAATCACCATCGTTTTTGGTGAAAACGTGATCGTTCAAGGGACGCCTGGCGGCTCCCTTGAAGAAGATGCCGTACCCAATAGTTCGTTGATCACGTTGAACAACGTCGCTCCAACCTCGGGTACTGGTTTCGGGACGACTGTAGCGGTCAGTTACATTGTGACCTTTGTAGATCGTTTCGGCCAAGAAAGCCTTCCGAGCGATTCTCAGAGCACCTTGGTCAATGCGGGTTCTGCCGTTCGGTTAGCGAATATCCCAGCAGCCACCGGGGACTATGTGTCGCGCCGTATTTGGAGACAAGTCAACCGATCAGGTGCCTACCAATTGGCTGGCGTGCTCAATCGTGATGACTCGTCATATGTCGACAACAACATCACCCTCAACGGGGTGATGCAAACCGCGATCGGCCAAGGCCTCGTGCATCGCGCCCGACGCGATGCGAGCATGGTCGTCGATCCGGGCATCGTTGCCAAGATGCTCGGTGGTCGGATCGAAGTCGGCATCGGTGCCACCTTGCTGGCCGAAGGTTCCAAGACCAAGCCGATCGTATTCACTTCGCGACGCGACGATCGATACGGTGCAGGCGGAACGTTTGATACCAACAACGATGGAGATGCGACTCTACCGGGACGAGGAGATTGGTCGGGTATTGTCAGCCGCCATTTGGGGACTTTGAGTATCGACTCCGCACTGGTCAGCTTCGGTGGTGGCGAATCCCGAATCCCCGGGGGATTTGCATCGTTCAACGCAATTGAAGTCCATCAATCTAACGCCCGAATCGCGAACTCGGTACTGGATTCGAACTCATCGGGAGCCACCAACCTCGGATTGACCAACCGCGATACGCGCGGGGTCAATGAGGGGGCAGTCATTTTCTCCGTCGGTAGTCAGCCGATTATCATCAACAACATTTTCAAGAACAACCAATCCAGCGACACAGTGGCTATCAGTGTCGATGCAAATTCGCTCAACTCCGTCCACGTGCGCGATACAGGACGATCGACAGGCGAAAATCAACGCGAAGAAATCGGCATCGGAAACTTTGGTCCTCTGGTTAAGAACAATCAACTCGGGGGCAATGCCCTCAATGGGCTCCGCGTTCGAGGTGCAACGTTGACCACCGAATCGGTTTGGGATGACACGGACATAGTCCACTTGCTGCGAAGCGCCATCATTATCCCCGATTACCACACTTACGGTGGTTTGCGATTGACGAGCAAGGCTGACGAAAGCCTTGTCGTCAAGGCCAGCAATGGAGCTTCGATCACTGCCGAAGGCCGTCCTTTGGATATCAAGGATCGCATCGGTGGTACCCTCCAAGTGATCGGGCAACCAGGCTTCCCTGTCGTGATCACCAGCCTGTCCGATGACTCGATCGGTGCCGGATTCGATTTTTCTGGTAATTCGCTTCTGGACACCAACAACAATGCCTCGGTGGGATCTGCAGGCGATTGGCGAGGCATCACCTTTGCACCATTCGCTAATGATCGCAACGTCGATTTCCGCTACGAACGCGAGTCTGATGAAATCAGCCAAGGAACCAATGACTTCCCGTCTGAAGCCGAGGACTTGGGTTCTCTCGCAAGCAATCTGAACGCGGGCGACGAAAACTTGCGTCTGGGTGTCACGCTTACCGGTTCGATCGCCTCACCGAGGGACCTCGACGTCTATCGCCTCGGAGCGACCGCAGGAACGATGCTATGGATCGATGTCGATCAAACGTCGGGTTCTCTCGATTCGGTGATCGAATTGATCGATGCTGACGGCAAAATCATCGCTCAAAGCGACAACTCGATCTCCGAATCGGTTTCCAAGAGCGTCTTTTCCGACAGCGCTTTGATCCCTGCGGGACGAGCCTTGCCGATGGATCAATCGGCTTGGTCCAAGACCAACGTAAACGAACCCAATGCGCAAGTTGATTTCCTCGGAGTGAACCCCCTCGATGCAGGTCTGCGAGTCGTCTTGCCCGGTGTCGCGGGCAGCTTCAATAGCTACTTCATCCGCGTTCGCAGCAGCAACGTATCACGCGAGCCGGGCAAGACTGATCCAGCTCGACTGACCGATCCGGCTTTGGTCCGCGAAGGCGCATCCATCGGTGGCTACAAAGTCCAACTCCGATTGCAACAGCAACAAGAAGTGGCCGGCTCGGCAGTCCGTTATGCAGACATTCGATTTGCACAGGTCGGTATTGATGTGCAAGGCGGACCGATGCACTCGCCGCTGGTGGGTGAAGTTGGTGAAGCCGATCCCAACGAATCGAATACGTCTGATCAAAGCGCCATCAATCTAGGAAACATCGTTACGAATGATCGTGGAGGCGTGTCGATCGCCGCCAATTTGGCCACGCGAGGCGACATCGATTGGTACAACTTCTCGGTGGCTCGAGAAGCCATTCAGCGAGTTAGCTCGACGCCAGCCAGCCACATCGCGTTGACGTTTGACATCGATTACGCAGACGGTCAAGGTCGCGCCAACACGCAGCTTTGGATTTTCCGTCGCGACGCAACCAGCGGTCAGTTGACCTTGGTTGCCACTGCCAACGACTCTAACATCCAGGACGACCAACCGCGGGTTGGCCTTGGGTCAGATGTAACCGACTTGACGCGAGGATCCCAAGGCAAGCGGGACGCATACCTCGGCCCCATCGAGTTGCCCCAAGGCGATTACACCGTCGCGGTAACGAACGCATCATTGAAAAACGTGAACATGGATCAGTTCACCGACGGTAATGGAACCCCGGGTTCCAATCTAGTGCGTGTCGAACCGCTGGACTCGGTCCAGGTCATTTCCGAAGACCGTTTCGATCCGGACACTCGTCCGTCGCGAAATCTGGCCCCTGTACAGGAGTCATTTGCCCTCGCATCGGCTTCTCCATCGATGCCCAATGCCGATGGCGTGGGGCTGCCCAATTCGGTTCCATTCAATCTTTCTGATGTAACACTGTTCTCCGGCTTTACCGATCAATTGCTATATGGAAACGCCTTGACGGGAGCCAGAGAGGGGACCGGCGCAAACTTCAGTCGAAATGCGGTCGACATTGCTGTTTCTCCGGCAGGACGGGCCTTTGGAGCTGGAATTCCAACAGGCGGTCAAGACAGCGACGGTAGCGTGATCTTCGGCATCGACATCGGCGATGCTGGCGTGGGCGTTTCTGGCGGATCGAACCCTAGCGCCGGATTGATTACCTTTAGAGGCCGCTTTGATAATGCGGCCCCCCCGAATCTTATCATCGAGCCCCGCGGAAACGTGGGGGACGGGATGCGTTTCCACGCACTATCATTCTCGGACGTATTGTCCGTCAATAATGCGATAACCTTCTGGGGTGTGGGAAGTCGAACGTCTCAGATCAACGGTCCAATCGAAGCACCATGGAAGCAAAACATCCTCTACCGGTTGGATCCGAATACAGGCAACGCGATCAATCCGGACGGTTCAACGACGACTCTCGATCCGAACATCAATAACGCCGGTACTCAGATCGCGGCAGCAGGTATCTTCGCAACGGCAGCAGGTGAAGTTACAGGCCTTGCAACTGTCGGCGGCAACTTTTTCGGTCTATCCAATCAAGGGGAACTTGTAACCCTCAATTCGACCATTGCCATTCTCCGCGATCCCGATACAAACCAAATCATCCCCTTTACCGGAATGACGGCGGGCCCGAGAAACGTAGAAGGCGGACGGTTCGCTGATTTGCTGTTTGGCATTACGGCTGCTGGAAGAATCTATGCTTTCGATACGCTCGGCCAATTGCAACCGATTTTCCCACGCGGCCGCTCGTTCGCTCAAACGCCAGGCGCGAACGGATTGGCGGGCGCGATCGGAATCGATTTCTCTTCGCTCGACGTAAACATGTGGCACGATTCGCAAGATCAAGCGGGTCAAGCCGGGGTTGGACGATTGACGAATTTCAACAATTCTCGCGACACTTCGAACAACCGAAACTCACTACGCTTTGCATTCGATAGCGATGCAAACGACGGTGACGCAATGCCCGGCAACTGGACCGGCGTCTACTCGGGCCTGGGTATGGAGAATTCCTATGCTGCACCCGGTGGCGCCATGGGTGCCCTTGAAAGCGATTTGATCGATCTGCGTAACTACTCTGCCGACGATGAACCGACTCTCTACTTCAACTATCTAGCGAATACTCAAGACAATAACGCCCGAAGTGAACTGGGCGATAACGTCACTTCCCTGGACTCCTTGCGGGTCTATGGTACGAGCGCAGACGGCATCTGGGTTCTTCTGGCGACGTCCAACAGCCACACGAATACCGCCTTTGACGACAGCGGATCCGGTTCCGATGAAATGGACTTGGCCAATAGTCGTTACACGGATGCTTACGGCCGTACACGCGTTACAGAAGAATTGTTCGACAACGGACAATGGCGTCAAGCCCGCGTCAACCTTGGGCCTTTGGCAGGAAAACGCGATGTCAAACTACGCTTCGAGTTTAGTACAGTCGGGGATTTTCGATCGGCGGATCCGCTGCGCGGCGGTATTGAGTTGGGTGCTGTTCCGGGCGAGCGGATCGCGGACGGCAACACCATGACTTTGGCCGGAACTACCTTTGAGTTCGACCTAGGTTTGGTTCTCAATTTGCCGAGTGGACGCAGTATCGTTGCTGGCAATCAGCTCAAGATCAACAGCGATCTGTTCACATTCGGCACCGACATCCCGTTCAATCTTGATGATACTCCTGCGACCATTGCGGCCGCCGTTCGGAACGTCCTCGTTGCTAATGGCTACACCGTAGCAACCAGTACCTCGACGCCCAACGTACTCAACGTCACTCATTTCAATGATGTTCGATTAACGGCGCCGACACTTCCGTTCCAGTACGACATTTTTGGGGCCGACAAAGCGATGATCATCGGATTGCCGGGCGTCCAAGGAACCAACACGCCGATTTTCGTAACCAACGAAATGACGGCGACCGAAGTTCGGGATGCGGTGCGTGAGGGCTTAGCGCTTGCGTGGAATATTCCAACCGAGTCCACCAATATCGACGTCTACAAAGTGCGCGGCAACGTCATCGTCATCCACAGCACCGATCAAACCTTTGCAGGCTCTACTGCTGGGCCATTGACTCTCTTCGGGCGTCGCCGAGGGGATAATTTTGGTCCGATCGACGGGGGTGATCGCTGGGCGGAGAATGGCAAGCGAACCAGTGGTAACCGACCGGGAACTGGGCAAGTTCCTGCAGGTATCTTCTTAGATGACTTCATCATCGGATTTGCTGAACGGGGTGAAGTGGTCTTCTCGGCCTCCAATGTTCCAGGCTCTCAAACCTTTAATGCCTCGCGATTCTATGAACGCTTTGGTGGTCCTTTGGGCGCACCAGCGAGGGAAGTGAACACCGGTACCTACCAGTTGGAAATCCGCGTTGCTGCTGACTATGGAACCACCAATCGCCAAGGTGAATTGCGATTGGAGAACACCTTGCTAGGTCCTCTTGGGCGCACCTACGATACCAACGAACGTCTGACCAAGTCGGCGGCATTGGTATTTGACTCTGCTAGCGAAATTCAAGACGGCGCATCCTTTACGTTGAGCGATGGAGTTCGAACCGTTCTGTTCGAGTTTGATGTCGTGACATCGACGAACGATCGCAGCCTAGGAGTGACGCCTGGAGCGATCGCCATTCGCCTCAACCCCAACGACTCTTCGGTCCTCATTGCGACAGCGATTCGCGATGCGATCAACGGTGCATTCACGAGCGGCTTGATCGGTTTGACAGCGGAAACTGGTGGGGACATGCCGGGCTCGGCAATGACGGCACCAAGGTCGATCATCATCCAGCTCAATGGTCCGGCTGCTGTCGATGTCTTCGGTGGAACGGCATTCCCAGCGAACGTGCCGCTACAACTCGTGCAGTTTGGGTTGGACACCCAGTGGGGTGAAGATCTCGGCGACTCGAACATAATTCGAGATCAAGGTCAGTTGCTGATCACCTCCGCAGTGATCTCCAGCTCCCTGACCTACGGGATTCGAGTGGATGCGGCGGCTCGCGATTACGCGGCCACCCGATTTGGTGGTGCCACTGCAACCGTTCGCCCGGGCTCGCGGCCATATCCAGGTGCAGTGCGTAATCTGGTAACTTTGAATACATCCAATGTCGCCCCAGGTGTGGTGCTGATGAACAACGTTCTCGCCTTCAATGGCCTCGGAGGCAGTCCGACCGGCACTGGCGGAATCTTGATAAGCGGAGACGTATCGTCGCCTGTTGGTCAGCCCACATCCACCATCGCCCGCATCGTCAACAACACCATCCATGGAGTCCAAGGCAATAGCGTTGGTCTGACGATCAATGAAGGTGCTGCTCCGACGGTGGTCAACAACATTTTCTCGAATTCGAACTTCGGGGTTTCGATCGCTGGCGCAAGCCTTGGAAACGTCGTACTCGGTGGCAATCTGTACAAACAGAACAATGTGCCCGTCACCCCCCCCGGCATTCCCGAGTCGTTCCCCCTTTACTTGCTTGCCGCTCAGCCATTGTTCTTGAATCCGAGCTTGGGACGGTTCTACCTCGCGGCCTTCTCGCAAGCGATCGATTCGTCTTTGTCCTCGGTAGAAAATCGTTCGTCGATCGAGACCGTCAAGGCAGCTCTGGGATTGGCGACAAGCCCGATCCTGGCACCCGAATTCGATGCCAATGGTCTACGCCGTAGCGATGATCCGGATGTCAATTCTCCTCCCGGATTGGGATCGAACGTCTTTATCGATCGCGGCGCCCTGGACCGCGTCGACCAAATCGGTCCGGCTGCATTCCTGCAAAGACCGCTCGATAACGATGCCAATGGTATCGACCTAGATGGCTCCAACACATACGTTGAAGTTCGCACCGGCAACTTCGACTACTTCGAAATCCTCATCGATGAACGCCAAGGTACTGGACCTGATCCTCTGACGATCACCCAAGACAACGTCGTTCTGACCGAGAACGGACGTATGCTCAGCCCAGGCGTTGACTACGTCTTTGGTTACAGCTTCAACAGCCGAACCATTCGCCTCACGCCGCTCGCAGGCTTCTGGCGACAAGACAGCGTCTACGAATTGACGCTGATCAACAAGCCAACCTTGCGAGTCATCGCTCCAGATGATGCGGCAAGCCGCATCGATGGAGATCGATTCACCGTGACTCTGGCAAGCGGTGGCACTCGCTCACTGGAACTCGATAGCGGTTTTATCTTGACCGTTCCCGCCGCCGGTGTCGCAGACGGACAAACCTTCACCTACACTCCGATCGGTGGGGAAGCAATTACCTTCGAGTTCAACCTCGCGACCGATACCACGACAAGATTTGGTTCCAAGGTAATTACCTACCTAGCGAGTGATACCCCAGATCAAATCGCTGCGAAAATCGCAGCGGTGATCAACCCACTGATCCGTCAGAACGGGTGGCCCGTCCAAGCGATCCCAGGTGGTCGTGTCGTCGTAGGCGGCAACGTGGGCGATACGATGAATGTCGCAAGCTCCTCGCTAGTGCTCTCGGGACAACCAGGAGTCCAAGCCGGCGCGATTCCCGTAAGATTCCTCCCGGTAGCAGGCTTTGATGCCATCGCCATGTCGACGGCACTGACCCAAGCCCTCAATCAAGTTGGCTCGGGCGTGAAAGCCTACTCGCTGGCAAACGGATTGGTATTCGTCGAAGGGGTCACGTCGATTTCTGGCATGGCCGCTTCGCTAAGCATCCCTGCCATCCAAGACCTTGCTGGAAATAACCTCCAAGCCAACCGCGCCAACTCGCTGACGCAGTTTACGATCCTCATGCCAGAAGTCTCCGTCGACTACGGAGACGCAGTGCAAAGGATCGGAACGGGCTCGAACAGCAGCACCCTGCTGGCCAACAATGGAGTTCGCCATGGCCTCTACCCAGACGATGCTACCTTGCTGGTACTGGGCACTTACGCCGATGGTGAAACCGATGGGCAACCATCAGCAGCTGCCGATGCTGATGACTTCGATTCAGCCATCGACTTTGGAACACTCTCGAGCTACTTGAGCGTTTCGACCAAGGGTCCTGCTCGCCTAGCGACCGCAACTTTTGATCCAACGATGATCGGCAAGTCGATCACCATCTCCGATACGGTTGCCAAGTCGGTTACCTATGAATTCACCGATGGCGGTGCACCGGTTATTCTAGGTGCACGCGCGGTGAACCTCAGCGGTGCCGTGACCGCCGCCGATGTCGCGTCGCGATTGCAAGCTGCCGTGCTTGCGTCGATCCTCGATGGTAGCATCACCGGAATCCATGCAAGTGCCACTGGCAACATCCTTTCCTTGGGTGGATCTAGCGGACATCGCTTTGATGTATCGAACGCTCTGGGTGCTGTGTCTCGACTCCCGTCGGGAACCAACGAAGTGGTTGTGAACTCAAATCTCATCGGGCTTGCCGCTGGCAACACGATGTTCCTGACCGACGGCTTTGGAAACCAAGTCGGCTTCCAAATTGTCGATACCAATCCGTTGGCAACACCGACAGTACTGGCTGTAGGAAGTGTCGCTGTATTGGTAGACCTTTCGACCGTCACGCCAAGTAGCTTTGCAACCGCTCTGGCTGGAGCCATCAACAAAGCTATCAGCGATTCGAAGCTCAAACTGCCCGCAGTCAGCGTTGTCAACAATACGTTGACGGTCTCGGCCGACGACGAAGACGGTGTTCAGTTCGGTAGCTGGTTCAATGCCAACTCCCTCTCGACACCGGTGACTCTAACGGCCTCTGCAAGCGGATTTGTCGATGCTTGGATCGATTGGAACCAAGACAACGACTTTGAAGATGCAGGCGAGAAGATTCTCACCGCGCAGAGCGTTGTCGCTGGTGCGAATACCTTCTATGTGACCACACCTGCTAGTGCCGCGATCGGATTTACAACAGCACGTTTCCGTATCAGCAGTACCGGTGGCCTGTTCACCTACGGACTCGGTATTGGTGGTGAAGTCGAAGACCACTTGATCGAAGTCCTATCGGGATCGCCACCGGTGGCAAACACCGATAGCTTCATCGTCGCTGAAGACAACGTTCTAATCGTTCCAGCCGCTGGCGTACTCACCAACGACACCGATGCAGATGCACAACCCATTCGTGTATTTGACTCGGATCTCACCCAACCTGGAGTGCAACCCGTTCGCGGTCCTGAGCATGGATACCTAACGATCTCCGCCGACGGCTCGTTTGTTTACACTCCAAAACAAGACTTCTTTGGCACCGACACGTTTGTGTACCTTGCGACCGATCCTCGCATGACCAGCAACGTTGCTGCCACGGTGACGATCACCGTCACTCCAGTCAACGATGCACCTGTTGCCGTCGATGATGTTGCGACCATCAATGAAGACGAGACGATCACCTGGGACGGTTCGCTCTTTACAGCCAACGACCGCACCCAACCGGATCGTCCAACCGGAACCGATGGTGACATCTACGACACGAACGAATCGGGACAAACCCTCCGCATTGTGGATGCCGAATTGGTCGTCGATCGCGGCTTGGGCGAAACCCTCTCACTGCTGAATAATCGGATCACCTATACACCTCCAACCGATTACAACAACCTGATCAACGGTCCAGTTCTGGTTCGAATCCTCATCGAAGACTCCGGTGTGGCTGGAGGCGATGAGCAACCCAAGCGACCGGGGATGGACGATACACCTCCAACCCTGATCTACAGCACCCTGACGATCAACATCAACGATGTCAACGATCCGCCGCTGTTTAACATCCCGCGGCCAACTCAAACACCGCTCGAGGATGCGACGGTCAGTGCATCTGGGTTCTTGAACCTGATCTTCCCGGGCAAGTCCACAACCGACGATGAACTCGGATTGGTCATAGGACTTCCCGCACAAACCGTTCGATTCCAAGTCACGGCCTTGGATCCCACTCGGTTTACCGTAGCAGGTCAACCTGCCATCGATGCAACTGGGACATTGACCTACACCCTCAACACCGACGTCAACGCGCTGAACTCTTCGCCGATCCTCGTCGAAGTCATCGCGATCGATAGCGGAAATGCAGCAGGCTCGCGACCAGGTCGACCCGACGAGAATCGTTCGGCGCCCAAGACCTTCACCATCCTGCCAGTCGAAGTCAACGATGCTCCGTTGTTCACCATTCCAAACCCAGTGATCAACATCCTCGAAGACCTCGAGTTCAGCCCCGTTTCAAGCTTCGTCACCAACATCGTCGCCGGCCCACCGACTGCCACCGATGAATTGGGACTCAATCCACCAACTCCTGGACAAACCGTCTCGTTCGAAGTCACCGCTTTGGATCCAACGCGATTCAACGGAGTTGCAGGACAACCACGTATCAATACAGCCGGGCAATTGACCTACGATCTATCGCCCGATGTGAACTTGCTCAACTCTGGACCGATTTTGGTTCGAGTCGTAGCCGTCGATAACGGGCCTGCCGCGGGCGATCGCCCAGGTATCCCTGACGTGAATCGATCCATCGAACAGACCTTCACCATTTTGGTTCAGGATGTCAACGATGCCCCAAGTTTCACTATTCCTAACCCGACGATTGCGATCCAAGAAGACCTTGAGAATTCGCCACTCCCAGGCTTCTTAACGAACATCGTTGCCGGTCCACCATCGGCAACCGATGAACTTGGATTGAATCCTCCAACGCCTGGGCAAACCGTTAGCTTCAACGTTCGCGCTTTGGATCCGACTCGATTTAGTGTTCAGCCGCAGATCACTGCCGATGGCACCCTGAGCTACGACCTTGCACCTAACATCAACCTGCAAAACTCCGGTCCGATATTGGTCGAAGTCATCGCAGTCGATAGTGGCAATGCAGCGGGCTCCCGTCCAGGCATTCCCGATGTGAACCGATCGGCACCCCAGACATTCACCATCAGCGTCCAAGACGTCAACGATGCACCTGAATTCTCGGTTCCAAACGCAACGATCACGATCAACGAAGACCTCGAGAATTCGCCACTGAGTGGATTCCTCACAGGCATCCTTCCTGGTCCAGCAACCGCCTTGGATGAACTGGCTTCGCAAACCGTCACCTTCACGGTCACGGCAGTCGATCCAAGTCGCTTCAACGGCTCTGCTGGACAGCCTGCGATCAGCTCGACGGGTGTGCTGACCTACGACTTGGCGCCTGATGTCAACAACGTCAACTCCGGACCGATCTTGATACGCGTTCGTGCCGTTGACAACGGCCCTGCTCCCGGCTCTCGACCAGGCATTCCCGATGTCAACACTTCGGCTGAGATCACCGTGACACTGAATGTTAACCCAGTGAACGATGCTCCACTGTTTACGATTCCCAACCCGATCATCAGCATCGACGAAGACCTAGAAATCTCGCCGGTCAATAACTTCGTAACGAATATTTTGGCCGGTCCACTCACTGCGATCGATGAACTCGGACTCGTCAGCGGAGTACCCGCTCAAACCTTGACCTTCGATGTCCAAGCCGTGGATCCATCGAAGTTCAACGGTACTGCTGGTCAACCGAGGATCTCTCCGACCGGAGTACTGACCTATGACCTCGCACCCGATGTGAACATCCTCAACTCCGGACCAATCTTGGTTCGTGTCAGCCTGTTTGACAACGGCTCGAATACCCCGCCAAACGTCAATCGTTCGACGACTCAGACCTTTACCATCCGAGTCAAAGAGATCAACGATCCACCGATCTTTGACATGGCCTTCAACTCGTTCAACATGCGAGAAGACGATGGGTTCTTGACCCTTCCAGGATTCATCACCAACCTCGGCCCTGGTCCCTTGACCGCAACGGACGAATCGAACCAGACGACCAATATCATCGCTGTGGCTGTCGATCCGACCGCTTTCGCAGTGCAGCCGTTGGTTACCGGTACGGGTGATCTGACGTTCCAATTGGCTCCCGATGTCAACAGCTTGTTCAAGGATACGAGGATTCGATTGATCGCCACCGACAATGGCGTACCATCGGAGACCACAGAAAAGATCCTTACTCTCAACGTTGCTGATATCAACGATGAACCTCAGTACACGATCCCAACGACCCTTGTCTCGATCCTCGAA
>Ga0315903_10001609_pt1 | contig 34370 bp, 34 predicted proteins | sample LakEriMetagenome_7_FD_203524 | JGI IMG/M metagenome (GOLD analysis project Ga0315903, IMG submission 203524) | Freshwater fungal communities from buoy surface, Lake Erie, Ohio, United States - Buoy 2 MA119 | ecosystem: Environmental > Aquatic > Freshwater > Lake | place: USA: Lake Erie, Ohio...
CATCAGAAGATGCGATTCTTACATGCCGCTTAATCGATCGCCCATTGCGCCCATCTTTCGTTAAAGGTCTTCGCAATGAAGTACAAATCGTTGTAACAGTTATGGCTCTAGATCCTGATCACATGTACGACGTGATTGCGATTAACGCCGCTTCAATGTCAACGCAACTAGCAGGACTTCCATTTTCTGGACCAATCGGCGGCGTTCGCGTTGCTTTAATTGACGGACAATGGGTTGCATTCCCTAATCATTCACAGCTTGATAAGGCTGTCTTTGACATGGTTGTTGCTGGTCGCGTAACTAAAGATGACGTAGCCATCATGATGGTTGAAGCAGAAGCAACTACACACACAATCGATCTCATTAAGGGTGGCGCACCAACTCCAACTGAAGAAGTTGTCGCACAAGGTCTGGATGCTGCAAAGCCATTTATTAAGATTCTTTGTGATGCGCAGTCAAAGCTTGCGAAGGTTGCTGCAAAGCCAACCGCTGATTTCCCCGTCTTCTTGGATTACCAAGATGATGTTTTTGCAGCCGTAGAAAAGGCAGCGAAAGCTGATCTCGCTAAGGCACTTACTATTTCAGGTAAGCAAGAACGCGAAACAAAGATTGATGAAATTAGTGCCTCTGTTAAAGAGTCGGTAAGTGCGCAATTTGAAGGACGCGAAAAGGAAGTTCCTGCTGCGTTTCGTTCTCTCACTAAGAAGTTAGTTCGTCAACGTGTACTACGCGACAAGATTCGTATCGATGGACGTGGATTGCGCGATATTCGCCCACTATCTGCTGAAGTTGAAGTAATTCCTCGCGTTCATGGTTCAGCAATTTTCGAACGTGGTGAGACTCAGATTCTTGGTATCACAACTCTTAACATGCTTAAGATGGAGCAACAGCTCGATACTCTCAATCCTGAAAATCACAAGCGTTACATGCACAACTACAACTTCCCACCATATTCAACTGGTGAAACAGGTCGTGTAGGAACTCCTAAGCGCCGCGAAATCGGCCATGGTGCTCTTGCAGAACGTGCACTCGTACCAGTTCTTCCAAGTCGCGAAGAGTTCCCTTACGCAATACGTCAGGTTTCTGAAGCACTTGGATCAAATGGATCAACTTCTATGGGTTCAGTTTGTGCATCAACACTGGCACTACTAAACGCTGGAGTTCCACTACGTGCACCAGTTGCAGGTATTGCAATGGGTCTGATTTCAGATGATGTTGATGGCAAAGTTGAATACGTTGCTTTAACAGACATCCTTGGTGCAGAAGATGCATTCGGCGACATGGACTTTAAAGTTGCTGGAACAAAGGACTTTGTTACAGCCCTTCAATTAGATACAAAGCTCGATGGAATCCCAGCATCAGTTCTTGCTGGCGCACTTCTGCAAGCAAAAGAAGCGCGTCTTGCAATTCTTGATGTAATGAATGAAGCAATCGATACACCGGATGAGATGAGTCCATTTGCTCCTCGAATCATTTCTGTAAAGATTCCAGTTGATCAAATTGGTGCGGTAATCGGGCCTAAGGGCAAGATCATCAACCAGATTCAAGATGAGACTGGCGCAGATATTTCTATCGAAGATGATGGAACTATTTATATCGGTGCAACCGATGGTCCATCAGCCGAAGCTGCTCGCGCACAAATTAATGCAATCGCTAATCCAACAATGCCTGAGGTTGGCGAACGCTACCTAGGCACTGTTGTAAAGCTTGCAGCATTTGGCGCTTTCATTTCACTTATGCCAGGTAAAGATGGCTTGCTACACGTCTCGCAAATTCGCAAGATGCATGGCGGAAAGCGCATTGAGAACCTAGAAGAAGTTATGAAGGTTGGCGACAAGATTCAGGTTGAAATTGGCGAAATCGATCCAAAGGGAAAGCTTTCACTAGTTCCAGTTCTTGAAGAAGGCGCGGCTTCAGCCGAATAAATGTCAGTTCGTCGCACAGTATTGCCTAGCGGTCTGCGCATCGTCACTGAAGAAGTATCTTCAGTTCGAAGTGCAGCCGTAGGCATCTGGGTAAATGTAGGTTCACGTGATGAAGCACCAGCTGTTGCTGGTGCTTCTCACTTTTTAGAACACCTATTGTTTAAAGGCACACAACGCCGAAATGCTTTAGAAATTTCTTCAGCCATCGAATCTGTTGGTGGCGAAATGAATGCCTTTACTAGCAAGGAATACACTTGCTTCTACGCACGTGTCATCGATTCAGATCTTCCCATGGCAGTTGATGTCATTTCTGATCTCATTACTTCATCGATTGTTACGGCAGAAGATGTAGATGCTGAGCGCAAGGTTGTCCTAGAAGAAATTGCTATGCGCGATGATGATCCGAGTGATTTAGTCCATGACCTATATGCCGAAACTTATTACGGAGATACTCCGTTAGGGCGCCCAATTCTTGGAACAATAGATTCAATCAATAACATGACGCGTAACAGTGTTTTTAACTATTACAAGAAGCGTTATTTGCCTCAAGATTTAGTTGTTGCCGTAGCTGGAAATATTAAGCATAAGCGAGTAGTTGCGATGGTCGAAGAAGCGCTTTCGCGCGATAACTTCTTAGACGTTAGTGGAACTCCACAGATTCGACCAAACACAACTGTAAAGCGTGGAAAACAAGGTCGAGTAGGAATCATTTATCGCAAGAGCGAACAAGCGCACATGTTTTATGGCATGGAAGGCGTGACGCGAAATGATGATCGTCGTTTCACGATGGGCGTTTTATCCGCAGCCCTCGGCGGCGGAATGTCTTCACGTTTGTTTCAAGAAATTCGCGAAAAACGTGGTCTGGCGTATTCTGTTTATTCATACGCTCAACAATTTGCTGGTTCAGGACAAATTGGATTTTATGCAGGCTGTAACCCAAGCAAAGCAATTGAAGTGGTAAATATCATTCAGGAAGTTTTGGCTGATGTAGCCGATAATGGAATGTCACATGAAGAGATTGAACGAGCGAAGGGCGCCGTTCGCGGTTCATTAGTACTTAGCCAAGAAGATTCAGGATCTCGCATGAGTCGAATCGGCAAGAGCGAGATTGTTTACGGCGAGATCATGGGCTTCGATGAAATTCTCAAGGCGGTTGCACGCGTAACACCAGAAGATATTCGCGTTATTGCCAACGAGTTTCTTACAAAAACGCCTACCCTTGGAGTTGTAGGTCCCTATAAGAGCGAAGCGCATTTCGAGAAAGTACTCGCGAAAGGAAGCACACGATGAGTTCACGTATTCGTGTTGGCGTACTTGGAGCTCGCGGTCGCATGGGCGCAGAAGTTGTTAAAGCCGTAATCAACTCATCTGATTTAGAACTCGTTGCCCAACTTGACCTCGGAGATTCTTTAGATCAGTTGCTAAGTAACAAAGCTGAAGTTGTAGTTGATTTCACAACTCCTGATAGCGTCATGAAAAATCTTGAATTCTTAATTAGCAACGACATCCACGCAGTCGTTGGAACAACGGGATTTGATCAAGCTCGAATCGACTCATTGACCAAAGAATTGTCCAAGCATCCAAAAGTTGGAGTTCTAATTGCACCAAATTTTGCAATTGGCGCAGTTCTGATGATGGAGTTTGCAGAAAAAGCTGCTCGCTACTTTGAATCTGCAGAGATTGTTGAAATGCACCACCCAGCCAAAGTAGATGCACCCAGTGGAACTGCAGCGCGCACTGCAGAATTAATGACAGAAGCGCGTAAGAGCGCTTCAATGAAACCGATGCCGGATGCAACCAAGGGATCACTCGAAGGTGCTCGCGGAAGCAAAGTAGGAGATATTCCAATTCATTCAATTCGCGCACAAGGTTTGGTTGCCCATCAAGAAGTTTTATTTGGGGGAGTTGGAGAAACTCTTACAATTCGTCATGACTCTCTCGATCGCGCAGGATTTATGCCTGGTGTATTACTTGGAATTAGAAGTGTTGTAAAAAATCAAGGTCTAACACACGGCCTAGATAAATTCATGTAAAGGAATATGACATGTCTAAAGATCAAATAACAATGTACGGCGCTGACTGGTGCGGAGATTGCCGTCGCTCAAAGAGATTGCTCGCTGAGTTAGGTGTCGAATACACACACATCGATGTCGAAGCAGACCTTAGTGCAGCCGACAAAGTTCGCGAGATCAATGGTGGAGCTCAATCAATTCCTGTCATTGTTTTTTCAGATGGCACACATCTGACTGAACCATCAGATATGGATTTAACGGCAAAGCTTAAGTCGCTTTCCATTATCTAGAAAAAGTTGTAGACACCAGCCGATGTAATGGCTGCGATTAAAACAACAATGGGAAACGGCGCTTTGAAAATGAGTGCCAAAATCGCTGCACCCAACCCCGCTAGTCTGTGATCAATCACAATCGCATTCTTTGTTGTAACGCTTTGAACGGCAACCAGCGCACTTAACAGAGCAATTGGTATAAGGAGATTAATCCTTTTAATGAGTGGATGCGATAACAATTTCTCGGGGACGCTATGACCCGCAAACTTCAGTGCAAAGGCTATAACGCTGGTACCAATGACACCAATCCACAGAGTGTTATTCATTTCTTAACCCGCAATCCCGCAATTACGGCGATTACCGCTGTACCAATAATTGGTAAGCCAGCCGGCAAGAATGGAGTTGTTGCAATTGCAAAAATTGCCGCAATGATTGCCAGAGTCTTATCAGTTGAACTTTTAAGTCGCGGCCATACAAGACCCAAAAACGCAGCTGGAACAGCGGCATCTAATCCCCATGCAGATGGATCGCCCATAGCTTTGGCACCAAGTGCGCCAGCGAGAGTAAACAAATTCCAAAAAATGAACACACCAAATCCAGTTAGCCAAAATCCTTCACGCATTGCTTCGGGACCGCGCGCTTCTTGAGAAAGACTTACGCCAGTTGATTCATCAATTGTTATGTGTGCTGCAACCAATCTTTTGAATCCACGTACTTTAAGAATTGGAGCCATAAGTACTCCATATAATCCATTTCGAAATCCCAACAATGATGCTGTGGCAATTCCGCTGATTGCACTTCCGCCGGCTCCAATTACGCCGATGACTGCAAATTGTGAGGCGCCAGAAAAAGTTAGAAGAGAGAGCAAGCAACTTTGTAAAACACTGAATCCATTGGCTACAGCTGCAGCTCCAAATGCAACTCCATATGCACCAACAGTGAAGGAGACGCTGAGAGAGTCGCGGAATGTGGGGGAAGAGACTCTAGACACACCCGCATTCTGCCGTATAAATCCAACAGCGCAAAGCGGCTAATAGATAAGGTCGCCTCATGAGCGAGTCCGATATTGTTTTTAGAAGTGATGTCACAGTAGAACTTGTTAAGGCAAGTGCAAGTGATGCTGATGTAATTTGGGCAGCGCGCGTTTCAACTGCGGGTGAACAATCGATGGATGAAATTGGCGAAGATCCAGCACGTTCAGAAGGTTTGATTAATTATTTAGCTCGTGAACGTCACGGCTCACCTTTCGAGCACACATCAATGACATTTTTTGTATCAGCACCTATTTTTGTTTTCCGTGAGTTTATGCGTCACCGTATTGCTTCATACAATGAAGAGAGTGGCCGGTATCGCGAACTCAAGCCAGTTTTTTACATTCCAAGTACTGAACGCAAACTAATTCAAGTTGGAAAAACTGGTGCTTATACATTTGTTGATGGGACTCCCGAGCAGTACGAGACTTCAGTTAAGGCAATGAAAGAAGCCTACGTAGTTGCATATGATCAGTATCAGAAGATGTTGGATGCAGGCATTGCTCGTGAAGTTGCTCGAGTTGTTTTGCCAGTTGGTCTCTACTCATCTATGTACGTTTCAATGAACTCGCGCGCTCTGATGAATTTCTTATCGCTTCGAACTTCTCGCGAAGGTTCACACTTTCCAAGTTATCCTCAGCGAGAGATCGAGATGGTCGCAGAGAAAATGGAAGCCGAATTTGCAAAATTAATGCCACTTACGCATAAGGCATTTGAGAAATCTGGACGCATTGCGCCCTAACTAGGCGATAGCCTTAGCCCATGACAACGCCAGCGCCATTCGGTCGGCTATCTACCGCGATGGTGACTCCTTTTAAGAAGGATTTATCCATTGACTGGGATGGCGTTGCAACATTAGCCCAGCATCTTCTTTCAACAGGCCATGATGCAATTATTGTTAATGGCACAACTGGTGAAGCGCCAACAACTAGTGATGATGAAAAAGATCAGATTATTAAAGTAGTTAAAGACGCTGTTGCAGGAAAAGCTAAAGTTGTAGCAGGGGCTGGAAATAATGAAACATCGCACTCAGTTGAGCAAGCACTGCGTGCACAAAAAGCTGGAGCAGATGGTTTACTCGTCGTAACTCCGTATTACAACAAACCCCCACAAGCCGGAATTGAAGCGCACTTTCGTGCGATCGCAGATGCAGCTGATCTGCCCGTAATGATGTACGACATTCCTGGACGCACAGGAATGCAAATAGAACCAGACACGATTGTGAAATTATCTGAACACCCTCGCATTGTTGCGCTTAAGGATGCAAAGGGAGATGTTGCTTCAACTTCTTGGGTAATCAAGCGTTGTGGAATACCCGTCTATTCAGGTGATGATATTTTGAATTTGCCGTTGCTCTCAGTTGGTGCAGTTGGTTTTGTTTCAGTGTGCGGTCATACTGTTGGTAAAGATTTACGCGAATTACTTGATTCGTGGTTTGCTGGAAATACTTCACGTGCGCTTGAAATTCATCAAAAACTTCTACCAGTCTTCACTGGAACATTCCGCACACAAGGTGCGATATTGACTAAAGCAGCTCTTAATTTGATGGGGCTTCCTGGCGGATATACGCGCTTACCTTTAGTAGATGCAACGGATGCACAAATTGCACAGTTGCGTGAAGACTTACGCGCAGGTGGCGTAACTCTTCGCTCATGACACATCCGCATCCAGAGCTCGGAACTCCTCCTAAATTAGCGCCAGACGCATTGCGCATTGTCGCTCTCGGGGGTCTCGCTGAAATCGGTCGCAATATGACCGTCTTTGAATGCAATGGAAAACTATTGATTGTCGATTGCGGAGTCTTATTTCCTGAAGAGAATCAACCAGGAATTGATTTAATCCTTCCTGATTTTTCTTACATTAGAGAACGTCTGGGCGATGTTATTGCAATAGTTCTTACTCATGGGCATGAAGATCACATTGGAGCCGTGCCGTATCTACTACGCGAACGTGGCGATATTCCTATTTATGGATCAGCTCTCACTCTGGCTTTGATTACTGCAAAGCTCAAGGAGCACAGAATTACTCCACTGACACGTGAAGTGCGCGAAGGCGGCCAAGAAGATGTTGGGCCATTTGATCTCGAATTTGTCGCAGTCAATCACTCAATTCCAGATGCACTCGCAATTGTCATAAACACTCCTGCTGGTCGTGTTTTACACACTGGTGATTTTAAGATGGATCAATTGCCACTAGATGGGCGCATTACTGATCTAAGAACTTTTGCGCGATTAGGTGATGAAGGCGTTGATATCTTTCTAGTTGACTCAACAAATGCCGATGTTCCTGGGTTCACTGCCTCTGAACGAGAGATTATGCCTGTACTAGATCGAGTTTTCAGATCTACGAAACGCAGAATTATTGTTGCTTCCTTTTCTTCTCATGTACACAGAATTCAGCAGGTAATAGATACCGCAGCAATCCACAACCGAAAAGTGGCGTTCATCGGTCGTTCGATGGTTCGCAATATGGGAATTGCTAGCGACTTAGGATATTTAAATATCCCAAGCGGTATTTTGTTTGATGCAAAAGAATTAGATTCATACGATGACAACGTTGTCTTGATTTGTACTGGTTCCCAGGGCGAACCGATGGCGGCTCTCTCACGTATGGCAAATGGTGATCATCAAATACGAGTGGGAGACGGCGACACTGTTATTTTGGCATCATCCTTGATTCCCGGAAATGAAAACTCAGTATTTAGAGTTATTAACGAACTAACCCGCTTTGGTGCAAAAGTTGTTCATAAAGCCAATGCAATGGTGCATGTTTCTGGTCACGCTGCTGCTGGTGAATTGCTGTATTGCTACAACATCGTTAAACCTAAGTACGTAATGCCCGTCCACGGAGAGTGGCGACATTTAAAAGCTAATGCAGAGATTGCAATTAATGCTGGCGTCGCACGTGAGAACACAATCGTGATTGAAAATGGCGTTGTAGTTGACTTAGTAGATCACGTCGCACAGGTTGTTGGTGGCGTTCCATGTGGATTTGTTTTTGTTGATGGCCAGAGTATTGGTGATATTACTGAATCATCATTGAAAGATCGAAGAATTTTGGGCGAAGAAGGTTTTATTTCAGTTGTAGTTGTTATTGATTCACAGAGTGGAAAAATTGTTGCAGGACCAGATATTCATGCACGTGGTTTCGCTGAGGATGCTTCGCTATTTGATGAAGTTAAAATAGATATTGAAAAGGCACTTGCTGCCGCGGTCGTTGAAGGCATCAATGGAACACATCAACTTTCGCAAGTAGTGCGTCGAACAATTGGGGGATGGGTTGGCGCAAAACACCGTCGCCGTCCAATGATTATTCCGCTAGTTATAGAGGTTTGAAATTTCTAACTTTCTCTAAGTCGGCGCGCCTGCCATCTCAATAATTGCTGAGCAATTACGATAAATAGTGTGGCTAAGAAAAAAAGCAGTTCTACGAAGCGCTCCAAAGCAGGTAACGCTTTTGTTCGTGGACTGCGCGGATTATGGCGAGGAATTTCAAAAGCCTTAGGAAGCACAATTCGTTTCATAGCACGAGGCGCAAAAGATCTTGATCCCACTCATCAAAGAGATGGCGCAGCTTTTGCATTATTAATCTTGGCAATCATTGCAGGTGCTGGTGCATGGTTGCATGCAGACAATGTTGTTAGCCGTGCTGTCTATGCATTTGTTTATGGAACATTTGGTCGAGTTGGTTTTATAGCACCGCTAGTTCTTGTGTATTTTGCAATCAGATTGTTTAGAGTGCCAGATGAGAAGGCCGCAACTGGTCGAATCATCGTTGGAACTCTTACGTTGTTAATTAGCGCAAATGGTCTAGCACATTTGCTCAATGGTTCTGCCGGAACAGGCGCCACCGCTATTCGTGAAGGCGGCGGTTGGATTGGTTACGCAGTATCAACACCTCTCGTTGCGCTGATGACATCCATGCTTACCTATCCAGTACTCGTTGTGTTATTTATATTTGGAATCTTGGTGGTTACTGCAACTCCAGCATCAGAAGTTTTCTCACGTATTTCTGGAGTTCTACGCTGGTTGTGGGATCGTAAACCCGCTCGCCGTGAAAGCGATGAGGAGTTCGAAATCTCTGAAACTCCTCCCTTTGAATCTCCAGTAGTTGCAGATTGGAATTCAGCACAAGACGATGAAGAAGAGCTAGATGAAGAAGAGTTTGACGAAGAATTTACTGTGGCAATGCCAAAACCTACGACACAACAAATTAACAAAGACGCCAGACCCGTCCAACTCCTGCTTTCAAGTGATTCTCATTATGAATTACCACCGCCGGATATTTTGCGCGCTGGGCCTGCAGCGAAGGCGAAGAGCAAGGTTAATGACAGCGTTGTTGCCTCCCTTACGGAAGTTTTTAAGCAATTTGAAATTGATGCCGAAGTCACTGGTTTTATGCGCGGACCAACTGTCACGCGATATGAAGTTGAACTCGGTAACGCTGTAAAGGTTGAGCGAATTACAGCCCTGGCTAAGAATATTTCATATGCTGTCGCCAGCAGTGACGTACGAATACTTTCACCAATTCCTGGAAAATCCGCAGTCGGAATTGAAATTCCTAACGCCGATCGCGAAATTGTTGCACTCGGCGATGTCATGAGATCCAGCGTTGCCGGACAAGATCATCACCCAATGTTGGTAGCCCTTGGCAAAGATGTTGAAGGTAATTTTGTATGTGCAAACTTAGCGAAAATGCCTCACTTGCTAGTAGCAGGTGCAACGGGCGCAGGTAAATCTTCAATGATTAATGCGATGATCACATCAATTTTGATGCGCGCAACACCCGATGATGTTCGATTGGTTCTTATCGATCCCAAGCGTGTCGAATTAACCGCGTATGAAGGAATCCCACATTTAATTACGCCAATTATTACTAATCCGAAGAAGGCAGCTGACGCTCTCACGTGGGTAGTTCGTGAGATGGATTTACGTTATGAAGATCTCTCAACATTTGGGTATAGACACATTGATGATTTCAATAAAGCAGTCCGTGCAGGCAAAGTTGTTCCGCCTCCGGGCAGTGATCGAATAGTTGAGCCATACCCCTACTTGCTAGTAATAATCGATGAGCTTGCAGATTTGATGATGGTCGCAGCACGAGAAGTTGAAGAGTCTGTAGTGAGAATTACCCAACTCGCTCGTTCTGCAGGTATTCACCTAGTTCTTGCAACGCAGCGACCAAGTGTTGATGTTGTGACTGGTCTGATTAAAGCGAATGTGCCATCTCGACTTTCATTTGCTACATCATCTCTTGCAGATAGTCGCGTAATTTTGGATAGTCCGGGTGCAGAAAAACTAGTTGGACAAGGTGATGCACTCTTTATTCCAATGGGAGCAAGTCGAGCAATAAGAATTCAAGGCGCCTACGTATCTGAAAGAGAGATTGAAGCAGTAACAACTCACGTAAAGAAACAATTATCTCCTCGATACCGTGAAGATGTAACAGCACCAGTTTCTGCAGCAAAGTTAGTTGATAAAGATATTGGTGATGATTTAGATATTTTGTTACAAGCCGTCGAACTTGTTGTCGGAACGCAATTTGGTTCAACATCAATGTTGCAAAGAAAATTACGAGTTGGTTTTGCAAAAGCTGGACGATTGATGGATTTAATGGAGTCTCGCGGAATTGTTGGACCATCCGAAGGATCCAAAGCACGCACAGTGCTGGTCAAACCAGATGAACTCGATTCGGTGCTTGCAACCCTTCGTGATTACTAATTGTTCATTTTATAGGCGCTAGATATTGGGGTGATATGACCCCTGAAATGGCATCGGGGCTACTTAACCCGACCTCGCAGGTCTACCATTAGAGACAGAGATCCGTCACCCACAAATTTTTTTGAGGTTATATGTCATTAGGTTCAGTCATTCGCCAGGCCCGCATTGACGCGGGTCTAAGTGTTGACGATCTTTCTGAGCGCACAAGTATTCGTGCCGGTTTACTTAAAGAAATTGAAAGTGATGATTTCACTAAATGCGGCGGCGAAACTTATGCTCGAGGTCACTTAAGAAACATTGCTCCGCACATCAAAATGGATTCACAGCTACTTCTTGAATTGTATGAAAATGAACAATCAAGTCAACCACGTCGAATTCAAGAGATGTTGGCTGAAAATAATGTCATGACGAATCCCGTTGATAAGAAGTCTATTTCTTGGAAAACATTGGCAGGAATTTCACTTTCAACTTTGGCATTACTAGCAGCTGTTCAAATAATTATTTCAAACTCAAAGACAACAACAGTTGTCAGCCCTGAAATAGTTGCCTCAGAATCTGCCACACCACAACCTTCGATGACTTCTGAAGCTGAACCAACACCTGCCGCTACATCAACGCCGTCAGTTGTTCGCGATACGTATTCTTCTGGCACGGGAGTTTCCGTCAGTGTCGCGGCAGTACGAGCAAATTCTTGGTTATTCGTTTCAGATTCCAATGGAACAACTCTGTATAGCGGGCAAGTAAGAAATGGGCAAAAGTTAAATTTCAGTGCAACAACTCGCATTAGTCTTAAGGTTGGCAATGCCGGGGCAGTTGAAGTCTCGGTAAATGGGAAAGCCGCGCAACAAATCGGTGGCGATGGAGAAGTTGTTTCGCTTACATACGGGGTTACTTCATAACTTCAAGCAATAACCTGTAACATCACCCCAATGAGTCGCACAGTTGCAGTAGTCACCCTTGGCTGTGCCCGTAATGAAGTTGATTCTGAAGAGTTAGCTGGTCGATTAGCAGCCGATGGTTGGATCCTTGTCGATGATGTAGAAAAAGCTGAAGTTGCTCTTGTAAATACTTGTGGCTTTATTGAATCAGCTAAAAAAGACTCTGTAGATGCTTTACTCGAAGCTAACTCCTTAAAAGGCCACGGTGTAACACGAGCGGTTGTGGCTGTTGGTTGCATGGCCGAGCGATACGGACAAGAACTAGCTGAAGCGTTGCCAGAGGCAGATGCAATTTTAGGCTTCGATGATTACAAAGACATCTCGGCGCGTTTGCAATCTATTGTTTCTGGAAATTCACATACGCCACATGTCCCGCGAGATCGCAGATCATTGCTTCCAATTGCTCCTGTTGAAAGAGCAGCTGTCCGCGATGAAGAGTACGCATCCAAAGTAGGCGCAGGAGGCACTCTCTTTCGTAAACGTCTGGGAAATGCACCATGGGCGCCATTGAAAATCGCATCCGGATGCGATCGCCGATGTTCATTCTGCGCGATTCCGTATTTCCGTGGCTCCTTTGTTTCTAGGCGCCCAGTAGAAATTTTAGAAGAAGCGAAGTGGTTAGCCGCGAATGGCGTCTCAGAACTATTTCTTGTTAGCGAAAATACAACGTCCTATGGAAAAGACTTAGGCGATCTGCGGTTAATGGAGACGATACTCCCCGAAATCGCAGGCATAGCCGGCATCGAAAGAGTGCGTCTTTCGTATTTACAACCCGCAGAGATGCGCCCATCATTACTTCAAGCGATGGTTTCTACAGAAAAGACAGCTCCGTACTTTGATCTTTCGTTTCAACACACAAGTCCAACGGTTCTTCGCGCCATGCGCAGATTTGGTGACAGTGAAAAGTTCTTGCACCTCATCACGCAAATTCGAGCACTGGACCCTGAGGCGGGAATTCGCTCTAACTTCATCGTCGGTTTCCCTGGTGAAACACAAGAAGATTTTGATGGTCTTGCAGAATTTATTACGAAAGCCCAACTAGATGCAGTGGGAATTTTTGGTTACTCAGATGAAGATAACACTGAGGCGCTATCACTTAAAAATAAATTAGAACCCGAAGTAATTGCTGAGCGCGTAGAATCATTATCTAGTTTGGCTGATGAAATGGTTTCAGAACGTGCACGGATGCGCATCGGGCAACGAGTACGCGTCCTCATCGAAGATGCCGAGCTGCAAGAAGGCAGAGCTGCGCACCAAGGTCCAGAAGTTGATGGAACCACCTCATTTATCGGAACAAATTTCAAAGTTGGCGAGTATGTTGATGCTGTGGTCACAGAAAGTATTGGCGCAGATTTGGTGGCAGAAGCAGAATGAAATTACCTGGTTTTCTGACTCCTAATGTCATCACGAGTCTGCGCATCGCATTCTTGCCTGTTGGCGCCTATGCGCTATTTAAAAATGGTGGCGATGATCCGACGTGGCAGATCATCTCTTGGTGGATATTTTTCGCCTTGGGCTTGAGCGATATTTTGGATGGAAATCTTGCGCGCAGTCGAAACACCATAACTGAATTCGGTAAATTCCTGGATCCAATCGCGGATAAAGCAATGATCGGAACAGCGATGGTTTCACTTTCAATTCTTGGTCGTATGCCATGGTGGATAACAATTGTGATTATGTCGCGCGAAATAGGAATCACATTATTTCGATTAGCTGTCATTAAACGCGGCGTTATTCCAGCCAACCGAGGTGGAAAAATCAAGGCGCTCTTTCAAGGATTTGGTGTCGGTTTCTATGTGCTTCCACTCAGCGAGACTATGTTCTGGTTTAGAGATAGCTTTATGGCCGTGGCTATAATTTTGACTCTTGTTACTGGAGCTCATTACATCTACTCAGCCTTTAAGCCCAGTAAATAAAGCGAAAGGAATTTCATGAGCAACGCATCTGAAATTACCTCTGCCATGAAAGATGTCATCGCCAGTTTGAAGTCGCGAAATGAAACTCTGAGTACAGCAGAATCAATTACTGGTGGGGGATTGGGATATGCAATCACTAGCGTGCCCGGTTCTTCAGATATTTATGTCGGCGGATCAATTGCGTATCACAGCGAAGTTAAGCAATCTCATCTGGGAGTTTCTGCAGATCTCATCAAATCCAAAACTGTGTACAGCGAAGAAGTTGCTTTTGAAATGGCGCGAGGTGCGCTTGAAAAGTTTAAAACTACATGGGCAATAGCGACCACAGGAGTTGCAGGCCCTGATGCATCCGATGGAGTTGCCGCCGGAACAGTGTGGGTAGCTATTGCCGGGCCCGTAACCCAGAGCATTCAATTGGCCCTTGATGGGGAGCGTGAAAACATTCGAAGTGGGACTGTCGCGAGCGCGATTGGCACTTTTGCGCGTATCCTTAGGGCAAGAGATTAAGGGGGTCGCCATGTTATTACGTGAAGCAGTAGGCACGACCCTTCGCGCTGCCCGCACAGAGCAATCTCGCACACTTCGAGATGTCGCTCGTGATGCTCGTGTTTCCCTTGGCTATCTTTCAGAGGTGGAACGAGGGCAGAAAGAAGCTTCTTCAGAACTCCTGGCAGCTATCTGCACAGCACTTGGATTAACACTTTCTACAGTTATGAGCGATGTATCTCTTCACATTAAGTCAACTGAAGTTGCAACACTAAGCGTTGTAGACGCTGCTTAATTGGCCTAATCATGGCTCATCTGTACGCACTCCAAGGAGCAATGGCGTCTCGTTCTGAAGCGGCGCTGCTGACTGCAACAAAAGAAATTATCTCAACGCAAGGAATTAAAAATCTAGCGATGATTGATATCGCAGATCTATCTCAAGTTTCTCGTGCAACTTTGTACAATCATTTTCGCGATAAAGATGCTGTTTTATACTCACTTTTAAGCCGTGAGATTATCTCCCTATTTGAAAACGCTCCAAAAAACCCTGCTGAATTGCTTGAGTACTTTTCACTTGCGATCAGTGCAGACCCAGCTCTAGCGGGCATGCGCTCGCATGACCCAGCCATCGTGGCCACAATGTTGATGCGAAGTGATGACAAGATTTGGCACGCAATCGATGCATTCTTCCTCAGTGCTCTTGGCTCAGAGGTAAAGGCCGGTATTGCAATTGCATGGTTATTGGCTCAAGTGATTCAACCTCTGACTCCAGAACAATCTCGAGCACAGAGCTCACAACTTTTGCATGCGTATCTCTGATCTTCGAGAGCGCATTCTTTTAAGCTTTGGACCGCAATGGGCGCCATCTTTTAGCGCAGATATCGCAATCTCAGAGTTAGGTAGCAAGAGCGTGAACGAGGCGCTCGCAGCCGGGCTTGAACCCGATGAGATCTGGAGAGCCGTCTGCAAGGCCCATCCAGAGCAGACCGCCCCACATAAGTAACGGCGTGTCGAGCGCTTAATATGGCGTTCGAACAGATGTTCGTATACCCTTAATCCTGCACAACCAGAGCGGTTCCATCCTCCGCCCACAGCCTTCCTCCAAAGCGCTTGGGCCGTCGGTGGGTCTCCGTACCTTCTGGACCGACACCAACGTCACATGACGTTTCATCGAAAGGAAAAAAGTGGCTACTGAAAAAAGTAATGACAAAGCTACAGAAAAAGCACAATCAGATCGTTCCAAAGCCCTAGACACAGCCCTTGCTCAGATTGAACGTCAGTTTGGTAAGGGTTCGGTTATGAAGATGTCAGAGCGACAGAATCAAGTTGTTGAAGTTATCCCAACTGGTTCAATCGGACTCGACATCGCACTTGGAATTGGTGGTCTTCCACGTGGTCGCGTTGTAGAAATCTACGGACCAGAGTCTTCAGGTAAGACAACACTTACTTTGCATGCAATTGCAAACGCACAAAAAGCTGGCGGTATCTGCGCATTCATCGATGCTGAACACGCATTTGATTCAGAGTACGCAAAGAAGCTCGGCGTTGATATTGATGCACTCCTTGTTTCACAACCAGATACTGGTGAGCAAGCACTAGAAATCATGGACATGCTTGTTCGCTCTGGCGCACTTGATTTAGTTGTCGTTGACTCAGTAGCAGCACTTGTTCCACGCGCTGAAATTGAAGGCGAAATGGGAGATTCACATATGGGTCTTCAAGCTCGCTTGATGTCACAGGCACTACGCAAAATTACTGGCGCTCTTCATCAATCAAAGACAACAGCAATTTTCATTAACCAGCTACGCGATAAAATTGGAGTCTTCTTCGGTTCTCCAGAGACCACAACTGGCGGCAAGGCACTTAAGTTCTACGCTTCTGTTCGTTTAGATATCCGTCGCATCGAAACGCTTAAAGATGGCCAAGACGCAGTCGGTAACCGCACTCGCGTGAAGGTTGTTAAGAACAAGATGGCTCCACCATTTAAGCAAGCAGAGTTCGACATTATTTACGGCACCGGTATATCACGTGAGGGATCACTTATCGATCTTGGCGTTGAAATCGGTATCGTTAAGAAATCTGGCGCTTGGTACACATACGAAGCAGATCAATTGGGTCAAGGCAAGGAGAACTCCCGTGCATTCCTTATTGATAATCCAGATCTTGCTAATGAAATCGAATCGAAGATTCGTGCGCACTTTGCAACACCTGTAGAAGTCGATCCTGCGCTAGTCGCTGAAATCGATGAAGCAGCAGCAGAGGTTGATTTCTAATTAGCCTTGATTTCGTAAAGGTTGAAAGAGGCGAAGGCTCCGACCCTTACTCAGTAGCTCACACAATTGCACTCAATGCACTTGTGACCAGAGCCAAGAGTAAGGGCGAGCTTCTCGCTCACCTCAAAAAGCGCGGTGTTGAAGACGAAGTTGCTCAAGCAACCATCTATAAATTGAGCGAATCTGGGCTACTCAACGATCAAGATTTCGCTCAGCAGTGGACCGATTCTCGTACGCGTTCGAAGAAATTATCCAAGCGCATCATTGCTGGAGAGTTGCGACAACGCGGCGTTGATCAAGAGAGTATTGATCTAGCACTTGAAGGCATCACAGATGAAAGCGAATATCGAACGGCATTTGAATTAGGTATGCGCAAGTTATCAACGATGTCACGCCAGGAACCTGAAGTTCAAATAAGGAGAATCGAATCTCTTCTTGCTCGTAAAGGTTTTGGATACTCAACAATTTCTCGCGTTATGCGCGAATTGGATTTACTTAGCTAGTTTTTACTTAAGTGCTCAGTAAGACGTGCAGCCGTTGCAACAACTGCGGCTGCATGAACGCGACCAGGTTGTCTTCCTAATCTTTCTATTGGACCACTGATGCTTACGGCTGCAATAACCTTTCCATTTGGCCCACGCACAGGCGCTGACACAGAGGCAACACCAGCTTCGCGTTCACCTACTGATTGCGCCCAACCTCGACGACGGTCAGCGGCTAATTGCGCCGCAGTAAAGCGCGCATTTGTTAAGCCACGATGAATTTTTTCTGAGTCTTCCCACGCTAGCAAAATCTGCGCAGCTGAACCCGCTTGCATTGTCAGAGCAGAACCAACTGGAACACTGTCGCGAAGGCCAGATAAACGTTCGGCAACGGCAACACAAATTCGTACATCTCCTTGACGGCGATATAACTGTGCGCTTTCACTTGTGGCATCTCTTAGTGCTGCTAGTGCAGGAGCGGCTACTGCAATTAAACGATCTTCTCCGGCTGCACTTGCTAATTCGCCAGAGCGCTTACCTAGAATAAAACGCCCAGTGAGATCTCTGGAAACTAATCTGTGGTGTTCAAGTGCAACTGCTAAACGGTGCGCGGTTGGGCGGGCAATGCCAGTTGCCGCCACTAATTCTGCGAGGGAGTGCGGGCCTGACTCAAGGGTGGTTAAAATTGCTACGGCTTTATCTAATACGCCGACTCCGCTATTATTCCTATCCACGATACGATATTAGCATCTCAATAAATGAGATGTCTACAAGGAGCCTTGGATGTCTAAGACGTTAGCGGAAAAGATTTGGGACGAACATATTGTTCGTCGCGCAGATGGCGAACCAGATCTTTTGTATATCGATCTTCATCTCATTCATGAAGTAACAAGCCCACAAGCTTTCGATGGCTTGCGCCTTACAAACCGACCAGTCCGCAGACCTGATCTGACAATTGCTACAGAAGATCACAACGTTCCAACACTTAATATTGATAAACCAATTGCAGACCCAGTATCAAAACTTCAAGTAGATACTTTGCGCGCAAACTGCAAAGAGTTTGGTGTTCGCATCCACTCACTCGGAGATGCCGAACAAGGAATTGTTCACGTGGTCGGACCGCAGCTTGGATTAACACAACCAGGAATGACAATCGTCTGTGGAGATTCCCACACCTCAACTCATGGTGCTTTTGGGGCTCTAGCTTTCGGAATCGGAACGAGCGAAGTTGAACATGTTTTGGCAACACAAACTCTTCCGCTGATTCGCCCAAAGACAATGGCAATCAACGTTGAAGGTTCATTGAAACCGGGAGTAACGTCAAAAGATATTATCTTGGCAATCATTGCAAAAATTGGAACCGGCGGCGGCCAAGGATATGTTTTGGAGTATCGCGGATCTGCAATCCGTGCACTTTCAATGGAAGCTCGTATGACAGTGTGCAACATGTCCATTGAAGCAGGTGCACGTGCTGGGTTGATCGCTCCAGATGAAAAGACATTTGAATACATCAAGGGCAAACCACATGCACCGAAGGATTTCGATGCAGCCGTTGCTTATTGGAGCACGCTTTACAGTGATGCTGATGCGAAATTCGATGTTGAAATCAATCTTGATGCAAATGAACTAGAACCATTTGTTACATGGGGAACAAACCCCGGACAAGGTTTGCCTCTGAATGCATCCGTTCCAAACCCTGCAGAAATTACTGATGCGGAAGAACGTGGCGCAGCCGAGAGAGCTCTTACATACATGGGCTTAACTGCAGGAACACCACTAAAGAAGATAGCAATTGATACTGTTTTCTTGGGTTCTTGCACAAATGGTCGAATTGAAGATTTACGTTCTGCAGCAGAAATTCTTAAAGGTAAGAAAATTTCTTCTTCACTTCGCATGCTCGTAGTTCCAGGTTCTGCGCGAGTTCGCTTGCAAGCTGAATCAGAGGGTTTAGATAGAGTCTTTCTTGATGCAGGGGCTGAATGGCGAAGCGCAGGATGTTCGATGTGCCTTGGCATGAATCCAGATCAACTAGCTGTTGGCGAGCGAAGCGCATCTACATCAAACCGAAACTTCGAAGGACGCCAAGGTAAAGGTGGACGCACGCACCTTGTCAGTCCACTCGTAGCAGCAGCAACTGCCCTGCGCGGAACTCTTTCATCACCAGCGGATTTGTAAGGGATACACACAATGGAAAAATTCATCAAGCACACAGGTACCGGTGTTCCACTTCGCCGAAGCAATGTGGATACAGATCAAATTATCCCTGCGGTTTATCTCAAGCGAGTTACTCGCAGTGGTTTCGAAGATGGTCTTTTTGCTGCATGGCGAAATGATCCGGAGTTCGTACTTAACCAGGAAGCCTTCAAGAAGGGCACCGTCCTAGTTGCCGGTGCAGATTTTGGTACCGGATCTTCGCGCGAACACGCGGTCTGGGCGCTTCAAAATTATGGCTTCAAAGCTGTGATCTCATCTCGCTTTGCAGATATCTTCCGTGGCAACTCACTTAAAGGTGGCTTGTTGACCATCATCGTTTCACAGGAAGAAGTTGAGGCTCTGTGGTCTGCAATTGAAAGCAAGCCTGATACTGCGATTACGGTAGATCTTGAAACTCGCACGGTTTCTTATGACTCAATAGTTTTGAATTTCGCTATCGATGACTACACCCGATGGCGTTTAATGGAAGGCCTAGATGACATCGGTTTAACGCTGAAACAAACTGATTCCATCGATACTTTCGAAAAAACTCGAGCCGATTACAAACCAAAAACTCTTCCAATTTTGAAATAACTACTGGAAAGTAAGTATTTTTACGCTTATTTTTTCGATGGGTGAGGAAAAAGTTAAAAACTCTCAACTAAAACTTTAGAGATTTCTATGCGTAAAAAGTGGATTTTTTTAATATTTACACAAAAATAAAATAATGCGACACGCCTTATTACATGTTGGACTCACCCCTCGATGCGAGTTAAGTTTTATACGCGTTAAGCAATTGCTTAACTTTTAAGCGTAAAACTAAGGGGATTTTGATGAATAAGGCCCAATTCATTGCCGCGTTGGCCCCACACTTCAACGACAGCAAGAAGGAAGCAGCTCACGCTGTAGACGTTGTTTTTGACACAATCGTTCGTGCAATGTCACGTGGCGAAGATGTCATGATCAACGATTTTGGAAAGTTTAAGAAGGTTGATCGCAAGGCTCGTATGGGTCGTAACCCATTTACTGGCGAAACAATCAAGATTAAGGCTTCAAAGAAGGCTCGCTTCCTTCCTGCAAAGGGACTCAAGGAAGTTATTTCTGGCGAACGTAAACTTGGACCAGCTCCAAAGATCGAGCCAAAGGCGGTAGCGAAAGCTGCTCCAAAGAAAGCAGCTAAGAAGTCAGCAAAGAAGGCAGCTCCAAAGAAGAAGGCTAAGAAGAGCGCCAAGAAAGTTGCTAAGAAGTCAACAAAGAAGGCTAAGAAGCGTAAGTAATTAGCTTTTTACCAAAAGCGCGGGCTCACCATCACGGTGGTCCCGCGCTTTTGCTATTAGATTAGGCCCATGCAAAGCGAGCAGATTGTTTACGCTGCGCCTACTGGCAAACCCCTAGGGACCAATGCCACCTTTAATGTCTGCGCCACGGTTTTAATCCCACTTTTGAATTTAATTACTAGGCGCACATGGCAGGGCAAAGAGAACATCCCACAAACAGGTCCAGCAATTGTTATTAGCAATCACCTTTCATATGCAGACGTACTTTTCTTTGCGCAATTTTTATTTAAGAACGGGCGAGCACCACGATTTATTGGCAAACGATCTGTCTTTGATGTTCCAATTATCGGGCGCATCTTGCTAGCAGCTGGACAGATTCCAGTTGATAGAGAATCCACACACGCCAGCAAAGCTTTAGATCACGCAGTTGCAGCGCTTAAGGCTGGGCACTTAATTGGAATTTATCCAGAGGGAACGCTTACTCGCGATGAAAATCTATGGCCAATGGTTGCAAAAACTGGCGCCGCACGTTTAGCAATCATTACTCAATTACCAATCATCCCTGTTGCTGCATGGGGAATCGGTGATGTATTGCCGCCATATAGCAAAGCGCCACGTATATGGAAACGTTCGAAGATCACTCTTCGGGCAGGAAAAGCTATTGATATGTCACCTTGGTATGGCAAGGAAGATGACCCAATTGCACTTGCAGAAGCGACTGCACATATTATGGATGTAATGACAACCATGCTCGAAGATATTCGTGGAGAAAAAAGACCAGCACAAATATTCGACCCACACACATCAGATTTACCACGTACCGGAAACTTTAAGAAAAAACGCTGATGAATAAAGTCACCGTTTTAGGAGCTGGAGCATGGGGTACGACCATGGCTCAAGTCTTAGCTGATTGCGGAAATGACGTTCTGTTGTGGGGTCGCAGCACCGAACTAGTCAATGAAATAAATAATTCACACACCAATAAAAAGTATTTAGGCGAACATGTATTGCCTAGTCAACTCAAGTCAACTGATCAGATCTCCCAAGCATTTAGCCATTCATCAATCATTGTTCTGGCTATTCCTGCACAGAGCCTGCGAGATGCACTTACTGAGTGGAAGAGTCTGATTGCACCAGATGCTCTCATTGTGAGCACGTTAAAAGGTATCGAACTAACTTCAGATTTACGTATGACTGAAGTGATTGTTGATGTCTTAGGCACAAAGAATTATGCAATTATTACCGGACCAAATTTGGCTGATGAGTTAATTCTGCGCCAACCTGCTGGCGCTGTGGCGGCTGCACCAACTTCTGACATTGCAACTAAGGTTCAAAGATTGTTTTCAACTCCGTATTATCGCGTCTACACATCAACAGATGTTGTTGGATGTGAATTGGCCGGTGCAATCAAGAGCATCATTGCTCTGGCAGTTGGAATGTCTATTGGTATGGGCTTTGGTGAAAATACTCAAGCGATGTTAATTACTCGAGGCCTTAATGAGGTCGCACGAATTGGCGCAGCCCACGGCGCAGATCCACTCAGCGCTGCTGGTTTAGCTGGCATGGGAGATCTAGTTGCAAGTTGCGGCTCAGCCCTTTCGCGTAATCGAACTTTTGGTGAAGTACTCGGACGCACGGGTTCCATGAATGATGCGCGTGAACATGTGGCAAAAACGGTTGAGGGCGTAGCCTCTTCCAGTGCCGTAGTTGAATTAGCGCACAGAGTTGGGGTTGAAGTGCCAGTCATTGAAGCAGTTGCAGATGTTGTTGCAGGAACAATTACTCCTAAGCAGGCACTCGAGCGACTCATGGCAATCACAACTAAAGCAGAGAACTTTATTCGATGAGCAAAAAAGTAATTGCAATTGTTTTCGGTGGTCGCTCCAGCGAACATGAGATCTCATGTGTTTCAGCCGGCGGTGTTTTAGCTGCACTAGATAAATCCAAGTACGAAGTGGTTCTGATTGGAATCACTCGAGAAGGTAAGTGGGTTCAAGTACCGCAAGACTTCACTCTAGAAATTCGTGGGGGAGTATTGCCAGAGGTTCCTGCGGACGCACCTGCTGTCGTCGCAGATGTTCATGGATTAAGCGTTAACAATAAATCTCTCAACGTGGACGTGATTTTTCCATTGCTACACGGTCCTTACGGCGAAGACGGAACTATTCAAGGCTTTTGCGAGATGGCAAATATTGCATACGTTGGAAGCGGAGTTCTTGCTAGCGCAGTTGCGATGGATAAATCATTTGCTAAACCAATTTTTGCTTCCCATAACATGGCAGTGGTTCCTGGTTTCGTGGTTAAGAAAAGCGAGTGGAAATCTCACCGCACAGAATTTGAACAGTCCGCGGCCGAACTCCAATTTCCACTATTTGTAAAGCCTGCACGAGGCGGTTCAAGTCGTGGCACAACCAAAGTTAAATCTGCAAAAGAGTTTGCGGCAGCAATTGAAGAAGCACACACATTTGATTCTAAAGCGCTAGTAGAAAAAGCAATTCATGGCCTAGAAGTTGAATGCGCAGTCCTTGAAATCAATGGTTCTGCAGAGGCGTCAATTGTTGGTTCTATTTCTATAGATCCGAAGTTTGAGTTTTATGATTTCCAAGCTAAGTATCTAGATGGCGCCACCAAGATAGAGTTACCAGCGCTGATCCCAGGTGATGCTGCCGAAGAAATTCGTGCTCAAGCTATTAAGGCTTTTAAGGCACTTGGTTGTTCAGGTTTGGCACGTGTGGATTTCTTCTACGCAACTAGTGGCGAGATATTTATTAATGAACTCAACACAATGCCTGGCTTTACCGCGACATCTGTATTTCCGAAGATGTGGGCAGCCACGGGCAAGAGCTATGAAAGTATTATTGAAGAGTTAATTAAAACGGCTGTACTACGAACTAATGGTGTTCTAGAAAATTAGTAAGTAACTGGGCAGGTCAATGTTCTTGTAATACCGGGAACACCTTGCACCTTCGATAAAATCATTCGACCGAAATCTTCCATGCTTGGCGCTTCAGCGCGCATGATCACATCGTAAGGACCTGTTACACCTTCTGCGAGTGTCACTCCAGAAATTGCTGATACAGCGGATGCAACGCTAGAAGCTTTTCCTACTTCAGTTTGAATCAAGATGTATGCCTGTACTGACATGGTCGTCTCCTTTTGCTGTTAAGGGGTCAAAGTATCGCATCTTGACTCTGTGGGGCAATGAGTATTCTTTGGGTATGAAGTTCACTGAGGAGCAGGTTATTTCGGAGATCTCCTCAATTTTTTCGCCGTCCAATCAGAAAAATCCTCGGGTATTGGTTGGGATCGGCGATGACGCAGCGGTTGTTGCAACAGACAAGCATTCTGTCATCACTACAGATATGGCAATTGAAGACGTTCATTTCAAATGCGAATGGTCAACCGCGTATCAAATTGGAAGCAAAATTACAGTGGCCAATCTTGCCGACGTATATGCGATGGGTGCAGATCCACAATATCTAGTTGTTGCATTAACTCTCACGGGTGATGAAGAGATGCAATGGATAAATGATTTGGCTCAAGGTATTGCAGATACCGCAGCCGCATCTGATGCAGTAGTTGTGGGTGGTGATTTATCCCGCGGAGAAAAAATCATGATTTCTGTTACCGCAGTCGGTAGTTCGCGATTGCACATCACTCGCTCCGGTGCACATCCGGGGGATTCGATTTATCTTTCTGCACTGCCAGGTTGGTCGCGTGCAGGATTTGAAATTCTCTCCAGAAATCTTTCAGTTTCACCAGCGCATGCACGTGCATTGTCTCAATTTAGATCTCCAGAACTTAACCCAACAATCATGCGCAGCTTCAAGAGCGCTCACGCGCTATGTGACATTAGTGATTCCTTGATGATTCAGGCAGAACAAATCAGTAAAGCATCTGGCGTAAACCTGACGATTGACTCTTCAAAAATAGAAAGAGCCGAGGGGTTCGCAGATTTAGCAGCTGTAGCGCATTCAATTGGTTGTGATGTGTGGGATCTGATTTCAGGCGGCGGCGAAGACCATGTCCTCTTAGCAACGGGTGTTAATCTGCCAGGGATTTGTATTGGTGAAGTTCGTGCGGGAAGCGGAGTTGAATTCCCAGAAATGAAAAAAGCGCCAGAATCCTGGCGCCATTTCAATTAAGCAAAACTAATTAACGAGTAACTTTTCCAGCCTTAAGGCAAGAAGTACATACGTTTTGACGCTTAGGTGTTCCACCAACAAGAGTGCGAACGCGTTGAATATTTGGATTCCAGCGACGACGAGTCTTCACTTGTGAGTGAGAAACGTTGTTACCAAAGCTTGGACCCTTTTTACAGACGTCACATGTTGCAGCCATTGCTGAACTCCTTCATACGTATTTACAGGGCGCAAGATTAGCGCGAGCCCATGCCTAGACGCCAATCCACGCTCAATAACCCTAAACAGTGGAGAATGTCGCCATGGCATCCCTTGATAGCAAAGTCAGTAGCGTTCTTGGGGATCGCACATCAAAAGTTCTAGAGACTACCTTTGGAATCAAGAGCGTTGCAGATTTATTGCGCCATTATCCGCGTCGCTACGCCGTACGTGGCGAACTAACAGATATTTCTACTTTGCAAGAAGGCGATGAAGTCACAATTCTGGCCGAAGTTTTTAGTGCATCAAATCGACCACTTCATGGTCGCAAGGGAAGCATTTTCGAAGTTATTGTCACTGATGGAAAAGCAAAACTCTCACTCACATTCTTTAATCAGGCCTGGCGTGAAAAAGAGTTAAAGGTTGGTCGCCAAGGATTGTTTGCAGGAAAAGTTGGTGTGTTTAAAGGTAAGCGCCAATTAGCTCACCCAGATTATGAATTGATTCCAGATGGAAGGGATGTAGATAGCGCAGTTGATGAATTTGCTGGAAAGTTCTTAGCTGTGTATCCAGCGGCAGCAAAGATGCCATCTTGGAAGATTGCACAGTGCATCGATCTAGCCATTGATGGTTTAGATGAAGTGCCTGATTTCTTGCCTGAAGATATCCGCGAGAAACATGGTTATCCGACTCTGCATCAAGCGTTAGTTCAACTGCACAAGCCAGCTGATTTAGAGCACGCCGAAATTGCTCGTGAGCGTCTAACTTTTGATGAAGCATTTTTATTGCAATTGCTTCTGGCCAAAAGAAAGGCTGCTCTGAGATCACTCGATGCAATTGCACGGCCTCGAGTTTCTGGGGGATTGCTAGATGCATTCGATACGTTGCTGCCATTTGAATTAACTGCCGGTCAGAAAGAAGTCAGCGCAGAAATTGAATCTGATTTAGCAAAATCTCACCCAATGCATCGATTACTTCAAGGAGAAGTGGGATCTGGAAAGACAATTGTTGCGCTACGCGCAATGCTGACAGTTATTGATAATGGTGGCCAAGCAGCACTTCTTGCGCCCACAGAAGTTTTAGCTGCACAGCACCTGCGAACAATTACAAAACTTTTGGGAGATTTAGCCCATGGTGGAATGTTGGGTGGCGATGAAAAAGCTACACAAGTAACTCTAATTACGGGATCACAGAGTGCTGCAGCTCGAAAAGAAGCACTTGCATTGGCAGCAAATGGTGCAGCTGGAATTGTGATCGGTACCCATGCGTTGTTAGGGGAGTCAATAGTTTTTAAAGATCTTGGGTTAATTGTTGTCGATGAACAACACCGATTTGGTGTGGAACAACGTGATGCACTCAAGAGCAAAGCACATACTCCGGCACACTTGTTAGTAATGACTGCTACACCAATTCCACGAACTGTGGCCATGACCGTCTTCGGAGACTTAGACATCTCGACGCTTCGAGAATTGCCACTTGGCAGACAACCAATTACTACCCACGTAATTGCCGCACAAGAAAAACCTGCTCACTTAGAACGTGCATGGCAAAGAATTGCTGAAGAGGTATCGCAAGGACATCAGGCATACGTAGTGGCGCCTCGAATTAGCGCTACCAATAATGAAGATGCGGATATGGATTTTCTCTTTGGAACTGAGTCACAGAGCATTGCAAGCGTTGAAGAGCTAGGACCAATGCTTCATAGCGGACCTTTTTCTGGATTACGCGTTGCACCTTTACATGGTCGCCTCTCCACCGAAGTTAAAGATTCAACAATGTCCGCATTTTCCGCCGGAGATATAGACGTTCTTATTTCAACAACAGTTATTGAAGTTGGCGTAGACGTTCCAAATGCCACGGTAATGGTAATAATGGATGCAGATCGATTCGGAGTTTCACAGCTACATCAGCTTCGTGGACGTATTGGACGCGGATCTTCTCCGGGACTCTGTTTGCTAGTTACTAATTCATTGCCAGAGACTCCTGCTCGCATCCGCCTGGATGCAGTTGCTTCGACGCTCGATGGTTTCGAACTCTCAAAGATCGATTTAGAACAACGCAGAGAAGGAGATGTGCTGGGCGCAAGCCAATCTGGAACTCGTTCGCACCTTAGATTGTTGCGCGTATTGCGAGATGAAGAGCTGATTGAAAGTGCACGAAAGAGCGCAGAAAAAATAATCGAAGCAGATCCAAGCCTTACAGGATTTAAGCTACTCAATGATGAAATAAAATTCCTAGAAACTGATTCCGCGACTGATTTCATAGATAAGGGTTGATGCAATGAGAATTATTGCCGGCATCGCTAAGGGTCGCTCGTTATCTAGCGTGGCAGGTGCAACGAGACCAACTTCAGATCGTGCCCGTGAAGCGATTTTTTCAACGTTGACTTCCGAATTTGGAGATTTTCTGGGGTTACATATTTTAGATTTATTTGCTGGTTCAGGTGCAATGGGGCTAGAGGCTCTCTCGCGTGGTGCATCTCTTGTTCACTGCGTAGAAAAAGATGATGCTGCGGCAAAGACAATTTCAACAAATTCTGCACTTGTGCAAAAGTCACAACCTGTTGGGGTGTTTCACTTATTTCATATGGCAGTGCAAAAGTTTGTAGAAGGCTCTCCAGAGAATCAATATCACTTCGTTTATATAGATCCACCTTATGATTTTGCGGATTCCGAACTCACAAATATTTTGGAAAAGCTGCAATCAAATAATTTCTTCAAAGATGGTGCGGTCATTGCAGTTGAAAGGGCATCAAAATCTGCACAACCTACGTGGCCACAGGGATACGAGCCATCTCGCACCAAGGTCTATGGGCAAGCGAGTATTTATTACGCCAATTACGCTAAGAATGGATAAGCGCAGAAATCGTTGCTAGCGTTTGACCCATGAGACGCGCAGTTTGTCCGGGATCTTTTGATCCAATCACATACGGTCATTTAGACATCATCGAACGCGCAAGTCGCCACTTTGATGAAGTAATTGTGGCTGTACTTGAAAATCGAACGAAGTCCAGTTTATTTACAGTCGATGAACGCATTTCAATGATTTCAGAAGTGACCAAGAAATTCTCAAATGTTCGAGTTGATTCATGGAGCGGTCTGCTAGTTGACTACTGTAAGTCAAACTCTGTGCAATCAATCGTTAAGGGTTTGCGCGCTGTTTCGGATTTCGATTATGAATTACAGATGGCGCAGGTCAATCTTCAGGGATCTGGTGTCGAAACAATGTTTATGGCGACTTCACCAACTCACTCCTTTTTATCATCCTCACTTGTGAAAGAATTAGCCCATTACGGTGGAGATGTATCCTCTATGGTTCCACCGAGTATTAACGAAGCACTAAAACGTCGAGTAGCAGGGAAGTGATCCATGGATTCGATTGAGAAGTTAACAACTGCAATATCAATAATTGAAGAGGCGCGCGGAGTGCCGTTGTCTGCATCATGCGTTCTACACCGTGGCGAAATTTTAGAAGTTCTAGATGGCGCCCGCGCTGCACTGCCAAATGATTTAGAAGCGGCGAGAAAAATTCTTGCCTCACGTGATTCTTTAATTGAAGAGGGCCGTCTGAGCGCTGAAGCTTTGATCGCGAGTGCTCGCGAAGAAGTTTCACGAATGATCGAACAGACTGCAATTGTTTCCGCTGCTCGCGAAGAGGCTCAACATATTCTGGATGATGCACACCTTGAAGCAGATCAAGAACGTGAAGAAGTTGAAAAATATATTGATTCACGTCTGGCTACTCTTGAAGTAATTCTTAATAAAACATCAGATGCCATCGCCCGTGGTCGCGAAAGACTAGCTGGCGCTGGCGATAAAGATGTTTTGTCACAACTCGCTAACGATAAGTAAAGCGTTACTCGCATGACTCGAGATCTCTCACCCTTTCGCGTAAATACACACGAGCTGCCACGCCGTGCAGGTGAGATGAAAGAGTATTCAATTGATTTTGATCTCACCGAAGCATTTGGTGTTGAACTAATCAGTGTTCCGCCAGGAGAAGTTATTGAAGTTGATCTTCGTCTGGAGTCAGTTACTGAGGGGATTCTCGCTACTGCCGATGTCTTTGCAACAGCAATGGGAGAGTGCATCCGCTGCCTTGATCCGATAGCAATCGATATTGATAGAAGTTTTCAAGAGCTTTATCGATACGAAGTTCATCATGAAAAGGGTTCAAAAGGATCTAAGAAGCGTCGTCCAAGTGAAGAAGCAATTGATGATTTAGATGTTGAAGATGACCTGTTAATGCAAGGCGATTACATGGACTTAGAAACTCCGCTACGAGATGCGATTGTGTTAGCGCTTCCAGTAAATCCACTCTGCTCAGAGGATTGCTTAGGGCTCTGTCAGCAGTGCGGCGAAAAATGGTCAGAACTTCCAGAGGGACATGCTCACGCGCTGGTAGATCCTCGTTGGGCAGCCCTTGGCTCTCTCGAGGCGGATAAGGGCGAATAGTTCATATCCCTTGCTCGATTTTAAGAATTCGTACTTTTAGGGGATACTTTCACCCATATCCGCACTCCTTGTGAGCCGCGGTATCTCAGATGAGATTTAAGAAGAGATTAAGGACGCCACCGTGCCAGTACCAAAGCGAAAGATGTCTCGCTCAAAGACTCGTTCTCGTCGTAGTCAGTGGAAAACAACTGCGGCAGCACTAGCGGCGTGCCCACAATGTCAGCAACCAAAATTGCAACACACTGCATGTCCAACGTGCGGAACATATAACCGCCGTCAGGTTATTGAGGTCTGATCTGTACTCTGAATTAACACAGCACTTAGGTGTTGACGTTGATCCAAATCTTTTAGCCTTAGCTTTTACTCATCGTTCATTCGCTTATGAATCTGGCGCAAAAGAAACCAACGAACGCCTTGAATTTCTAGGTGACTCTGTTCTCGGATTAATAGTTACTGAAGAGTTATTTCTTCGCTTTCCTGATTTAGATGAAAGCCGACTCTCACCACTTCGCTCCGGTGTTGTAAACATGAGAGCCCTTGCAGATATTGCTCGCGAACTTAATCTCGGAAAGTACATTCGTCTAGGTAAAGGTGAGGAAGTCACCGGCGGACGGGATAAAAACTCACTATTGGCAGATGCGCTAGAAGCACTGATTGGCGCTATTTATCTACACGCAGGTCTTGCAACCACTGCGACCGTTGTTCGAAAGTTAATTGATGCAACATTGACGCAAGCAATGGCGCGCGGTGCAGGCTTAGATGGCAAAACCGCACTTCAAGAGTTAACTGCTCAACTCGGTAAAGGCGCTCCCGAATACATTGTCACCGAGACGGGTCCAGATCACGATAAGAGTTTTAGCGCCGATGCGATGGTCGCTGGGGACTGTATTGCTAGCGGCACCGGAAAGAGCAAGAGAGAAGCCGAGCAAGTTGCTGCCAGAAGCGCCTATGACATATTGAAACCTCAAGTTGTGGATGAAGGTAACTAGCTCTAGATACTTTCGGAGCCGCCGTGTTACTTCGCTAATTAACGCGCTCGCAAGGTAGGTTTACCGCGTGTATCTAAAGAGCATCACGCTCAAGGGCTTCAAGTCCTTTGCTTCAGCGACCACTCTGCGCCTTGAACCCGGGATCACCTGCGTCGTCGGTCCTAATGGTTCTGGAAAATCAAACGTTGTTGATGCACTCACATGGGTTATGGGTGAGCAAGGTGCTAAATCTCTTCGCGGCGGAAAGATGGAAGATGTCATCTTCGCCGGTACCAGTGGGCGAGCACCGCTTGGCCGCGCCGAAGTTTCAGTAACAATTGATAACGCTGATGGCGCACTCAATATTGATTATTCAGAAGTAACAATTTCGCGCATACTTTTTAGAAATGGTCAGAGCGAATACCAGATAAATGGTGAAGCATCTCGACTACTTGATATTCAAGAACTATTAAGCGATTCAGGTATCGGCCGAGAAATGCACGTAATCGTCGGCCAAGGACAACTTGATGCAATTTTGATGGCGAATCCAGATGAACGTCGTGGATTCATTGAAGAAGCCGCGGGCGTACTTAAGCACCGCAAGCGAAAAGAAAAAGCGCTTCGCAAATTAGATTCGATGCAAGCCAACTTAGCTCGCGTGCAAGACCTCACTGTGGAACTACGTAGACAACTTCGCCCACTCGGCAAGCAGGCAGAAGTTGCGAAGAAAGCTGCCACAATTCAAGCTGATCTTCGCGATGCCAAACTTCGTTTGTTAGCAGATGACTTTATCTCGATGACTAAAACTCTCGATGCCGAAGTTGCGGATGAAACAGCTCTTCGTGAAAGACGCGCCATAGTCGATGCCGAATTAGACAAAGTACGTTCACGAGAAGAAGCACTCGATGCACAAGCAGCAGTCGATGGTCCATTACTTGTTAAAGCACAAGAGACGTATTACCAACTCAACTCTTTGCGCGAAAGATTTCGAGGAACAGCATCCCTTGCACAAGAGCGATCTCGTTTCTTGGCAGAAGAAGCTGAAGAGGCTCGCACACTCGGTCGTGATCCAGAAGCTCTTGAACGCGAAGCGCAAGCACTTCGAGTAGAAGAAGCTGAACTACGTGCAGCAGTTGCCAGTGCAAATCTTTCGCTCACTGAAGCAACTAATGCATTAGCGCAAGCAGAAAATTCACTGAAGAGCGAAGAAGACAGAGTTGCTGCAGCAATGCGCGCGATTGCAGATGCTCGCGAAGGCACAGCTAGACAAGAAGGACACATTAAATCTTTGCGTGCTCGCCTTGAAGCTATCGCCGAAGAGATTGCTCGATTAGAAAAATCACGAAATGATGCACAGCAACGTGCCGATGAAGCTTCACGTGCTTACTCAACATTTGAATTAGAAATAGCGAGTGCAGATTCCAGCGAACTTGGTTTGGATTCACAATTTGAATCAGCTAAGTCCAAGTTAGATAGTGCAAAGAAGACACTCTCTGATCTTGTAGATAATGAACGTAACACCGAACGAGAAAAGAACGCAGTAGAGGCAAAGCTTGAAGCGCTACGAATTACGTCAAAGAGCAATGACGGCGCAGCGGCGTTACTTTCAAATTCTCGTGGTGTAAAGATTCTTGGCAGCGTTAGCTCTTTGATTTCAATTGAAAAAGGATATGAGAGCGCAGTGGCAGCAGCTCTTGGTTCACTCGCTGATGCCATCGTTGTTCAAGATTTAAATTCAGCAGTGAGTGCACTCACAACCATGCGTTCAGAGAATCTGGGCCAAGCCGATGTTCTAGTCTTTGACGAGAATTCCAGATCAGCAGATTCAATCCCATCCGGACTCACTTCTCTCAACAATTATGTGCAGTCCAGTTCAATCGCATCACTAGTTACTTCGTTACTCAGTGCTACCGCAGTAGTGGATTCAGCCCGAGATGCAGCAGATGTTCTTCGTAATCATCCACAGATTCGAGTTGTCACGCGAGATGGCGACATCGTCACATCTACTCGTGCACGCGGTGGTTCTAAGTCCACTTCATCATTGATTGAAATCAATGCACTGATTGCAGACCTAACAACTAAGTTAGAAGAGATCAATCACAAGGCAGACCGAATTCGTTTCGAGATTTCTACTGCAACCAACGAGTTGGCTTCACGTCAGAGTGAATATGACCAAGCACTTGGAAAACTCAATGAATCAGATGCGCGAATTGCAGCTCTGACTGAGCAACTTGCAGTGGCAGGACAAAATGCGAAATCTGCTGCAGCAGAAGTTGATCGCCTAAACGTTTCAATAGCAGAGGCAACTTCAGCTAAATCCCGAGATGAAAATGAATTGAACATTGCTTCAAACCAACTCTCTATGCAAGGTGAAACACCAGAGCCTGATCACGCGCAAGTAGAAGTAATACGTGCACAAGTTTCAACTGCTCGCAGCACAGAAGTAGAAGCACGTTTGGCAGTTCGTACAAGTGAAGAACGTGTGGACTCACTCGCTGCTCGCGCAAAAGCACTTGAAGATGCAGCGCAAGCAGAACGTGATGCTTCGGAGCGAGCAATTTCTAGACGTGGAGCTCGTGCACGTGGCGCAGTTATTTCACAATCTGTCGCAGAAGCTGCTTACGAAGTTTTGATTCATATCGAACGCTCGATTGCTAAGGCAGCAACTGAACGAGCTCGTCTTGAAGATGCTCGTGCACAACGAGAAGGTGAAACTCTGACCATTCGTTCTCGTGGTCGCGAATTGTCAACAGAGTTAGAACAATTAACAAACAGCGTTCACCGTGATGAAATTGCACGAGCCGAACAGCGCATGCGCATCGAAGCTCTCGAACTCAAAGCTGTTGAAGAACTCGGTGTGGATACAACAATTTTGGTCAATGAATACGGTCCACACAATGACGTACCAACATTTCTTGAAAATGAAGCGGGCGAGATTGTTACAACTGAATTGATTCCGTATCGCCGCGATCAACAAGAAAAGCGTCTGGCAGCGACCGAGCGTTCACTCACATTGCTTGGAAAGATTAATCCCCTTGCACTTGAAGAGTATGACGCCCTTGAAGAGCGTTTGAAGTTCCTTGCTGAACAACTAGAAGATTTGAAAAATACTAAGAAAGATCTTCTCGATATCGTTAAAGAAGTTGATGACCGAGTTCAACAAATCTTTATGGAAGCGTACGAAGAGACAGCAAAGCACTTTGAAGAGATCTTCGCTCGCTTATTCCCAGGTGGAGATGGTCGTTTAATTCTTACCAATCCAGATGATTTGCTTTCAACTGGCGTTGATGTTGAAGCACGTCCACCAGGAAAGCGCGTAAAGAGACTCTCATTGCTTTCAGGTGGAGAAAAATCTCTGACTGCTGTTGCAATGCTTGTAGCAATTTTCAAAGCTCGCCCAAGTCCGTTCTATGTACTAGACGAAGTTGAAGCAGCACTTGATGATGTAAACCTTGGACGCTTGCTTGGGGTGCTTGAAGAGTTGCGTGCAAGTTCACAGTTGATCATCATTACTCACCAAAAGCGCACGATGGAAATCGCAGATGCTTTGTATGGCGTAACAATGCGCGGAGATGGCGTGACTGAAGTAATTTCTCAGCGTCTTCGTGAATCTGAAACTGCCTAAAAGATAAGTACGTTGTACATGGGGATTTTTTCTAAGTTTTTATCAAAAATCAAAGTAACAGAGTTACTGCACAAGCCAGATCTAGATGAACTAGCAGATGAACTTATTGCAGCCGACATTGGGGCTGATCTTGCTCACGCCATCATTGAGCAAGTTCAGAAAATGAAATCTGCTACTCCTGAAGAATCGCTACATACCGTTTTGTTATCGCACCTATCAAAAAAAGAGCGAACAATTTCAACTGCTTCAGGGGTTACAGCAGTAATGGTTGTTGGTGTAAATGGAACTGGTAAAACAACATCAGTTGCCAAATTAGCTCACAATTTTCAGAATAGAGGCACTGTTGTATTGGCTGCTGCAGACACTTTTCGCGCCGCAGCAGTTGAACAGTTGCAGACCTGGGGTCAAAGAATTGGCGTTGAGGTGATTAGCGGAAAAGAGAACTCTGATCCAGCATC
>Ga0315903_10001611_pt1 | contig 34357 bp, 44 predicted proteins | sample LakEriMetagenome_7_FD_203524 | JGI IMG/M metagenome (GOLD analysis project Ga0315903, IMG submission 203524) | Freshwater fungal communities from buoy surface, Lake Erie, Ohio, United States - Buoy 2 MA119 | ecosystem: Environmental > Aquatic > Freshwater > Lake | place: USA: Lake Erie, Ohio...
GGTATGTCGCGGCGATCGGAACGGCTGGCAATGCCATTACGTTTGCTGAAGCATGGCGTATTAGCAATAGCGGCCACCTCCTCGCCGGTACCGACGCCACCTACGACATCGGGGCCAGCGGGGCGAATCGTCCGCGTGATGTGTATAACAGCCGCAACACAACAACCGGCGGCCTCACGACGGCAGCGCGGTTTATTACGAGCAGCGGAACACAAGCATCACCTGTCGTCAATACATGGTACAACACGGGAATCGACAGAACGAGTGATGCCCCGGCCATGTATATGATTTGGGCAACCCAGCCATCTGGCGCATCATGGGCCTTTTACCAGTTCATTTTGGAAAACGGCAACGGCACCGCGCAAACCGTTACGACGACTCCAACGTCAAGTTTGGAGTTTCAATGGAGCGGCAATCTATTGCAGGTTCGAGCAACAACTTATAACAGCACCATAACGTGGCAGTGGGTCAAGTTTAAGGCATAATCATTCACCTATACTCGGAGATTTACCATGTCCACCCCTGTCGTCATCAATACCGCCGCGATTCAATACCCGGCCGGCACCACCGAATGCCACTGCGCCATCACGGCGCAGACGGTCGTGGGGCCGTCCACGGTCACGCAGGTCGTCGTGCTCGATTCGACCACGCTGGCCGATGATTGGACAGATGCGCAGCTTTGTGCGGCCGTCGCGGCGGCACTGAACGTCCCGGCAGCCGACGTGAGCGTGGCGGTCCCGCCCGCGCCACCGGCTCCGGTCGAGGATCCGGCACCGGTCGATCCGGCACCGGCGGATCCGGTTGTCCCGTAGTCCCCTCTCACCATTCCACGGACCTGATCCACGGAGATCAACATGACAGACCTTGAGATGACCCCGACGACGGAACCCGTGACCAAGCCCGCCAGCAAGGCGGTGGCGGTCCTGTGCGTCCAGTACCAGCAGCGCATGGCGCAGGAAGCGGAGGCGCTGGCGGCGATCGCGCTGGAGTCGGACGGGCTGGACCCGAAGGACGGCTGGCGGCTGGATATTGGCAAGGCCACGTTCGTGCAGGTCACGCCCTAACCGGAGCGACCGGCCATGATGCTCGGCACCTACCCGATCAGCGCGGTCCCGATCTCCGGGATCGGCCAGTATGCGCAGCTCCTCGCGGACGCGGGCGCGTATACCGTGACCGGCCAGACGGCCCGGTTTACGGTCGGGCTGACGGGTAGTGCCGGGTCCTATAGCCTGACGGGGCAGGACGCCCGGTTGGCGGTCGTGATGCGGGCGGGCGCGGGGGCCTATGTGCTCACGGGCTATCCGGTCACGATGCGCTATATTGACAACATCCGGCTTAGGGCGCGGGACTTCTCCGATTTCCAGTACCTCATCCGAGACGAGAGCGAGGGCTATTGGTGATGGCGGTGGCTCCGGTGACCTTTAAGACGATCAACCCCGCGAACGCCTATCTGGCGCGGGCGGCGATCGAGCGGTACAACGCCGCGACGGATGCGTACATCCCGTGGACGGGCGGCGAGCCGAACGTCACGGTGGGCTTCTATACGAGCGCGGCCGGGACGGGCGGCATCACGGGCCTGACCGACATTCCGCTAGAAGAGGTGGCGGGCGCTCCGGGCACCTATGCGCTGGCGATCCCGTCCAGCCTGCTCGCGGCGATCGTGCCCTATACCGGCCAGACGATTTACCAGATTGTGAAGGCGGGGCAGAATCAGAACCTGCAAGTCGTGACGCCGCTCAAGGTGCAGGTCCCGAGGTACGCGCAGTGAGCGTGAGCTTGATTGACCGATCAGCGGAGGCGCTTGGCCGCTATAACGATGCCTCGCGGCGCGGTCTTGCCGCGGCGGCGCAGTTGTTGCACCGCGAGGTCAAGAAGGCGCACGGCAGTTGGTATTATAAGGGTGGCGCGTTCCGCGATACGCTCAAAGTGAAGGCGTCGATTCGCTACCGTTCACCATATAAGACCGTGCTAGGCTGGGAGTCGCAGGTCGGGACGAAAATTCTACAGGCGCTTTACTGGGAACTCGGACACAACAATAAGTGGACCGGCAACAAGGAACGCGTCCGTATTTGGGAACCGACAGGAATCGCTAATACGCAACGGATGCGGGCAGAGTTTGCGGCGGTGGTATCCAAGCTGATGGGGGGCCGGTAAATGGCACAGGAGAAACCGCGGTATGTCGTGCCGGGTTCCCTGAACCTGCGCCAGCCGACCCACTCCACGGTCCAAATCTACGCCACGCTCCGGCAGGCGCTGCTGGAGTACGTCTCCCCGCAGGGCGAGATGTTGCGCGAGATCGTCGGGCAGCCGGAGCGCCTCTACGTCCGCTCCGCGCCGGACGGAGTGGTGTTTCCGTACCTGACGCTGCTCTTGTCGCGCACCTCGCTGGCGGCGTTTAACGGCTACCGCGAGACGGCGAGTCTGGAAGTGCAGGCGATGGGCAAGCCAGAATCCCAACTGCCGCTCGTCGAGACGGCGATGGATCTAGTGGACCAGTGTTTGACGGCGTATACCAACCCGACGGGCGGGCTGATGGTCGGACGGTCGCGGACGCGGCAGACGGTGCCGTTGTTCTCGGACCCGGCGGAATCAGCGATCGTCGGCGTGGTAGCTACCTATGAACTCTTTTTGTGGCCCGCGGTCTTGACCTCGCGGGCGTAACGGATGCAGGACGCAGGACTTCACTAACCAAGAGGAACCCAAGCGATGACGGCACCACTGACTGGCTATACCTCCAATCTCCCGACGGACGTGGTGCTCGATTCGGGCGTCCTCTATGTCGGGGCGACGGTATTCGGCGCGTTTAACGGCGGGCTGAAGTTCGATCCCGCCATCGAATACATCTCGACGCAGTTCGACGGTCGGCGCTCGCCGATTAAAGGGCTCGACCGCAAGAACGCGATGATGCCGAAGCTGTCCGGCACGGTCATTCAGCTCTCGACCACGAACGTCGGGCAGATCGAACCCGGCGCGACGGTCTCGGCCTCGGGCGCGTGGACGGGCTCGACCTCCTACCTGCCGAAGCGGGCGGCGACCTATCTCGCGTCGGGCGACTATCTCACGGACGTGCGGGCCATCTGGCTGCGCGGCGGCGGCAACTATGTGCAGGTGCGGTTCCCGGCGGCGCTCTGCACGAAGTACGACATCACGTCTCAGGACGGCGCGGAGATCGCCATCGCCATCGAGATCGAGGCGCGACTCGACATGACCGTCTCGGGCGCGAACGTCGGGGATGCGCCGTACCGCATCGAGTACATCGCCAGCGTCTAACCCCACCACCCCAACCGGAGACCTGATCTCTTATGGGTACGATTGACCTCGACGCGTTGGTGTCAGCCGACCGGCTGCCGCGCGTGAAGCTGTACGGCAAGGAACTGACGGTCCGTCCCATGACGGGCGCAACCGCGCATCAAATCGCGTCAGCACAAACGGAGGACGCGAATGGAACGGCGATGTTCTCGGCGTTACTGGACGTGGTGGCACGGTCGCTACCGGAGCTCACCCGCGAGGAGGTCGAAGGGCTGTCGGTGGAACAGGTCATGGCGCTGGTGCAACTGACGCGCGGGCAGGTAGCGGACGTTGAGGCGATGATCTCGGCCGCGACGGCAGAGGAAGCGGCGGGAAACGACTAGAGGCGGGGTCTGGCGCGGCCGTGTCGGTCGCGTGGGATCCCGCGCAGTATGTCCGGCGGGTCGTCGTCGAAGTGGCAACGGCGACGGGTCGGTCGGTGCGCGAGGTGGCGGCGGAGTCGTTTGCGCTGACGTTGTGGACGTGGGCGGAGTTGGCGGCGATGCGCCGGGAACGGCAGGTCGAACGGATGGGGGAGCGGACGGACCTCGCGGGGTTGGTCGCGGTCGCATTTCATCAGCCGCAGGACTTGCAGAAGGCGGAGTTCCGGTACCTCAAAGCGGCGGGCACGCTGTCGCAGATGATGGAACGGACGCGGGGCCGGATGTTAGAGCAGGTGGCACGGATCGAGGCGGCACGACAGGCGGCGGCAACTACTGACGCGGGGTGACGGATGGACGTTTTTGCTTTGACCATGCGGCTCCGCGAAGAAGGCGCGGGGCAGGTCCGCGCGGCAGTAGACAGGATGCGGCAGACGTTTAAGCAGACGACGACGGACGCCAAGACCTTAAACAAGGCAACCGCTGATCTCACCGGCCAGTTCAAGAATCTGGCCGGTAGTCTCGCCGCTGTCGCAGGCGCTGGCGCGACGATGCGCGCGATCGACGCGTACGCACAGATGACGAACCAGCTCAAGCTGGCGACAACGAGCACGGCAGAGTTTGACGCCGCGCAACGAGCGGTGATTGGTATCGCGCAGCGCACGAATCAACCGCTGGAATCCGTCGCGGAACTGTATGGGAAGGTCAGCCGCAGCGCGGCCGCGCTTGGTCTGTCGCAAGACGAGGTACGCCGTCTCACGGAGAACGTGAACAAGGCGCTGCTGATTAATAAGACCGACGCGGGCGCGGCGGCTGGTGGCATGATCCAACTCTCGCAGGCGCTGTCGAATGGGGTCGTGCGGGCCGAAGAGTTTAACTCCATTATGGAGTCAATGCCGCCCCTAATCCAAGCCATAGAAAAGGAAGCGGGACTCGTACCGGGCACGCTGCGGAAGATGGCGCTCGAAGGGAACCTGACGTCGGCGGAGTTTGCAAAGGCGATGGTCAGTAATCAGCGCATCACACAACAGTTTGCGGATTATGTGCCAACGGTGAGTCAACAACTGGTCGGTCTCCGCAATCAGTTTGTGTTGTTGGCGGGTCGGGTGGGCGAAGCCACTGGATTCACGGAGACGTTGAGTCGGTCGATCGGATGGCTTAAGGACAATCTGCCAACCGTGACGGCACTGGTTGGTGGACTGGCGGCAATGTGGGTGACGTATCGGACTGGGGTGCTTGCGGCGGCGGCGGCGACGGCGCTCGTAGCTGGCGCGGAGACGTTAGCATCGCTTTTTGCGTTAGCAAAAGCGGTGAAAAGTGTCGGAGATGCGGTGGCGTTTGTCTCGCTGGCGACCGGCGGGTGGGCGCGGTTACTTGGTGTGGTCGTCGCGTTGGGCGCTGGATACACCGCGTTCAGCTACATCATGGACCGTCTTGACGGCGTGATGGGAGACCTGAACACCAAAATCACCGAACAGGCAGCAGGCCTTCGGTATCTCGCGAATGCAAACGTCTCGCTGCACGGCGTCCTGCAACAGACGGCAACGTTTACGAATACGGTGACCGCCAAAGGCAAATCGTATATCGAGATGCTGTCAGAGCTGACTGGACTGGTGCCGATCACAACGACCCAACAGAAACAACTGGTTGCCGAGGAGCAGCGTCTGTCCACGGAACTTGCCAAGACCAACCTGTCGATGGCAAACCGTCTGAAACTGGCACAACAGTTGAACGGCGTGCAGGAGGCGTTGAGCAAAGCGACCGTCAAATACACGTTGGACGAGGCCGCGGCACGGTTCAAGGCGCAGGCGGGCACGTTTGGCGCAGCACCACTGCGGCGCGGCTTTGAGGTGACGGCACTTGATCCGGAGCGCGTGCGGGCCGCAGCGGGCGGGATCAAACCGGTATTTGATGAAGTGCGGGCGCGGACGACGGAAGAGGTCAATAAGACGGCCACCGAACTGCGGGATTCGCTGTATAACGTCCTCGGAGATGCGTTGCTCACCGGCATTGAGGCGGCGTTCCAAAAAGGCGCGAACTTTGGCAGCGCAATGAAGGCGTTCGGGGCGGCGTTGTTGGCGGGGCTCGGCAGCGTGATGGTCGCGTTCGGCCAGCGGCTGGTGCAACTCGGGGTGGCGCTCAAAACGGCAATGGACTCGTTCCGCTCGGGCAATGGGTTTGCCATGATTGCGGCGGGTCTTGCAATCATTGCGATCGGTTCGGCGTTGCGTGGCGCGGCGGGTCGGGCGATGGATTCCAGCGGGTTCGGTGGCGGTGGCGGTGGTTATACGGCTCCGGCGGTTGGCGGGATAGCGGGCGGGTCGATGGGAATGGCGACCCAGTTTTATGGGCCAACGGCGGCGGGGTCCGCCTCGACCATTGAGCGGGTGAACCCGGTCAACGTCACGATCATCGGGCCGAACGATCCGGCGGCGCAGCGGCAGATGCAGGAACTGGTCCGGAACGCGCAGCGGCGGGGGAGCGTCTAATGGCCTCGATCACGTTCAACGATGGGACGTCGGCCACGCTCGATAACGGCACGACGGGCGTAGCGGGCGGGGTCGGATCGCGGTTCGCGTCATGGACGCCGTTTACGCGCCGGGTCGGAGAGCGGGCGGTGACGCTGGCGACGGGGGCGTCCTTCGACTTTACGTTCCGCATCGACTACGGGGCCACGTTCCAGATGCGGGACCTGCCCAATACCACGCAGTCGGTCGCGCTGCGGCTGATCCGGCATCTGCAAGGCGGCGGGACCTGCACGGTGACGACGGGGGACGCGGCGAGCCGGGTGTATACGACCTGCTCGATGGACCCCAACGGGGACGTGACGCTAGAGTTTCAGGACGCCACGTTCCTGACGTATAGCATGAGCTTTTCGCTGATTAATCTTGGCGGGGCGGATATGCTCTGCCAGTACGACTAACGGGGGCACCTGATGCCGCAGACCGTGACGTACCAGTTGAGGATACGCAATGCCTCAACGCTTGCCGCACCTGATGGTCCCGACCCGGACTTTCTCGTCATCACGTCCGATCCGGTCGGGACCAACCCGTATATCGCGGCTCCGCCGTCGGGCGATGGCGCGGAGGTGGACCCGCTGACTGGCGCGGTGCGGACGGGCGCGTATGTCGTCGAGGTGGTGGACGCGGACACGGGGACGGACGCGACCGGCACGCTTCGGGTCGTCACGAACAAGCTAGAGGACGCCACGTTCCGGCAGCAGTTGCTGTCACGGCGGGCGTATGTGGACGTGATCCGCGCGGGCGTCTCGTCGCGGCTGGTGGCGGGTTATATCTCGTCCGTCCGGTTGATCTCCCCGATGCGGTACGCGATCACGGTGGGCGATACGCGCCGGGTCGAGCGGACGCAGACCATCTTTCAAGGCGCGGCGTTAGGCGGCTACACCACGCGCGGGTGTATCACCGGTGGTCCGATTACGCCGGTGGACTTCGGGACGGTCAAGGCGCGGGGCGGCTGGCGCTATCTCGTCAGCAAGTCGGGCGACGATGTGACACTCACGTTCGTGGATGGCTACGAACCGGGCGCAGGCTCCCCTATTGTTAAGGACTGGCGGCAGGTGAACCGGTCCGAGATCGCGGACGTCATCGAGGGATACCGTCAGCCCAACCCGTACGCGATCGGCGGCGGGTCCTCGTTCGTGACAAGCTACACCACGCCAGTCTTTGACTTTACGTCCGGCAGTTGGGTGGTGGCGGGCGGGGTGCAGGCGGTGGTCGGCTCGACGGCGACGAACGGCGCGGCGGTGCGCGCGTTGGTCTGCGGGTATTCGGAGGTGCCAGCGAACGAGGCGTTGGGCGTCTCCAATGTCTACCTCTACTGGCCGTCCTGCCCGTACAGCAACGGCCAGACGGTTTTTGTCTCGCTCACGACGGTGGACGTCAACGAGACCTGCCCGCTGTACCTTGATGCCCACCCGGTCGATCTTGTTACGGCGATCTGGACGAATGCGCGGGTCAAGTACAGCGCCTCCGCGGCCGCGACGGTCAAGACGTTGATCGGGGACACGGTGCGGCTGGCCTGTCGGTTTCCGCAGGCCCCGCTGATGGACGAGTTTCTCCAGCAGGCGATCTACGGACCGTTCGGGATTTCGGAGCGGACGAATAGCAACGGCGAGCAGGAACTGTTCCCGACGCGGATCAAGACGGACGTTCTCCCGACGCTCACGGTCAACGCGGCGGCGATGCGGGGCGCGGACGAGGTAGTGTTCGATCTGGACGAACAGACGGCGGTGTCCGGCATCCGGTTGACGCAGCAGGTGTTGAGTCCAAAGGGGTACGCGCCGGGCACGCAGACGCAGAATGGCACGAATACCGGGACGCAGACAAGCGGGCCGCTCGACGGCATCGTGGTCTCTGAAGTCACGCAAACGGCGCAGTATCTGGACCCGAACCTTGCGGTGTTCGCGGGGCGCGTGGTGGAGTACAAAATCCCCGGCATGATCCATACCGCGGCGGACTTTGTGCCTGCCACGTCGGATCAGTTGGACGCGATCGCCATCGGCACGTTTGACCGGTTCGGGCGCGGCTGTCAAGCGGCGGAGGTGTCGGTGCTCGCAACCGCGGGCGCGGCGGCGGCGCAGATCGGGGACGAGGTGTATTTCGAGGCCCCGCACTTCCCAAATAAGGGCTACCGGATCGGGGAGTCCACGGTCGGGGCGCGGATCATGCAGGTCGTCCGGCGGACGGAGACGCCCGCGGGGCCGGTGTTCCGGCTGTTGGATTCGGGGCTGGCGGCGCAGCCGGTATCGCCTGCGGCCACGATCACGATCGCGCAAAACCCGAACGCGCCAAGCAATACGGCGCGATTTACGATCACGAACGCGGCGACGATAAACGCCACGAACATTTTGCAGGTGCGGGTCGAGTGGGCGGTCGGGACGACGACCCCGACGGGCAACGGGGCGGACTTCGCGTTCTACCCGGCGGGCGCGGTCCCGACGGGCGCGGTGGACTTGCCGCCGGTCACGACACCGGGCCAGACGGTCTATGTGCGGGCGCGGACGGAGCAGGCGGGGCGGAGGCCGTCGGCGTGGACCGCGTGGGCGTCCGTGGCGTTGGCAAATATCCCGACCGTTTCCAGCCTGACGAGCTCCAACCTGCGGCAGACGGCGGTCACGCTAACGTGGACGAACGGATCCTCGACGCTCCCGCTGGCGGTCTATGCGTTTCAGGGCGGATCCGCTCCGGCCAACTGGGCTCCGTATCGCGTCGGGACGCTCCCGGCGGGGACGACCTCGACGGTGGTGCGGAACCTGACGGGGCCGACGGTGCAGTGGACGCTCGGGGTGGCGTACGAGACGGCGCAGGCGGTCGGGGCGGTGACGTCCACGACGGTGACGACCAACTCGACGCTCGACACGCCGACGCGTCCGGCTGGGTTGGCGATCATACCGGGCGTCGATGACGCCACGTTGACGCAGGGGATCGCGCTGGCGTTGTGGGGATCGGACCAGACGCTCGACCTCCAGATTCAGCGGTCCACGGTGAGCGGGTCCGGGTTCGCCACCATTGCGACGGTGAGCGGGGCGACCACGGTGTATGTGGACCAGTTGCCGCGCAACGGGGTGACGTATTACTACCGGATCGCGCACGTTCTCGGCGGGTTCACGACCTCCAGCTACACGCCGGAAGTGTCGGGGACGGCGCGGGGGGTGCCGGTCAATGTGACGCGGCCCGGTGCGGTCACGCCGGTCGTGCAGGTGCAGACGTCGGAGACGGCGACGACGGGCACGGTCACGTTGACGATTACGGACCCGCAGAACCGGGTGGTGCAGGTCAGGTTCCGCGAACGGACGAACGGCGGGGCGTGGGGCGCGTGGGTCGTCGATAGCACGGTGCCGTACAGTTACACCGGCACGCTGCCCGCGACGGGGTTCCTTGACATCGAGTACGAGGTCACGGGCTTTGACGCGGCGGGGACGGCGGCGCAGGTATTGGCGGGCGGGATTGAGTCATTCGACACGAACACCACGCCGGACATGGTGTCCGTGGTCGGGACGTTCAACAGCGCGGGCGCGTTCACGCTGGCGATCTCGGCCGACTCCGACACGGCCTCGGTTAAGTACGCGATCAGCACGGTCAGTCAGCCCACTCTAGCGACCGTGCAGGCGCAGGCGGCGATTAACGGGCGGAACCTGACGGCGACCTTCGCGGGCCCCTATGCGAGCGGCACGACCGTCTTTGTCTCGGTCCTCGGCTACACGGGGACGAGCGGGACCGGCTCCGAATCGGCGCTCTTTGAGTACCGCTTTGTGCGCGACGGCGGGCTGGTATATTCCGAGTGCTTTGCGGCGATTACGGCGGCGACCGCCACGCAAATCTTAGTGACGGTCACGGCGACGGCGGCGACGGGCACGCCAACGGTGCAACTGGTGGCGGTCAACGGCTCGGCAACGGTTGTGAGTGGATATCCAGCGCCCGGTATCCCGCAGCCATCAGGTACCCAATGGCTCTTTAATCGCGGTCCGGCACTCGGCGGCTCCGGGCAGGCGCAGTTTCGGGCCGTGCTGTCGGGGACGCAGAGCGACGATGATTTTATCGAGATACCGGAGCAGGGGCGGGACACGACCTATCTGACCACGCGCGCGCGCGTTAGGAATACCACCGCCACACAGGTTTTCGTTCGCGTGGCCGTGTTGGACAAGTATTCCAATCTAACGGCTTCCATCACACAGCTTCCGTATGGTGTCCCCGGCATTACGCCAAATACCACGCAGACGGTCACGACGGTGCAAGGTGACACGTTCCCTGCGGAGGTCGTGGGATATTACGTCGATTATACGATTGATCGACCGGCCTTTGGGGCTGGCACGGGGCGCGTTGTCTTTACGGCAACCAATGCGCAACGGGTTGCCGATTCGGACTCGGTTGATATTCCTGCCATTGAGCGTGACACCATCGCCTTAACCTCGCGCGCGCGGATCTTTTCGCAGACGGCGACGCAGATGGTGATTCGGTACGCGGTCGCCACGCCGGTTGCGCTGTCGCCCAATACGGCCAACATTACCTATGTCACCGAAGGGCTTGGGACAGTTTCCCCCGGTTCACCGGGCGTCCCACAGGCTATCACGCCTGAAACCAACACGCAAATCACGGAACCATTACTCAGCTATATCGACTTCACCGTGCCGCGTCCGGCGGTCGGAGCCAATCCGGGACGTATCACGTTTCAAGCCACCGCGACGAACCGCACGGCGAGCAGTGATGCGGTCGATGTGCCGCCGCAGGAGCGGGTCGGGCCAAGCCTCAAGGTCGTGACCACGCCGGGCACGTCGAGCTATTCGCTTGAGATTACGTGGGATGGCACGATTGCTTACGCGCTGGACGGCGTGACGCAATCGGTGAGCGGCTGGACCTCGCCGCGGACGGAGACGATCACCCGCGGCGACATTGGGTCCAACACGAAGGTGGCGGCGTTTGCGGTCACGAAGGACAGCGTCACCGTCTCCGAGTCGATCAACATTCCGCCGAAGGATATTACCTCCGCCTCGCTGTCGATCGGCACGCAGACGGCGGACGATACCACGAACACGTACGAGTTCGACTGGACGGCCTCCAACTTTCCGACCGGTACAACCTACGACCTGAATTATCGAACCGTTACAACAACCGGTGACGTGGAGGAGGGCTATTATTCGGGCCTGACTACGACCGATCAGGACGTCTTGAGCGGCTATACGATCGGCCTCAACCCGACCTACCAGATGACCGTCTCGGCCGTGCTCTCGGGCGCGGTCCTGATGTCGCGCAGTCGAACCGGCACCTTCCTGACCTAACTTTTACTGCGGAGGGCGCACCTGATGCGCTTGCATCTGCTCGGCATTCCCCACACGGTCACGCATCCGGCGTGGACGCATTGTGCCTTTACGCAAAAGGTCGTCAAGTTCGCCCGCATGATGCGGCCGTTCGGCTACCACGTCACGCATTACGGCGTCGAGGGGTCAATCACGGGCGCGGACGAGGACGTCCAGTTGATGACGCAGGACGAGCATCAGGACCTGCTCGGGCACCCGTACCGGCACGATACGCGGCAGTACGGCGAGGACGCGGTAGACCAGTCGGCGGTGTATCGGCAGTGGAACCTGTACGCGCGGGAGGCGCTGCGGGACCGGCTGCAACCGGGCGACCTGATCCTCTGCCCGTTCGGGCACGCGCACGCGGCGGCGATTCGCGGGCTGGAGGCGTTGACGTCGGGCGCGGTCGGGGCGATCGAGTCGGGGATCGGGTACTACGACACGATGCTGCCGTGGCGGATCTACGAGTCCTACGCGGCGCGGCACGCGGCAATGGGGAAGGAGGGGCGGCACGGGGTGTCGCTGGAGTCCTCCCGGCTGGAGTTCGTGGTGCCGAACTACTACGACCTCGCGGACTGGCCGTTCCAGCCCAACCCGACGCCGGACGGGCCGGTGGTGTTCCTCGGGCGGTGGACGAAGGGGAAGGGCCTCGACATTGTGCGGCAGATGGCCGAGGCGCGGCCGGACGTGCCGTTCTGGTTGGCGGGGCAGGGCGACCGGGCGGCGTTGGAGGGGTGGCCGTCCAACGTGGTGGACCTCGGGGTGCTCGGCGCGGAGCGGGCGGCGGTGCTCGGGCAGGCGCGGGCGATCGTGGCCCCGAGCCGGTACGTGGAGCCGTTCGCGGGGGCGGTCGTCGAGGCGCAGTTGGTGGGGACGCCGGCGATCACGTCCGACTTCGGGGCGTTCGCGGAGACGGTGGCGCACGGGATTAGCGGGTTCCGGTGCAACACGTTGTCGCAGTTCGTGGCGGCGATCGACCGGGTGGCGGGGCTAGACCGGCGGCATATCCGGCGTCGGGCGGAGAAGTTATGGGCGCTCCCGCGGGTCGGGCGGCTGTACCATGAGGCGTTCCAAGTGGTCGGCGAACGGATCGCGGCAAAAGCGTTCCCGGCGTCCGGCTGGTAATGTCTAGGCCCGTATTGCCATAGACTCATCAGTTATCGACATTCCCACACTAGTAAATTTCGACTTCACCCTGTCGCGTCTGAGGACGGTATGATCGCTGGTGATCCGACGATAACGCTCTCGCCGTTCGCGCTGACAGCGGCCACGATTGTGGCGTCGGTGGCGGCGTCGTGGGGCGTGATGCAGACGACCCTGAAGCAGCTCACGAAAGAGATCGAGCGAGTGCGGCACGACCTCAAGAACATGCAGCAGGCGCAACAGGGCGCGATCATGGAGACGCTGGAACGGGTGGCGCGGATCGAAGGCAAACTGGGCGTCTGAGGTGCCGGTGTTCGGGACGGTTCCGGCGGAGGTCAAAGCGGTCCGCGATCTGTCCGTGCTCGCGCCGAAGTTCCGCAAGGCGCTGGAAGCGGGGATGGCCCGCCTGATGGCGTTGGGGTTTGACCCGGTGGTGGTCGAGACGCTGCGGACGCATGACCGGCAGCGGTTCCTACACGGGTTTGGGCGGGACTACGACGACGGGCGGGGAATCGTGACCTATTCCTCAGACGCGGACGAGACGTGGCACGGCTACGGGCTGGCGGCGGACGTGATCCCGCGGCGGGAGGGGTACGCGGCCCCGTCGTGGGTCTGGGCGGCGTACGGGCGAGCGTGGCGGGCGGAGGGGCTGCGGTGGGGGGCGGACTGGGACCACGACGGGGAGACGCGGGACGAGACGTTCCTCGACTACCCGCACGTCCAGTGGGGTCCGCCAATGCGCCGGAGTCCGAGCCCGCGGGCCGCGCGGTTGGTGCAGTCGGGGGGACCGCCCGCCGTCTGGCGGGAGGTCGGGGCCATCTAGCCGGGAGGTGATCCGTGGAGTGGGCGAAGCTGAAGCTGATCGAGTACGGGTTCGCGCTGATCGTCGGGCCGTTGGCGGCGCTGACGGTACAGGCGCTCAAGTCCTACCTGATTTGGGTGGACGGACTGGCGGTCTGGCAAAAGCGGGCGTTCGTGCTGGTCACGGTCACGGTCTTTACGCTGCTGGGCGCGGTCACGGGCGTGGATTTTGGGGTCAAGGACGGCGACCTCTCCAACCTCGCGCTGGTGGACGTCGAGACGGTCAAGGTGGCGATCGGGGCGATGTTCGCGATGGGGCTTCACGCGGTCAAGAAGGCGATGGGCAAGTAGCCCAAAGCTGTTGACATGTAAAGAGCAACCCGGCATATTGGAGGCACGGTCCGGGGACAGCTTCGCGTGATGCGCCGAGCGCACCCGATCGGGGCCGAGCGCACCCGATGCCGGATCGTATGACCGCATCATGGCTAGAGGACCCGCGTCTCTCCCGTCGTGGACAGCCTCGCAAGGAGCTCCGGTGAAAGCCGGGGCTTTCTTGTTTTTGGGATCTTGACCGGCGGGGCGGGTGGGGTATGTTTGACGCGTCGGGCCTTCCTTGCGTCTCCCGATCGGTCGTGACTGTCCCACGATCAACCAATCCTGACGCTACCGGACAGGGTGCAGCACAAAAAACCGGGCAACGTCAGCCAACGACCCGGTCGGTCATCAAACCTTAAGCCGCGCTCCACGGTCGGACTATCGGACCGTTAGGTAACTCCCGAGGGGGACCACCGCGAGACGGCGGTGGATCTGGAAGGGACGCCACAGATAGGTCGGACGATCTAGGACGGGATAAAAGACCATCCCGAGAGCCCTCACTGATCGATGGCGCTTCGCGCTTATCTGATGACCGGGAATGGCCCCGTCGTGTCCGACCAAAGAACATGAAGAAAGATTAACGAAAGAATCTTTCGGTCCCCTCTTGATATTAGGCCGGGACTCTATACATTCTATCGTGTCGGGCAGCACAACGCGGCCCGCGACACCTGAACGGGAGACAGGACAATGACGCAGACCACGACCTCCGAGATGACCTACGCGAACCTGATCGGCTGGAGCGACATCACGCCGTACGAGATCGTTCGCCGGGTGAGCGCCAAGACGGTCGAGGTGCGGAAGATGAACGCGGAGATCGCGCCGAACTGGACGCCGGACGTGATCGAGGGCGGGTTCGCGGGCCATACCCGGAACAACCACACGCAGGCGTGGGTGATTACGCCGGATGAGGCGGGTTCGGTGCGGACGATCCGCCTCCACAAGGACGGGACGTGGCGCGACAAGTACGGCAGCCGGTTCCGCCTCGCGGCCGAGCCGGTCCGGTTCTACGACTTCAACTTCTAAGCGACGATCGGGGGTCGGGACGGTCCCGGCCCCCACCATTCCAACGGGAGAACACGACAATGGCACGGACGATCAAGTACGAGTGGCAAGGCGAGGTGATCGCGATCGACGAGGACGGGGACGAGGAGGTGCTGGAAACGGTCACCGTGGCGTCCTACGCCGAAGCGCAGGCGGCGCTCAAAGAGATCACCCCGCAGGTGCAACTGGTGACCCTCGAAATCGCGCTGGTGCGGTGTTTGTGCGAAGGCGAAGAGGAAATCGACTGGGAGTACGCCTACGTGCAGGACGACAATCGGCTTCCCCATACGTTCCGCAACGGCACGGCGGTGCCGCTCAAGTACCGGCAGGAGGTGGACACCTACCACAAGCGCGTCGAATGGGCGCGGTACGAGGCCACCACCTCGATCGCGGACCTGCTGACGGAATACGATCAGGCGCGGGAGCAGGCGGACCGGGCGCAGAAACACGCCAACTGGTGCGTTGAGCAGCGGTCGGGACCGGCGGAGGACCGCGAATACTTCTACGAGATGTCGCAGGCGTCCCGCGCGGAGGCGCAGCGGTGGACGGATCGCATGGCCGCGATCGGGCTCCGGCTTGACGTCCTGCTGCCCAACCGACCGGCGGAGGTCTGATAAATGACGACCTATGCCGAGTGGCTGGAGAGGACCGAGGCGGCAATCCGCGCGGACTGTCAGGAAGCGCAGGCGTTGCTCGAAGGGGTCCGGCGGCTCAAGACAGGCTGGCCGGGACCGGTTGAGCTAGAGGCGGAAGAGATGGCGCTCGATCGGGTGGCGGCACGGGCGGACGCGGTACACCGGGCATGGCAGGCGCTGGTTGCGGCGGAGCTCGATGCGGCCGCGCTCTGCCGGTCGTACCGGGCCATCCTGTCGCGGCTCGATCGGGGCGAACGACCCTTTACATTGCCGGATGCTGAGGATACTGTTCCAGTCGGCCTGACCTGATCGGGCCACCACTTCAACGGGAGAACGGGAGAAATGAAAACCAGCAACAGCATCGGGGCCATTGCGCCCGCACTCGTCGCCGCGGCGGCGGAGCTTCAGCCGGTGTCGAAGGACGCCACGAACCCGGCGTTCCGGAACCGCTACGCCACGCTCGACGCGATCATGGAGCAGGTCCGGCCGGTGCTCGCGCGGCACGGGCTGGCGGTCCTCCAGACCGGCACGGCACCCGAGACGATCGACGGGCGACTGGTGGCGGTCGGGATCGAGACGATGCTCCTCCACAAGTCGGGGGAATGGATCGCCAGCAGCGTGACGTTGCCGGTCGAAAAGCTGACGGCGCAGGGGGCGGGGTCCGCGATCAGCTATGGGCGGCGGTACGGGCTATCGGCCATCCTCGGGCTGACGGCGGAGGACGACGACGGGCAGGCGGCATCGGCTCGACCGGCGGCACTGGCGCGGCCGGAACCCCGCGCGGAGGCGGCACCGGAAGCGGGCCAGCGGCTGTATCCGGCGGTCCCCGATACGCCGCGGGCGAAGCCGTTCAGCGGGGACGTCGGGGAGGCGATGGCGTGGAAGCTGCCGTTCAAGAAGTCCAAGTTCTACAACGTGGCGTTGCAGGACATTCCCGAGAACGAGCTCGAAAAGCTGCTGGAGTTCGTGCGCCGGGACCCGGACAAGTTCCGCGACATTATTGCGCGGGTCGAGACGGTGCTGGAAGCCTTTACCGGCATGGCCGCAAACGCGGACGCGGAGGACGAGCCGCCGTTTTAAGGTGACCAAGATTTCACGCGAGAAATGTTTTGGGGGGCTCTTGACATTCTAGGGCTCCCCTTTACATTATCTTGTGTCGGGCGGCACAAGGCAGCCCGCGGAACCTAAACGGGAGATACGACAATGCCGAAGTTCCAGCACCTGCCGCACCCGACCGATACGCGCCGCACCGTTGGGCAGTACTACAAGACGGCCTGCAACCGGTGGGCGGGATGGTCCGCCTTCAGCAGTTTCCTTACTTCGACGCCGTGCCCGAAGTGCGCAGCCGAGATGCTGATCGTGGAAAGCGCGACCACTGAGACCAAGTAAACCACCAACCTGAACGGGAGACAGGTTATGACGATGTTCACGATGGACGCGCTGTATGCGGTCGAGATGGAGGCCAACGCCCTCCTCCGGTACTTTGACGCGGAACCGGCCGCGCGGTCGATCAACATGGCCGACGGCCGGACGCTAACGCCGGAGGACGTGGCGCGGACCCTCCGGTCGGTGCAGGAGGAAATCCGGTTCCGCAACGCGCAGGCGTGGGAGGTCAACGCATGACCCGCCACCTGCTCGACCCGGCGCTCGACCTTGTTCCGCTGCGGCGGCACGGGGTGGTCGGGCGGATCCGCCGCTACGATACCCTCTGCGGCCTATCGGTCGGCCTGCTCGACGTGGCCCGCGGGTTGCCGAACCAGCAGATTTGCCCCGCCTGCGAGGCGCTGTTGATCGCGGCAGGCGAGGAGGTGGCATGACGCCGGACCTGTTTACGATGCTGGAGACGGCGCGGTCCGAGCGGGACGCGGGGATCGCGCAGGCGGACCAGACGGTCACGGACGATCCGTTCCAGTCGGCGGTCGTGGAGCAGATCACCGAGATGCTGATCCACCGGCTGAAGGACACCGGGCGGCTGGAGTTTACGGCGGACCTTGTGGGGGTCCTGCTCGACGAGATGCAGATCGTGGACGATCTTTCGACGCGGCGGCGGCTGGCCTCGACGATTATCAACCGCGGGAAGGGCAAACACTGGCGGCGGATCGGGTCCGCGCAGTCCGCGCGGCGGCATTGTGCCGAGATCGCGCTCTGGCAACTGACCGAGGGGGACGGAACGGTGAGCGGGGACCTGATTGCAATGGCACGGGCGGGGATCACCCTGCTACCGGGCGAGGCGAAGAAGGTGGCGAACGCCTACGACAAGCTCCAGCAGCGGCTGCATGAGGTCGAGGCGGAACGGGACGCGGCCCGCGAGGCGCTGGCGAAGTGTCGGGGGGAGGCGTGAGCGCGGCCCCGACGGATTGCCGGGTACCCGATCCGACCGACGCGAAGGCGGACGGCGGGTTCGGGAATCACCGGGCTGGATATAGCCCCGACCGGCTGGCGCAGGCGGAACATTGGGCGCGGAAGGGCGGGACGCTGGCCGCGGGCGAAGGGCTGGTGCTGTGCGCGGAGATCGACCGGCTGCGGGACGAGATGAACCACGCGCGGGCGCTCTTGATCGACCTGAAGCGGTTTCGGGACGAGGCGGAGGCGGCGCGACCGATCATTCAGGCGGCGCAGGCGTACCTCGATTCGGGCGGCAACTATACCAGTTGGCTCGCCCTCCGGCAGTTGCTGCCCCTTTCCCCGAGTTCGCCCTATGCCACTTGAACTTGAACAGGCGCTCCGTGGCGACCGACCGCCCGTCATGACCCGGCAGGCATGGCAACGGATGCACGACCGGAGCCGGGAGTTGATGGTCGAGGCGCTGCGGCGGACGGTTGAGGCGGACAACGCGCGGGAGGCGGATCGTGACCGCTAAATCCTACCGGCAGCCGTCACAGATCCGGGCCGACTTTCACCTTGCGGACAAGCTGCCGTGGGTGATTCTGGACCCGCGGATCGAACGGCTGGCCCAATATTGCGCGGACCTTGAGGTGGCGTTGGACCTGTCCCGGCGGTCGGCCAACCGGCTGCGCGACACGCTGGCGGAGTCCGAACAGGCGACCGTCGAGGCGAACAAGGCGCTGGAATCGGGGCGGCTGACCAACGCGGTCGCGTTCAACCTGATTCAGACCCTGCTGGAATGGGACGGGGTACGGGGCACGGCGGCGGAGGCGCAGGCGATGGCGGACCTCCGCGAGGCAATCACCATGTTTGACCGGGAGCGGCTGAAGGCATGACGGCGGCGGCGTTGGCGGAGCAGTGCGGGGATACGTTGTGGGGGTCGTCGAAGATTTGCACCAACCCGCGGCACCGGGTGGTCCTATCCACCGGACGGGTGCGCGAGTACGCCCAATGCCTCCGCTGTATGGCGCACGATCAGGGGCGGTGCTGGTCGTGCGGCAAGCCGCGCGAGGACGTCCGGCATCGGGTCTGGTTCTGCGAGACCTGCGCGGAGGCGCGGCTCAAGGACTCCAACCGGATCGCGCGGGAGAAGGCGGACGCGCGGGCGCGAAAGAACGAAATGGACCGGAAGCGGCGGGCGGAACGGAAGGCGGCGGGCCTCTGTCCGAAAACCGGACAGTCGAAGGCGGGGGCGGCGTGACGGGCAAGCGGCCGGTCTGGCCGATGAATAAGCCCCTCCCCGAGTGGATGACGCATGGTCGCAAGACGGCGGCGGAGCGAAAGGAGCCCCGCGCCAAGCCGCGGCATCTGGAGTCCATCGAGCAGCGGCTGTTCGTGCAGCGGGTCCGGCTCGATCCGGCGACCCGTGACCTGCCGTCGTGCGCCATCCCGAACGGGGGGCGGCGGTCCGCGCGGGAGGCGGCGTTGATGAAGGCGGAGGGCGTCACGGCGGGCGCACCGGACTGGATGCTATTCGCCCCGCGGCACGGCGCGGCCGGGTTGGCGATCGAGTTCAAGAGTCCGACCGGCACGGGTCGCCTATCGGAAGCGCAGAAAGCCTTTCACGATCGGTTGCGCGGGGAAGGCTGGCGGGTTCATATTGTCAAGACCGCGGAGGAGGGGTGGACCCTGCTCACGGCCTACCTAACGGGAGCTCCAGCATGACCACACGACCAGCCGCTGACCTGTCGGTCACGGAAGCGGCGGCGTATATCGGCGTGACCCGCGCACGGGTCTATCAACGCCTCACCGGGTACGCAGGCAGTTGGGACGCGGGACGGCCCCTCTCCTCGATCGTGCGCGAGACGGGCCGACCCGGTACGCGGAACGGACGGCAAAAGCGGATCGCCATCGAGGACGCGCTGGCATGGCGGACCGAGCGCGAACAGGCGGGGCTGCCGGTCGGACCCGTCACGCCCACCATCCTCGCCGCGCTCGGCGCGGCCCTCAACGACCCGGCCGATACGGCCCCGACGGTCGGTCTCCCGGCCATCACGCCGTTCTAACCATTCTATAGAAGGACCCGCAGGACGCTCGCTCACCCTCACCGGAGGCCCGATGCTCTCGTTCCTGACGCTCCCTGACGTGCCGCCCGTCCAGTCCAAACCGCTGCCCGTGGTCCAGACCTTCCGGGCGCAATCGCATGGCCGGACGATCGAGTCCCGGCTCCATTTGTCCCACCTTGCCGCCGTCGTGGTGGCCCGTCTGATGGTGCAGACCTACGGGCCGACGGACGCGGCGACGGCCTAGCTCTCTGATGACCCTGCAACGCGTTCCGGTCTCCAAGCTCCGCGCAAACCCCAAAAACCCGCGGATCATCAAGGACGAGAAGTTCCAGAAACTGGTGCAGTCCATTAAGGATTTCCCCGAAATGCTGGAGCTTCGGCCTATCGTCGTGGACGGCGACGGCGTGGTGCTGGGCGGCAATATGCGCCTCAAAGCGGCCAAGGACGCGGGGCTCAAGGACGTCCCAGTCATCCGCGCCGAGCATCTCACACCCGATCAGCAGCGCGAGTTCATCGTCAAGGACAACGTGGGGTTTGGCGAGTGGGACTGGGACGCCTTGGCGAACGATTGGCCGGCGGATGATTTGTCAGCATGGGGGCTGGACGTGCCGTTTTTGGCCGAGGGGACAACGATGCCGGTCCTACCGGTGGCGATGGAAAAAACCATCGAACAAATGACATTCACCGTAACCGGCGAACAAGCTGACACGATTCGCGAAGCAATCACGGCGGCAATAATGGCCGGACCATTTGTCGATACGGGCAACGAAAACAACAACGGAAACGCATTGGCGCGGATCGCAGAGGTGGCTCTTGGGCAATTCCGCTAAGGACATTGTGGTGCAGCCGATTACCAGCACAGCCGCACGACAAATTGTCGCGCGGTTTCATTATTCGGGCAAGTCTACGCAAAACAGCCAACTGCACTTCGGCGTTTTCCTAAACGGCAAATGCCTCGGCGCTATGCAATTCGGCCCACCTATGGATCGGCGCAAATTACTGCCGTTAGTTACGGGAACCGGCTGGAATGGGATGATAGAACTTAATCGCATGGCGTTTTCTGATGCGTTGCCGCGCAATAGTGAAAGCCGGGCGCTCGGTGTGGCTTTCCGGATGATGCGAAAGGCTTACCCGCATATTGAATGGGTCGTATCGTTTGCCGATGGGACGCAATGCGGCGACGGGACTATCTATCGTGCGGCAGGGTTTGTGTTGACCAGTATCAAGCCGAACGCGCAGATGCTGCAAATGCCTGACGGTTCAATCGTGGCCCGCAAAACACTCGACAACCCCAACCATACCGGCCTCAATGGACGGTTTGGCAGCGCGATTGCCAAAGAAAACGGGGCGGTGCCATTGCCGGGTTTTCAGTTGCGATACATATATTTTTTAAATCCTGCGGCGCGGGCACGGTTGGCCTGTCCTATTTTGCCGTTTTCCGCCATAGAACATGCGGGCGCTCGGATGTATCGAGGCCAACGCGCACGAAGTACTGACAGCGGTACGTCCGGCGACCAGCCGGAAGGGGGCGGTGCGATTCCGACCCGTGCGCTTAACACCGCAACATCACCGGAGGCGTAAAGATGCCACCGAATCCACAGAATTTGAAACCAGCATGGAAAAAGGGCCAGACGGGCAACCCGAAAGGCCGACCGCCAAAGCTCCCGAAGCTGGACGAGCTGCTGGCGTCCGTCATGAGCGAAGAACGGAACGGGCTGACGGCGGCGGAGGCGGTGCTACGGGCGCTGCTCGTCAAGGCGACGAAGGGGGACGTCCGGGCGGCGGAGGTGCTGCTCGATCGGTCGTTCGGGAAGGTCCGGCAGGTCACGGACATCACGTCCGGCGGGGAGCCGATCAAGGTCGCGCCGCCGATCGTCTGGACCGACGCGAAGGGGGACGAATGACCCTCCGCCCGCATGAAACATATTGGGAAACCACGGCGGACCCGGCAGGGACCTTTCGCGACTGGCTGACACAATCGGACCCGTGGTCGCGGGCGGAGGTGGTCCGGATCGCGCAGGAAGTCGAGGCGCGGTCGGTCCTCGAAGCGGGACCGGGCCTGTTCGTGGACTACCAGACGCATTGGGCCTATCTGCCGGAGGTGGCCTACGAGGCGGTCGAACTGACGCCCAAACTGGCCGCGGCCGGTCGGGCGATCGGGGCGGCGGTGCTCGATGGGTCCATCCTCGCCATCCCAAAGCCGGACAAATCCGTAGACATGGCCTATTGCCGTCATGTGCTGGAACACCTCGCGCCGGAGGACGTACCGCGGGCGCTGGCGGAGATGGTCCGGGTGGCCGAGAAGGCGGTCGTGGTGGTGTTCTTCCAGATGGCGGAGCACGGGGTGCAGGTGGTCCGAGACGAGACGGTCGCGGTCGGGACGTTCTGCAACTATTACGGGCAGCGGTACATCGAAGGACTGCTGGCCGACCTCGGGGTCGGCTGGACGGAATGGACGACGGGGGGTCGGGATTGGGTGCTCACGGCCTACCTGACGTAGCCGCGCCGGACCCGATCCGGCTGCTCGGGGTCTATCGGCCGTTATTCGTCGGGCGTCCCGAGTGGCGGTATGCGTTCCTGACGGGCGGGCGCGGGTCGGGGAAGTCCTTCCACTCGGCACTGTTCCTGCTCAACCTGACGTACGAACCGGGCCACGTCATTCTGTTTACCCGGTACACAATGGTGGCGGCCGACGTGTCGATCATTCCCGAGTTTCGGGACAAGATCGAACGGCTGGGGCGGGAGGACGATTTTGAGGTCACCAAACGGGAGATCGTGAACAAACGGACCGGCTCCCGTATACTTTTTCGCGGCATCCAGACAAGTAGTGGCAACCAAACCGCCCGCCTCAAGTCCATTCAGGGCGTGACCACTTGGGTGCTGGACGAGGCGGAGGAGTTGGTCGATGAGCGGACGTTCGACACGATCGACCTGTCGATCCGCCACAAGGCGCTGCCGAACCGGGTGATCCTCGTCCTCAACCCGACGACGACGGACCATTTCTTGCATACCCGGTTCGTGGCGACCCCGCGGCCGGATACGCTCTACATCCATACGACCTTTCGGGACAACCTGCCCAACTTGTCGCCGTCGTGGCTGGAAGCGGCGGCGAAGGTCGAGGCGACCAACCCGGAACGGTACCGGCGGATCTTCCTCGGGGAATGGGGACGGGACGCGGCGGGGCTGTTGTGGACGGGCACGGACCTCGCGCGGGTGCGGGTGGCGAACGGGCCGGAGGAGCTGTCGCGGGTGGTGGTGGCGATCGACCCGGCGGTCACGTCCCGCGCGGATTCGGACGAGACGGGCATCGTCGTGATTGGGACGGACCGGACGAAGCGGGCCTATGTGCTGGAGGATCTGTCGGGGCGGTACACGCCCGCGCAGTGGGCGACGATCGCGGTCGAGGCGGCGCGGCGGTGGAAGGGGTCTATCGTGGCGGAGGTCAATCAGGGCGGCGATCTCGTCGCGGCCACGCTCCGGTCGATCGGGCCAAAGGCGGAGGGGATCCGCATCCAAGACGTCCGGGCCAGTCGGGGGAAATACGCCCGCGCGGAGCCGGTGTACGCGCTCTATCAGGAAGGGCGGGTGTACCACGTCGGACAGTTGCCGCTACTAGAGGCGCAGATGGTCGGGTTTAACCCGGACGAGACGGACGGCTCACCCGATCGGGTGGACGCGCTAGTCTGGGGGCTGACGGCGCTGCTCTTGAATCCCGTCAACGCGTTCGTGGTCTAACTGTCAAGAGGTCAAGAGCCGCGCGGTTGACGACTTGCTTCCTATCACATAGGCTTGTACCCGACGGCGTGGCGCGGCCGCGCGTGGTGCCCATTTACGCGGGGGCGAAGTGTCCGAAAGGGCCAGTCAGTCCGTAGTGCAGCGGCTCGCCCGCGCGTGGCAGATCGTCCGGGGACGCGACGAAGGCCGCGCGATTATCGGGACGACCTATCCCAACTTTCCCGGCGTGGCCGGTGGCGGGTCCCTTTCCTTAGTGCGGACCGCCAATCCGCAGGAGTTCAAGCCGGAAGGCGCGACGGTCCGCGCCGAAGGGTTCTCCCGGCATCCGGTCGTTCACGCCTGCATTCGGGTCGTGGCGGACATTGTGGCGTCGGTGCCGTTGGTCGTGCTGCGCGAGCGCGGCAACTCGGAATCAAAGGTCGGTGAGGACCACCCGCTCCAGCGGTTGCTCGACTATCCCGGCCCGCGCTTCACGGCGCGGCAGTTCCGCGCAAAGTTCGCGGTCGATTTCCTCGGGTACGGCAACTCGTTCACGCAGATTGAACGGCAGGGTGGGCAGGGTCGGCCCGTCGGCCTGCGGGCGATCAACGCCGAGAGCATCCAATCCGTTTGGGTGGACGCGGAAGGCGACCCGCGGCGGTACGATTACGGCAACTGGTCGGGGATCATCGTGCAGGTGCCGGTCGAGGACATTCTGCATTTCCGTGACCTCGATATGTCGCGGCCGTTTCAGCCGGAGTGCTTTGGCTTTCCGCGCGGGGCGACGGCGATCGCCAGCATTGCGGCGGACAACGAGGCGACGAAGTACGTCCGGCAGGTCGTGACGAACGACGGCACGCCGACTTTCGCCGTGCTGCTGGCGGACGAGGCCACGCAGGACGACGCGCAGGCGATGCAGTCGCGGTATGTGGCGCGGACGGTGGACCGTGGCAAGCGGGGGACGCCCGCGTTCTTTGGCGCGGTGCGCGACATCAAACCGCTCGGGTTCACGCTGTCCGACCTAGAGTTCCCTGACCTCCGGCGGGTGTCGCGTGAGGACATTTGCGCGGCGTTTGGGGTGGATCCGCGCATGATCGGGATCGCGTCGGCCACGTCGGACGCGGGGTTGTCCGGTGCCCAATACGCGGAGGCGCGGGCGCGACTGGTCCAGCATACCATCGAGCCGATGTTTTCGGCATTCGAGGACGAGCTGAACCACTGGCTCGCGCCCGAGTTCGGCGACGTCTGGATCACCTACGACCACGATATGCTCCGCGATCTCGTCGAGAATGACGCGGAGACGTCGGAGCGGGTACGGGCGGAGTTCAAGGATTCGCTGCGGACGTGGGAAGAGGCGCGGCGGGCGCTCAAGCTGCCGCCGGTCCCGATCCCGACTGATACGTTGGCGATGACGACGGGCACGCAGTTGGTCCCGGCGGCGGTCGCGGTGATCGACCCAACGGCGGTCATGGACGAACCGCCCGCGACGGACAACGAGACGCCCGCCGTGGGTCCGGGTCCGCAGGAAACGGAAGCGGACGCGGAGACGATCGACGTCGAGGAGAATGAGGACGGGCTGGCGGACGAGCAGGGCCGCGCGGCGTCCGACGTGACCAACTTCCCGGCACGGGGCGACAATAAGACGGTCAGTCTCCGGAACTCGGGGTTCAAGGTGTTCCCGGTCGCGGAGGCGGAGGCGCTGAAGGCAAACTACCCGTCTGTCTGGCGCAAAGGCGGCAACATTCGCGGCAATAAGCAGTTCACGCTGCTCCGACCGGTCGCCAAGCGCGGCGGGAAGGTGGACGGGCTGTCGGAGGAGAACGCGGTCCGTCGGCGCGAGGCGTGGGCGGCGCGGCACCGGAAGGATTTCCAGTTGGCGGGCGTGGTCGCGCAGGTCAAGTGGCTGGTGGTCGGGGACCGCGGCCTTGACCATATGCGGGCGGTGCTGGCGGACGCGAAGGCCAAAGCGGACAACCGCAAGCGGTCGCTCGGGTCGCATGTGCGGACGTTCGCGGAGGACGCGCTGTCCGGCGATCAGATCGAGGCGCTGATGGAACTGCTGGAGGCGGTCGTCGAGGGGGAACTCCCGATTGCGACGGTCGAGGGCATCATCCTTGCGGCGTTCCCGAAGCTCGACGCGGACGCGGTGTCAGCGATGCTCGACGGGCTAGAAGGGTTCGCGCCGGAGGACGAGGACGAGCCGGAGGAGCCTGAAGCGCCAGAGATGCCGAAGGACGAGGAGCCGGAGAACGGCGAAGCGCCCGAGCCGATGGGCGAGATGGCTGCGATGGACGAGCAGCGGCCGTGGTGGGTGCATGTGCCGCCAGAGGACCGGCCGTGGTGGGTGGAGATGGCCGAGGCGGGGACGCTGCAAGACGAGCCGCGGTTCCAGTACTGGCAGCGGGCAATGGACGAGCTCGACCGGGAAGAGGGCGAATACTACACCACGGCGCGGGGGCAGTTTGCGGCGGACGCGCAGAGCATTGCGTTGCTGTTCGCGCAGTATGCCAAAGAAGCGGCGACGGCGACGGACGCGCGGAAGGCGCAACTGCTGCAAACCATTGACCGGTTGATTCGGACCAACTACCAGAAAAACGGCGAGTATTACCGCGCGTGGAAAGCGGCGTTTGAGGCGTTGATAGGCCAGACGTATATGGTCGGGGCTCGACAGGTGGCGGGTCTGAACCTATCGTTTACGCTCCAGTCGCCGGAAGTCTTGATGGCGATTGACGAACGGACGGCGCAACTGGCCGAGTGGATCGGCGAGGACACCGCCAAGCAGGTCACGGCGGCGATTCGCGCGGCGGAGAAAGCCGGATTCTCGGTCGAGGAGACGGCACGGCTCGTCCAGTCGTCGGTGTACGGTGAAAACCTCACGGATGTGCGAGCGACCCGCATCGCGCGGACGGAAGCGGCGCACGCGATGTCGCGCGGCAGTTGGGATCAGGCGATCGAGCTCGGCATCTATCAGTCGAAGGAATGGCTCTCGTTTGAGGATTCCAAGACGCGAACCACGCATCGCCAGTACGGCGGCTCGCCGGTTGTGCCAATGGACTACCGGTACGGCAAGATGCTGTATCCCCTCGACCCGTCCGGGGGTCCGGCGGAGACGATCAACTGCCGCTGTACATTGGTGTTCTATACTGAACCAGCATCCGAGGCCACTCCATGAGCACCGCCACGATCCGGCCTCCCCTTCGGCCGGTCCAATATATCACGTCCGAGGTCTCGCTTTCGATCCGCGCGGAAGGCGACCTGCCGCCGGGGATCGCGGGGCGGGTGTCGGGCGTGGCGCTAACGTACGAGGTGGTCGATAGCTACCAGACCATCTTTGCTCGCGGCTGCGCGAAGCGGTCCATCGACAACAAGGTCAAGGCGCGGAAGGTCCCGCTGCTGATGGACCATAGCCGGACGGTCGGGGCGCATGTCGGCGTGGTCGCGTCGATGGTCGATTCGGGCGACCAGTTGATTATGACGGCCGACCTGTTCGACACGCCGGAGGGTCGGGCGGCGCTGGAGTATGTCAAGACGGTGATCGCGGCGGGGGCCTCGACGGGGTTCTCGATCGGGTTTGTGCCGCGCCGGTCTGATATGGTCATGATGGACGCGAAGCCGGTCGAGAAGTTCCTCGAAATCGAGCTGCGCGAGGTCTCGCTTACCCCGATGCCTGCGGTGCCCGGTGCTGATGTGACGGGCGCACGGGCGGAGGAGGCCGAGCCACAGGAATCCGCTCCCGTCCGGCCGGACGTGGAGCTGTTGGAGACGGCGGCGATCGTCGCGCTGGAGGCGATGGACGCCTCCACTCGCGCGGCCGTGCTCTCCCGCTACCAACAGCCTGCCTCGACGGCGACCACGACCGCGGCGCGATGCTGCGCTCCCGTGATCCGTGAGCCGGTAGACGCGGTAGCTACGATGGACGCCCGCGTACAGGCGGTGCGGTCCACGTTCGCAGTCCCAGCAACGACTACCCATTCTTTGAGGAATCCATGAAAACCCCACTGGTAAGCAAGAACCGGCAGGCGAACGAGCTGCGAGAGCAGGCGCACAAGCTCCGCCATGACCTGATGGACCCGGCCAACAGCTACACGGCCGAGCAGGTCGAGAAGCTGACGAACGACATCCGGGCGCTGGAGATGCGGGCGCAGGCGGCGGCGGAGTTCACGCCGGACGCGGAAGTCGATCGGCAGGGCGGCGATGCGGGCTTCACCCGCATGGATGTGGGAGCGAAGAAGGACGTCGAGTCCTTCCGCACGATGCAGGACGTGTCGCAGGAGGTGCGGACCACGCTGGTCAAGGCGTTCCCGTCGATGGGGGCCTATATCCGCGCGGCGACCCGCGGTCCGGCCACGCCGGTTGAGGCGGACGCGCTCCGCATGGTGGACCAGTACACCCGGACGATCACCGGCTCGACGAACGGCGGCGAGTTCCTGCTCCCGCTCACGCAGGTGCCTGAAATCTTCTCGGTGAGCAACCAGCAGCCGGGTCTGTTCCAGTATGCCCGCCGGTACAATGTGCCGGGCCGGTCGCTCCGCATCCCGTACCTCGTACAGGATGAGGGCACCTCGACCCTCAACCGTCCGATGGCCGGTAAGATTGCCAACGTGACGATCGTTGGCGAAGGCTCGACCAAGCCGGAGCGCGAGCCGACGTTCGGTCAGCGGCTGCTGACGATGTACAAGTATGCGGCCGTGACGCAGTTCGGTGACGAACTGCTCGGCGACGACTTCACGGGCGAACTGCCGGGTGAGGTGACGACGGCGGTCGGCGGGCAGATCGTGAACAAGATGAATGAGGACATCACGATCGACGGCAACGGGTCCTCGCAGCCGCTCGGGGCGCTGAACAACAGCAACTCGGCGCTGATCGCGGTCAACCGGGCGACGGCCAGCACGTTCTCGGCGGCGGACGCGTTCAACATGTACGAGCGCCACACGCACGGCCCGAACTCGGTCTGGATGATCTCCCGCCGGGTGCTTTCCAAGCTGTTCGCACTCCAGACCACCAACAACACGATGGTGACGTGGATTGCGAACCTGCGCGACAAGCCGCAGATGCTGCTCCTCGGGCTGCCGGTCATCGTGACCGACCTGCTCCCGACGCTCGGCACGAAGGGCGATGTCGCGCTGGTGAACGGCGACTTCTACGCGATGGGCCTCCGGCAGGCGCTGACGGTGGAGTCGTCCATCCACTTCGCCTTCACGGCGGACGTGACGACCTACCGGTTCGTGGCGCGTGGCGGCGGTATCCCCCTCCCGACCTCGACCTACGCCTACAAGGTGGACGGCTCGGGGAACAAGGTGGACCCGCACAGCCCGTTCGTGGTCCTCGATGTCCCGGCCTCGTCGTAAGACGACGGACGTGCAGGAACCCGTCGGGGTGGCTTCGGCTGCCCCGACGGTTGCGCCGTTCCGTCTAGTGTCCGAGTCGTGGCCCTATACGGAACGGTCCTATGCGCTGCGCGAGGTGCAGGTCATGACCTTATCGGAGTGCATTATCGCAGGCGTCCGGCGGTTTCCGGGCGAGCAGTTCTATATGACGCCGGACCGGGCGCGGGCGTTGTCGATCGTCGGGCACGTCATCGAGGACGCGGTGCTCGATCGGATGCCGCCCGCGATGGCGGCGAAGTGGCGGGCGCAGGGGCGGGTCGCGTTGGCGGACCATGCGCTGGTGTGCGACGGGGCGACGGCGGACCTGTTGTGGTCGGCACCGGGCCGGATCCTGACGCCGGACGGGGTACCGTCCAGCTACGAGGCGCGGGAGGCGGGGCCGTTCGACCTGCGGGTGCTCCAGCTCACGCAGTACGATCCGGGGTGCGCGGTGTACCGATACCATTCCGCGGCCAATACGGTGCGTGGGGTCGTGTCGGCGTTCGCGCGGTTCGGGTGGTCGAATCCGGCCTGTCATTTGCGACAGTGGGACGGGGACGCGGACCGGCGGACGGTGGAACTGCTGGCGCTCACGGCGGACGTGATCCACGTCCATATGGACTACCGGGCGCTGCACCATGACCTGAAGTATGCGTTGCACGCCAACCAGCGGGCGGCGATCACCTACCACGGGTCGGTCCTACCGGGCGACGAGCGGCGGACGTTCGTGGACCATGAGGCGGACCGCCGGATGGGGGCGCTCCAGTTCGGGGCGCGGCCGTACCACGGGCGGCACGGGGTGACGAACTACCTGCCGATCCCGGTTCCGGTGCGGGATTATCGGGCGCTGGCGCAGGCGGTTGGGCAGCCGGATCCGGCGACCATGCTCCGGGTGGCGCATAGCCCGACCAAGCGGGAAATCAAAGGCACGGCGGAGTTCCTGTCGGCAGTGGACCGGCTGCGGGCGCGGGGGCACGCGATCGAGGCGGTGCTGATCGAGCATATGGACCACGGCGAGGCGCTGCGGATCAAGGCGGGCTGCCACGCCACGTTTGACAGTTTCTGGCTCGGGATGCAGGGCAGCGGGTTGGAAGCGGCGGCGATGGGGCAGGTGGTGCTGGCGGGCGACGAGCTGGCGGCGAAGGAAGCGGCGGACCTCAACGGTGGGGTCATCCCGTGGACGTTCGCGGCGGACGGCGAGACGTTGATCGCGGCGCTGGAGCGACTGGTGCAGGATGCGGCGTGGCGGCGGGCGGAAGCGGCCCGCGTGGCGGATTATGTCGGCCGGTTGCATGATTATCCGGCTGTTGGCGCACGGTATGTCAACACTCTGACGCAGGAGCTCGGCCGTGGCGCTGCCTAGTGTAGCGGACCTCAAGTCCTACCTTCGCATTGAATCGACGGCGGAGGATACGCTGCTCGCGGCGCTGATGGCCCGCGCAAAGGCGATGCTGGAAGGGTGGATCGACGTCCCGATCACGGCGGAGACGCAGACGGCGATCGACCGGGCCGACGCGCTCGACGTGCCCGTCACCTCGTTGGTGTTTCCGCGCCGACCCTGCACGATCACGTCGGTGGTCGATACGGACGGGGTGACGGTGGCGGCGGCGGATTATTGGGTCGATGGGACGAGCGGCGTGATATACGGCAAGGACGTGTCGTTCCCGTACGGCCCCTATACGATCACGGCCTCGGTCGGGCTCTCGCTGCGGGCGGACTACGCGCGGATTGAGCCGCTGATCTCGGAGGCGATTATCGACCTCGCGGCGGACCTGTACCAGCGGCGGACGCCCGGTGCGGCGTCGGAGACGGCGGCGGGGACGACGATTTCGTGGGATGTGAGCCGGGAAACGGTGGCGCGGATCATGAAAACCCTGCGGACCCTCCGTCTCGGGGTGGCGCTGTGAGCGTGATGCCCGGTCTGCTTGATCGGCGCATCGCGATCTACGAGCGCACGGACGGCGGCGCGAACGGGTTCCAGCGGCCGGTGTACGTCCTGACGGGCACTTATTGGGGCCGGATCGACGACACGGCGGACCAGCAGACGGTGCCGCTCTCCCCGCAGGCGCATATCGAATCGCGGACGACGGCGGCGGCGACGGTAGCGGATTACGTCCCGGTCCCGAAGTTCGGCGTGGTGCGGATCGGGACGGGCCCGCTGTACTACATTCGGGGCGTGTTCCAGCAGCGGGCGCTCCGGTGCCAACGAATCGCGCTGGAAGCGATTGACCCGACGGACCTTGCCACGTTCGACGTCTTTGAGGAGGTCGAAGTGCAGGACGGCACCCATCTCGTCAACCCGGCTTAAGCATGGACGACACGTTTCGACACCTGTTTGTCGGCGCGGACCCGCGCCGGATGACGCTCGACCCGACGGACCGGGCGCGGGCGGAAGCGTTGGTCGCGCAGTATGGGGGCGTGATCGAGATTCGGACGCCGCAGCCGGGAAAGATGGTGTTCCAATGGCTCGACCAGCACGGGCAGTCGGTGCTGGTGGCGGGCGAGTCGGCGGCGGAGTGCCTGACGATGATGCATGAGGCCATCACGGCCGACGAAATCGACTACCTGCACTGAGGGATGACCCGTGGCGAGCTATAACAAGTTTGACGCCTTTGTTGAGGCGCTGGCGGAAGGGAAGCACAACCTCGGGGCGGACACGCTCAAGGTCTATCTTAGCAACGCGACCCCGAGCGCCTCGGCGGACGCGGTGAAGGCGGACCTTGCCGAGATCACACCGGGCAACGGCTACACGGCGGGCGGCAATACCGCGGCGGTGTCCAGCTCCTCGCAGACGGGCGGGCTGTACAAGCTGGTCCTCGGGGACCCGGCCACATGGACGGCGACCACGGGGCCGATCGGGCCGTTCCGGTACATTGTCCTATACAACGACACGTCCGCCAATGACGACCTGATCGCGTGGTGGGACTTCGGGTCCACGCTGACGGTCGGCGCGGGCGATACGTTTACGGTGGACTTCGACCCGACCACGGGCGTCCTCACCATTAAGTAAGGGCCAACCATGCCACTCCTCCGCGATCGCGTCCGGGAAACGACCACGACCGTCGGCACGGGGACGATCACCCTCGGCGGGGCCGTCACCGGCTACCAGTCTTTTAACACGGCGTTCACGAACGGCGACACGACCTACTACGTCATACAGGGCGGGACGGAGTGGGAGATCGGCATCGGCACGATCGGGGCGGGGACGCTGGCCCGCACTGCGGTCCTCCAGTCCTCCAACGCGGACGCGCTGGTCCCGTTCGCAGCGGGGACCAAAGACGTCTTTTGTTCCTATGTGGCGGACCGGGCGGTCACGACCTCCGACGCGGCCACGCTGACCAACAAGACGCTGGACGACTACACGAACAACGTCGGGGCGAACAGCACGCACTTCCGCATCAAGGCCACGGGCACGATCAGCAAAGGGCAGGTGGTCAAGGCGACCGGCTTCACGCCGGGCGAGAACGCCATCGAGGTCGCGGTCGTGACGAGCGCGACGGATCTGGCGCTCGGCATCGCGGAGAGTGCGCTGACCACGGGGCAGTTCGGGCTGGCGGTCGTGATTGGCGAGCTGTTCGACGTGAACACGAACGGGCTCTCGGTCGGGGCGATCATCTACAGCAACGGCACGGGTGGCTACACCACGACCAAGCCGTCCAGCGGGACCTACCAGCCGCTCGGCTGGGTGGTGCGAGCGAACACCAACAACGGCGTCATCGCCGTGAATATCGTCGCCCCGCTCTACGTCGAAACCAGCACGAACACGGCCAACACGGCGGTGCTGCGCGACGGGTCGGGCAACTTCGCGGCGGCCACGATCACGGCCACGCTGAACGGCGCGGCACCGGCGGGGTCGCTGACCGGCACCACGCTGGCGAGCAACGTGGTGTCGTCCAGCCTGACCAGCGTCGGGACGCTCTCCTCGCTGACGGTGAGCGGCAACCTGACGGTGGACACAAACACGCTGTTTGTGGACAGCGCCAACAATCGCGTTGGCATCGGGACGACAAACCCGACCGAAGAGCTAACCGTTGTCGGGACTGATAACACGACTGTCAGCCCTACGACATTTTGGACGACCGGTTTTGTCGGTGCTGAAATCAGTAATGCAAGCACGACACTCAACACGGTCAGCGGGATTATGCTGTCAAGTGGAGAGCGCAATGCTGTTGCGGGTATCGGCGGCATACGCATTAGCAGCACCGCACAAGCCATTGGGTTCTTTACTGGCGGTTCTGGGTCGGTACCAGAACGGATGCGGATTACCGAGACTGGCAACGTTGGCATCGGCACGACGAGTCCGGCGGCAGGGTATTTACTGACGGTTGGCTCCGGTAGCGCGGCAGCAAATGCAGCGGTAGCTCTTAATGGTGGCACTGATGCCAACTTTGGATCTGGCATTGCGTTCCGTCGTGGCGGTGTCTCAAAGGGATTCATTGGGACAGAATCGTGGGTGACAAGCGGAACCAGCGATGACGTAACGTTGTATGCATCGGCGGCCAGTGCCTTGCGATTCTACAGCAATGGGGCGTATCGCTGGAGTATTAATACGTCCGGCCACTTCCTCGCCGCGACCGACGCCTCGTTCGACATCGGCGCGTCTGGCGCGAACCGGCCGCGCAATGTATTCGTCAGCGGCAACGGCACGTTTGGTGGGACACTGGCCGTTAATGCGACATCTAACACGGTGTCATTTAGCACTAGCGCAGACGGAACCGCGCAAGCTATTAGCCGCTTGGACTCCACTAGCACGACGCGAGACACGCTGAATCCGGCGTTGCTGTTGTTCAATGGTGGAACGGTTACACAAAACCAACTGGTACGGCTTGCGTTTTCGTCTGGATCCGGCGCTCGTACCAGCATCATCGGCGCTGATATTTCTGCCATCTTTACTGGAGACGGCACGGGAAATGGACGATCCACGGCGCTTGCATTTAGCACTGCTGATCAGACCGTCGCACAAACGCCAACCGAACGGATGCGGATTACCAGCACCGGCAATGTCGGCATCGGCACGACGAGTCCAGCGTATTACATGGACATTGGATCGTCCAGCGGAACGGTGGATCTTGCCAATGCTGCGTTGCGGATTCGCCGGTCTGGTGTTGCAACCAACTGGTCGCGTTTTGATAACGTCAATGGCGTTCTCAATATCAATCAGTATGACGCGACAACGCCGATCATTCGGTTCCAAACAAGCACCGACGGATCAACGTTCACCGAACGGATGCGCCTTGACGCCTCCGGTAACCTCGGCCTCGGGGTGACGCCGAGCGCGTGGGGTGCATCGTTTAAGGCGCTACAGGTAAGCACCGCATCGTTGTGGAGTTCTGGCGGGTCCAACGCGCTGATCGGCGCAAACTATTATCACGACGGAACCAACCGGCGATATATCTCGACAGCGGCGGCG
>Ga0315903_10001612_pt1 | contig 34354 bp, 57 predicted proteins | sample LakEriMetagenome_7_FD_203524 | JGI IMG/M metagenome (GOLD analysis project Ga0315903, IMG submission 203524) | Freshwater fungal communities from buoy surface, Lake Erie, Ohio, United States - Buoy 2 MA119 | ecosystem: Environmental > Aquatic > Freshwater > Lake | place: USA: Lake Erie, Ohio...
GTGAGGAGCGGATGCGTGTCCGTGACGACCTCGTAGTCGTCGCCGTATTCCGCCGCCTTCGTCATCGCGTAGCGCGACGGGAGCTGGTCGAGGGAGCCTGAGAGATACGCCTTCGTGCGGCGATCCGTCCTGCGCGTGTTCCAGAGCTTCGTGCCCGCGCTGCGGTTCCGCACATACAGACGGAGCGGCTGCGAGGCGACGGCGTAGGCATTGAGGTTCGCGGCGGCGTAGATCCACGACGCGTAGTGGCTGACCGCCTGACCGTTCGAGAACGACGGGCGCTGCGTGTCCCCGCTGATCACCCGCGTCGAGGACTGCAACCACTTGCGCGAGTCCGTGACGGCCTTCTGGAACAGCCTAGAGAGTAGCGACATCAGATGACCTTCATGATCAGGGGCTTCCTCTGCCGTCTTGCGTGAACGGCAAGAGCGAGCGCGCACACGCCGTCGTCGTGCCCGGCGGTTGCCTCATACGAGACAGTCCTCCCCGAGTATCGGTAGCCGAACGCCTCAAGTTCAGCGCGGAGCCACCCATCGGGGTAGCGGATGTCGCGTCCCTGCACCGCGATCTGCAAGCCCTCCATGAGCTGTTGCTTGCTTTGCGATGTGAACTTGAATCCCTCGACGCGGCGGCAGACCTTGCGCAGATCCTCGACGATCGGATCGCCGACGCCCGTCGAGTCGATCTGCGCGGGCTTGTCGCCGATCGTGCGCGCGAGGCGCTCGCGCGTGACCGACCACGGCGCTTGCCAACGCTCGAGCCGGCAGACCGCGCCGTCCTTGTCGAGCGCGAGCGCGACGGTGTAGTCCTGGCTCTTCGCGAGGTCGACGCCCCAGCACTCGGGCGCGGCGGTCGAGAGCTCGCCGATGCACGAGCGGATCGCGTCGAGGCCGAACGGGTTGCCGCCGTCCTCTGCGGGGATGCCCTCGTACTCCTGTAAGAACACCTCTGGCGGCAGCGATCGCCGCGCGGCCTCGACCTCGTCGCTCGGAATGTGCGGGTTCTGGCTCGTTCCGATGCGGAAGGCGCGCATCTCGCCAGTTGTGTCACCTTCCGCCTCGGTGAACAGGCGGTGAAAGTCGCCCGTGCCCTTCGGCGTGCCGAGGAACAGCGCGGTTCCCCTGCGGTCGGAGAGCGTGGGTCGCGCCGCGTTGCGCCACCATTCGAGGAGGTGCGGCACGAACCCCGCCTCGTCGACCACGATCAGGTCGTAGTCGCGCCCGCGCCCGGCGTCAATGTCCTCGAGCGACCAGAAGTCGATCACGCCGCGCGTGACGAGCTCGAGGCGCTTCTCGACGCGATCCATGCGCGCCGTGACGGGCGCGAGCGCGCGCTCAATGTCGCGCATTGGGTCGGCGAGGTACTTGTAGGTCGGCGCGAACCATCCGACCTTTCGTCGGTTAATCGCGGCGCGCTGCGCCTTGACCTTGCCGTAGGTGGTCTTTCCCCAGCGCCGACCGATCTCAAGGACACTGAAGCGCGCGAGCGCCTTGTCGACCGTCATCTGAGACGGGTGCAGGATCGATGAGAGCGGATGGAGCTGGATTCTCACGCATCGGCCTGCGGGATCTTCGCGGCGATCTCCTCGATCGTCACGACCTCTTCGCGAACGGTCGTGTCCGCCTTGTCGCGCTGGTCGAGGTACTGCTTGCCGAGCCAGATGAGCATCGGGACGCTGCCCTCGCGCGCCTTGGTGTACTGCCAGCGCCGAAGGCTCATCCTCATGTCGTCGCGACCCCTGTCGAGTTCCGCGCGGAACCGCATGAGGATCGTCTTGCGCGAGTAGCCGAGCACCGTGGCGATCTCCTCGCCCGTGCAGCCGATCTTGGCGAGCTCGAACACCTTCTTCGGATCGATGTCAGCCTTGGGGCGACCGCGCGGCATCGTTGAAAGCCTCCATGTTCAGGCTGATGAAGTGCTGGGAGCAGTTCGCGCCCTCGCCGTGCTCAACGATCGCCACGCGCGAGAACCCTGCGTTCTGGAGTTGCGCGGCCAACTTCGACGCGGTGAAGATCGCATGGTGGAAGTCGTGTTCGTCGGTCTGACCACCCATGAGATACCCCTCGATGAGCGGGTCGGCGCTTCCCGCGATCATGCAGCAGATGATCTTCGCGAAGTCGGGAACCGCGACGAACAGGCGACCGCCGGGCTTGAGCACGCGCCGCCATTCGCGCAGCGCGGGAACCGTGTGAGCCATCGGTAGATGCTCGAGCACATGAGATGCGCGGATCTCGTCCACGCACGCGTCGGGGATTCCCGCGAGCGACCTGGCGTCGTTGAGATTCTTGATGTCCCAAGAAATCCAGCCGTCCTCGACGGTGCTTCCCGCCCCGATGTCGATCTTCAAGAGTTCCTCTGTATCCATGTTGTCCTCCGTTGCGGAGTCTACTGCTCCGCTTCAAGCTCCACAATGCGCGCGCGCGTCGACACGATGTCCGCGTCGACGGATCGCACCTCGTCCTCGTTGCCCGCGTCCCACGCGAGGCGGCGCGCCGTCTCGAGGCGCGCCAGTTTGTTCCGCGCAAGGGAGAGTTTCTCTGCGTTCGTCATGGCGTCCCCCTATCAGACGGGCACTTCTTCCCACTGGAGCGAGCCGATCCAAGTCGCGCTGGTGAGCGCCGCAGACCCGCCGAGCGCGAGGTAGGAACCTGGCGGAATGATGATCGCGCCCTCGATGTCGGTGACCGCCGGGCTGACATTGCCGACGCCCGCAGCCGTGGCCCAGTAGTACGAGGCAAGGGCGACGGCGTTGCTTGCCGCCGTGCTGCTCGTCAGGGCGACATTGCGGAAACCCGTCATCACCGATCCAGACTGCAACTGCGTCGCCATGTTCCACGGCGTGACCGTGGTCGCCTGCGTGATCGTCGCGGTCGTGCCGAAGTAGAGGCCGAACGCGACGGTTCCCGCGCCGCTTGCCGCGACCACGCTGCCGATCGACACCTTGTTGACGACCGCATTGCGTCCCGATCCGATCGGGTTGAAGATCGCGAGCATGGGCGTTCCGCCTGCGCCGCCCGTGTAGGCCGTCACCGCCGCAGCCGTCGAGACGGACAGGAGGAACGAGTTGCCGCGATAGGTCGTCTCGTAGTAGCGACCGTGCAGCTCTTGGACGATCGCTTCGCCGAGCTGTCCCGAGCGACCGTTGAGGATGGCGTTGTTCGCGCCCGCTGCGGGCTGTCCGACGATGTTCTGGATGATCATGGCGTGTGTCTCAGTAGGAGTTGAAGCCCGTCACGGTGAGCAGGACGCTTGCGCCCGTCGTGCCGGCGGTGTAGTTGAGCGCGGCGTTTGCCGAGCCGCGAAGCGGGGTCGGGAAGTCGAGCTGAACGGGGAGCGTCATGCTCGCGGGAACGCTGAAGGTCACGAGCGTCGCGCTCGCGTCTTGGATCGTCAGCGTGGTCGCGGTGGCGTTCGTGTTCTGGAAGGTGATCGAGGTCACGCTCTGGCGGATGTCGGCTCCCTGCGCGATCCTGATCGCCGTCTGCGCGTTCGTGGTGACGGTCGTCGATACCGCGAAGTCAAGGTCGCCGGGCGCGAACTGCTTGAAGACGAGCTGACCGCTGCGCGAGAAGGTCGCGCGCACCGCGTCGCCAGCGACCACGGTCGCGGCGGGGAGCGCGGTTCGCACCACGCCGCCCATGATCAGCGGGTTCGCCGTCGATGCAGAGTCCTCGGCGACGATCGCGCCCGCGCCGATCTGGCCGATGTTCACCGACGAGTTGGCGGCGATGCTGGGACTCGATGCAGGGAAGAACGCGGGCTGGTTCTTGAGGACGAGGTTGACCACCGCGATGCCGCTTGTGTAGGCCGAGAAACGCACGCGGAAGAACCGTCCAACGCACGGGAACACCCAGTGTCCCGATGCGGTGACGCTCGTCACGGGGCTCGCCGCGCCCGCGACGACCCATCCCGCGACCGACGACCATGCCGACCCGTCGTTCGAGACCTCGAACGACTGAGTGCCCGCCCATGTTCCCGTCAGCTGCACGACCACCGAGTTGTAGCCCGTCGTCTCGACCGTGGCCGACGAGCCGACGCGGTCGAGTTTGACACAAACGACCTCCTGATCGCTCGGCACGATGTGGCCGCGCGGGTTGACGCGCAGCCCCATGAGGTAGCCGTTGGGGTCGAGGCCGCCGACGCGCGTGAACTCTCCATTGTACTCGTCGATGTCGACGATGACCTGAAGCGGGTCTGTCGCGCTCATCGAGGTCGTGTCGTAGAGCAGCGACAGCAGATTCCCAGAAACGCCGCCGTTGCCGGCGGTGGCATCCGCGAAGTTGTAGATGATCTCGTTCGTCAGCGTGTTCGTGATCAGCTTCAGGCGGGCGATGTCGAATCCCTCGCCGAGGAACTCGATGGTCTGCGACGAAGGGTCGAAGACATAACTGGCGCGGTCGAGGACGATGTTCATAGTGCTGCCGCCATTGCGATTGCGAATGCCTTCGACACGCCGCCGCCGCTCGGCGTCTGCCACGACACATTCCCCGCGCCGTCAGTCGTGGGAACCTGGCCGTTCGTGCCGTCCCCTGCGGGAAGGTCGAAGCCTCCCGCCGAGCCTTCGATGCGGACGCGCGTTGCGGCCTTCGCGATCAGCTTCCCGTCTCCGCTCTCGACCGTGGCGTTCGTCGTGTCGTGGCTGACGCGCACGAAGTCGTTGGCGTTCGCGCTTCCCGCAGCGTAGACATAGAAGGTCGGGTTCGTGTGCGCGGTCGTCGGCTTGCGGTTGCTTGCGCCGTTGCCGCTCTGCGACACAAGGCAGACCGCCATGCTGTGTCCTGCGCCGACATAGGGCGCAAGATGCGTGACGCCGTTCCCGACTCCCGTGTTGAAGTACGAGAAATAGCAGCCGCCGTTCCCGAGGTCGAGCGCCTTCGACTGCTGGATCGCGAGCGTGTTCGCGAACTGAAAGCCCGCGTTCGTGTCGAGATTTCCCGCGCTGTCGATCGTGCCGACGATCGCGTAGCTCGCGCTGCTCGTCAGGTCCATGTAGATGCCAAAGTCCCCGCTCGGGTGCGGGTTCGGCATGAAGTCGATGCGCCCATTGACGGTGTTGCGGATGTACTCGCCGTTGAGCAAGCCGACGCTGCCGACCGTCACGCGGTCGTTGGCGTTGTCGTATGTGAAGGTGGCATACCCGCCAAGGTCGCCGCTGACATTCACCATCACCTGACCCGCGCTGCCCGCCGCCGGCGGCGCGCCGAACGACAGCGTCCCGCCCGATCGGCGCAGCACCTGACCATCGGCGCTCGCCGTGATGTCGGTCGGCGCGGCGGTTCCTGCGGTCGGGTTGCCGAGCACCGAGCGCGCGGCGCGGGACGCGAGCTGCAACTGGGTCAGGAGGCTTGAGAACTGAAAGTCTGCGCTTACGCTGACATTCTCGTAGTCGTCGCTGCCAAGCGAGGCGCGACCGAGCAGGATGCCGCTCGTCGCCTTCGCGAGCTTGTCGAGCGTCACGGCGTTCGCGCCGATCTTCGTGCTGCCAACCGCGCCGTCGCCGAGCTTGTTGTTCGTGACCGCGCCCGTGCCGATCTTGGTCTCCGTCACCGCGCCCGCGTCGATCGACCAAGTGGAGCCGCTGGCGCTGACGGAGATGTCTCCATAGTCGCCGTCAGCAACCGTGGCGCTTGGCGATCCGGGTTCCCACTGGGTGAGCGAGTTGTTCCAGACGAGCGCCTGTCCGTTCGTCGGAGCCGTCGAGGCGACCGCGCGGCCTTGCAGCCCGTCCACGGTGGGGTTCGGGTAGTTGCCGCTCAGGTCGCCGCCAGCCGCGCCCGTCGCGGTCGACACCGTGCCCGTCACGCGGACGGTCGGCGACGAGTCCGCGATGGTGATCGCGTTCACGACGGGGGAGACTGTGATCTGAAAGGAGGTCATGGCGCGGCGTTGCTGTTCGGGATCACCTCGAAGGTTCCCTTCTTAAGGCACTCCTTGACGATCGACGGCGACGAGCCGTCGAAGAACTCGAAGTCGAAGACGCCCGTCTCGCCCATCGTCAGAGCGCCCGTGACGCTCGACGAGAGCGTTGCGACGGCGGTCGTGGCCGTCGCTCCGAGCGAGATCGTGATCGTGGTCGGGCTGACGAGCGAGAAGCGCGTCGACGCCGTGTCGTAGGTCGCGCGACCGATCATGCGCGCGCTGTAGCCCGTCAGCACCGCCGGGTAGGTGACCGTGAGCGTCACCGTCGCGCCGCGCTTGATCGGGAGGTGAAACTCGTTGTCAGCGCCGTCGCAACTCATCGCTCATCCTCCTCGACGAACCTTGGCGGCACGACATACCAGCCCTCGGGAATCTCGACGCGGTCGGGCGACAGAACCCACTCGCCGTTCTGCCGCGTGTAGACCCTACCCACCGTCTCGCGCCCGATCCGCATCGGGCTTCCGTCGCTCACCAGCACCGTCCTCCCGCATCCAATCGCGAAGACGACCGCCAGCGCGGCGAAGCCGATCCAGATCGCGATCTGCATCCACCGCAACGCTTCCTCGCTCGATGCGCTTGACCAGAAACTCTGCGAGCGCGACGACGAGCGCCGCGAGAAGTCGGTATGCCATACGCTCATCCTTGGTGCGCCTCCAACGCCTTGATGCGTTGATCGAGCCGCTCGTTTTCCTCGCGGAGCCGCAGGACTTCGCCGTTGGCCTGAGCCAGTTCAGCCGCCGCGCGCTGCATCAGCTCCTTCATGTCGATCCACACGGAATGCACGGGGAGGTTGGCGCGGTCGAGCAGCGAGGCTACCGTTCCCGTGATGGTGTCGCGGTGCGCCTGATACGCGAGCGACGCCTCCATCCAGCCGTGCGTGCCGTCCTCTGCCATCACTTCGCTCCGGCTGACTCGCTCGAGACGCCGTTGTCCCGCGCGAAGATGAGTCCGAGTCCGGTGATGATCGCCGCGATGGCGACCTCGTAGCTCGGCACGGTGGCGGGGTCGCCGTCAAAATGTGCCTGAACGCAGGATGCGATCGCCACGACGATTGCCGCGATGCCTGCGGCGGAAGTCTTCCAAGAACCCTTCATCGGTGTACCTCTGAAATGCGGCGTTCGATTGCGTCCAGCCTTCGCTGGATGTCCTCGAGGCTCCTCTGTTGCGTCGCATCAGCCACGGCGGCGGATGCCTGCGCCCTCGCGAGGTCGGCGGCTGTGTCCGCCAGACGGTCGAGGTCTCGTCGGTTGGTTTCCATCTGCTCGGCCTTGCCGCCGAGCGCGTAGATCATGCCGCCGAATCCGACGACCATGACCGCGATCTGGCCGACGACCAAGATGGTCGTGATGGAGATGCGCGGCTTGTCGTCGGGCATGGCGAGTACATCGGCAAGGTTCGCCATTTCCTACCGCCCGCTCCCTTTTACTGCTGCCACCTTATTCGTCGTCTTCGCCATCGTCTTCCTCGTCGTCGCCTTCATCGGACTCCTCGACCTTCGCCGCGATCCACTGCATGAGGCCCGTGACCGTCAGCGCGTTGCCGAGGCTCGTCATGCTCACGCTCGTCTTGCGGCGGCGCTGCTTCGTCCAGACGATCAGCACGGCGTCCGCGCCGATCACCTCGACGATCTCGCGCGCCTGCTGGCTGACCGCAGCCGCGTCGAAGGTCGTCGGGTCGATCTCGTCGGCCTTGGCCTTGGGCTTCGGCTTGCGATCCTCCTCGCTCATTTCGCCGCCTCCAGCGAGAACCGCGCGCGTTCGTGCTCGACGCCCTTCTCCTGCCAGCGTTCGATCCAAGTCCGCAGCCACCACGCGCCGAGGCTTCCGGGCATGAAGCCCTTCTCGACCGCCCAGCCCTCGCCCTTGCCCGTGTCCTCCTTGTAGCCAGGGCTCTTGATGTGCACCTGTTCGGAGCGATGCACTTCGTCGCGATGGTTGATCCGCTGCCGCGCGAGCGAAACATAGAACTCGGTATGCGTGTGACCGCTCCAGACGATGTCGGCGTCGGGGTAGGAGATCGCCATGCGGTTCGACTGGATGACGCCGCGCGTCACGGGCGCGGAGCCGCCGAACCCGTGGTGGTAGGCAAGGGTGATCGACGACGAGTTCGTGGCCTTGCGCTTCATCCTGAGCCGCACGAAGCCGCCGTAGGTTCCGAGGTTGAGGTGCGGGGCTGACGGCTTGAGGCGGGCGTAGAGCTGCTCGGTGAGGTCGAAGTCGTTGTGCTTGGCGATGGCGGTTTCGTGGTTGCCGCGCGACATGAGCAGCCAGCGTTCGGCGAAGGGCGCGTACCGCTCGACGGCGACATCGATCAGGCGGTTGAAGTACTGGCCGTGCTGATATTCTTCACGCAAAGCCGATCGATCTGACCTTTTATCGTAGCGCCCCTGCATACAGTCAAAAAGATCTCCGATGTCCAGGATGTACGCGCCGCGCTTCTTGGCCTCGAGGAGATGCTTCATCTCGAGGTCTCGGTCGCACGACACGGCGTCGTGGTGCGCGTCAGACCTGAGCAGAAACAGCGCCTCGTCGCCGGCCTTCGGCAGCGACAGCGTCGCCACGACCACGGTGGGGCATGGGCGGTTCGTCTCTCGGATCAAGCGGTCACCCTCTCTGTAATGGTGATCTCGACATGAGGCTCGGCGCACGGGTCGCCGATCTCCACCTGATGTCTGAACGACGAGTCGTTGGCGACGATGCCCGCGTCGGCGATGCCGTCGAACGCCGACTTCATGCTTGCTAGCAGATTGTCCCTGTCGCGCTTGCGCCTGTCCTTGAAGTGAAAGGTGCAGAGGATGTCGCACTCGGCGAGCGGGTCGCGCGCGGAATCCCACTCGCTCATGGCGACGACGCGCGCGCCGAACCTGTAGAGCTTGACGGCCTTGGACTTGACCGCCCAGTGGCAGCGAGCATTCGGCGACAAGACCTTCGGCGGGAGCGGAAGGACGAGTCGTAGCCTCTGCATGGGACATCTATCGGCAAGGCGCGGGACAAAAAAGAAAGCGGCGGTCGCCCAGTGAGACGAACGCCGCCGGAGTAAAGATGCTTGGCACAAGACCCGTGCCGCGCGACCAGCAAGCCCCGGGGTAGGGCTCCTGCGCTTTCACGCAGTCTGGATCGCGGCGAAAGTATACCCGCTTCGGTCAGAAGAGGCGCTTGACTTGCAGCAGCGCCGACAGAAATCCGAACAGCCCCGCGAGCGCAAGCCCGAGCGTCACGGTCGGCGCGCTGCCGGCGGCGAGCCCGACGAGCGTGGCGAGGATTCCGAGCGCGGTGATTCCGTAGCAGAGGTAGCGGGTGATGGCTGACATGGTGTCTTCCTGCCTTCGAGGCGTTGGATGATGCGGTCGGCGGCGGTGACGCAGTCGTGCGCCGCCTTGGCCTGGGCGGCTTGCTCGACCGCGTCGTCGCAGAGGATACGGAACAGGCGCGCCGCGTTGCGCAAGGTTCCGAGTTTGATCTTGACGGTTTCGTCGTCGTGCGCGGTGAACGAGGTCAGGTCGAACTCGTCGGCGAGCGCGCGGGCTTCGAGAACTGGCTCTTCGTCGTGGTCTCTCATTCGGTGTCCCGTTTCTCGCGGCTCCACGCCGTGGGTGTTTCCTCGGTGCGGATCTCGGCGACGCAGCCGGCGTAGCCAGCGATATCGATCGCGTTGTCGCGCTTCGGCGCGTGCTGCTCGCGGGCGCACTTGTCGAGCACCATGATGATTCCCCAATCAGCGGGGATCAGCGGCTCGCGCAGCTTGTGCGCGAAGACGGCGTTGATCGCGCCGACCGTGCGGGCGAAGTGCGTTTGAGGATCGCCGTAGGATTCGCCTCTGTCGCGAGTTGCGGCGGCGGCGTCAAGCAGTAGGCGTTCGCGCTCGGTCATGGCTTGTCTCCCGCGAGTGTGCCGTCGTTGGGGTCGTGCATGGCCTGCCGACGCCACTCCAGTTCCTCAATGAGGAACCTCATCGTGTTCGATCCGAACCCCGCGCTCCGACAGTCGTGCGGGAACACGACCGATGCGCCCGCCAGCGCCGATGCCGTTCGCCGCGCGGACGCGAGATCGACCTTGCCGCGCTGCCGCAGCAACTGGCGCTCAAGTTCCTCGATGCGGTAGTGCGCGTCGCCGCTGACCCGCGCGACCTCCCTCGGCGCAAATTCCGAAGGATTGTTGCAGATGTTGAGCAGCGCCTCCTTGACGAGGTCTAGTCCCATCTTCTCTCTGTCGCTCATGGCTTCTTGCCCGCCTTCTGTGAAAAGTGATCCATGACCGGAACCAGCATATCGGCACCGCAGGTGGTCGCCCCGCGCGCTTGCACCGTACGGCTCGTTTGCTCGTCGCCCCATTCCACAAGCAACAGGTCTCCGTCGTCAAAACTCACAAAAGTGATTTGCTTGCAGTTGTCGATGTTGATAGCGACCGGCTGATCGTCAGCATCAAGTCCGCAGAGGAAACTCATGCCGCACCTCCGTTGAAGCCGTTCAGTTCGACCCACGATTCCGACTCCGTCCACCTCACCTTAGTCGGCAGTGCAGGATGCTTGAAGGACTCGTGGACATAGGCCCAACCGATGAAAATGGTGCGAAGGGTGAAACTGTTCCTGCGCCTGATCGCCCACCTACGAGCGATCTTCTTCGCGTAGTAGGTCTCGGCCATGAGCGTATTTGGTGCATCCATGAAGCCACTCACCATGTAGTCGCAACCTCGCTCGCGTGGAACGCACAGGGTCGGGCTGATCCTTCCGACCTCGATAATTTGACCATCGCAACAACCCCCAATCAACTGCACCGCATGAGAATTCTCCAGCAGAGATTCGTATTTCGGAGTAGGCGAGAACGACAACTGAGGCCGTTCGATGTAAAACCTTGCCGACCTCCATCCCTCTTCGTCTAAGTAACGGATCGCCGGTTTGTTTGGACGCGGGATGACGGGCATCCACTTGGTCGAGACGATCCGATCGCGCAGATATTCAGGGTCGATCATGCCGCACCTCCCGCCCAGACGCACACGCGCTGCGCGCGCCCGCTCGAGCCGTCGCGCGTCTCACCAGTTGCGACGATCCGGCCGAGCCTACGAAGGTCGCTGCAACGCTTCCACGCGCTGACAGCGCCGACGATGTCGCCCGCCTCCTCGTCGGTCAGGCCGCGCCCGCCCGCGTCGCGGTACGCCCGCGAGAGCTGCGCGATGATGGTGCTTGTGTCGAGGCTCTGCGCGGCGGCGTGGCTCGTCGCCGGGTCGCTGGCGCGCGCGCGCGTCGGCGCGGCGAACAGGTCGAGCGCGGCGAAGTCGGCGCGCGATTGGTACTCCTTCACGGCTCACCTCCATTCCGCACGGGAACATCGGGCGTGTTCGCGTGCGGCGCGTCGAAGCAGTTCCATCCGCGCTCGGCGGCGATCTCGCGTGCGATGCGGCGAGACTCGCCGTACGAGATCAGTGCATTCGGATTCGCCTCGTGCAATCGGTCAATGGCTTCCGACACGCAGAGGTCACGCCGCGCCTCGTCGCGCTCGGCGGTGCGCTGCGCGAGTTCTGCGCGGAGGCGGTCCAACTCATCGGCGGCTTCGACCCAAATGAAGACCCCGCCAATACGAAGCCTGTTCGCGAGTTCTTTGGTGTAAGCACTCATCGCGCCTCCTTCGCACGGCGGATCGCGTCGATGGCATCTCCTGCGCTCTCCGCATGCCGCGCCGCAGCCCACGCAGCCGACGCCGCGCAATCCGCCGCATCCTTTGCCGCAGGCCGCGTTGCACACCGCTGCGCAACCCATGCCGCCGCCTGTGTGCGCTCCTCGCACATCCGCCGCCACGACTCCCCGTGTCCATCGCGGTCCGCTTGCGGCTGGTACGCCTTCAACTCCCGCCACATCTCCGCGAGCGGGTCGTTCGACTTGACCGCGCACCGCAGCATCGACGCTATCTCCGTCGCGGCCTGCCTCGCCCTGTACTCGGCGTGACTGTTGCCAGCCTGCCATTCAGGAGTCACATCATCTCGTTCAAAGCGCATCGCCGCATGAACGATCGCGGCGACCTGCTCTTGGTAATCCGCGAGCGGGTCGGGCTTCTTGAGCGCGGCGAGTTCGGCTGCGAGCGCGTCGCGCTCGACGCGAAGGCGGTCGTTCTCAGTGCGCAGCGCAACGACGATGGCTGGTTCTTTGTATTCGCTCATCGCTCCCCCTTCCGGCGGTCGCCGTCGATCTCGTCCAGCTCCCACACCACGCGGCGCGCGAGCATGATGCACACGACGAGCAGCGCGGTCGCGCTGGCCATCACGAAGTAGTCAGTCCAGGTTGTCATTGTCCGTTTCCTTGCGGCTCCTGCCGCAGTTAGAACACCCTGCCGAGAATGTATCCGATCAGATACAGGTTGAGGCCGAGGCTGACCGCGAGCGCGGCGCACGCGCGACGCGTCCGTACCCGCGCCTCCTCGACGATGATCCACTCATCCATTTGGCGAACCCCTGACGCGCTCGATGCGCATCGACTTGCGCGCCGTGATCGCCACGCGGGCGCGACCGCCCTTCGCGCGCATGATGCACACGCGCGCGAGCGGCGCGCCGCTGGCGTCGAGAATCCACGCCTCTTGCTTCTCTGGCATCGTGACGACAAGCGTCGTCATCGTCTCGCCGTTGACGAGGTCTGTGACTCTCGGAGCAGTATCGGATGTCATCGAATCCCCCGATCTGAATCCATCGCGTCGGCTTTCGCCGGCGCGACGGGCACAGCGGGCGCGGAAACAAGACAAGACGCGCCAGCCTTCTCGCGTCCGTGCGAGTTCGCGCGGATCCTAGCACACTCGCCGTGCTTCGTGTCGCGCTCGACGAGGTAGGAGATCGCGGCGATCTCGTCCACGGTCGTCGGCACGATGCGCGCGACGATCGACCGAATGCCGAGACGCACCGATTGGCTGTAATAGGGGGACTTCATCGTTGATCCTTGTCGTCGTCGTACCACCGAGCCCGTTCGTCGAGGTGGCGGATCACCATCTCTCGGACGGCAAGGCGACCAGCCCGCGTTCCATTGAAGAAGCTGCGGACTTCCTCGCGCACAGCCTCGTCCATCGCCTGCTTGACTTCCACATTCAGAATTGCCTTGAGGTTTTCCTCGGAGCAGTAGGCCTCGACGGCCTGCTGAACCATAAAGTCCATTTTCAAAGCCTCCTCCGAGAGGTGCCTCAGCATGGTGCTCTTCATGAAGTCAACCTGAAGTTTGATGATGGGGGTCGACATGAGCTGGCTGGAGTGCATTTCAGCGAATCCGCGTTGATTGTGCGTGCTCATCGGATGCTGATCCTCGTTCCGCGCTCCATGAGCGATGCGAACTCAAGCACCTCGCCAGAGTCGAGCCGCGCGCGAATCGCGTCCTTGTCGGCGCTCGCGGTCGTCTCGACGCGCACGGCCCAGCCGGGCAGATCCTCGACGCCGCAGCGGATGTCGAGCGGAGCCTTGCCGCCGTTCTTCGCGAGCGAGACGGTGAACCGATCGGTCTCGACCTTGCCGAGCTTGCGCTGTTCCCACACGAACCGCAGCCGCTCGCGCAGCGCGTCGGCGGTGCGCTCGTCGGCCTTCGCGCGGTCGGCGAGCCGCTTGGCCTCAGCCTTGCGCGCCGCCGCCCTGGCGTCGATCTCGGCGATGAGCGCGCAGTAGGCGTCCACCTTGCCGTTGAGGTTGTTGGTCAGTTCAGCCTCGAACGCGTTGAACGCGGCCTCGGCCTCGGGCGTGATTTCGCCGCCCGTTTCGGCGAGCAGCGCGTCGAGCGCCGCCATGTCGTCAGCAATCTGGTAGATGGTTGGCATTTGATCCTCTGTGTTCTGTTGGGTGTTGCGCCGCCGGCGGCGTATCCCACCGCCGGCGGCGCACGGAGCCACGCGGCTCAGTTCTGTTGGTTGTTCGGGGTGCGCGCGACGAGCGTGAGCCGCCATAGCATCGAGTCGTCGGAACTGCTGGCAGACCACCCCCACGCTTCGACGGCGGGTCGGCCATCGCTGCGGATGACTTCCTCGATGTCGCACGGCTCGCCAGCGTCGGCGGCGATGCGCTCGACCTCGGCGGTGGCTGCGGTCAGGTCGGCGACCTCGACGGTCACGATCTCGTCCTGCTGGCGGCTGCGGGTGATGGCGGCTTCGATGGTCATGGCTGTTCCGTTTCTCGCGGCTCCTGCCGCGTGTGTGTGCCGCGCTCCATGCGCGACGAGATGAGTCTATACCATGTTTCGGCTCAAATCCACCAAAGCATGAGCGATTCCGCAATTTCCTAGAAGTTTCTAGTTATCCGCCTATGCATAGTCGGACTGCATATGCAAACCGCCTACAATCGCGTCTGAGCCGTCCGAGCGCCAGACCCTACCGAGACCCTACCCGACAGCGAGGACGCCTCTCGCTGCCAGCCCGTCCGCGCCGACAGTGCGAGGCGGATCAGCTGGTCGCGGAACTCAATGGGGGTCGCGTTGGCCTCGCGCCTTGAGAGGGTCGGCTTGTTCCGATCCTTCCCCCTCTGATCGTGAAATCCGACTTGATGCGTTCCCTTTGGTCGTTCCCACCGAAGGTCGAACGGCGCGGCCTTGCCCGTGAAGTACAGCCATGTCGCCTTTGATGCTCTGTGGCCATACGCGCTCTGCCAGACCTCGCAAACCCACCCGTCGCCATCTCGAGACCATCCGATTCCCTCAGGCTTCCGCAAGCCGTGCGCCGCCCACGCGCGCGTCTTTGCAGGATGCTCGAGCACGCCTCCGCATCGACGCACCGAAGCAAGCGCTGAAGCGAAGCAGCCGTTGTCGTTGCCGGGTCGATTGTGTTCGCCGCCCCACCTAGCAAAGTTCACCGCTGCCAGCGCGCCCCACAACTGACAAGGGGGATGCGCGATCACTGGTAGGTCGTCGCGATAGTTCCGCGCGTCCCTCTCAATCGGCCAGAGATCGACAAAGTCAAGGGAGGAGTAGCAGCCGTCGCTTTGGACAAACAGGGAAGCGATTGTCTTGGATCTCATCCCAAGGCTACCTCGCTCGCAGGCATCATCCCCCTCGCGGCCAGCCCGTTCGCTCCGTAGGCGCGCCACCACTCGCGCGCGGGCAGGGGGTTCAACGGGCGCGTCGGGTCGTCGACCCAGCGCCCCGCCTCGTCCCTGACCTGTTCGTAGTAGCCCGCTTCGGTCGGCGCGGCGCGCACCCGGTCGAGCAGGATGTCGGCGACGGCCATGTACCACGGCATAAGCCAGGTCTCGGGCTGCGCGGGCGGGCGCGGCGCGCCCCAGAGGATCAGCTGATCGACGATCTCGCCGACGAGTAGCGGGTTCGCCGTCAGCACGGTTCGGCGGTCGCGCTCGCGCTCCTCGCGAATCGCGGCGAACTGGGCGGCGTCGCGCGCCGCCTTCAGGTCGAACTCGCGCTGGTGCTTCTCGCGATCGACGAGGACGACAGTCGGCTTGCCGGCGGGCTGCGCCTCGTACGCGCGCATAAACTTCCCGGGAATGAACCGCCGCGTCGGCCCGCCGTCCATGACGGCGTACTGGTTCAGCGCCGCCATCGCGCGCGTGAAGTCGAAGTTTTTCGCCTCGCGCATCCACAGCCGCGTGATCTCGTCGTCATCGTCGCCGCCGCGAAAGAGCTGCTTCGCGCGCGCGCGCAGTTGTGCTAGTTCGTCTTGTGTCATTTGCACCTTTCGAGGACTACACAGACACACACATATGTGTGTGTGTCAGGAGTCAATGTGCTTTCGCTGTTTCGGGAACGCACCGCGCGTTCGGTCACTGAGTGACGGGAGGGGGTTTTAGGGGGAGGGGATTCGGCTTGTCAATGGGGGTGCGCCGTGCATTTTTCGATTATTCAGCAGATCGCTGCATATGCAGTCGGCGCGGAATCGGATCGTGCGCGAGCCGATCTAAGGCGCGGAGGCGCGCGCATGACCGAAGACCTAGAGGGGCTGTACGCGGTGGCTCAGGAGTTCGTCCGCACCTACGACGAGGCGGCGGAACGAAAGCGGCGCGCCAGCCTGAGCCGGCGCGCCGCCAATTGGGGGAGCGGATGATCAGCGCAGCTTCGCGCCGCGCTCCGCGATGATAGCGCGCGCCGCGATCTGCGTGGTGTAGAACTTCACGCGCTGGTCGACGCCCTCCCAGCGGATGGCGCGGCGGCGGATCGTGCGCACCGTCACGCCGAGCGCCACGGCGTGATCGTGGCGGCGCGGCATGAGGTGGCCGGGCATGAGGTCAAGCACGACGCCGACCTCGGCGAGCGCGCGCACCCTCGGAGGGAGCGCCTCGTCATCTCGAATGAGCCGCGCCACGCGCAGCGCCTCGCGCAGCGTGAACGGGTGGAACACGCGCTCGTCCTCCTGCTCGATGCTCGCCTGTGCGCGGATCGAGGCAGTACCTGGCTCTTCGATGCGCCCAGATGGGAACAGGTTCGTTAGCCACTTCATGGGTTGGCCTCGTCTTTCTCGAAGCAGTCCCAGTCAAAATTGTCGGCGATCTTGGCCGCAGCCTCGTCGAGTAAAAGCTCGTCAAGCCTTGCATCATCGACCAGATCGACAAAGGCTCGGCAATACATTCGTCGAGCGTGGTCGCGATCGGCCTCCGCCTCTCGGAGATCCACGATCAACTTGTCGACGAGCGCCGCCCACGCGGGCGCGTTCTGCCATCCGACCGCCGACCACTGGCTCGGCGGTTGATTGAGCCATGCCAGAAGGCCGGGGATGTCCTGCGGGTAGACGGGGTCGGGCTTGATGTTTCCGCGCATCTTCACGGCGTCACCCCCTTCGGAGCGTTGACGATCTCAATCTCCGTCTCAAAGCAAAGTGGGAATCCCAGATTCACATGATCACCAAACACCTGCATCAGCCGCCAGAGCTGCCACTCGCTCCATCCCTGCTCATCTTCCTTCGGCGGCTGGTACTCGCCGCGAAACGCTCGCGACGCTGGGCTTGCGTAATAGATGTCAGTCGTGGACTCCCAATCCTCTCGAAGAGCAGCGCGACCATAGTCTGTCAGGCGAACGCGGACTGTGTCGTTGATGTTGAATTTCACAGCGTCACCTCCTTCGGAGCCTTGGCGATCTCGACCACGATGTCGCGCTTGCCGTCGAACTCGAGCCAGCAGTAGGTAGGCTCGGAGAACGCCAAGTTGGCCTCGATGCCGCTGGCGATGCTCGGATCGCGCACGGCGATCGGCTGCTCGCGCCCCTCGATGTCGATCCGCCAAACCTCGCCCTTCGGCGTCTTGACCGCCGCGATCCGCGCGTTCGCGGGGATCACGAAGGTCTCGTCGGAGAACACAGCCGCCGGCGGCGCGGCGGGCGCGGCTGGCGCTGGCGGTGCGGCCTGACCATCGAACTCGGCGCGCGTCGGCGCGAGCAGCCGCTTGGTCTCGGCGCTCCGCTCTGCTGGCGACATCGACCGCATGGCGGCAGGGCTGAGCGCCTTGGCCTTCGGCTCGGGCTTGGGGTCGTCGGGGATCTCCGTCTCACCGTGCGCCTCCACATAGACGGGGGCCGCGCCGAGAGCGTCGGGGCAGTGGGTCTTGTAGCCCGCCGAGATGCACCGCGCGAAGAGCATGGCGCGCGTGTACTTCTGCCAGTTGTCACCACTCAGGCCCGCGCGCTTCGCGTCCTCCATGCTGAACGACGAAGACCCGATCTTCTGCCCGCCGCTGTAGAAGTCGATCTCGCAGATCGTGTCGTCCGACTTGATGACGCGGTAGTCGTACTTCCCGCTTCGCTTGATGGCGGCAGCCATCGCATTGGCGGCAAGAACCGCCTTCCCTTGGATGATGTGCAGCCCGCTCATGGCGTCGTAGTCGGTCAGGCCAAGCCCGCGACCAATGATGATCTTCGTGGCCGCAGCCGCCTCGGTCTTGATGTCAGGGAACATCCCCGACGCGCGGAACACCTGTGCGACCGTCATGGGGTCGAGCTGGCCGTTGTTTCGGATGGCGAGGTCACTCATCGGAGCCACCTCCGATCAGCGAACCGATGGCGGGCGGGATGAGCACGATGGCCGCGATGACGAGCGGCGTCAGATCGATATCAGGCATGAGAGCCTCCTGTTTCGAGCCGAGCACCACGCTCGGCAAGCGGACAAAGTGTCCGATGCGACCACTCTATCGGCGACGACAGGAATCGTCTACACTTTTTCTGACATGGACGCGAAAAAAGGCATTCCGCCCAAACTGCGCGCTCGCAGAGTCCGAGATCATGTGACGCGAGTCCTGATCGAACTGCGCCGCGAGCGCGTTCGGCGCGACGCCGTGCGCTGCCTCGCCGTCACCGACATCTCCTGGGACTGCCTCGACCTGTACACGATCGCGCTCGACGCGGCGGAAGACGACGAACTCCGCTTCCTCGTCCAGCAAGCGCGCGGGACGATCATCACCGCGCTCGTTCGATCATGCAATGAGCGAGTCTGAGATCGTCTCGGTTCCGCCGTAGTTCGACGGCAGCGCAAGCCCCTTGCCGTACATCTCGAACAGGCGGTCGAACGCGCGAACGAATCCGCTGGTTCCGTCGTTCGTGAACTGGAACCGCCCGTTGTCGTCGATCACCCAATCGATCGAACCCGCGATCATGCCCATCGCCTGACCGCCGGGCGCGAGCGGCATCAGCTCCGCGATCGCGATCTCGTCGATGTACACCGACGCGACCGCGACAGTCGTGGTCGACTCAAGGTGGAAGTACAGGTCGGTCGCCATCGCGCGCGGCGTTCGGAACGCCAGCGTGTAGATCGCGTACGAGGTCGTCAGCGATGCCAGGCTCTGCGAGAAGAAGAATCCGTTCGTCGGAGCCGTGAAGTCGCCGGAGTTGATGATCGTTCCGGCGGAGTCCTTCACCGAGAGGCGAATCGTGCCCGTCGCGCCCGCGTCCTTCTTCGCCGCGAACGCGATCACATACGGGCGATCAGGCGTGAGCCGTCCGACCGTGCCGTTCGCCGCGCCCATCTGCTGGCGGATGTTGAACAGCGTGCCCGTTCCGTGGATCAGCTTCAGCGACTTCGCGCCGCGATAGAAGTTGCCCGCGCCCGTCTCGGTCGCGAAATGCGTTCCCGCCGTGCCGGCCACGACCGTCCACTGGTCGGGCACATTGCTCGTCTGATCCTCAAGGTCGGAGTTCGTGAGGAGGTTCTGTCCCATCGCGCCCGCGTCGACCGACGCCGAGATCGTGTTGATGCGGATGACGCGGCCAGAGCCAGCGGGAAACCGATAGTCGAGGCTCGGGTACGCGGGCTGTCCGCGCAGCTCGAAGACCTCGCTGCCGCGCTGGATCGCGCCGGACTGCGCGTCCTGAATGCAGCGCGCCTCGATGATCTCGCTTCTGATGTTGGGAAAATCGTTGGTCGAGCGGAGCAGCGTGTCGGGCGCTGAGGTCTCGTACACGAAGGTTCCGTTGCCCGTGTTGCTCGCGCCGTACGACGCGCTGCCCTTCGTGATCGCCTGACCGTTGATCGTCTTCGTGTCCGCGTCCATCTGGCGGATGAGGAAGACGAGCGCGTCCTGCACCGTTCGCGTCGGCATCACATTCGTGGCGCTGCCGCCGTTCGCCTCGGCGAAACAAGTCTCGATGAGCGTCCGCTCTGCCGCGCTGCGGACATCGTTCAGGACGCCGCCAGCCTCGGCGATCCGCGCCTCGATGTTGCCGCTCAGGACATCGATCATGTACGCGTCGGTCGACGAATACTCGAGCTGCACATTGGCGAGCAGCGTCTTGAGGTTGTTCTGGTGCGTGCGGACGGCGTCCATCATGAAGATGAGCGCGCCGAGACGCGTGAAGAGACCGCCGGTTCCGTCGTAGGTGATAGCCATGTGTCAGCCTTCCTTGGGCTTATCGGTGAACGGGACGGCTGCGTTGAGCGCGGCGCGGCGCTTCGCGCAGCCTCCGCAGTCGCTCACGACTTGGTGGACTCCAAGAGCGCCAAGCGCGGCGTGCACGGTGTCGCCAAGCCCTCGAGGCGAACCCTTGTATCGGGTGCATGACGCGCAGCGCGCGTCGTCGGTGTCGCCGCGCACGACGGGGTGGTTGCACCGAACCGACAGCCTGTAGATGCACTCAGGCAAGCGCGACCGTCCTCACCTGACGCGTGACGGTCACGACATCTCCGCAGTTCAGCGGGATGTCGTTTCCACCGTCTGGGTTCGTGGTTCCGCACTTCCCCGTGATCTCGAAGAAGGGAGACACAAATATCTCCCTCGCGCAGGTCAACGAAGAAAGGTGCGGGGCGGTGGTCGTGGCCGTGGTGTCGTAGTTCAGATAGTCCAGGGCGTTCGTCAGATTGCAGGACGCTGGGAAGACGAACGCGGCGGCTGGCGCGCAAGGAAAGTTGAAGAGCGCCGACAGCAGCGAACAGCACGGCTCTGTGCGCGTGCTGCTCTGCGTCTGCGGGTCACCGCATCGACTCCATGATGAAGTCGTCTCGTCGGCGACTCGGCCCGCGTCGTCGAACACGATCGAGAGCACCCCGTCAAGGCACGAAATGCTCATGTCGACCTCGATCGGGTCGGAAAAAACCTCAGAGTAGGAATCAAGCAGGGTCTTGCAGCAGTCAAGATTCGGGCAGCCGAACGGGTTCCCGTCGCACGGGCCGTTCTCCTCGAAGTTCAGGAACTCAGGCGCGCTCGTCGCCAGTTCGGACTCGACCCTCTGGAAGAAACTGAAGACGGCGACTCCGCGATAGACGCCGTCAGGCTGACGATTCAGCGTCGCGACGGCTGTCTTGGTCACGACATCGGTGTATTGCCCGCCAGACGGCCAGCGCCTGCTCGTAGTCGAAGACTCGTCCCACGCGAAACTCAGCGTCAAGGGGGCGCACGCGATGAACTGCGCGCACGGGATTCCCCCGCCTTCGCCGCCGCCGCAGCAGCACCCTGCGGATGCCGCGTCGACGCTCACGCTTCCTCGCCGTAGATCGTCACGACCACATGGTTGGCGCTGTTAGCCGACACGACGATTCGATCGCCCGCGACCATCCACAGCGTCGCGTCGACGAGAGTCGTGGTCTTCGCCGCGATCGACAGGTCGTAATAGAGCGCGTTGTCCGCGCCCACCGACTCGCCTGGGCGCACATGGTGAACGCGCAGCGTCACCGTTCCGCTGTGCGACGACGCGAAGAACATCGTGTCGATGCGCGCGGCCTTGCCTGACGGCACTTCGTACACATGGTTCGAGGTGGTCTGGGCTTGGCGCGCGGCAAGCCTGCGGCGCGGGTAGGCGCGCGCGTCGAGCGGCTGGATCTGGGAGGGGAGGGTTGTCATGTGCAGACGAACGAGTAGCCGTTCGGGATGGAGAAGACCCAGTTGTTTCCGCTGTACGAAGCCATGACGACCGTCCCGGGCTTGATCGCCCTGCGCGTCGACAGCGTTCCAGACGGCGGAACCGTTCCGACGCCGATCGAGTTTCCGTCGCTCGGATTCTCCGCGCCGTTGAGCAGCGTGTACTCCGACTGCGATGTCACGACCCACTGCTGGCCGATGCCCGGCGAGATGACCGACTCGACCGTCTTCGCGACATACGCCCACGCGTCGGGGCGCGTGGCGTGCGCGACGCTCGAGACGATCTGGAACGCGCGCGTCACCGTTCCCGCGCTCGTCGCGATCGTGTAGTAGAGCTTGCCCTGCTTCGTGCGCCGAGGCTCGATGATGACCGTGTCGCCGGCGATCGCGCCGCCGCTCAGGGAGATCGCGGGATAGTGGAACGCGTCACCGTCCTTCGTGCTCGCCACGCCGCCGCTCACCGCCTCGAATGTGCCGTCGTCCTTGCGCGTCATCTCCGACCATGAGAACGCGCCGGCCGCGTTCTTCTGGATCAGCCGAACAAGCAGAGCGTCATCCACAGGCTCGCGGCGCGGGCGAGTCGCCGCACGCTTGCTCTCGAGGAGATCGAACGCCTCGTTCAGATGGCTGAACTCGAGGTTCCCGACCTTGCCTGATGTGAAGCGCGGGAGCGTCATGGGTCAGTCGGCGATGATGTAGTACTGGAGCTTGACGGCGGCGGTGTTGGCCTTCGCGGTCGGCGCGTTCGTGCCGAGCCGGCAGATCGCCGCCTCGCCCGCCTTCAGCTTCATGAACGGCGCGAACGATCCGCCAGTGCCCGTGCCGATCTCGACGAAGTTCGTCGTGTCGGTGTTGCGGAAGTACGCGTACCCCGCGCTGGAGACATCGGACATGGTGATCGTCTCGGCGTTCGTGGATGTGCCGATGTCCTGCGCGCCGCCCGTCGCGGTCGTGCCGCTCATGTCGACGAGGATCGTGCCGGGGTCGTTCTTCTGAACGAGGAACCCCTTCGAGACGGACATCTTGAGCGTTAGCGTGATTTCCTGTGCCATGTCAGAAGTTCTCGCTGAGGAGGTTGAAGTTCGCGAACTCGGGGAACGGCTGACGCCATCGGCAGGATTGAGCGACCTTCTCGCCGTTCGGCATCTCGACCAGCTTCGGCTTGCCGTCCGCGTCCTTGTCGACGACTTGGATCATGTGGTAGAGCGAGTCCTGAGAGAACGAGTGGACGAGCGACACGCGGTCGACGCCGATTCGGTTCGCCTTGGCCCCGCGATACAGCACCTGTCCGATGGGAGCGCCTTGGAACTCGGCGAGGTTTCGCTTGCCGCGCGCGGCGCGGATGAGCTGCGACCGATCGGGCAGCGTCGAGAGCGCGACGGTCTCCACGAACTCAATCGTGCTGAGGTTGTGGAGAACCGTCATCGGCTCGCCAGCGACATCGATCGATGTCCCGCCGACGAACGCCTCGTTGCTCGGAGACCCGTACTGCGGGATGCTCATGCCGGGATTCACGCGGTAGAAGTCGCGGAACTCGACCGACCAATCGACGCTGAACTGGCTGTACCCGATCTCCTGCGGCTGCTTCTCGAGCGGCTCCGAGTTCTCGTAGGTGAAGTCGACCCGCCACTCGTAGCGAGACTCGATGTCTGGCTTCAGCGTGTACGACTTCGCGTAGAGCGCGGTATCGCCCGGGAACTGCGACCCGATGTCGGGGATGTCGACGCCGTCGACGGTCGTTCCGAACAGCGCGCGCACGGCGGCGGCGGTCGTCAGCGGCGTCGAGTCGTTCCAGACGGCGAACCGCCGCGTGGCGGTGATCTTGCCATCCGACCACGACTCGTTCCGCGTCTCCTGTAGTTCGATCGCTGGCATCAGATGAACCCCGCTGATCTCTGCTGGTCTCGGATGTTGGTCATGAGGCCGACCAGACGCTCGTCGTTCTTGCGCTTGTCGGCTGCCGGGTACGCGTCGAACTTGAAGGAGCCGAGCGCGGTCTGGGCGCTTCCGATTCCCGCCTGCTGCGACGAGACGCGCTGCTGCTCCAGATCGGCTATCTCCTTGATGCGATCCTCGTTCGCCCCGACCTCTTGCATCCTGAGCCTCGACGCCTCCTCGGCTTCGCGCCTGATGCGCTTCTGCTCCGCTTCAGCCTGCTCGCGATCGCGCCGAGCGGCGTCGTCGGCGAGCTTCTGGTTCTGTTCGGCTTCCTTCTTCGCGGCCTCGTCGAGGTTCTTCAGCGTAAGGTCTCGCTCCATCATCAACAGCGAGACCTTGCGGTCGTGCCGCTCGTCGATCATCTTGACGATCGTCTCGTCCTCCGTCTTCGCGCGCTCGAGGTTGGTCTCCATGTTCAGGAGGCTCAACTTCTGCTCGTACTCCGCGCGCGCGATGCCCGCCTCGTTGCCAGACATCTTGACCACGGCCACCTGTTGCTCAAGCTCAAGCCGACGATTCTCAAGCATGAGGGAGCCGCGCGTCGCGGCGTTCTCTGCCTCGATCTCGTTCTTCCGCGCCGCGCCGGCAAGCATTGAATCGCGCGCCGCCATCTGCTTCGCGATCAGGTCTTCCGCCGCCTTGTCCGCCGCGCCGAATGTGCTGTCGTAGATCGCCTCGCCGAGGTTTGCGAACGCGCCGACGAACGGGATCGTCTTGATGCCGTCGAGGATGGCGTCGGGAATCGACTTGTCCGACCTCATGAAGTTCGCGACCGCGTTCGCAAGTCCTGCGGCCATCATCGGGCCGGCGATGTTCTTCAGCATCCCGACCGACTTCGTCTGGAACGAGTCGGAGAAGTCGAAGCCGCCGCGCTCGCCCGCCTTGCGCATCTGCCCCGTCGCGCCCTTCGCCGCCACGACCTCTATGGCCTTCGGCACGGAGACATCCATCGCCTGCTTCGCGCCCTTGGTCACCGCGTCGTCAATCGCCTTCGGGACGGTGTCCTCGACGGCCTTGGCGACCTTCTTCGGCATCGCCGCCTTGATCGCGCGGCTCACCTCCTCGGCGATGCCCTGCCCCATGTCCTTGCTCGACGCGCCCTGAAACGCCGTTCCCGCGCGCTTGCCGGACTCAAGGAACGCGGCCTCAATCTTCGCGAACTGCGCGTCGAGCGCGGCGAGATCGGCCATGACGGAGATTGAGAGATTGCCTGCGCTCATCGGCTCTCCACATATCGACGCATCCAGTCTCCGTTTTCAGCCTGCGCCGACGAATGGCCGTTCAGCGCCAGACGGAGGTGCGCGTCGAACTCGCCGCAGGTGAGGTCGAACGGATGGCCGAGTCCTGGCGATGCGCGCGCGATCAGATGCGCCTCTGCAACGGGGTCGCGCTCGACCACGGGAGGCGCTATGCGTTTCCCGACTGCGGCTCGTCCTCTGCATCGAGCGTGTCCGTGTCGATGCCGAGCGCCTCGAGACAGGTTCGGCTCAGTTCGCGCGGCAGCGCCTTCGAGCTGAAGTCGTTCGCGATCTCCGCGCTGCCCATCGACACCGTCAGGATGCGCAGCGCGCCCTTGAGGCTGTACGCGTCGAGGTAGAGCGCCGTCGTGTTCATCGCCTTGCGGCGAGCCTCTCCGATGTGCTCCGCCGCCTCGGCGCGCCCCATGCCCGCGAGCCGCGCGTCCTCAGCCGCCGCGCGCGCGCGCTCGGTGGCGAGTTCCTCGGACAGCGCGAGGCGCTGCCGAACCGTGAGGGGCGAGGCGCGGAAGTCCGTGCCGCCGACCGTGCAAGTCCACTGCGTGAGCCGAATCATGCGCGCCTCCGAAGCAGTGCCGCAAACGGGTCGTCAAGTACGATCTGCCTGTCGCCCGCGCGGCGGATCGACCATCGGTCGACCTCATGCGGCTTGACGCCGCTCGAGACGAGCGCGAACCCAAGCGCGGCCTCTTCCGAGACCGTGCCGGGGTTGACGCGACGCGACCAAGCCCGTCCATCCTGCTGCACGACCGAGACGACCCAGTCGGTGTCGCCCGGCCCGCCGAAGGCGAGCACCGTTTCCTCTGTAGATGCGGTTTTCATATGAGTGTCAGACGAGCCATGTCACGACGGGCGCTGTGCCGTCTGCGTTGGCGAAGTTGCAAGTCAGCGTCGACTCGCCGTTCTTGTCGGAGTTGAACGCGAAGTTGTTGAACACGCAGTTCGCGGCGATGCGCGCATCGGTGGTCGACGCGGCATCAAAGAGCGTGAGCGTGAGCGCCGCAGTCGCGGTCGAGACGAAGAACGACGCGGTGTTGGCGGTTGCCGTCGAATCGATGGCGGGCACGCCGTTCAGCGATCCAGTGAGGTCGAGCAGACCAAGGCGTCGGCGCTTGCCGGTGTCGCCGAATCCGGTCAGGTCGCTCTCGGGGCGCGCGAGCGTCGCCGCGAAGGTCTTGACCTTGATGACATCGCCGCCGGTGGGCATCGTCACATTGCCGTCGTTGCCGATGAGATAGGTGTTGATTGGCATGGGGGAATCCTCAGATGTCGAATGCCGTCAGGCGGTACGCCTCTGTCATCGACCATGAATCGTCGGAGAATGAAGGCACGCCCGCCGCAGACCTCACAAGCACGGCGCGATCGAATCCCGTGACCGTCAGCGATGTCGAGAAGGCGGTCGCGACGGCCTGCGCCGCCGCGTGAAGGTCGTCCACTCCGCTGTTCGAGAAGAAGAACTGGAACTCGAGCTGCATCGTGTGCTTGACCGCGCCGAACATCGGCTCGGTTCGCGTCTCGGTGGCTCGGTAGACGAGGAGCGGGAGAGCCGCGTTGGCCGCGCCGACATCGAGGTAGATGCGGCTCCCGACGATCGCCGTCAGGGTCGTCGTCGCCGCCAGCCTTGCCTTGATCGCGTTGAGGATTGCTTGGCTCATTTGAACACCCTGCCCATGCGCCTCTTGACCCACAAGGCCATGATGTTGGGGACTTCCTTCGACACGGCTGAAACCACGGGACGCACATACGGGCGCGGCGCAAGGCGCGTGCGCGGACTGCCGTACTCCAGCGCGCGAGCGTAGGGCATATTGCTGCCAACGGTGTAGAGGATCGACTTTCCGCCCTGATCGACCATCGACACGAAGCCGTTGTCCTGCTCTTTGATCCCGAGCCGCGAATACGGAACGATCGTCCATGACGCGCGCAGCCGACCCGTCTGCGCCGCCGGCGGCTCGCCGGGAGCCGATCGCGTCCTGTTGATCTTGACGCGCTTGGCCTCGCCCTTGCGCTTCCGCATCACGAAGGTTCCAGCAGGACGGCCAGTGCCCTTCATGCTCAGGCGCTCGCGCATGGCGCGCTGGATCTGGAGTCCCACAGCGCCCATGCCGTCGATCACGCCGTCCTTGATGACGCTGATCGGGAACCCCGCGCGACCGCCAGCCCATCGGAACGAGGCGCTCACAGCGTCACCTCTGGCTCAACCTCGACGCAGTCGACGATCGTGTGGTTCAAGTGCGGCGCAGCGCCCGTCTCGCCCAGTTCGCCCGGGTTCGTGACGCCCGTCACGCGCCAAGTCTTCGCTGTGCCCGTCACCTTGTCGTGGATCTCGTCGTCGATGCGGATGTCGGCGCACCCCTCGAGGTAGATCGCAGTCGTCGTTCGACCGTTCATGCGCCCCTGCGCGACATCGCTCGACTGCGACGCGGGCTGCACGAAGCCGCGAACCTCGAACTCCCGCTCGTAGGTGCGCGAGACGCGGCCATCGGTCTCCACCGCCGTCGTGGGACGATAGACGAACAGACAGCGCCCGAACCGCGCGACGAGTCCGCCGACGCTCAACGCAGCCTCCGATACGGGGCGAGGAGCTCGCGGATCTCCTCCTGCTGCTCCGCTGCCGCGCGGCGGCTGTAGGAGTACCCGCCAAGGCTCTCGGAGGCGATGCCGCTGTCGCGCGTCCTGTCTCGGAAGAACCGCGCAGCGACCGTCAGCGTGGCTTGGACGAGGTCGTAGGGGATCGTGGTGAACCCGCCCGTGTAGTCGACGAGGATGGACGCGTAGCGCCTCTGGAACTGGCCGTGGATGATCGCCGCGTTCTCGTCGATCGAGTAGTCGGACAGGCTCTCCGTCCACCCCTCGAGCAAGCAGGACGAGTTGCGAAGATCGCGCCCCGCCACCTTGCGAATGTAGATCGACGGAATGTTGAGGTTCGCTGTTCCGCTGAACCCGGTCACCGCGCTGATCGCCGTCGCAAGTTCGTTCGTGGTGTCGTTCGTGCTCAGGCTCAGGCTCGTCGTGGTCGTCGCGCCCGCGCTGTCGCGGCGGTGCAGATGCAGCGAGGACGAATCCACCGAGACGGACGCGAACGCGTCGTTCGGGTTCGTGCTCGAGACGGTGAGAACCGTGTCCGTCGCGCCGCCCACAAAGAAGACGCTGACCGCTGGCGGGTTCTTCAGGACGATGCGATCGGCTCCGTAGGCGTCGTGCACCTCCTGCACGCGCGCCGAGGTGAACCGACGACCGCAGTATCGCTCGACCCACGCCGACGCGCGGTCGATCGACTGCTCGAGGATCGTGTCGGTCGAGCCGCCAGTGATCCCGAGGAAGGTCTTCAGTTCGGCGAGGGTGACGAGCGAGGTAGCGGCTACGGCCATCAGGTGTCCTTCTTCTTCCCCCTCTTCGACGCTTTCGGAGGAGCGGTCGAATCCACGAACAGCGGCGCGGGTTCGATCAGGCGCTGCGCGTACTTGCCTTCGACGAGCCGGCGCGCGGTCGCCTCGTCCGCGTTGAAGACAGTGCCAGGGCGCAGAGACCGCCGCCCCGTGCCCGGCTCGAATATCGCGCAGTTGCGGAGGCAGATCAGTAGGTCTTGCACTGCTCTGGCCTCCCGTGCTTCGAGTGGTCGCCGTTCCACTGGTTGATGACGCGGAGGTCTTCGCCCGGCCATGTCACGACGAGCTGGAGATGCCCGATGCGGACGCGCGGGCACACGGACACATTGTTCCCCGCCGCGTTCCACTTCTTCCAGAAGTAGATGTCGTCGTCGACCTTTGCCTCTCCCCACTCGCCGCGCTCGTCGGGGGTCGACCAGAACCACGGCTTGGCCATTCGCTTCAGCGCGTCGACGCGGAAGAGCGTCAGGCCCATGTGTCCCGTCTCGCACTGCACGGCGTCCGTGTGGAACTTCGTCGAGTCGATCGTCTTGAGCCGCTGTCCATCCTCGCCGAGCATGGTCAGGAGCACCGAGTCGCGGTCGCGCCCGATCTGGAGCGGGAACAGCGCGTCGACATCGGGTCGCGTCTCCATGATCTGCCACAGGCGGATGATGTCGGCCTCGTCGAAGATGGAGTCGAAGTCGATCGTCAGGACATACTTGCGGCCTGGCTCCGCGACCACGGATTCCATGATCCGCTGGAGGCATTGCCCCCAGAACACGCCCGTGGACTTCATGAAGTCGATGCCGAGCTTCGCGCACGACAGGTGCGTCGCCGCCATCGTGTCCGTCCACGCGACGCGCGGGAGGCTCATCACGGCGTGGATGTCGCGCATGGGGTACTGAGGCTTCGGCAGCGCGAAGCGCCGCGCCACGGCGCGCAGGACGGAGCCGTCCGACTCGATGTTCCCGAGGCGCTGCAAGCCCGCCGCGTCGAGCAGCCGCGACAGCTTCTCGCGGTTCCAGAGGCTCGAGTACTTGCCGCTGCCGAGCGCCATCTCCTCGACGCTTCCCGTGCCGTCCGCGTACGCCTTCGCCGCCGCGTCGAAGTCCGGAACGCAGAACGCCGCGCTCTGGCCCTCGTCCAGTTTCGCGGCGCATTGTTTGGCGATGTCGAGTTCCTTGCCGATGGGCGCGCGCGCGAGCGCGTCGCCGAAATCAATCATGTCCTCTGTATCCATGATTCCTCCGAGTTGGTTGTGTGCCTCCACAGACGGGGCGGGAGCCGAAGCCCCCGCCCCATCCTACAGAGGTTCGTGCGATCAGACCTGAGAGAGATTCGCAGTGCCGATCTCGGCTGCGGTCGTGCAGCCGTCAGCCGGCTCGCTGAGCTCGACCGCGATGATCGGCTCGGTGCTCGCGCCGAGGCCGAAGGTCGGCTTGAGGTAGCGACGGCGACCGCGCAGGTCGACCTCGTAGACGATCTTGGCGAGGGTCGTCGCGATCGTGTTGGTGGTCGGCGTGTAGGCCGTGCCAGCGCCGGCGGCGGTGATGGTGGTGAAGTTGCTGTTGTCGTCCGAGTCCTGAAGGATGTTGTTCGAGGAGGTCGTGCTGACGGCGACATTGCTGTTCGCGAAGCAGTAGATGCGCGCGAAGGAGAACCCACGGGTGTCGATCGACGCCGTGAGGGTAGTGACATTGGTCGCGCCGATCGCGGCGATGATGAACTTGCTGTTCTGACGCATGGTGTTTTTCCTTGCGGTTGAGTTTCGGAGAGCGGCGAGGCGCGGAGGTCATCCGCGCCCCGCCACCAAGGGGGAATCAGAGGACGAACTTGATCAGCGCGCCCGCAGCCGTCGACGAGCCGACATTCGCGCACACGATGTCGAAACGCTGCGTTCCGCGAACCGCGATCTCGTCCTGCTCGAACGCGTTCAGCGCCGAGTCGGAGAACGCGACGGTCTGCTGGCGGCGATCGCCGAAGTAGCAGCCGAGCGAGAGGTCGCCGAAGTACGCGAACTCAGCGCCATCGCCCTCGCTGACGGGGATCACCTGGGTGAACTCGACCGGGTAGCCGTAGAAGCGCGGCTGCGCGATTCCGTTCACCATCTCCGCAGCGGTCACGCCGCCCGCACCCATCGCGAGACGCTCGAAGATGCCGTGGTAGGCGTTCTTCGAGCAGTAGATCTTGACATTGTTGCGCTGCGAAGCCCACGCCGGGAGCTTGCGGAGGCCGACCGTCAGGTTCGCGAGCGTGACGGCGGCGTAGCTCGTCTGCGCCATGTCGGCGGTCTGGTAGGTCGTGTCGGTCATCGACGCATCAAGGCCGACGATGCCGCCGTAGGTCGAGGTGCCGTCGCCGTTGAAGCCGCAGTCGTCCTCCTTGAGCGCGAACGCGTGGGCGATTTCGCCCGCGAGATCGTCGCCGAGGTTCACGACATTGTCCTCGTTCAGCTCGCTCGAGATCGTGGTCACGACGCCGAGCTTCTTCGCGACGAGCTGCACCTGATCGAAAGCCTGCTGGCTCTCGGTGATGGCCGAAGCCTCGCCGACGAAGTACGCGGTCACGGTCGACGCGCGCTTCGGGATGCGCTTGACATCGCTCGACATCGCCACGACGCGCGCGTTGCGGCGGAACACGCCGAACTGCTCGCGCAGGGTGATCAGCTCGTTCTCAAACTCGTCGGGAACGGTGAAGCCGCCCTGCGAGTTGATGCCCTCGACATGGCCCTTCATGCGGACGAGCGAGATGCCGTTGGCCTTGCACCAGTCGGCGGACTTCTGGTGACCGAGCGCGCCGAGCGCCCAGCGACCGAACTTGTAGGCCGACTCGCGGCTCTTCAGGTTCTTGAGGCTGCCGAACACGCGCGCCTTCTCCCAGTCCTTGCCGACCTCGGCGCGGACATGGAGGTTCGCGGTGAGCACTTCCTGAGCGAGGTTCTTGCGAACGCTCTTGGCGATGGCCTCTGCGCTCGCGGCGTCAGCCTCGACCTCGGGAGTCTCGGCGGGAGACGCGGCCTTGATCACGATGTCAAGGCTCGACGGGTCAACGGCCATGCCGGCCTCGTCGACGATCATGTAGTTCTCAAGGACAAGAGCCTTCTGGGCGATCACGCCGGCAGAGCCCTTCTGCTTCGCGGCCTTCTCGAGGCAGGTCGAGAAGTCGCTGAGGTTCATGGTCTTCATGGGAAAATCTCCGTCTTGCGCGGTCTGCTCTCTTCGTTCCAAGGTTGTCTTTCAGGCGACTCGCCGTAGGATCAGCCGGGTCAGAGATAGATCGCGCCCTTCGCCCGCGCGATCTCGCGCTTGACGATGGTGTCGATGTCAATCGGCGCGCGCTTCGCTCCAGTTGAGGGCGCGGGAACATTCACGGTGACGACCACGCGCTTCGGCGCTTCGATGCCGAACCACTTCTTCGCGGCGATCGGCGACATGACGCCCTTCTTCACGGCGGTGATCAGCGCCTCGGGGTTCGCCTGAAGCGGCGCGAGGCTGACCTCGAGCAACTTCCAGCGCGAGAAGATGGTCGAGACATTGCCGCCGTACTTCTTGCGGTCGACCTCGGTGGCGCGGCGCGTGCCGCCGTCCTCGGGCACATAGCCGACGCTCACGCCGTTGACGATGCCCTGACCGACGAGCGCGGCGGCGACCTCGGGGAAGAACTCGCCCGCGTAGCCCTCTGGCCGCTGCGCGAACGCGAAGTCGCCGACGATGTCCCGCTCGCGGCGCTTGAGGCCGACGCACTTCCCGACAGGCTCCGAGTAGTCGTGGTTCCAGAAGAGCACGGGGTTCTGCTCGAACTCCTTCGAGTTCATGCCCTGCGGGATCAGCACCTCGCCATCGCGGTCAATGGTCTCTGCGGTGATTACTGCGGTGAATCCCTTGGCGCTGCCCTCGATGCGGGCGGGAAGAGCCTTGCGGTTGATGTTGGTCATGGTTTCACCGTTCCTGCCTCGATGTTGATTCGCCGCGCCTCGCGCTCGATGTCGCCGCTTTCACGGATGCGGCGGGCGATCTCTTCCATTTCTGGGTCGAGCCTCGGCTGCATCGAGCAGCGGCAGTTCGGGTGCAGCGGAGGCCCGGCAACATCCTCGTAGTCGAGGAGCAGCGATCCGCCATCGGCTCCCGTGATGGTGTCGCCCTTCTTGAAGAAGGTGTCTCCAAGGCCGATCGCGTTCGTGCTGAACGACTTCGACGCCGCCTCGCAGAACTCGCACGGGTCGGGCGCGAGAAGCCAGGTCTTGCCCTGAACCATGCCCGTCGCGCTCCACGCCTCGACCTCGGCGACGCGCGCGGCGCGCATCGACTCCGTGCGGGCGATCGTCGTCGCGCGGCTCCACGATCCGTCCTGATCCTTCTGCGAGTCCGCCCACTCCTGCACCCGGCTCGCGAGCTGCTCGGTCGTCTCGCCGCTCTCAAGGCCGCTGCCGAGCACCTCGCGCACGCGAACCGACTGCGTCTCGACGACGCCTGCTGCGGTCTGTCGGGAAAGCCTGATCGACTCGGTGTCGGCATACGCAGCCAGATCGCGGCGCTCGATGGAGAAATCGACCTCGGTCGCAATCTTGCTGACGGTGTCGATGCCGATCTCGGCTCCCGTCGCGATGGCCTCGCGGAGGTACGGCGCGAGAGCCTCGACGATGGCGCGCTGGTATCCGCGCGAGCGGATGATGCGCTCGGCGTCGGCGATCAGCTGCGGCGTCGGGCGATCGGTGCTAGCGAGCTTCTCGAGCAGTTCCTTGACCTGAGCGTCAAAGACGATGGACACCTTGGCGGCGGCTTCGGCCTCGGACTTGGCGATCCTCTCCGCCTCCTTCTCCGCGCTCTTGGTCATCAGCCACGCGCCGAAGTCGGTCGCGTGCTTGCCGACGAACTCGGACTGCTTGACGCTCTTGGTCTTCGCGCACCCACAACCGCAGGACTTTTTGTCTCGCTGGCGGTCGAACTCCTCGACCTTGCGCCTTGCCCACGCGAAGCCCTCGTCGCCGCCCCATCCGTTCCACGCCTGCCAGCCCTTGCCCTGATCGTCCCAAGTCTCGCCCTGCTTGTCGGACTCATGCCGCTCGAAGTACGCGACCATGCGACGGATCGTGTCCTCGCTCAGGTTGGCGCGGTTCGCGAGGTCGCGCGCGCGCGCGATGCCGATCTCGGTCATGCCGCGCTGCGACTCGGGCTTGGTCTCGCGGACTTCGAGCGCGCGGCGCGCGTTCGACGCGACCGACTCGGGCGGCTTCGTGTCGATGTCAGAGACGGCCTTGCCGATCGACTCCTCCAAGCCCTTGCCGCCGCACATCGAGTACGCGATGGCGACCGCCTGATCCTGCTCGTAGCCTTCGCCAATGAGCTTGCCGACCTTGTCGGACACGCAGTCGCCGAGCGCGTCCTTGCGCTCGACTGACTTCGCTCCGATCTGCTGTCCGCTTGCCGGCGGTTGCGGAGGAACGGCAGATGCGCCCTGTTGGATCGGGTTGAAGATGGACGCAATCGTCTGCGGCGAGATCGTCGGGAACGCAGCCGATGCGATGGACACCGCCGAATCCTTCGGGAGTTCGCCGAGCTGGATCGACTTCGCGAGGTCGACGAGGCTTGCGATCTGCGCCCCGTTGAGCGCCGTGTCGGCGATCGCCTCGCCAGAGGAAGGAGCCTGCGGCTGCGATGCCGGCCTTGCGGCAGGCTGAACCGCACCAGACGGAGCCGCAAGGGGCAACGCCGATGCGCCGAGTGGCTGGCCGCTGATCAGCAGCCGAGACGCGTTGGGGTCTTCCAATGCCTCCAGACCCTCCATCTCGCGCGCCTCGTTCGCGGTGATGATTCCGCCCGCGACATAGGTGCGGCGCTTCTCCGTCTCGAACTTTTCGTCGGCGGCGACGGGGTTGTCGTACGCAAGGAACGCGTCGCCCTCGATGCCGAACATGGGAAGGAGCGTCTGGTTCAGAACCTCTTCGTCCATGCGCATGAGCGGCAGGACGCTCGTCGCCTTCCAAGACGCAAAGCCGACCGTCGCGCTCGCGAGGTTCGGATCGTTCGCCTTGAGCATCGACACGGGCACGCCGAACACAGCCGCGATCTCCTCGACGATCTGCTCGCGACCCATCATGTCCTTTGGCGAGAACGACAGGGGCTTGATGTCGATATCAGCGGTTGCCGTGAGGAAGCGACCCGTGCGGCGCGTGCCGCGCAGCTTCGAGTCGATCTGCGCCTCGAGCCGCTCGATCTCGTCTGGAGAAGCGTCGCCCTTGATCGTCAGCAGCCAATCGGGTCGCGCCTTGTTCGCGAACCAGTGGTAGTCCATCTCGTGCAGGGACTGATTGTTCGTCGTCGCCCACCACGCGGCCTCGACCTTGCCCATCCCGTAGTAGATGTCTTTCGGGTTCGGGCGCTTGAAGTGAATGACCTCGTTGGACGGGAAGAACGCGCGCCGCTCGTACGACACGCCGTAGAGGTAGCCGTCGATCACCTTCTCGGTGCCCGGCACGACCTCGACCCACTGCGAGGGCATCGTCCACAGCTCGACGGGGACGCCGAGGCGCTTGTCGAGCACGGCGTGGAGGTACGCGTTGCCCGTCAACTCGAGGTACAGCACGCGCAGGACGGTCTGCTCGAAGCCGTTTTCCCAAGGGTTCGCCTTCGACAACAGGTCGAGGACG
>Ga0315903_10001613_pt1 | contig 34340 bp, 33 predicted proteins | sample LakEriMetagenome_7_FD_203524 | JGI IMG/M metagenome (GOLD analysis project Ga0315903, IMG submission 203524) | Freshwater fungal communities from buoy surface, Lake Erie, Ohio, United States - Buoy 2 MA119 | ecosystem: Environmental > Aquatic > Freshwater > Lake | place: USA: Lake Erie, Ohio...
AGCGCAGGTCTGCATGGGTCTAACAGGATGCTTAGGCACTGGCATCGAAAGTTGATAAAAACAATTAGTATCCGCGATTGTGCAGTTTAAATGTTGAGTATTACTATTGCTTTCGACAGTCACCGCGGTAAGTGCGGTGACATTGGATGCTTGTGACGGGGCGCTCCCTGACCGGCTTGTTGCGCAGGCTATGGCAGCAGACTTCGCCCAAGCGCCGTCTGCAAGCAGGCATCTTGTTCGCACTCATGGTGGCCACATCCCTTGCCGAGGTGGCCAGTATTGGCATGGTTGTTCCGTTCCTTGGTGTGCTGGTGTCTCCTGAGCGTGTGTACGAGCACGCTTTTGCACAGACGTATATCGAAGGCTTGGGCCTGCACCAACCGCGCGACCTTATCCTACCTATAACGGTACTATTCTTTGTGATTGCGTTGTTGGCGGCCGCGATGCGCATAACCCTGCTTTGGGTGCAGATTCGGTTCAGCGCCGCACTGGCGACCGAGTTCAGCACCAAGACCTATCAACGGACCCTATATCAGCCGTACGCATTTCATATCTCGCAAAATAGCAGCGAAATTCTGGCAGGTGTTAGCAAGGCTGGTGAACTGGGCAATATGTTAATCACCCCGAGCTTGGTATTTTTGAGTTCAACGTTTTTTTTGTGCATGATCCTGAGTGCTCTAATGGCAATAGACCCCCTCGTAGCTTTGAGTGCTCTTTTCGGCTTTGCATCCATTTACACCGTTATCGCTGTACTAACCAAACGCAGACTAGAGCGTGACAGTCGGAAGATGAGCGTTGAGTCCGGTCGCATGATTCAGGCGTTGCAAGAAGGCCTGGGTGGTATACGCGACGTTCTCATCGAGGGAACCCAAGCTACGTTTACAGACATTTATCGCAGCGCCAGTGCGCCGTTTCGCAGCGCTGTTGCCAGCATCAACATCGTCAGCCAGAGTCCGCGGATTCTGGTGGAAGTTCTCGGAATGCTGTTAATCGCGGCAATCGCCTACGTACTGTCGACTGCGGATGAAGGGCTTCAGCATGCGATTCCCGTACTTGGGGCCTTGGCCATGGGCGCACAGCGGCTTCTGCCTGCGCTTCAGCAAGCCTATGCCTCAATCACGGCGTTGCGAGGTAATCGCGATAGCATTGAGAGTGCGCTCAGCTTGCTAGAGCGGCCGATGCCGGTCGCGGTCTCTTTTGAATCTATTAAGCCACTGCCGTTCAGGCAAGGCATCACCCTTGACGGATTGAGCTTCCGTTATGCGCCCGATGGCCCGTGGGTACTGAAGAACATTGGATTGATCATTCCCAAGGGTAGCAAGTTTGGTTTCATCGGCGCCACGGGTAGCGGCAAAAGCACACTGCTGGACATTGTGATGGGTCTGCTTCCGCCCAGCCAGGGTAAGCTTCTTATTGATGGCCAAGCGGTCTCGCCGCACACCCTGCGCGCCTGGCAGGTGCATGTCGCCCATGTTCCTCAAGCCATCTATCTCGCCGACGCGACTATCGCGGAAAACATCGCCTTTGGCGTGCCAAAAGACAAGATTGACTTCGAACGCGTCAAACAGGCCGCACGCCAGGCGCAAATTGCCGACACGATCGAAGGTTGGGTGCAGGAATATCAGACCATTGTCGGCGAGCGTGGTGTCCGTCTGTCCGGCGGACAGCGTCAGCGCATCGGTATCGCCCGTGCCTTATACAAGCAGGCGGATGTGATCATTTTCGACGAGGCTACAAGCGCGCTGGACAATGAGACCGAGCTTGAGGTCATGCAGGCCATTGAAAGCTTGGGTGACAACGTAACTATCCTCATCATCGCGCATCGGCTGACCACCTTGAGGATGTGTTCTCGAGTTGTAGAGCTTGCACAAGGTAGCATTCAGCGCATAGGCAGCTATGCGGACATTCTCCATTGATCGTTAATCAGATGTTGCTCAAATTATGACTATTCTTGTCACAGGCTCTGATGGTTTTATCGGTTCGCATCTTACCGAAGCCCTAGTCCGTCGGGGGCACAAAGTGCGCGCCTTCGTACAATACAACTCCTTCAATTCCTGGGGGTGGCTGGACTCTTGTGCACCCGACGTCAGTGGCAAATTCGAGGTCTTTGCAGGCGATATTCGTGATCCCAACGGTGTGAAGGAAGCCATGAAGGGCTGTACAGCAGTGCTGCACCTAGCCGCATTGATCGCTATCCCCTTTTCATATCATTCGCCCGATACTTACGTCGAAACCAATGTCAAAGGTACGCTTAATGTGTTGCAGGCGGCCCGGGCGCTCGGCGTGGGGCGCGTAATTCATACTTCTACCAGCGAGGTGTACGGCACTGCGCGCTTCGTGCCGATCACCGAAGAACACCCGCTGCAAGGGCAGTCACCTTATTCGGCCACCAAGATCGCCGCGGACCAGCTAGCATTCTCCTTCTATGCCTCGTTCGGTTTACCTGTTGTGATCGCCCGCCCCTTCAATACCTACGGGCCACGCCAATCGGCGCGCGCGGTGATCCCGACCATCATCACGCAGATCGCCAGCGGCAAGCGGCAGATCAGACTGGGCGCCGTGTCGCCTACGCGTGATTTCAACTATGTGCAGGATACTGTGGCCGGTTTCACCTCCGCACTGGAGGCCGACAACGGTCTCGGGGAGGTGGTAAATTTCGGCAGCAATTTCGAAATCTCTATCGGCGACACTGCGCGCGCCATCGCCGAAGTGATGAATGCCGACATCGAGATCGTGACCGACGAGGCGCGCCTGCGTCCCGAAAAATCCGAAGTCGAACGACTCTGGGCCGACAACGCCAAGGCCAAGGAACTGTTCGCCTGGCAACCCGCATACTCCGGCCACGACGGTTTCAAGCGCGGGCTGAAGGAAACAGCTGACTGGTTTTTGACGGGGCAGAATCTGCGCGGATACAAGGCGGACATCTACAATCTATGAGCATGCCGGATCTTGCCCAGGAGGATGCCGTCGCGACCACCGCGCGGCAAGTGGTCGCGGCCATCGCGAGGGTGGTTGGCGCCGCGCCGGCCACCCTGCACGAGCCCCGCTTCAAAGGCAACGAGTGGCAGTATGTCAAGGAATGCCTGGACTCGACCTTCGTTTCTTCCGTCGGCAAGTTCGTGGACCGTTTCGAAGCGGAGCTCGCCGCCTACACTGGTGCCAGGTACGCTGTTGCCGTCGTCAATGGCACGGCAGCGTTACACATTGCCCTCAAGCTGGTTGGCGTCCAGTCTGGTGATGAAGTGCTGGCGCCATCCCTGACTTTCATCGCCACCGCAAACGCCGTAAGCTATTGTGGCGCTACACCGCACTTCGTTGATTGCGAAATGGCCACGCTGGGCATGGCGCCCGGTCCATTGCGCGAGCACCTGACAGCCATCGCTGAGATGCACAACGGCCTGTGCGTCAATCGGCATACCGGCAAGGTGATCCGCGCCCTTGTACCCATGCACACCTTCGGCCACCCGGTAGATATTGAGGGGCTGCTTTCGCTGGCACGGGACTTCAATATCGCGTTGGTCGAAGATGCGGCCGAATCACTCGGCAGCCACTATCAGGGGCGTCATACCGGCACCTTCGGCGCCATGGGGACTCTGAGCTTCAACGGAAACAAGACGATCACCACCGGTGGCGGCGGCGCGATACTGACTAACGACGAAAACTTGGCGCGCAAGGCCAAGCATCTGACGACGACGGCCAAAGTACCGCACCGCTGGGCCTACGAGCACGATGAGATCGGCTACAACTATCGTCTGCCGAATCTTAATGCGGCGCTAGGTTGCGCGCAGCTTGAGCAGATGTCGGAGTTTCTGGCCTCTAAACGGCGCCTATTCATGGACTACCGCGAAGCTTTTGCAGCCGTTGACGGGGTGCACATCGTAGGTGAACCGGCTGGTTGCCGCAGCAATTTCTGGTTGCAGACCCTACAACTGGACGACGAAAACCGGAGTCTGCGTGACGCCATACTCGCAACAACGGCCAACACCGGTTATATGACTCGCCCGGTCTGGACGCCGATGCACAAGCTGCGGCTCTTTGCCGCCTGTCCGCGCGCGGCGCTGCCGGTCACCGAGTCGCTGGAGCAGCGGCTGATCAACCTGCCGAGCAGTGCAGGACTATCGCCACAACAGATGGCGTAGCGCTCGTACTATTGATTGAAAAACGGATAAAGCGATGATGAGAAACGCCGAATCGGGAGAGTGCCCCGGTCTAATTTTTGAAGCGAAAGATCTGAACTTGGCGGCTCTGCCTCAGGTCGATTGCCATCTGCATACGTCGTGGACTGATGGCGCCGCAAGCGTGCAGGAGGTCTACCACGCAGCAGTGGAGAGCGGTCTGGCGACCGTGCTCTATAGCGAACACAGCCGCAAGAGCAGTGCGGACTGGTTCCATAAGTTTGCAGAGGAAGTCCGTGCCTTGCCTTTTTCCCCGTGCAAGGCCTATGTGGGCACAGAGGTGAAGGTGGAAACCCGCGGTGGTGACATTGACACCAAACCGGAAATCAGCGACCGATGTGATTTCATCATGGCGAGCGTGCACCGATTCATCGCCGAGGACGGCACCACCATGCAGTTCGCGGAGACCGATCCGAACCAAGCGGTTGATCTGGAGCACGCCCTGACCTGGGCCGTTCTTTCGAATCCACAAGTTGACATTCTTGGACACATGTTCGGAATGAGCTACAAGCGTTTCGGTCAGACACCCCCCGATGAGAGGGTCAAGGAGTTGATCGCCCGCGCCGCCGAGTTCGGTGTCGCCGTCGAAGTCAACTCGCACTATCACCCCAATGCCCTGCAGATGGTGCGCTGGTGCCAGGAGTACGGCGCGAAAATCTCGTTTGGTTCCAACGCTCATGCGCTCAAGGAGGTCGGATCGATCATGCGTCAGTTGCAGAAAGAGCTTGCCAATGCGTAAAAACTGCCGCGTCCTCGTCACTGGTGCCGGCAGCGGCGTCGGTCAGGGCATTATCAAGGCACTGCGCGTGTCCGAACTGCCGGTGACGGTGATCGGCGCGGACATCGGGCCCATGAACGTCGGGCTATACCGTACCGACGAGGCCGTCATCATTCCGCGCGTAGAGCGGGCCGATGCGCTGGACGAGATGGTCGCAGTGCTGCAGCGGCAAAAGGTCGATGTCGTCATGATTGGTTCGGAGTTCGATTTGGAGTTTTTCTCCGTTAACAAGTCGATGATCGAGGCGCAATCCGGCGCGATCGTCATCGTCGCGCCGCCTGCTACGGTCGCCATCGCAGACGATAAGTGGCTAACGGCTGAATTTCTGCGCGAGAACAGCCTTCCTTATGCTCAGGCCTACCTGCCCAAAGATGCGGATGATGCCGTGCGCCTGGCTGGCGAATGGGGATATCCAATCGTTCTCAAGACCCGCCGTGGGACCTCGTCGCGGCACGTGCATATCGTGAAAGACCGCGATCGTCTGCTCGAAAGCTTCCCGTGCACGCCGCATCCCATGCTGCAACGCGTGATTGATATTCCCTCGTCCCAACTCGGTAGCGAGTACACCTGCAGCGTCTTCAAGACCGCCGATGGAACCATGATCGGCCCCTTTACTGCGCGTCGCACGGTGCGCGGCGGAACCTCGTGGCACATTGAGGTCGCGCCCTTCGAGGTGCTGTATGAGCCTTTGCTGGCGATAGCCTGTGCCATCAATTTCGTCGGCTCGCTGAATGTGCAACTCATGCTTACCGCGCAGGATGCGATCCCGTTCGAGTTGAACGCACGATTTTCCGGAACAACTGCGGTGCGCGCTCATTTTGGCTTCAACGAGCCGGCGATGGCGCTGCGGAGTTGCTTCTACAAAGAGGCAATCCCGGTACCATCGATTCGTTCGGGCGTCGCCATGCGTTATCACGAAGAGGTGTTCATCGAGAACGTGAGCGCGGACGTCTTATTGCCGGGCCATCACAAGGGCTTGGTCAATCCATGGTTCTAAAAAGGATCGGCCTTACGGGCGCGACCGGAATGCTTGGCCGCCATCTGCGCGCCGCGCTCGAAGCCGCCGGCGCGAATGTCGCTGCGGTGTCCCGTTCCGACGCGGACGGCGCGGCAGTATGGGATCTGGCTGAATGGCGCGAGTCAGCTGCCCTGGATGCTCTGTTTCCCGGCGTGCAGGCCGTGGTTCATGCCGGAGCCCTAGTGCTGCCGTCCGGCAAGGTCGATGAGGCGCGCATGTTCGATGCAAATGTCCGCGCCTGCCTGAATCTCGGGCAATGGGCAATGAGCAGGAATATTCCTCTCGTCTATATCTCCGGCGCAATTGTCTATGCCGATCCCTGTGCCTCGCTGCAGAAAGAATCGGCAGAATTGGGCTGGAGCGGCTTGGGCGGCTTCTACGGTTTTTCCAAACTGCTTGCCGAAGACGTGCTGATGCGCCTGCGCCAGCAGGGGCTGAAACTTGCGGTTCTTCGGCCGACTTCGATCTACGGCCAAGGCATTACGGCCGAGAAGATGGTCCGGCGCTACCTGTCAGTGGCCGCGGCTGGCGACGTGATCGAACTGGTGCAACCGGTCGAGGATCGCGTCGACATCGTGCACGCGGCCGACGTCTCAAGTGCTACGGTCGCTGCGCTCGAACGCGAATGCTGGGATACTCTCAACGTTTCGTCGGGCAAGCCCATTACCGTCAGGGAGCTGGCCGTGGCCTGCCTCGCGGTTGCTGGCCGCGGCAGCGTTTCGATCGGCGGTACGCTGCCGGCTAACTATCGGCCCGCGACGAAATACTCCTTGGACATTACTCGCGCCAGGGATCGTCTGGGCTGGCAGCCGCAGATCGACGTTCGCACGGGGCTCACCATGCTACTGAGCGGGCAATACTTGCCGACCCCGTCAACTTTTCAACCGATCAATCATCCATGAGCCGAACCTTCATCATTGCGGAAGTGGGCGTTAACCACAACGCCGACCTTGAGATGGCCGACAAACTGATTGACGCAGCCGTGGCTGCGGGTGCCGATGCAATCAAGTTCCAGACCGCAATCCCGGAACTGGTTGCCACCGGCTTTGCGCAAAAGGCCAGTTATCAGAAGCAGACTTCGGGCGCTGATGAATCGCAGCTTGAGATGATTCGCAAGATCCACTTCCCGCTGGACGCGTACAAGGGACTCAAGGAGAACTGCGAACGCAAGGGGATCATGTTCTTCTCCTCTGCTTTCGATATGACGAGCTTGGCTTTTCTGGAAACACTTGGCCAGTTCTGTCATAAGGTGCCGTCGGGCGAAATCACGAACTTACCCTATCTGCGTGAGATTGGCCGCTACGGCAAGCCAGTCATCCTGTCCACAGGCATGGCCAACATGGGCGAGATTGAGGCTGCCATCGGCGTCCTTGAGGCGGCCGGGCTGTCGCGTGACCGCATCACGGTCCTGCATTGCAACACCGAGTATCCGACGCCGATGCAGGACGTTAACCTGCGGGCCATGCAGACGATAGCCAGTGCCTTCGATGTGGTCGTCGGATATTCCGACCATACCGAGGGAATCGAGGTTGCAGTGGCGGCGGTCGCTCTGGGCGCATGCATGATCGAAAAGCACCTGACCCTGGACCGAAAGCTGCCCGGCCCGGACCATCAGGCCAGCCTGGAGCCGGACCAGTTCCGCGCGATGGTCGCCGCGATACGCAATGTTGAGCAGGCGCTCGGCAGCGCAGTAAAGCGCCCGAGTCCGAGCGAAATCAGAAACGCTCCAATCGCGCGTCGTTCGCTGGTCGCCGCGGTACCGATCAAGGCCGGCGAGAAATTCACCGCCGACAACGTCCTCGCAAAACGGCCGGGTACTGGCATCTCGCCGATGCGTTGGGACGACGTCATTGGACGTGTTGCCCCGCAGGACTTTGATGCGGACGCGTTCATCAGCCTATGAGAAAGATCTGCGTCGTTTCAGGTACGCGCGCCGACTATGGTCTGCTGCAGTGGGTGATGCACTGTATCCGCCGCGAGTCGGGGCTAGCACTCCAGATCGTTGCAACGGGGATGCATCTGTCGCCTGAGTTCGGTTTGACCTATCGTGACATCGAGGCGGACGGTTTTGTCATTGATCGCAAGTTGGATGTGCTGCTCAGTTCCGATTCCTCGGCCGGTGTAACCAAGTCCATTGGCATCGGCACGATTGCATTTGCCGATGCCTTTGCCGAGTTGCAACCCGAGATCGTCGTGATCCTGGGCGATCGTTTTGAGATCTTTTCTGCGGCCACGGCTGCAATGATCGCCGGTCTACCGATTGCCCACCTGCATGGCGGCGAAATTACGGAAGGCGCGTTCGACGATGCGATACGTCACGCCATCACAAAGATGGCCCATCTGCATTTCGTCGCCGCCGAAGAATATCGCAGCCGCGTTATTCAACTCGGCGAGGATCCGGAGCGTGTGTTCCTGTGCGGTGGCCTCGGCGTGGATGCCATAAGCAAGACGGCGTTGCTAGACCGGGAGGCGTTCGAGGCGGCTATCGACTTCAAGCTCGGGAAGCAGAATCTTCTGGTTACTTTCCACCCTGTGACTCGCGAACACGACGCGGCGGCCGGGCAAATGACCGAACTCCTAGCCGCGCTCGACCGCCTTGAGGATACCCATCTGATTCTGACCATGCCGAACGCCGATACCGGTGGACGGGAACTGATTCGCTTAATCGAGGATTTCGTCGCAGCGCGTCCGCACGCCAAGGCGTTCACGTCGTTGGGTCAACTGCGTTATTTGTCCTGCATCGCGCATGTTGACGGCGTCGTTGGTAATTCGTCAAGCGGGCTGGCCGAGGCGCCGACTTTCCGCAAGGGTACGATCAACATCGGCGATCGCCAACGTGGCAGACTGAAGGCCGAAAGCGTGATCGATTGCGAGCCAACCCATTCAAGCATTGGAGCAGCGCTGGAGAAGCTTTATTCGCCCGCTTTCCTGGCCGGCCTTGAAGGCGTGCGCAACCCCTATGGCGAGGGCGGCGCGAGCGAGATGATCGTCGAGGTGCTGAAGAGCTTCGATCTGGATGGCATCGTAAAGAAGGCTTTTTACGACCTGCCTCCGTGTGGAGACGGCATGAAAAAAAAATGAAGACCAGCGAAAACCCTTGGCGCAAAGCCCTCTTGCCCGCCACAGCCACGCTGCGTGAAGTCATCCGCAGCATGAACATGTCCTCGCTGAGGATCGTTCTGGTGATAAATGAGCACGGCGAGTTGGAAGGCACTATCTCAGACGGCGACATCCGGCGCGGCCTGCTCAAAGGCCTGGATATCGACAGTCCGATCGCAAGCGTGATTCATCGCGGTGCGGTCGTCGTCCCGCCGACCATGGGGCGCGACATGGTCCTGCAACTCATGGTGGCCAACAAGATCCAGCAAATCCCGGTGGTAGACGAGCAGCAGCGGATCATGGGCTTGCATGTCTGGGATGAGATCACGACGACGCCATCGCGCTCGAACCGCATGATCATCATGGCCGGGGGCAAGGGCACGCGCTTGCGGCCATTCACGGAAAACTGTCCCAAACCCCTTGTGACGATTGCCGGCAAACCAATGCTGGAGCACATCATCGAACGTGGCAAGCTGGAAGGCTTCAACGACTTTTTACTCGCCATCTACTACCTGGGGCATATGATTGAGGAGCATTTTGGCGATGGCTCGCGTTTCGGCGTGAGTATCAAGTACCTGCGCGAGGATGCGCCGCTCGGCACTGCCGGCGCGCTCAGCCTGCTGGCACCGCGTCCCGAGGAGCCTTTCGTGGTGACGAATGGCGATGTCGTTACCGATATCCGTTACGGAGACCTGCTCGATTTTCACTGCCGGTACGAGGCGAGTGCCACCATGGCGGTCCGCACGCACGAATGGCAGCATCCGTACGGTGTCGTGCAGACGCGTGGCGTCGACATCATCGGCTTCGAGGAAAAGCCGATCGCCAAAAGCCATATTAATGCAGGCGTGTATGTGCTTTCGTCCGAGGCGCTGGGTGAGTTGGAGCATGGTGCAGTCTGCGACATGCCGACTCTCTTCGAGCGCCTGCAGGCGCGTTCACTGCGCACGGTCGCATACCCGATGCACGAACCCTGGCTGGACGTCGGCCGGCCCGACGATCTGGAAAAGGCGCACCACGCCGTCGGCGGCGCACAGCGCGACCACGAGGGGGCGTGATGATAGGCGGCAAGAAGGTTTTGGCTCTTATCCCAGCGCGCGGAGGCAGCAAGGGGTTGCCGGGCAAGAATATCCGTTCCATGTGCGGCAAGCCGTTGATCGCCTGGAGTATCGAAAAAGCGAAGTTGTCGAAGTACCTCGACATGGTTCTGGTGACGACTGACAGCGCCGAGATCGCCGCTGTTTCCGAGCGTTTCGGGGCGCACGTGCCGTTTCTCAGACCGGCCGAACTTGCCACCGACAAGGCGTCCACTTACGACGCCATTCGTCATGCGCTGAACTTTCTGCGCGACAAGGAGGGTCGTACCTTCGATTACATCGTCCTGCTAGAACCGACCTCGCCATTGCGCGAGGACGACGACATCGACCGCATGCTGGAACTGCTTGTCGGGCAGGAGGTTGATTTCGATTCCATCGTCAGCGTTGGCGAGGTGGATGAGCATCCTTCCATCGTCAAGCGTCTGAACGGGGCGACGCTCGAACCCTTCTGCCCCGAGCTGCTGCAGACGACTCGACGCCAAGACAACGAGCCTGCGTACTTCCCCTATGGCGTGGCCTATATTGCCAAGACGGACGCCCTGCTTGCAGAGAACACCTTCTATACACGGCGGTGCACCTACTTCAAGATCAAGCGGTACCAGAACTATGAGATTGATGATATTTACGGGTTCCTGTGTGCGGGAAGCATCATGAAGCATGAATGGAGATTGGAATGAAGTTCCTGGTTGTCGGCCTTGGCTCGATGGGCAAGCGCCGTGTACGAAATCTGCAGGCGCTGGGCCATACGGCGCTGGCCGGATTCGATCCGCGCGCAGACAGGCGGGAAGAAGCATCATCGCGATACGGCATCGCGGTTTTCAATTCCTTCGAGAGCGCACTGGCGCAGTTCCAGCCGGAGGCGCTGGTCATTTCGACGGGCCCCAGTTTGCACATGGACTACGCCATGCCGGCCGCGGGGCGTGGGTTGCACTGCTTTATCGAGGCGTCCGTGGTCGAAAGCGAGCGTATCGAGCAACTGTGCGCTATTCTCAAGGACAGCAAGCTAGTCATGGTGCCGTCTTGCACCATGCGCTACTATCCAGGCCCGATCGCAATTCGCGATGTTATTCGCGCAGGGAAGATTGGCAAGCCGCTGAACCTCAACTACCTCACTGGCCAATACCTGCCTGACTGGCACCCGTGGGAACACATACGCGATTTCTATGTGTCCAGGCGCCTAACCGGTGGTGCGCGGGAGATCGTCCCCTTCGAGTTGACTTGGCTGAATGAGGTATTCGGTGAGCCGGAACCGCTTGCTTGCGTCAAGAGCAAGCTGACCGACATGGATGCCGATATCGACGATATCTATCATTGTCTGCTGCGCTATCCGCAAGGAATGCTCGCCAACGTCACAGTCGAGGTGATCTCGCGGCCCAAGGCTACACGTGAACTGCATATCCTTGGCAGCGAAGGTCGCCTCGTCTTCAGCACCCACGAGAATTGCGTTCGCTACATTGGCGCGGGTGACCCTGACTGGACCCGGATCAATCTGGGCGCTGGCACTGTTGAGGCTGGTTACATCAACCCCGAGGAGCCCTACATCTCCGAAATGACTGATTTCATCAAAGCCATTGCGGCCGCCGACCGTCACGTCTTCCCCAATTCGCTGGAGAACGATGTCCGCGTGCTGGCCCTCCTTAACAATCTTGAAAAGTTGAGTAAAACCGTATGAACTACCAAGAGCGATTGCTTCATGTGATTCCCGGCGGCGCGCATACCTATTCCCGGGGCTTCGACCAGTTCCCGTCCAATGTGCCGCAGATTCTCGAACGTGGCGAAGGTGCCTATGTCTGGGATCCCGAGGGCCGCAAGTATCTTGATTACGGCATGGGGCTGCGCGCGGTGACGCTTGGCTACGCTTATCCGTCGGTCGCCGAAGCAGCCTGTCGCGAGATCATGAAGGGCAACAACCTGCCGCGCGCATCGACGACCGAACTCGAGGCGGCCGAGTTGATCGTGGACCTGATCCCGTCGGCTGATATGGTGAAGTTCGCCAAGAACGGCTCGAACGTTACCACCGCTGCGGCCAAGGTCGCCCGCGCCTACACTGGCCGCCGCTTCATCTGTGTACCGCGTCAGCATCCATTCTTTTCTTTCGACGACTGGTTCATTGGCTCCACCAAACTGACCCGCGGCATCCCAGATCAGCACGCGCAGACGACTCTGGTTTTCGATTACGGTGATATTGCTTCGCTGAAGGCGCTTTTCGATGCTTACCCTGACCAGATTGCTGGCGTCATGCTCGAGCCGGCAACGACTCTGACCCCTTGCGACGCGGCGTGTTCCCACACGCTGAGTTACGAGAATCCCTGCAGCCAATGTCCTGCGAACGGCAAGAACTTCCTGCACGCGGTTCAGAACATGTGCCGCGCGAATGGGGCCCTGTTCATCCTGGATGAGATGATCACCGGATTCCGCTGGCACCTGCAAGGCGCACAGACCTACTTTGGCGTGGAGCCTGACTTGAGCACCTTCGGCAAGGGAATGGCGAACGGTTTTTCAGTGGCCGCCCTGGTTGGTCGCCGCGAAATCATGGACGTGGGCTCGATCAGCGAGCCTGGCGCCGAGCGCACCTTTCTCCTGTCCACGACGCACGGCGGTGAAATGTCCAGCCTGCGCGCTTTCATCGAGACGGTGAAGGTGTACAAGGAGAAAGACGTGTGCGGCCACCACTGGTACTATGGCGAAAAGCTACGCGCCGGCCTGTTTGATCTTGCCAAGGAACTCGGCATAGCCGACCGCTTCTGTATCGATGGCCCTGCAATTGCGATGAACTACGCCACTCGCGACGCTTCAGGGGAACTATCCATGGAATTCCGTACGCTGTTCGCGCAGGAAATGGCACGCAATGGCGTACTGATGTCGTGGATCGCGGTCAGTCTCAGCCATGGTGAAACCGAACTGCAGATGACGCTTGATGCCGCCCGCAAGTCTCTGCAGGTATATGCGAGGGCGCTGAACGACGGTATCGACAAGTATCTCGAAGGACCGGCTGTGAAGCCGGTGTTCCGCAAGTACAACTGAACAACCATGACCGACAATTTTTCCTACAAGACGCTCTTCGACCTGTCCGGCAAGACGGCACTCATCACTGGCGCAGGTGGTATCCTTGGGCGTCACTTCTGCGCCGGTTTGGCCGAATCCGGAGCAGCAGTCGCATTGGTGGATATTCGCAAGGACGGAGTGCGGGAGCTTGCCGCTGAGCTCGCAGCGAAGTACGGCGTCAAGGCACAGGGCTTCGTCTGCGATGTCTCCGATCCGCAATCCGTGCGCAGCATGGTTAAGCAGGTGGTGGCCGCGTTCGGCCACATTGACATCCTGCACAACAATGCGGCTGGCAAATCGGACGATCTGGACGCTTTCTTTGCTCCCTTCGAGGACTACTCCTTTGAGCAATGGCGCCAGATCATGGCCGTCAATCTCGACGGCATGTTTCTCGTGGCCCAGGCCGTCGGCAAGCAGATGGTCGGCCAGGGCAGGGGCGGGAGCATCATCCAGACTTCCTCGATCTACGGGCTAATTGGGGCGGACCAGCGCATTTACGAAGGCTCGTTTTACCTGGGGCGGCAGATCAATACGCCTGCCGTTTATTCGGCCTCGAAAGCCGGCGTCATTGGACTCACTCAGTATCTCGCCACCTATTGGGCGGACAAGGGTATCCGTGTGAATGCTATCGCCCCGGGCGGCGCTGAAAGCGGGCAGAACGATGAGTTCATGCGCCGCTACTCGGCGCGTATCCCGATGGGTCGCATGGCCAAGGCGCACGAGATCGTCGGTGCCTTACTCTATCTCGCGTCAGATGCCTCCAGCTACGTTACCGGTCAGACCATCGCGGTAGACGGCGGCTTGTCCGCTTGGTAGCCAACTCTTCTCCATTCATTACTGCGCAAGACGGAAAATAAAATGACTCAAATGAAATATTGCAAGAAGTGTCTGATGCCTTCGACCCGGCCCCGTATCCAGTACGACGAACACGGTGTTTGCAATGCATGCCAGTGGGCCGAGGAAAAAAAGAAAATAGACTGGGCACCTCGCTGGGGGCAGCTTGAAGCCTTGTGTGATAAATATCGAGCTCGGAATAAGGGCCGCTTTGATGTGATCGTTCCGTACAGCGGCGGCAAGAACGGCGCCTATATCGCCTACACGCTCAAGCACAAGTTAGGCATGAATCCGCTGAGCGTGACCATCCGACCGCCCATGGAGGATCCGATTGGTCTGCAGAACATCAAAAACTTCCAGGATCGTGGCTACGACCACCTGTTCATCACGCCGAATCGTCTCCTGGAGCGCGAGATCGACAAGGACAACTTCATCAACAAGGGCATCCCGATGCACGCATTTATGATCGCCGTGCAGACGGCCATCATGCGTACCGCCGTGAATTTCGACATCCCCTTCGTTATGTATGCGGAAGAGGGCGAAACCGAGTACGGCGGTTCGGCCAAGCTCAAGAATTCGCCGACCTATTCTGTCGAAGACGGCATCAAGCTGTATCTGAGCGGCGTCGATCCCGCGAAGTACAAGAACCAGTTTGATGAGGGGCAGCTCTACTGGTTCCTCTATCCGCCACATGAGCAGATCGAGAAGCTCAAACCAGAGATCTGCCACTGGTCCTACTTCGAGGACTTCGTGAACTACAAGCATTACCTTGTGGCCAAGGAGAAACTCGGTCTGTTGGAACGCGCGGAGCGGAACATCGGCGCCATCGAGAACTTCTCGGCGACGGATACCAACCTGATCCACCTGTACTTCTATCTGATGTATCTGAAGTTCGGTTTCGGGCGTACTACCAGCGAGATTGGTAACGAGATACGTCGCGGCGCCATGACGCGCGCTCAGGCAGTGAATATCACCAAGAAGTTCGATGGGGAGTTCCCGGCCAAGCACGTTGACATCTATTTAGAGTATTACGGCATGACCCGAGACGAGTTCAATGCGGTTCTCGACAAGTGGGCCAACAAAGATCTGTTCGAGAAACGTGATGGACGCTGGACTCCGCTGTTCACGATCAGCTGACATGAGTCTCGAACCGGGAAAGCTTTACTTCTGCATCGCGGGCAATACGCGCTTGGCGTTCGAGGGCGCGCGTGGCAAGGTCGAATCCTTTGTTTCGGCGCGCCTCGCGCATCACGCGGTCGCGCACGAGTTCTGCACCGACTGGAGTGCGCTTGAAGGTCGAGTCCGCGAACTGCTGCGCACGCCGCCGCCGGGCGTGGACTACATCGTCGTCGCCGACGTCATGAATCCTTTCACGGACATGACTTTGGTGGCTGGCATGACGGAGGTGCTGGCACGAACGAACGCACCATTCTGCGGCTGTGATGGCGCTGTTCCGGGGACCGAGGTGCGTGCAGTGCTGTCGGTGGCTGCGCTGCGCGCCGAGCCCTTCACGCTGGGCATGCTCGATAGCGGCGTGGGCGCCAAGGTGCGCTGGGAGACGCAGACCGAGCACAACAATCAGCTCAATCTGTACAAGTACAAGCGTCTCAAGCTTTTCCTGGCGCTGAACGAGATGTTCGACGACCTGCATCGGCTTTCGGCGCCGGAACTGCTGTCGCGCCTGTCCCGGGACGACGCCTTCGCCCTGCTCGCCGCCTTTGGCGACGAGTTGCGCCAGATCAGCTACGCCAGCTGCCCGCATTGCGATGGACGTCTGAATCCGCTTGTGAATACGATGTCGCAGCCGTTCTGCGGGTACCTGCCTAGCAGCCGTCCCCTGTATCACGAGTGCGAGTTCTGCGGCCTGGTGGTGCAGTCGCCGTCTGTGCACGAGGACGACGTGCATACGATTTACGACAAATGGGACAAGCAGGACTTCGTCGCCTCGACCAACAACCCCTACACGAGCGATTCCATTCGTTGCGACTTCGCCAAGATCCTGCCGCACTTGCCAGGCAGCACCCGTTCTCTAGACCTTGGCGGCGGCGTGGGTAATTTCAGTAGGTTCCTGCATGAAACCTACCCCGGGTGGAACGTAACGCACTCGGATTTTGAGATCAAGGCCAGCGCTTCGGAAGGGGTTCGCTCGCGCACTCTCGACTTCACGCAATCCTATCGGCGATGCGCAGTACGACCTGATCACGGCCTGGGAGGTGATCGAGCATGTGCCATATCACAAACTCTCCTTTGTCCTGCAGAACATCTGGCAGGCTCTGGCCCCAGGCGGCTTCTTCGTCTTCAGTACGCCGGATTTCGATTCGCCGGTGTGCAAGAGTTTCGATTTTTACGCTCTGTGCCCTCCATTCCACTACCTTGTGTTCGGCGAGCGCTGGCTACGCAACTACTTTGCCGGCTCCGATGCGTTCGAAATCTTCGATGTCAAGCATTGCTCGGATTTCCTCGACGACGCCCTCAACTGGTACGGATACGGTAGTAAATCCTGTCCGTCAATGGCCATGCGCGGCACCGCCGAGTTGCTGCGTGCGGTCTTCGCGATGGATGGCGACAAGAAGATACGCAATCGGCTCGCCGCTGCCGGCATGGGTACCGAGGTCATCATGTCCCTGAGAAAAAAATAGGCCTGGCCAAAGCTATGAACGTTGTCATCGTTGACTACGGCCTAGGCAATCTGTGGTCGGTCAGAAACGCTTTTGAATCTGTCGGCGCGAAGGTCTTGGTGACTTCGGACCCGGCTGAGGTTGTGGTCGCCGAAAGCTTGGTGCTGCCCGGAGTGGGCTCTTTTGGCCGCGGCATGCAGAATCTGCATGCGCGCGGATTGGTCGACGCACTCAATGAAGCCGTGATGCAGAAAGGCAAGCCTGTCTTGGGCATCTGCCTTGGTATGCAACTGCTGGCTGACTGCAGCGAAGAGGCCCCTGGTGTGCAGGGGCTGGGATGGATTCCGGGCCAGGTCAGGAAGTTCCTCGACAAATCCCTGCGTCTTCCGCATATGGGGTATAACGCCGCAGCGCCGGTTCAGGGCGAGAACCCTTTCTTCCCGCCTGTGGACGGCGCTGCGCCAGACTTCTACTTTGTTCATTCCTACTGTTTTGCACCGGACAACGAGGCCCATGCCCTGGCTCGCACCAGTTACGGCGGCGAGTTTGTGTCGGCGGTACGCAAGGACAGAATCATCGGGGTGCAATTTCATCCGGAAAAAAGCCAGAGCAATGGCTTGCGCTTGATTAGTCAATTCATGAAATTCAGTTCGAGTATGGGTAATGGCTAAGCCGCGCATGTGTTTCGCTTTGCTGTATGCAGAAGGCAACTTTCATCTCAGTCGCAACTTCAATTTGCAAGAAGTGGGGGATTTTGATTGGCTGATGGAAAACTACGAGTTCGAGTCGATCGCGCGCTCGATTGATGAGTTGCTAATATTGAACGTAGGTAGAGGCGAGATCAACTGGTCAGACTTCCTTGGTAGCGTCCGAAAAGTGGTAAAGCATTGTTTCATGCCAGTGGCTGTCGGCGGCGGCATACGTACGCTCGAACAGGCGCGCTTGCTCTTCGATAATGGTGCCGATAAGGTGGTGCTGAATTCAGCATTCTTTAACGGCACTCAGCTCGTGAATGAGTTGGCGTCGTTATATGGCTCCCAGTCCATCGTGGCATCACTTGATTTTCAACGCAATAGTGAGGGCGTCACGGAAGTTTTCATCAATGCCGGACAAGAAGGCACTGGCATTGAGGTGGGCGACGCCGTGGCAAGGGCTGCACGGTCCGGCGCAGGGGAGATTTATCTGACTTCAATTGAGCGCGACGGGACCGGTATGGGGTATGACTTGCCAGCCTTGGAGGCAGCATATAAAGCATGCGATCTGCCAATCATTGCAGCTGGTGGGGCCGATACATCGGATCGCCTTGCCGAGGGAATTCGATCAGGTTTCGCTTCAGCGGTATCGACGGCGCACTTGTTCAATTTCATGTGCGACGGGCTGCAGGATGCGCGGAGGCAACTGATTGCAGAAGGCATCCCGTTGAGCCACTGGAACTTCGAAGGTATCAATACATGCTGATCAAGGGAAAACGAGTCTACCTGGAGGCGTTCGGTCCGACACATCTGTACGATCCGGCATATTACGGCTGGCTGAGGGACATCGAGGTTGTCCGCTATATCGGGCGCGACGAGCTGTTGCATGGCATCCCCTTCGAGGAAGCTGAAAGCTATGTCAAACAGCTCTGGGCCAATGAATATTGCAACTTTCTTGCCGTACATCACTCGGAAACCGGAAAGTTCATCGGCACAGCCAAGGTGAACTTCATTTCCGCACAAGGCCGTAAACACGGCGTCGCCGATATGGGCATCATGCTGGGCGACCGGCACTTCTGGGGCCAAGGTCTGGCGACCGACATTTTGCAGGCCAGCTCTATTTTCGCCTTCGACCAATTGCATGCGCGTAAGCTTTACGCGGGCGCCTATTCAATAAATGAGGCTGTGGTGAAGGCCTTTCTCCGCATTGGCTACAAGATAGATGGTAGCTTGCGCCAGCAGCTCGCCTTGGGTGGAGAGTATTACGACCATGTTCTGATGAGCTGTTTCAATCAAGAGTTGGTTCGTATATGAGTGTTGCGGCAAGTCCGAGGTGCTAGGTGGCTAAGTCAATGAGCGAAAACAACGCCCCCGGCATGCGGGCGCTCGCATGGAAGCAGCTTCGGAAAAGCCTTTCTGAAATTTACCGTATGCGTCTGCTGGTCACGCCGATCATCAGGGAGAGCTTCTTCCTGATGGGGGCGTGGCGTCCAACTGAACAGCCACATGCCGCAGTGGCGAAACGCTTTGCGGATGTGAATCGCCAATTCTGGGAGCCTGCTCCTAGCGGTAAACAGAACATACTCATAGAAGGGCATCTGGCCGAATACGGTCCGAACTACCTGTTCAGAACGGGCTTGGCGGCAAAGGCTATCCAGTCCGTGATCGGCGGTGGCGATGTGGTCGTCGTTGGTAATGGCTTTTCTTACCATTGGCAGATCGCCCGCGAGTGCTACCGCTCTTTTGGTATTACGCAGTGGGTTTTTCTCAGTCGAAAATTCATACTGATGACGCCATTCCTGGCGCTGGTCGCGGGGCTTCGGGCAGCTTGGTCCTTCTTCAGGTTACGCACGCCGCTGCAGTTGCTTGATTTGCATCACGGCGGATTAAAGGCCGGCGATCTCGTATACGACGAGATTCTTCGTGGCACCAAACAGCCCACCATCCATTCAGTCAACTGGACGGCCTACAAGGCGATGGCGCGCAGCTGGTATTACTACTATCAGTACCACCTGCTGTTTAGCCTCAAGCAGTATCGCTACTACATTGCCACGCATACCGCTTATTCGGAATACGGTTTGCTGTGCCGGGTTGCGTTGCAAAGAGGCGTTACGGTGATCGAGACCAGCGATATTCAGATGTCCACCTATGACAGCATCGGCGAAAAGGATCTGCCGACTTACCATCAGGGCATCAACGCTGAGATCCGCGCCGATCTGAACGGCGGCACGGGGACGGTTTCGGCTCGCGAAGCGCGCGCCCGCGAAAGTTTGCGTCGCCGCCTCGATTCTGAAATCAAGCAGATAGACGCGCAGAAAGCGTATTCAGGCAAGGTCTATTCTAGGGAAATGCTGCGCGAGGCTCTGGGAATCACCAGCGGGAGCAAAATCGGATTCGTCGCGGCACATGTCTTCTGCGATTCTCCACACCTCAGCTCATCAATGCTGCATGCAGACTACTATCTCTGGTTGGTGGAAACCATAGACTGCTGCGCCGAAGCACACGACATGGCGTGGATAGTCAAGCCGCATCCCAGCTGCGCACTGTACGGCGAAGAGGGCATGGTGGAAGCGCTGGTGCTCGCCAAGGGCGCATCGAACATCCATATGTGCCCGAGAGATATGAATACCAGTTCCCTGCGCGATTGCGCCGATGTCATTCTGACCGTGCATGGCACCGTGGGCCTCGAGTACGCCTGCCTAGGCATCCCGACGATATTGGCGGGCACGCCTTTCTATGCCGGCTTCGGTTTTACCCACGAGCCCGTTAGCGCTGATGCGTACAACGGCATGATGCGAAACGCCGCGGCGCTGGAACGACTTTCGGCTGCGCAGATGAGCACAGCGCTGCAGGTTTTCGATGCCTGGGAGTGCCAGTTCGATTGGAATAATCCGATCGTTACGTCAGCGGTGCTGGCGCAGGTATGGGGTAACGGCGTCCCGCGCGACATCGAAAAAGCCTACGCACTGCTCACGCAGAATCTGCAGGACAACAACCCGCGCGACCTGAAGCTGTGGCATTTCGCCCGCAGTGTTGCAGCCAAGGGCGCAGCGGCGCATGTCTGAGCAGCCAAGAAAAGCGCTGCTACTGCGCATCGGCGTGCGCGCGCGGCGCGTCAGCCTGTCTTTGGGCCAGAATGTTTATCTGTATCTCTACGCAATCCCAAGGCTCTGGCTGGCCGGTGCCATTGCAGCACCGTTTTCTATTTCGCGCGGGCACGGTACTTTCCTGTTGCTGTCGCCGACTTCTTTTCTCAAACTTGCCATTTCCAGCAAGGATACGATACGTAAAGAGTACGAGCACTATCTCATCCTGACTGCGGCGCAACCGCGCTTGGCCGAGCTGCTGCCGAGCTACCGTCTTCTCCAGGGCGCGCTGTTTTTCGCTCTGCAATGTGAGTGCCTGGTAAAGATTGCACCGGCGGATGCGCTGCCGCCGGCCGTTGATCTGTACAGGCAATTCACCACGCCAGCGGCCGTACAGCGACGTCTGGCCTTGTCAGATTGTCCGCAGATCCAGGCGGGGATACGCTATATAGAGGCCGAGTTCGGCAATAAGGTCGCTCGCGCTACACAGCAGCTTGTGCTCAACTATTTAGCACATGGGAAGTACGAGGTGGGGTTGGCGCATGGCGATTTTCATTCGCGCAACATCATGCGCGACAGCGCTGGCGGGTGCCGCTTGATCGATATCGACTGTATACGCTTTCAGGGCATACGAGAGTTCGATGCCTTGTATTTTGCGCTGGAACAGGAGTGGTCGGCCAGCGGGCGGCTATGGACAGAAACGCTCGGCAACTGCCTGACAGGCGCGGGTGACAATGTGTGGAAATGCATGGCGGCGTTCGACGTCGCCTGGTCAGACGGCTTGGGGGTCGCTTTCTTTCTGGACAGATTGGGGCAGGATGCGATGCATTACGGCATGCGCTATGCACGCATGCATCTTGAATCGGTTCTGAACGCGTTAACTCGAACAACTGCAGAACACTCGGAATAAAGTCGATTGCGTGACTGAAAAAGGAGCAGGATAGTGAACGAATCCTCTAAGATGCCCGGCGGATCCGGCGGCGTACAGCCCTTCGAATCCATCATGGATGGCGAACGGCTGCTCGCGGTTATCCTGCGAACATCGTTTTGCCGCGAGGGGATAGAGTTCTTCACCCCGAACGACTTCTCTCAGCAGCTTGGCTACATGAACCGAGCGCAGGGCTATGTGATCGCGCCGCACGTACACAACGCGGTGGTACGCGAGGTGCAGTTCACTAAGGAAGTGCTGCTTATCAAGTCCGGCAAGGTTCGTGTCGACTTCTATGATGATGATCAGTGCTATCTCGAGAGCCGCATCCTTTATCAGGGCGATGTGATTCTGCTGGCCTTTGGCGGACACGGCTTCGAAATGCTGGAAGCCAGCGAAATGATAGAGGTCAAGCAGGGCCCCTATGCGGGCGAGGCGGATAAGACCCGTTTCAAGCCCATTCCCAACGAAAAAATTCGCGTCACCTACTGATCAGACCCATGACAATCCCCGCTTTCAATGCCTATAGCCGCTATTACGATCTGTTGTATCGTGACAAGAACTATGAAGGCGAGGTTGTTTATATCTGCAACATCCTTTGTCGCCATGGCATTGCGCGGGGCGATCTTCTGGAATTGGGGTCTGGCACGGGTAAGCACGGGTGCTTACTGGCGGCGCAAGGCTATGCGGTGCATGGCATAGAGCGCAGCGCCGAAATGGTTGCGCTCGCCGTCACCGCCCCCGGGTTCAGTTGCCAGCAGGGCGACATCTGCACGGTCAGGATGGGGCGAACCTTCGATGCGGTGCTGTCGCTCTTTCATGTGATGAGTTATCAGACAACCAATGCCAGCGTCCAAGCGGTTTTCGCCCGTGCCTCCGAGCACCTGAAGTCCGGCGGCCTTTTTGTTTTCGATTTCTGGTACACCCCCGCTGTCTATACTCAGCGGTCTTCGACGCGCGTGAAGCGGATGGCTGATGCGCAGGTCGAGGTTACGCGGATCGCCGAGCCGAAGGTCTATCCGAACGAAAACCGCGTCGACGTCAAATACACGATCTATGCAAAGGAAACCGCGAGCGGCGCAGTGCAGACGTTGACCGAACTGCATCAGATGCGGCATTTCTCCCTGCCGGAAATTGATCTTTTCGCTGCTAGTGCAGGTTTCACCCGGGTCGGCGCTGAAGAATTTATGACCTCGGGTGCCCCATCGACGGACACATGGGGTGTTTTCGTGATACTCCAGAAGACCTGAACATGTCCGACTTTATTCCCGTCAATACCCCGTTGCTGGACGGCAACGAAAAGAAATACCTTATCGAGTGCATCGATTCCGGCTGGATTTCTTCGGAAGGCCCCTTTGTCAAGGCCTTTGAGGAAAAGTTCGCATCGCGCATGGGGCGCAGGCATGGGGTTGCCGTCATTAACGGGACCGCAGCCATTGATGCAGCTATCGAAGCCCTGGATATCGGACCTGGCGATGAAGTCATCCTGCCGGCATTTACCATCATCTCCTGCATCAGCCAGCTTGTCCGCAACGGTGCCAAACCGGTGTTGGTGGATAGCGATCCGCTGACCTGGAACATGGATGTAGGCCAGATCGAGGCCAAAATTACTTCCCGAACCAAGGCCATTTTGGTGGTACATATCTACGGACTTCCGGTAGACATGGACCCCTTGCTCAAGGTGGCCAAGCGCCATGGCTTAAGAATCATTGAGGATGCCGCCGAGATGCACGGCCAGACCTACAAGGGTCGCCCGTGTGGCAGTTTTGGAGATATAAGTACCTTCAGCTTCTACCCGAACAAGCACATTACGACGGGCGAGGGCGGGATGGTTCTAGTCAACGATGACAGTCTGGCCGAGAACTGTCGCAGCCTGCGTAACCTCTGCTTCCAGCCACACAAGCGCTTTGTGCATGATCGTCTCGGCTGGAATCTGCGCATGACCAATCTCCAGGCTGCGCTGGGTCTGGCCCAGTTGGAGCGCCTCGACGAGTTCGTCGCGCGAAAGCGCGCGATGGGAAGGCGTTATTCCGAGTTGCTCTCCGGCATCGAGGGCTTACAGTTGCCATTGAGCAGAGTCGATTTCGCAGAAAACATCTACTGGGTCTATGGCTTGGTCATCGATGAGTCGCGTGGCGTTGACGCAGAAACGGCGATTCAGAAGTTAGCCGAGAAGGGTATCGGATGCCGACCCTTCTTTTATCCAATGCACCAGCAGCCAGTGCTTAGACGGATGGGCCTTTTCGAAGGAGAGAGCTATCCTGTCTCTGAACGCCTATACCGGCAGGGTTTCTACATCCCGAGCGGCTTGGCGCTGACTGCCGAGCAGATGGGCCGTGTGGCTGAAGCTGTGCGGGCGGTTTTTGCATGAGCGCAACTGCGCAATTGCTCAGGCCGCTGCGCATGGCGGTTCTGTTCGATCAAAGGGTGTCCGCCGGCGGTGGCTTCCAGCAGTCCGTAAACGCTGCTTTGCTTGTCTCCCAATTGCCCCCCGATCTGGTGCGTCCGGTTTTTCTCACCACACTCGAAAGCAATTTGGCCGAACTCAAGGCGCATGGCATCGAAGCCACTTACCTGAATATCTCCCGGTTCGACCGCTTTCTGCTGCGATTGCGCCATTTGGTAAAGACAAATGCACTGTATCACTGGATCAAAAAATTTCAACGACTCAATGCGCTAGACCGTCAGTTGTCAGAGTTGAACATTGATCTCGTCTACTTTCTATCGTCGAGCATGCTGGGCCACTATTTGGAAAGAACCAACTACATCACCACCGTGTGGGACCTGTGTCACCTGGACGCCCCGGAGTTTCCCGAGGTACGCGACGACTTCCAGTTTGAAATACGCGAGACGCTCTACAGCGGCTTGTTGCGTAAGTCGGTGGCCATTTTGGTTGATTCGGCGCCTGGGCAGGCCAACGCTGCGCGGCGTTACGGGGTGGACATGGAACGCATCCACATAATGCCGTTTGCACCGGCGCCAGGAGTCAATGCGGTTCGCACTGATACAGCGCAAATCGACATCCGGGGGAAATACGATCTGGCATGCCCTTATGTTTATTACCCGGCGCAGTTCTGGGCTCACAAAAACCACACCTATCTGTTGCTCGGCCTGCGCCGACTAGAAGAGTTGCACGGGCACGCGATCGGAGCCATTTTCTCGGGCGGCGACATGGGTAATCTGGCGCATATAAAGCAGCAGGCTGAAACTTTGGGCCTGAGCGAGCGTGTGCGGTTTGCCGGCTACGTGCCTGGTAACGAAATCCCTGTGCTGTACCAACAGGCCTTGGCCTTGGTCATGCCCACTTACTTCGGCCCCACCAATTTGCCGCCGCTCGAGGCTTTTCTGCTTGGCGTGCCGGTGTTGTATCCGGACCTGCCTGGCCTGCGCGATCAGGTCGGCGGTGCGGCTCTGCTGATAGATTTAAAGGTGCCAGATTCTCTGGCCCATCAATTGGCCCGATTGCTAGACAGCCCCGGGTTGCGGAATCAATTGATTGACGCAGGAAAGGTGCAGTTAGACCTGCACAGCGACGAGGCACGCATAGAAACTTGGAAGAAAATCCTGCAAGAATTCCGCCTGCGGCGTATTTGCTGGGCGGACTAGACGTGGCAGAAACTGAACACTCCATCGATTTGGGACGAGCCTTATGCGAAAACTGGTGAAATCGACATTGAACGCCCTGGCTTCGATTGGTTTGCTGCGCAAACTGATCCCTGTTCTGGACACCTGGCACCAGGGCTACAACCTTGGCGACAAATCGAAAGTCGGCGCCATCGGTGTGTCCTATGTCAACATGAAGCGCCAATTGACACCCTGGCGTTGGGCGCCAAAGAAGTTCTCGGGCGGCGCGATTGCCAGCTTGCTTGGCCTGCAGATAATTCGTTATTACTTTTACAACTTGCGGTATCTCGCTCGATGGGGAAAAGGTCGTCTGGCAGCGGAAGCCGTCAGTTCTGGGATCGTGGTCCGACCACACCTGTTAGATTCGAAAAGTGTTTCAGAAATTCTAGATTTCTATCGCAATCATCAGGAGGACACTCTTCATCATTACGAGGATTTTTCTGAACTTGTGATTTCTAACACAAAGGGCCCGGCCCGTCATACCCCCGAATATATTCAATTGGTCCATCAACTACTCCACAAGCAGGGCATCCTCGCCTACGGTGAGGACTTGACTGGCCTCAAGCTGAAGCTATTCCCATTCATTTCAGTGCTTCACTACAAGTCCCATGTCGATAGTATCGAACAGCGTGACGGGCAAAATATCCCACATACTGATGTCTTCTATCCATCATTCAAAATGTTTGTCTATCTGAATGATGTGGATGAAAACAATGGTGCATTCCGTTATCTGAAAGGCAGCAACTGCTTTTCATTTCGCCACGGAATCAATGCCTACAAAGATTCACTTAAATACTATATTAATGGCGGCAATCGTCAGATCTACCCGACCGATGCATTTACCGATCTGAATCAAAACTCCTACGAGTGGTATTCGGTGGCGGGCATACCGGGAGATGCTTTCTTCTTTAATGTTCAGGGCATTCATCGCCGTGGCGATTTTCTGAAGGATCAGTACCGGGAGCGCTTGGTGATGTTAGTGGACTTCCGTCAGGCGGAAGTGCCCATGCAGATGTTCGCTGCAAATGTCTGACGCGTTGCGACCTCAACGAGCATATGGACTTTACTTTCATGGGCAACAGTTGTCTATTCCCAGTTTTATCTGGCAGGGCATCCAACATGGCAAAGTTTTGTGGCGATCGATTTCGCCGGAGTTATTGCCCCCTTGTCAACCACTGTTGAGGTGGTTAATTCGATTTTTTCACAAAGTGCGCGATGGGATGCGCAACGTAGGCGACTTTCGAGATCCATGGATTCCGAGTGCGGGGATCTGCCAAATTTTTATGGAATCTGAATGAACGGCGATTTTGAGTCCAGCGTTGCAGTCATCATTCCCAGCTTCAATCGCAGGGAAATAACTGTGGCTTGCATTCGCAATTTGAATGTGAGTTGCAGCAAGCTGTTCCGAATTTTTGTTTGCGATAGCGGTTCGTCGGATGGAACTCCTGAGGCCGTCAAAGTAGAGTCACAGGTCACTTTAATACATGCCGGGTCTTCGGCTTGGTGGTCGGCGGCAGTAAATAGCGGGGTTCGTGCCGCGCTGAAAGAGGGATTTCGAGTCTTCCTGATCCTAAATGATGACATCTCATTTGAGGGGGATGTTGTTGGAAAAATGCTGCAGGGGCATCAGCAGCACCCGGATTGCATTCTCACTCCCATTCAGAAAACTGCATTGGGCCGTTTTGCAGGAATCCGCTACCGTGGCGTGAAAAAACGAATCGAGTACTTGCTGTCAGATGAGGATGGCGCCGTGGTCGATTCCAGCAATGGCTGCTGTTTGCTAATTCCGGCCACCGTTTTTGAGCGGGCTGGACTTTTTGACGAAGCCCGCTGCCCCCAGCTTTATGGCGATACTGAATTTCAGTTGCGGGCGGCACGATCAGGCTTTCCGACGGTTGTAGTTGGTGCCGTAACCATCACCCAACTGGGAAACTCCAATTATTTCGCGCGTCTTAACTTGGGGTCTATTTTTACCTTCGAAGGCTCACCGCTGCACTGGCTAGCCTACTTTGCGTTTGGTACGCAGTTGTACCGAGGACGACTGAGGTTTCTTTTTCTTGGCTACGCACATCACACGATGTACCTGAAAACTCTTCTGAAGGCCTTGGTGGCTATAGCGCACCGGCTCCGCGCCTCGGAACCCTCATCTTGAAGGTTCAACGGTTATTTACGACAAAGGTCAGCATGTTAAGGTCCAAACTGATGTGGTTGCACTGGTTCCTGTCTTCCCAACTAGGTATGGATCCAATGCGTACTCTGCGCTCCTTGCGGGGAATCCCCCGCTATCTAGCAGATTTGCGAAAATTCCGTGCTGGTCACAAAGGCTCACTGAACCTCTCGCCCTGCCTCTACGATTGGTACGAGGAAGGGGGGGCAACGCGCACAGAGTACTTTTGGCAAGACCTGCTGGTGGCGCAGAAAATCTTTCGTCACGCTCCGAAAAGGCATGTCGACATTGGCTCGAGGATCGATGGTTTCGTGGCTCATGTTGCGTCTTTCCGGGAGATTGAGGTCTACGACGTCCGACCCATCACCGCAGTCATCCCCAATATCCACTTTCGTCAGGCCGACTTGATGCGCGGCTTGGAGATTGAGGACCCCTGCTGTGATTCACTCTCCTGTCTGCATGCGCTGGAGCACTTTGGGCTTGGACGCTACGGGGACCCGGTTGATCCGTATGGGTGGCGCAGCGGCTTGGCCAACATGAGCCGACTGTTGCATAGCGGGGGACACTTCTACCTGTCAGTGCCAGTTGGGCGTGAACGGGTCGAATTCAACGCCAACCGCGTGTTTGATGCCGCGACACTGGTTGCAGAAGCGGTGCACTTGAACCTTCGCCTGTTGTCACTTGAAATAGTCGAGGAAGGCCATAAAATCACCTGTGTGGACGTTGATAGCGGCTCTCTGCAATCGTTGGCCCACATGGAATATGCGCTAGGGATGTTGACATTCGTCAAAGGCTGAGTCCGCCCGTTCTTCTTCAGCATACTGGTTCTGTTCAACGCCCACCAAATGCCTCTGCACCTCAGTCCACCACCGGGCAGTCGTCAAGCCGGTCCTGCCCAACTTCATTCTGTACCAGCATTCAGTGGCTATGAAATTGCGATAGCAGAGGTGACTAATTTAAATCCAGTGGTGGCAAGGCTAATTTGAATCTTACGCGTATCGTGTTGCATAATTAAAGCTCAGTGGACTGAATTTGGTTGTGCTTTCCATGTGTAGTTGGACTATGAAGTCGCGGATTCAGGAGTTTGAATGCCGCTTCAAAGCTCATTCAAACTCGTTACTGTCATCGTGCATTTATCTCCTAGAGAATCTATTCTCTTTGCTTTAAGGTGGTCTGTTAGCATGCGTCAAGTACTTTCTCCAATCTCAGAATCATTCTATACAGCCGAGCAGCTATCCGAAGATGACACTTCTTTTGCAGCGGCACAATTTGACGACGCACTTCAATACTACAAAGATAATGGTTATGTAGTGGTCCGCGACCTTTTGGCGGCGGCTTTTTGCTCAGATATTAAATCAAGCTTTGATTTCACCATTAAAAACTACAACGGGTTACTTTTAAGACATAATGGTAAGAAGGAAGCCAACGTCTACAACAGCAGTGGTTTCATGATGAATCCTCTGATGAATATTCATCAACATCCAAATAAAGTAATTCAAAAATACACTGATCGTCTTTTGTCATTACTTACACATGAAGGACTTGCAGGTTTTGCCGCTCGTTTGCTAGGAGGTGCTGGCGTTGGGCTTTTGACTTGGAATCAGTTTGAGGGAAACCCCGAAACCGAACCACATCATGACTGCTATTTTTGGGGGAGTGATTTAGATATTGGTGAGGTCGTTGGCGCCTGGATTGCATTGGAGGATATTCGCCCGGGAGCTGGGCGACTTTATGTTTATCCCGGCAGTCATAAACTTAATTTGCAAGATTTTGCTAATTCATCTGAATATGGTGATCACCCATTGCATCCTGGTGAGGCCCCATACCAAGAACTCATCGTTAAATTTCTAAAAGACAGCGGGATGGCTTGCAAAGCTCCTCTTTTAAGACCTGGTGATGTCTTGTTTTGGGATGCTCGTACGATTCACGGGAGTCTTGCAACAATTACCCCAGAATATTCACGCGCGTCTTTAACGGCGCACTATAGTTTAGACGAGTGGAGATTCGTTTCTGAACAATCGAAACACACTAAGTTAAATGGCGTGTCAGTTGTCTATCCTAGTTTTAATTTAAAACAATTTATGAGTGCGAAGTTTCCAATTCTGAGGAGACCATACCAGATAGTAAAGAGTTGGCGGATTCAAGTTCGAAGCGCAACGCGTTTGAGCGATTGATGAAACACCTCTGCGGGTGTTTTGAATCCCAATCTTTTTCTTGGTCTGTTATTCAATCTGTTTTGAATCATTCTAATTTCCTCATCAGTGACTGTGGACATGGCTCGTTTCTTTGGAACGTATTGGCGAAGCAAGCCGTTGAGGTTTTCATTGCTGCCCCGCTCCCAACTTGCAAAGGGCCTGGCAAAGTAGGCCGTGCTTTGAAGTTGTTGATCAATATGGGCATGACCTGCAAACTCTTTGCCGTTGTCAAAGGTCAGCGTCTTGACCCTGGCAGCCATTGGTTTGAGCTTGTCCACAATGGCTGAGCCGACCAACTCGCAGGTTTTATTGGATACCTTGGCCATCACGGCATACCCGCTTTTGCGCTCGACCATCGTCACAACAGCCCCTTTGTGGCTGGCACCAATGACGGTGTCGCATTCCCAATGACCCACTTGGCTTCTTGCTTCAATGTGCCAGGGCCGCTCGCTCAAAGGCCGTCTGTTGGGGATTTGTCCTCGCCGGCTCGGCCACTTGCATAGCGCTTCCTCTTTTGCTTCTGACAGCGCAAGTGCTTCCAAAGCGTCCCGCCTTGAGCCTTGTCGGCATAAACATGCTGATAAACGGTTTCATGGCTGATGGGCAACTGAGCGGCAATTTGTTCGGGACTCTATTGCACGCGCAACAAGGCATTAACTTCATCTTTCACCCAAGGCTCTACCGTGTTGGCGTTGCGGCTGTTTTGCGCTCGATCAGCAGACATCTCACAAGCCTGCTTGGGGCGATAACCCCGAGAGCCAGTATTACGGCTCAACTCCCGACTGATGGTGGACTTGTTTAGGTCCAGTACCTGGAATTTTTTTATTCACAAAACTTGCTTAATACTAAACACATCATTCAAAAGTCGCAAAAATAATGCAACTAATTTCAGTCTGCATACCAGCCTACAACCGAGCTGGTTTACTCTCCGCGCTGCTTGACTCGATCCTGAATCAAGATTTCGACAACTTCGACATTGTGATCGCTGAAGATGCTTCTCCTGAGCGTCAAGCAATTGCGGCCAAGGTAGCTGAGTACAAGCAGCAATTCGGCGAAAAGCTGAAATATTTCGAAAACTCGCAAACCCTAGGATACGACGGTAACTTGCGGCGCTTGATTGAGTTGGCAACAGGGGATTACCTGCTGTTCATGGGCAATGACGATTTGCTCGCTGCTGGTGCGCTGAGTGCAGTCGCGAGCGCCGTGCGAGAACGTCAGGATGTGGGGGTTGTGCTAAGAAGTTATTCCTCTTTTTTGACCGATCCAGAGAAGCCGGTGCAAGTGTTTCGCTACTTTGACGAAGACCGAGTCTTCCCGCCCGGGCCCGAAACGGTGGTGACTTTCTTTCGTCGCTGCGTCTTTATTTCCGGCATGGTCTTCAAACGTAGTTCGGCTGCCGCTTATGCCACCGACAAATTTGATGGAACGCTGCTGTATCAGCAGCACTTGGCCGGTCAGATCCTCAAAAAAGAGTCTGGCATCTATTTGAACCGCATCTTGTCATTTCACCGTTTGGGTGGGGTGCCGGATTTCGGCGCCAGCGTCGCTGAGCAGGGCTTATTTGTTCCAAGACAGCAAACGACAGATTCTTCTGTGCATTTCATGAGAGGTATGCTGGCTATTTCAAACTCTTTAGACGAACATAGCAATGTAAAAGTGGGCCGCCGTATTTTGAAAGATATCGGTAATTACTCTTATCCAATTTTGTCAATCCAAGCTGATCGCAGGTTTGGTGAATTTCTGTCATACCTTTGGCAACTTTTAAAATTAGGCTTCTGGCGTGTTCCACTTTTTTTCGTTTACGCGCTCGGTTTGCTCGTTCTGGGTCGTACGAACTGCGACTTTTTAATCACTTGTATCAAAAGAGTTTTAGGTCGTGCGCCCTTACTGGGAAGCGTCTTCAAGGGGCAGTCGCGTGAAGTAAGGAGCGACTGAATGCCCCGCAAGGTCATTGTTCGACTCAAGGGTGGTTTGGGAAATCAGTTGTTTTGCTACGCAGCTGCACGTCGACTCAGCTTGGTCAATGATGCGGAATTAGTCTTGGACACAGTCTCAGGATTCGAGTTCGACCATATATATAAACGTACTTATTCATTGGCAGGTTTTAGTATCCCAGCGCGGTTGGCTACACCACAAGAACGCATGGAGCCTTTCGGACGTATACGTCGACTGTTTGCACGAAAGTTATCGGAAAGCAAACCCCTAGATAAACGCCGATACATTCAGCAAGTAGGGGTGGATTTTGATCCCAACGTCGTGTCACTTCGGTTGCAAGAGGGAACTACATACTTTGACGCATTTGGTCAGAGCGAGAAATATTTTGCAGATATTCGTGAGCAACTCAAACAAGATTTAAAAATGTCCACAACAGTTGCTTTAGACTGCCGTAATGCAGCTGCAGCCATAAACTCAACGGAATCAGTCGCTTTACATATGCGCTGGTTTGACAATGGCCTCAATGAAAACTCATCCAATATATCTTTAAGCTATTACGCACAGGCCATTGCACAATTGCTGACAAAAAATCCAGCGGTGCATTTCTTTGTTTTTACTGACCGACCAGACAATGCGACCGGAGCGTTGGAGTCTCTCTTGAAGACAAACCAATATACGCTGGTAAGTCAAGCTAAAGTCAATAATTGTACGGAGACTGATTTTTGGTTGATGCGTCAGTGCCGACATTTCATCATCGGAAACAGTACTTTTGCTTGGTGGGCCGCATGGCTGGCTGAGCAAGATAAATCCGGAACTTTGGTATTTGCACCATCTCGAAATGTAGACCCGTTACACAGCGTGACAGCTTGGGGCTTCCCAGGATTATTGCCGGATAGATGGACCGCGCTTTGAGGGCATCACAATGTGTGGATGTTGTCATTCCGGTCTATAACGGTGAGGAAACAATTCGCGATACATTAACCAGCGTATTGAACCAGCAGGGAGATTGGGTCCATCGAATCATCGTGATTGACGACGGGTCCAGCGATAACACAGCAAAGCTTGTTCAAGACATTGGCAGTCCTCTGATTGAAATTGTGAGTACGCCAAATCAGGGCGTAGCCAAGGCGCGAAATCTCGGAATTGAAATATCAACAGCTGAATGGATCGCTTTCCTAGATGCTGACGATGTATGGATACCAAGCAAGCTTGAGGACCAGCTTCGAATGGCGAAAAAGCACGACGTGGAATTCGTCTGTTCATCCGCGAATGCAAATTCCTTGATGGCATCTTGCTGCATCAATCCTCAATTACTAGCGCGAGGAAATTTCGTGGCCACAAGTTCAGTACTTGTTAAGCGCAGCGTGTTGACACAAATACAACCGGTGTTTACGCCGGGCATGTCCTTTGCAGAAGACTATCTCGCATGGATGAAATGTGTGACCATATCGCCAGGGTATTACACCGCTGACAAACTCGTTGAATACATCCTTTCAGAGAGACCGCGCTATAGCTGGGGTTTGATATTGAGAAATATTGTTGCAATGAACATCCGCTACGCAAGTTTCCTGAGTGAAATTAAAGCACAACCTAAACAACGCATAGGTTTGGCGTTTGCTGTCGGAGTCGGTTCATTGCGTTCCATCTTCAGTATATGCAAGCGATTTATGGCTTTATACCGTTCAGCTAGCTTCACAAAATGAAAGAAAAGCAACCAGAACACTCTCGCTTGATGCGAGCCTTCCTTGCGATTGGTAAACAAAAATGGGCATGGGCTTGCAGACGTTTGTATTGCCCGGTACCTGCTTCAGCGCTTGTACTGGAGGTGGGTTCAGGCGGTAGTCCCTATTTCCGCGCCAATGTATTGATTGACGCATACGCAGATACCCGCGAGCGACATTGGGCCCCTTTCATCACCGACCGACCTTCCGTGTTGGGGATGGGTGAGGCACTACCTTTTCGGGATAAATGCTTCGATTTTGTGATTGCCTCGCATGTGCTCGAACACTCAGCCCATCCGGAGATTTTTTTACTCGAGTTGCAGCGTGTGGCCAAAGCTGGGTATATTGAAACACCAGATGCGTTCATGGAGAGAATCAACCCATATTGGGATCACCGTTCAGAAGTAACTGTGCGAGATGGTGAGTTGTTAGTCCGTAAAAAGTCAGCTTGGCAGCTAGATTCAGAATTGGTAGAACTTTATGAAGAGCGAGCCAAAAACTTGATTGCTAGTTCAGTGATTCCTTCGAATCCCTTTACATTTCACACTCGTTTCTATTGGACAGATCACATTCCATTTCGGATTGTTAATCCTGAGGTTGATGCCAGTTGGGAGCCCCCAACTGTGACGCAAACCACTCAAATACAAATGTCTTTGCGAGCAAAGATTGGACGCTTAGGCCTTGCAATGGTTAGAAAGTTGTTTTCACAAAGACAACGAAATAAAAAAATTCAACTGGAGAAGCTGATGCAATGCCCGTCATGCAAATCTACCAAATTGGAATTTAGTAAACGTATTTTGGAATGTAGGGAGTGCAGCAGAAAATACGATGTCTTAGAAGGTGTTCCAAAAGTTTATACCAAAGAATAATATTGTTTTAGAAATATAAAAATATAGAATTCATTATAATTTAGCAAAACAATAACTTACCTCCAATCATTGGCAGCAAAAAAATGAAACACAGCTATAGGTCGGTGGGGTCTTGCAGAATATGCGGAAACACAAATCTCGTCGATGTCTTAGATTTAGGCAAGCAATATCTGACAGGTGTTTTCCCCCGTACCGCAGAAGAAACTCATCTCACAAAGGGACCGCTACAACTTGTCGAATGCCAAGGTGGCAAAGAAGCCTGTGGCTTAGTCCAGTTGCGACATCACAAGTGTCCGGTTAAAAATTGAATAAATTCAACTGGTTAGCGTTGTCATCATTATGGCTTGGGTTGCTGTCGACCTGTAAGGCTTGTAAAGCCTCGGTTTTCTCGAATACCGAGACCGACAAGATCTGTAACAAAGTGTAGAGAGATGCGTTCAATTGAAGTTCTTTCTTAACAAT
>Ga0315903_10001618_pt1 | contig 34294 bp, 49 predicted proteins | sample LakEriMetagenome_7_FD_203524 | JGI IMG/M metagenome (GOLD analysis project Ga0315903, IMG submission 203524) | Freshwater fungal communities from buoy surface, Lake Erie, Ohio, United States - Buoy 2 MA119 | ecosystem: Environmental > Aquatic > Freshwater > Lake | place: USA: Lake Erie, Ohio...
GCGACGAATGGATTTGTCCTGGGCGGGACAATCTGATCGGCTGGCAGGATGCGGCGACCGAAGACATGGCGGAACTTCAAAGCCGATGGGCCTGTCCTTCCTGCGGGATATTGTTTGACGATGCAACACGACTGAAGCAATTGGCCAACTGCAAGGTCCGGCACAAAGGTCAGTCGATTCTTTCGGACGGAACAATCACGGGACAGATCGTTGCATCGAAGACGATGGGTTTCAGGTACTCGGCAGCAACAAACACGTTCGTGACGGCAGGTATTGTCGGGGCTGATGAATGGAAGGGTGCTCGGGAAGTCGATCAGGACAACGCAGAAAAGGAGTTGTTGCAGTGGACGTGGGCGCTTCCGGCAAAACCAAAGGAACAAGATGTTGAGCCTTTGGATTACAAAGTTGTGATGCATCGGCAGAGCCAATGGAAACGCGGGCTGATGCCGTCTGATGTGGTGACGATATCGGCCGGTGTCGACGTGCGAGAAAAGCAACTCGACTGGTTCGTGACAGCAAAGAGAGACAACGGGCAGCCGCTTTGCATTGACTTCGGTTTTGAACCAATTATGCGAGAAATGACCGATCTGAAGACAGCAATCAAGCAGGCAATCAGATACCTCCAAGAGAAATTTGACAAAGGATGGGAAGTCGAAGGGCGTCCGGGGCTGCGTGGAATAGACATCGCTCTGATTGACATCGGATGGGAGACAGACACGGTTCGAGAGGGCCTAAACGAGCATCAACTTTGGCGACGTGCAAAGGGGTTCGGATTCAAGCAACACGCAGGATCCGCCTACGTATCGCCGCAAAACAAGAATCGACAGATGCACCAAATAGGAGAGGGATGGCACGATGTTGTTTTGGTGAGATCAAACAAGCGATTTCGAGAGCTGGAGAACAACGCGGACCACTGGAAGCGAAGAGTTCACCAGGCTTTGACGGTCGCGGCCGATAGCTCGGCGGCTTTATTGCTTCCGAAGACCGAAAAGGTTGAGCGACGAATTGAAATTGCGAAGCAACTGACGGCGGAACGTGAAACGACTCAATTCGAAGTCGGGAAAGGCACGGTGAGAAAATGGGTCCAGACATTCACGAGAAACCACCTTCTTGACGCTTGTTATATGTCTTTCGTTGGGCTCAGCGTGGCGGAATATGAGTCAGAAAAGGCACGGAAAAAGGCGGCGAATACGCCATCGAATGGCGTGATTTCAGGGAAAAAAGCAGAGCCTTTTGTAAGGAAACGCAAGTGAAGCCACTGAAAGAGCCGGGATATGTGCAGAAGACTCGACAATATTTTCATTGCAGCGTTGCCACGGGAAACGGATGTTGTCCAGCCTGTGGAAAGTTCGCATCTGTCGGCAGGTCAAAAGATGAATCGGGATTTCGAACACAGTACCGATACTGTTCGTGCGGGAATAGTTTTCAAACCGTTATCAGGTTGGTTCTAAATGATTAGAACACTACACTGCCGCCGATCGCGTAGCCAATGCAATATGCTCGCATGGCACGCTCAGCATCTGAACGATTAACGCTGTTTGAGAACATCCGCGACAAGGTGGAATCAGCCCTTGCGTCTGGATCTCCAGTCGTTTCGTATTCAGTCGACGGCCAAACTGTTCAGAAGGAACCAACCTCAACCTGGCTGGCTGAACTTGACGCACGAATCGCTGACCTTCGATCGCAGGCCGGAACTGGTCTTGCTGGTCGTAAGAACCTTGTGAGGTTCCAGCGATGACAAAATCCCCTTACGTCCAGCGAATCGAAAAAGCAAAACTGCCAACAAGGTTTGACCGAGTTCTTTTTGTAGTGTCCCCTGATCGGGCGGCAAAGCGTGTAAGGGCTCGTGTTGATCACGAAATTCGCATGATGATGAGCGAGCGAGCCGTCGAAAGGTTCGCAGCCTACGAAGGCGCGGAGAATGACCGAATTCGCGGCGAAAAGTGGTTGACGAGCAAGCTCAGCAGCAACGACCAGTTGCAGACGGAACTTGAAACGCTCGTTGATCGGTCGTTGGATTTGTACCGCAACGATTGTTACGCAGCATCGGCAATCAATGGCCGCGTTGACAACGTGATTGGAGCGGGGATTCGTCCACAGTCACGAGTTCAGCCAGAACGCGGCATTATCACGCCAGCGAAGGCCGAAGAATTCAACGTTATGGCTGAATGGCTGTTTTCGCGATGGGCCAAAATTGAGCGATTCTACGCGAAACAGCGACAGCTTGAGCGTTGCAACGGAATCTATGGGGAAAGCTGGCTGGACATCGGCAACGATGACAATCCAACAAAGCCAGTATCGCTTTCTGTGCAGGTGATTTCACCGCAGAGAATCCCCATCGTATCGTATCAGCAGTTGAAGACAGGCGATCGTCGTCGTCTCGGCTTGCGTCTGGATTCAAAATCGCAAGGAGTGGCGGCTTATGTGCGGCGTTCACATCCGGGCGATTCAGAGGCCTATGACCAAACGGAAGACGAAAGAAGCATTGGAACAGAAATTCTCCACTGCTTCGAAGAGCTGTTCCCCGGACAATTGCGAGGCGTTCCGTGGATCGCTCCGGCGATGGCGAGACTTAAAGACCTAAAGGACTTTGTTCACGCGAATCTCATCGCTGAACAGGTCGCAGCGTGCCATTCAGCATTTATCACGGGCATCACAGATCCGGTTGTCATCGCTGAACAAGGCCGATCTCGAAGCAATCTCGAGGATCTGTCACCAGGAACAATTCAGTATCTCGCCGATGGTGAGGGCGTGGCGTTTTCTGATCCTGCAAGACCGGGAACGACGCTCGCTCCATATGTGGAGTGGGCATTGCATGGCGTGGCAGCCGCGATTCGCTATCCCTATGAGTTGCTGGCGAAACAATTTACCAACAACTTCAGCGGCGGACGGCTTGCCTTAATCGACGGCAGAATCACATTCAAGGTTTGGCAGAGTTGCCTGATCGAATCGATGCTGGAACCGGTTTGGGAAAAGTTCATCGACCAATGCGTGTTCCAAGGGGCAATTGACATTGATCCCGTCGTTTACGAGGCGAACCGCTCCCACTTTTTGCAGCACGCATGGATTCCACCTGGTTGGCCGTGGGTCGATCCTGAAAAAGAAGTGACGGCAGACTTGGCTGCAATTGCTGGCGGGCTTCAGACGGAAACTGAATCACTGGCAGCACGCGGAAGAGACTTTGACGAAACGCTCGCTCAGCGTGAACGCGAAGCAATGGCAAAGATGAAGTCACAGGCCCGGATTCGGGACGCGCGAGTTCAACTAGGTTTGCCGGATCCAATGGAACAATCGCGGCCGGTTGGCAAGCCGTCAGCATCATCGAAAGCGGTTCAGGAGACACAAGATGCCACAGCTTGAAACCGTAGCTGATCCCGCATTGTTTCGAACGAATAGAACAGCGGAGATGCCTGCAAAGGTTGACCGCAAAGCCAATATCATTTTCGGTGCAAACCTGATGCAGGTTGGCGAGTTAAATGATGGCGATGCGAGACCGTGGACCGTGGACGCGGAAACATTGTCGCAAGCTCAACAATTTATGAGTCGCGGCAAAAACGGATCAAAGGCCCGATTCACTCATCCAAATATGTCCAGCGATGGAATGGGCTCGTATCTCGGCCGGTGGAAGAATGTTCGCGTTGATGGCGGAACATTACGCGGAGACCTGCACATTGCGGACGCTGCGTTTAAGAGCCCGCAAGGCGACCTCGGAACCTATGTCATGGATTTGGCCGAAAGCGATCCGGAAGCATTCGGAGTGTCACTTGCCACGCGATTGGATCAAAAAGACCTCGAAGAATTTGACCGAAAACGCACGGGCGAGAAATGGCCGATGCGGTTTTCAGACATTCGCGCCGGAGACATCGTCGACGAGCCAGCAGCAACACGCGGCGGCATGTTCGATCTGACGACTCCAGACCTGCGAAACCTTCCTGCTCAGGCAACTCTGTTGCTTTCCACATATTTTGGAGATGCGGAACCTGAAGTGGTCCGAGGTCGCATCAATGCCTTCTTGGACCGGTATCTAGCCAATAAAGGACCAACACCAATGGCCGACGAAAAACCAGTTGAAGAGATCGTTGAACCAACGGAAACGCCCGTTGAGGAAACTACAAAGACAGCAACCGAGACGGAACCGACTGCAGATCTGTCCACAGATCTCGCTGCTGTGGAGCGGGACCGATGCAAGAAAATCCGGGCCTTGTGTGAACTGGCCGGAGCATCCGACAAGTTCAACACGTTCGTTGATAACAATTTCAGCGTTGCGGAAACACAGGCCGCACTGCGTGATATCGTCGCGAAGAAAAGCCCGGTTCTGTCTCAGGCTGTCGCCCAGGAATCAGAATCCAGCGAAGACGCAAAGCTAAAAGCTGAATACGCGGAAATGGTCAAGTTCAAGGTGACGATGGGGCAGTCTGAAGCAGACTACATCGCACACGCACGAAAAAAAACTGCCTGACGTTTGCGGCGTTTTGTTCATTCATTTCAATCCAGAATAAGGAGAGCCGCAAATGGCGGTCACAGCGAATCAGATTGTTAAAAAGCAAGAGGGGTGCGTGCGATCGTACCCAGTTGCAGCGGTTCACATCTACGAAGGCACGCTGGTCTTTCTCACTGCGGCCGGATACGCCACGGACGTGACCGCTACAGGCGTCAACGGCTTCGTCGGTATTGCCAAAGAGGAAGTTGATAACTCGGCTGGAAGTGCTGGTGATCTCAGCATCGAAGTTTGGGTTGAGGGTGACTTTGAACTTACTGTCACCGGTGGTGCTCAGGCGGAAGTCGGTTCTATCGTTTACGGCGACGACAACTATGCCTGCGTCTTCGCAATCGGATCGACGAGCGTCCCGATTGGCCGATGCGTCAAGCATGTGAGCAGCACGAAAGCTATCGTTGAAATTCGGCCAAAGGGTGTGGGTGCTTTGCCAGTGGCTGCACTTACAACTGTAACCATCGCCGATGCCGCTGGCACACCGGACTATGCTTTGTCGGCACTGACGACATCGAGTCCTTACGGGCTGGCGACAGCAGCGGAAGCAATCACCCTGCTGTATGTGATCAAGAACCTGCAGGAACGAGTTCTTGCGTTGGAAAATCGCATTCTCTGATTTTGTGTTTCCGATGCGGAAACCGTTTTTGTGAATCATCATAAAAGGAAATAACAATGGCTTTGGACACAGCAAAAGCAGTGGCCGCATCACGATCGTTGACTGCGAAGTTCAACCGTGAATCATCAGCGGTCAAAACATGGTATCCGACTATCTCAACCATCGCGCCGAGCGATGGGGCAGATGAGTCTTATGGGATTCTCGGAGCAATGCCGAGTGTTCGCGAGTACCTGGGAGATCGGCAGTACAGCAAATTGCGTGGGGCAACCTACACGCTCGCGAATAAGGAATGGGAAGTCTCCCTGGAGATTGAAAAGAAGGACATCGCAGACGACAGGCTGAGCCTGTACGACGGTGCCTTGACATCACTGGCACAGAGAGCAGCCCGCCATCCTGATAAGCTGCTGATGACGGCAATCGTCAACGGCGAATCAACAACCTGTTTTGACGGGCAGTATTTCTTCGACACAGATCACAGCTGGGGTTCTTCAGGATCTCAGGACAACGATCTCACCGGAGCGGCTGCAACGGCAACACAGCCTACCGTGGCCGAGTTTCTGGCAAGCTACGAAACGATGAGAGCCCAGATGCTTTCATTTGTTGACGACAATGGCGAACCGCTTCACGAGGATGTCATTACCGGCATGGATTCCGGTATGCAGTTCGTGGCTTTGGTTCCGCCTGAATTTGAAACAGTTGCCAAGACTGCTTTCAATCAGTCTCTGAAAGGCAATGGCGAAAGCAACATCGTTTTGGACCGGCCAACAGTTTGCTGCTCAACGCATTTAACCAGCGCGGCAAAGTGGTATCTGTTCCGCGTCGATGTCCCTTTGAAGCCGTTCATCTTCCAAGCTCGTGAACCTCTATCATCAACCACTGCCGGCATGGATGACATGAACACAAAAACGATGCAGTTCGGCACATATGCCAGATACAACATCGGTTACGGTGCATGGTGGAACGCTGTTCTCTACACGTTCACCTAATGGCGGTGAAATTTGAGCAACGGAACCGGCGACGGCCGGTTCCGGCTCTGTGAGCATCCGCCATGCTCGCAGGGCATTTTGTGGCGGCGGAATTGGAGTTCATGAAATGGCAGTCAAAGAATTACCAAAGTCAATCACGGTCAAAAAAGGTCCACTCGCAACGGGAACGACGTTCGCGTTTCGGGCCTTCAAAAACAAGGTCGACAAGGACGGAAAAGAAATCGACGAATCCGGCAATATCGAGGTTGGGGATTCGCCAGTCACGATCAAACTGGACACGGCAGACGCTATTCGAGTGAGTCTGGGCAAAAGTGTTCTTTCGATGGTTCAGAAGGGCTATTTGACGGACGTGAATGCCCCACCTCGCAAGAAGTTTGCGGAGAAAGGTGAATAGTGAACCTCCGCGAGCAAATGGCCGTCGATGCGTGTGCGATCCTGAACACCGATGAACTCGGAGAGCAGGCATTGTGGACGCCCTACGGCCAAAGCTCCGGATCGAATCGAACAGTTCGCCTGATTGAACAACCAGACCTGCAAACAATTAGGCGGGCGTTCGTCTGGACGATTCAGAAGACAACGGCAACACGTCAAGGTGATTTGTTTCGCGTTAAGCGTGGCAACATTACTTCGACGTGGCGAGTTCTCTACACAGATCCGGCGGAGACTGCTTTGCAGCGGTCTCATTGCCACCTTCAGTTGACTGACACAATCAAGGCGGTTCGTCGGCCGAAGTACAAGCGGGCGAGCGGGGCAGATGCCTCGATTACTTCCGAGGTTGCGGCCGCGTACCGCTGCCAGTGGTTTCAATCATCGGCAGAGATTGACATAGAAAGCAAACGTCGATCAATGCAGGGCGAATGGTATTGCGTTGTAGAAGAAGTTCCGGAACTGGACACTGATATCACGTTGACGGATTCGAATGGCAGATCGTTTAGGGTTGATCGACTTGAAAAGGGTTTCAACCGCGATGAATTGCCGTATCTGATTTGCTCAAGGTCGGATGTATGAGCATCAAAAGAATTGATCGAACAGTTCAGATGATGCGAGAACTGCAGAAGGAGACGGCAGACGCACTCGAGGCGGCGGCATTAAAGTTGAAAACGATTTCTCAGCAGTCAGTCAGCAGGCGATACGTGAGACGGCCCGGGACCAGAACGGTGGCGCAACAAGATGGCCAAACGCAAACCTAAGACGCTTCGATACCGAGCCGGGAAGCTGCTTTCAGCAACCTCAAAGGCAGGACGAAAGCGGGTGAAGGCTGCGAAAAAAAACATCGCAAAAAGAATCAAGGTAGTTAGCAAGAAAGTAAACAAAGGGAAAAAACGGGCGACACGGTTTCTCAAGTCAAACTCGCTTTCTAAGGCTGTCACGAGACGGGCAAAAAAAGCGAATAGACAAGCAAAGAAGGCGTCAAAAGCATTAAAGCGAATTGGCAAGAGAAGGCTAAGAGAGGCCAGAAGAAGGCTGAAGAAGTTGCCGGGGCAAACACGCAAGGCAAAGCGATTTGCGAAGAAAACACTCAGGGCGGCATCGAAGAACACAACGCGGTTTTTTAAGGCTCGAAAGAAGGCCGCAAGACTTCGAGAACGAGAGAGAAAGATTCAGGCGAGAGATCAGAAACGAGCATTGAGAGCGGAGCAGCGAGCGAGGACACAACTAGACCTGACAGGCACGGCAGACATTACTGGAGCTCGTGTCAGAACATCAAATTCGGATCCGGGTGCGAGCAGGCCAGGTGAACCGCCAAAGATGAGGACAGGAAAAGGCAGGTCGTCAATCAAAGCTCAGTTGAGGCTCAAAGGCAAAAAGCTGGAAAGCCGTGTGTATGTCGACAAGAAGATTGCTCCTTACATGGCAATGTGGGAGTTTCGAAACGACGGCGAGGGCAGACCGTTTTTGAAGCCTGCAGTTGAAGACAACAAAGAAGAATTTAGCAAATTGATTGGGACTGAATTGAAGCAGGCCAACAAAGGCGGCAAGAAGAAAGCGGTTGTTAAGTGAGCACTGGTCTCGATCAATGTTTAATCGAACGCTGGAAAGGAACTGCGGGCCTCGTGTCCATGATTCCTGCTGAGCGAGTCGGAACAGAGATCATTCAAACAAACGAAACAATCGACGCGGACAAAGATCAGGACGGACATTTTGACGACTGCGTTGTTTTGCAAGTTGCGACAGAACCGCACTGGAGAACAAACAGCGGACGAGGCTGGAAAAGCCAAGTGAAAGTGTCAGTCATGTCAATTGATTACGACAGAGGCAAGACTGTCGCTCAGCGTTGTGAAACGCTTTGGGATAGTGGAACGTTTACAGGATCAGAGTCAGTCATTTCGTTCAGCCGGTCAAGTGGTATTTCATCCGAACAGGATGAGTCAACCGGCGTCTGGGACAGCACAGTAAGTTTTGAAATTCATCACAATGGAGTTTGAATATGGCAGACTTTTCGGTAACCGCTGCAAGCGTCGTTAAGACCGCGAACACGGCAATCAGTGAAGGCATCGCAGGTGCGACGATTACGGCAGGGATGGCTGTCTATATCGACACAAGCGACAGCAGCAAACTGAAGGGTTGCGATGCTGATGCATCGGCGTCCAGTGTTGCGGCTGGTATTGCCCTGCATGGGGCCGCAAACGGTCAACCGCTGAAGTATGCGACAAGCGGAAACCTCACATTTAACGCGGCATTTGCAGCTGGTGACTGTGTTTGCGTGTCAACGACAGTCGGCGGGGTCGCTCCTTACGCAGACTTGGCATCTGGCGATTTCGTGACGATTCTCGGGATCGCAACGTCGACGACGAATCTGAAGATTCAAATCAACGCCAGCGAAACTGCGAAGTAAGTCAGGCTGCCGTTTCTCTTCATTCATAACAAGGACTCACGACAATGGCAGCAGGAACTCCGCTCACTGGCAATACGATGACATTCAAGATTGCCGGAACGGCCGTCGACCACACAGCAAAGTGGACCGTCAAGGGCACAGCGGCAAAGGGGCGATACGCCAGCAACTCAACGGCCGGCGGTCGCAAGACGACTGTCGGCGTTAAAGACTGGTCTGGATCTGCCACACTGTTCATCCATGCTGGGGCCACCATGGCAATGGTGATCGGCACTGAATACAGCGTTGTCTGTCATGGCACAGCATCGAGCGACACAATCACTGGCACAATAATTGTAACTGATGTTGGCGACATCACGTTCGATGCTGATTCCGGTGAACCGGTTGCGTGCGATTTTGCTTTTGACTTCCAAGGCATTCCAACAGGTGCCGGCGCTTTCACTCTCAACTAATCAGGAGTAATCCATGGCGGATGGATTGTTCAATCTCTGCGGTCGGCGGACCGCAGAACTTAGTAAAGACGGCAAAACCTACCGGCTTGAAATCCGGTCGCTCGCTGACTACGCAAAAAAAGAGGAAGCGATTCTTTCCCGCGTTGGTAATCCTTACGCGGGGATTGAATCTATCAAAGATCGTGCGGTTCAACAGATGGCACTCAAGATAGCAGCTGACACGGTCGCACGTCCGCTCATTGCCACGATGGTGGATGAGGATCGATTTGATAGGTCAATGCGTGGACTGTCTTGGTCAATTTGGCGAGCGATGGGAAAGAATCACGCGACGGAGTTTCCACAGGAGCTGCCAATCGAACAGGGTATTCAGCTCGGTGCCAACTTCATCGACTGGTTTGGTGACATTAACGGCATCGTTGAGGCAATCCATAAGATAGAAGAGAAGTCTGAACTGGGAAACTCAAATGGCCTGACGGAAGCGGCGGCGTCGGGCCAGTGACACGGCGAACGATTCCGTGGGCAACAGTGTTTCGCAATGTCGCTGAAAAATATGGATGGACGTTCGAGGAAATCGGACGAATGACCATGTATCAAGTGCTGGTTGCAGCTGGGGCGTGGTGCCCGGAAGATATCTTTGAAAAGAGGCCAGGCTGATGGCGATTACGGTTCAAGAAGCACAGGTCATTTTTTCCGCAGATGGGCTTTCGCAGGTCCAAACTAAGGCGGGAATGGCTGGCCGTGCACTTGATCGAACTACCACGGCGGCAGGCGGGCTCATCAGTAAATTAAAAAGCGTCCGCCTTAATCTGGGCGGCATGGGATCAACGCTGGCAGGTCTCGGCACTGGCGCAGCTGTTGGCGGAATGATGAGTCTCGCAGCTGGAGCAGAGCAAACGGCGATTGCGTTCGAAGTATTGCTTGGATCCGCAGAAAAATCGAAAGACATGATCGAGGCTATGCGAGCGCTCGACATGAAGACCGTTTTCGGAATGCGGGAACTTTCTGACGCTGCGAAGATGATGCTGAACTTTGGCGTTGCCGGTGAAGACGTTGTGCCGGTGCTGTCCATGATCACCGACATCGCAGCGGGCGATTCTGTAAAGCTTGAAGGACTCACAAGAGCATTTGGTCAGGTGTCTGGCGCTGGTCGACTTATGGGGCAGGATCTGAATCAAATGATTCAGAATGGTTTCAGCCCGTTAGAGACAATTAACAAGACAACCGGCGAGTCAATGGCATCTCTGAAACAACGAATGGAGGACGGCAAAATCTCCATCGATGAGGTTCGCCAGTCGTTTGTGTGGGCTACCACAGGGGCGGGCCGTTTTGCTGGCATGAATGACCGCATGAGCCAAACGACTGCTGGGCAGTACGCAAAGCTTAAAAGCGAAGTTGAAATGTTGGCAATTGCAATGGGCACGACATTGCTGCCTGAAGCTAACAAGTTGCTGGAGTGGGCTCGCAAGTTTTTTGATCAGACTGACGAAATGCCATCGACTTTCAGCAAGCTGCAAACGTCCGTTCGCGACTGGTTCACTGAAACACAAGAAAAGTTCGAAGGAATCGGCGTGGTTGTTGGCGTAACTGCAGTTCACATCGCAGATAGATTCCGTGATGCCTTTGACGACATTGTGAGCATTGCCAAAGCGGCGTTTGATTGGATTCAGGCAAACTCTGGCAGAATGGTGGATAACCTCGGAGCCAGAATGCGAGCAATGAAGCAGATGTTGCTCGGGCAGGAAGTAACAGAATTCACTGTTCCGCTTGGTAGGTTTGAAATGCCGGAATTGAAAAGCGGCCGCGGATCGTCATTGATGCAAAAGATCGACGAGGAATTAGCAGCTTCTCGGAGAATTAAAGCAGATCAAATGGTAGCCGAGAACGAGGCGAAAAAAACAAAGAAGGCAGGCAAGGACGAAACTAGCGTTGACCCAAATAGAAGACTACCAAAGCAATTTGCAACGCAAATGGCAGAGGCCGGCCAGTCCAAAACATTTTCAGCAGAGGCGCTTTTTGCTTCGTTGCGAGAATCTACCTTGAGCAAACAGCTCGGTATTGCTCAGTCGTCTCTTTCCGTTCAACAACAGCAACTGAAGATCCAAGAACAGCAACTTGATGTTGCTAAAAAACTCGATTTGGGGCTCGCATAATGTCAATCGATGTCCCATTTGTTGAGCACGAAGAAAGCCCGGTTGAAACAGGAAATCGGGACGGCGATTTTCAGTTTACGCGAATCTTTGTGACGGCGTGGGATGATCGTTGGGCATTTGTAAACGGCATGTTCACGGGTGGGCCGATTGGGCTGCCAATGGTTTACGGTCCCGGATTCCCTGGAGTTTTCGCTGACACCTTCAGCATCGATAAAATTGCACCGAATCCACGGAATGCAATTATTAGCGATCCGCAAACTTCGCAGCTTTCGCACAATGGCGAAGCAAAAATCACCATCGGATATAAGCCGATGGTGCCGACCGAAGACGGAACACTAATTAGTTATGAACTGCAGGAGCAGGGTGAGTTCGTCACGGTTCCAAGTCGCGGATTGAAATGGGCGTCCGATGGGCTGCCATTGCCAGCAGATGTGAACGCTGCCTATGCCACGACAACCAGTCGACATGTTATTACATGGTCACAGGTTGTGAATCCCCCGTGGCAAGTTCTTTCTGAGTGTATCAATCACGTCAACAGCGTTCCGTTTTATGTTCCAGTAACAAAACAATTGATGGCAACTGGCACTCTTCTTTTTGCTGAAAAGTCTGCGTCGATTTCTTTGAATACTCTGGGGCGAACGACGTGGAAGCTTACGCTCACGTTTTTAGAAAAAGCTCAAACGTCGTGGAGCACAACAGGGCAGGCCGCTATCGGCGGCAGCACAGTCTACGGCTGGAACTGGCAGTGGCGTGAGGAGATAGGGGATTTTGATAGACCAAAATCTGCAATCGGCAATGGATATACGTTCCAAGAAACGGACCTGCGGCGGATCTTCGTGTAATGCCAAACAATTTTCAGCCACATATACCAGATTTTCAGCGAGGTGAAAGACTCAGCGCCGCGAGGCTGAATGAGCTGGCCGACGCTATAGCAAAGTTGTTATGGCACAAGCAACAGTCTGCGAACGCAGCATTCGGCGTGAAGCCTCCACTAGAAATAATCGGAAAACTGGATGACGACCTGCCCGCAGCGACAGAGTTTGGAACGACTCCTGGCGAAGCCGTCATGTCAGTTTGGTTCAAGGATCCAAACGGAAACCTAATTGACTCCGGCAGAAATGAAAACATCAAGCAGAGATTTGAATTAGCGCAAGCCAAGTCAGCCGGTGACGAGGTTCGGGCGGCATGGATCGAGGGTGAATGGGTTGCGTTGCCTGACAGTAACTTAACAGTTGCATGGGGAATTCTCGGTCAAGACACTGGAAAAGATGACTGCACGCTGACTGTTGCACTTTATCGCGGGGCGACACTCGAGGAGTTTATTCCGTTCTTGTGTGGGCCGTGCGAAACAGGATCCGGATCTGGCAGCGGCTCTGGCTCCGGAAGTGGATCAGGCGGGGACTGCTCTTTCCTTGACATGGACCTGAGCCTTTGCACAAGCCTAGGCAGCGTGACAGCTCTTGTGCCGGCCGGTTACAAAGCGGGGCCAGTCGGACTGATCAAGATGCCGGTCTGTTCACCAAGTGGCTCTGGAAGCGGCTCCGGCCCGTCAGGCAGTGGGAGCGGATCTGGCAGCGGCGGAACGTGGCAGGGCTGGACTGTGCTCTTTGGGCGGCGGCTTCGATGTGTGACAGAAATTCCGAACAAAATCGAATGTTGCCCCGTCGACGGTCTAAAGATTACCGAATGGAATCGAATATGGTTCTTCGGTGAGACACTGCCGCAGCGGCTTGACCCTTGCAGTACTGGAAGCGGGAGCGGAAGCTAATGGCTGATGCGTCTGCAGATTGCTGCTGTGGAAAGCCGTGTTGCGGGCGTACGAATCTGCCAAACACCCTTTACGCGACGATCACGAAGGTGACGAACTGCAACTGCACAGACTGGCTCGGTCTTGTGATACCGATCACAAAGGCGTTTTGGTATCCAGAAACGGCGGGAACAGTCAACTGGGGCGCGTCGATCATCGGGCCGTGTACAGTAATTAATGGCGTCGATACTGCTCAGCGTTTTGCGATTAAGCTCGAGTGCACAAAGGGGCCAATTGGCCAGATAGGCATCCCATCCGACCTAATTCTCTACACCGGCGATTGTGGCGGCTCCAATTCCGACGGTCCCTGCGATCCGAGCGATCCTATAGAGCAGGTGGCACCGAACAACGTGGCAACGATTAAGCCTCTCGAGTCGCAGTGTAACCCGTTGATTCTCGTCTACACGATTGCGGCTTTTGAGGCGAGATGTCAAGACCCAATGAATCCGCTTGGTGCGTTGGATGTCGAGATCACCATCACGGAGTAAGGCAATGAAAGAGATTATTGCAATTGTGTTGGTCGGCCTACTCGCATTTCCGGGAGCCTATTCTGTAGCTCTGATTGCAAACGGAGGGGCGGAACTGGAGCGGGCAATGGTCGAAGAAATGCAGGAAGAGGCACGGCAAAAGGATCTTGAGCTATATCTGTCGATCAAGCCAGAACACAGGTGGCAGCAGTGAGGCAGCTCTTCGGAAGAATGCACGACATAGCATCAGGCGCGGCCGGTCTGCCAGTCGAAACGGCCCAACGTTATCGAGAGCAGTGGTCGGCAGAAGGCTACACGCTTCCGGAGTACGACGAAACAGCGGCGGCCAGAGTGATCGATCCACAGAACCGCCCCGGCGATGTCCTGCATGGAATTCTGCGAGAAGAACACGGGTTCAAGGTCGCTTCATGCAGGTGTCAGGTGTGGATCGACAAGATGAATACCTGGGGGCCGTCCGGATGCAGAGAGCATTTGACGGAGATCGTCGAACACCTTTACGACGAGGCTTCAACGAATCCGCAAGTCAGCCAAGCGATTCGGCTCGGCTTAAAGGTGCCAGTCATTGGACCGATCGAAGGCAGGCGAAGAATTACGGCGATTGTCAGGAGAGCGATTGAGATGGCAGAGACCGCCCCGAACCGAAACACCACTCAAGACGAACTGGCGATTCGTTTGGCTTCACCCGCGCACAAATGGCCCGCAGGTTGGCGAGACTGGCCGAACGTGATCGAGTATCACCGGGAGCTGCTGAAGGCGGAACTCGGAAGAAAGTCACAAGAAAGTCGGATCGATGGCAATTCATCCCGAGCGATTCTCATTCCTGCTGGCGGGCGATGCCAAATTTACGACAAGTCAGCCCCGCAGTTTTACTTCTGGGGAGCCTATGCCGCTGCTTGGGTTCTGCGGTCGTACGGCTGCACTCTGCCGATCCAGTTCTGGTTCCTTCCAGGCGAGATGAAAGAGATCGAGTTCTGCGAGCTTCACGCGCGACGAGTGGCGGCAACCTGTCATGTGGTCGATACAAGCGGAATGCGATGCGTGCACGGTTGGCAAATCAAGATCAATGCCATTCTGCAGAGCGAGTACACCCAGATCATCCATCTGGATGCTGACAACATCGTAACTCGAGATCCGTCGTATCTGTTTGACTGCGAGGCTTTCCCGAAAAATGCGGCAATGTTTTGGATGGATAACCCAAACGTGAACGACTTTCACGGGCGAATCATCGAAGATCAGTGGAAGCGAACGGGCTCTGATCGACGGGACCGGATCAACGACATCGAGACAGGCCAAATGGTGATCGACAAAATCCGAGGGGCCAAAGCACTACAAATCGTGAAGCACTTCGCGGATCGTGCCGACTATTGGGAAGGCTTTAACGGTGGCGAACGTGGCGTGTGGTATGGAGACAAAACCTCGTTTCATATGGGGTTCAAGTTGACCGAGACAGCGCATCACATTCAGCCGTGGAACCGGTGGAATGCTGGCGGGTTCTATGAACACTGCGATCCGTCTGGCGATGTGATCTTCCAGCATGCCTGCCATCGGAAGGGCCATCTGAACAACGGCCATGCAATCCAAAACCTGAAGGGGAATCAGCTGATCGAGGAAGCGGCTGCTTTCAAAGGCCCGCTGGAGTTTCTGGACGGATCAATCGAGGATGCTCTTCGCTGCATTGCTCCGGAGCGATGTTTTGCAATCGAGCCTGATCGGATCAGCCGGGAAACGTGGCTGGATGTGCTCGGCCGGAACGAATACCTACTGGCTCCGACGATCCCGGCCAATGCCGTCGTGATCGATATCGGGGCAAACTCCGGAGCGTTCAGCTATGCCTGCCTCCGTCGCGGCGCTGGCCTTGTTCGGGCATTCGAGCCGGGGCCAGTTGCTGAGCTGGCATCGAAGAACTGCGAAGAGTTTGGCGAGCGGTTTGAATTGATCCAGCGAGCCGTCTGGAGGTCTGACGAGCCAGTTGAGTCGCTGTCATTGGCTCCATCGCATCGAGAAAAGCACTCGGGATCTGTCTCGGCTGTACTGCCAAAAACTGGCCACGCGATTACAGCTGCTGCGATTGATTTGGATTCGGTGCTAAGGAGATTTGAGCGGATCCACATTCTGAAGCTGGACTGCGAAGGATCGGAATACCCAATTTTGATGACGTGCACAGAACTGCATCGCGTCGAACACATTCTGGGCGAGTATCACCACGTTAACGCAGCCTGGTCGATCGATGGGCTAAAGCAACATCTTGACTCGGTTGGATTCGAGGTTTACCGAATCATTGCGCACGAAAAGACTCATGGAAACTTTTGGGCACGAAGGAAGTCACCAATCCCCTGAAGCGGATAAAAAGCGGCGGGGATGCACAGCATTGGGGGAGGATGGCAGCACTACCGGGCCATCCTCGCTGTGTTAAATCACCCCGCCGCGAGCCGTTCGGCGGTCATACTTACCAGCCCCTGTGCGGACGGGTCCAGACGGCGATAGGCTGACAGCAGCGTATCTTCAGACGACTGTGCCGCGCCGAACGATTGCGGAACTCTGACCCGATCCATTGCGGCGGTCAGGATTTCCAAGGCCGGAACGTAATGGTCCCGCGTGCCAAGACCGTGGCCATGCAGCAGAGCCCCGGCATCTGATGACACCTTCGACCATTCTGTGATGCCTCGGTCCCTGATTTCGCTGGGAAGTATTCGCGGGATGCTGGCCAGCGTGCAAACTCGCTGCAGTTCGCCCCTCACAATGACCTGCGCGTGATCGTTGCTGCACTTGTAAGGAAGCCTTACAGGTTGAAGCCATTTGGCAAGCCATTTCGGGGCTGGTATGCGGTGCTTGTGGCCGGTCTTGTTTGCTTCCCAATAGATTGACCTCCAAGCCGGATCCACCTTGAGCTGAAGCCGGATTGCATCTTCCAGCCGAATGCCGCACCAATACGTCAGCACAATCAGTTGGCAGGACCACGGAGCCAGCCATTGCCAAATTGTGTCGATGTCTGAAATCTCGCACGGTTTGGGATCGGGCTTTGGTTTCTTCACGGTGTTCTGCAGGACCGGGCCGCCAGCATCGATGACGATGGTCCGCAAATCCTTGACGGCACCTTTTATTGTCCACTCGGGAACCTTGTCACGTCGAGCCGCTTGGATGTACTGCTCAACATGGGCCTGTGTGACCTTGCTGGCTTCAATTTCGCCCACGACTTCAGCAACTCGCTGACAAGCGTAGATGGGTGTTTTTGCTATTTGTTTGCGGGCACAGTATTCCCGTGCGTGGTCAACGATATTCATCGTAGGTTTATCCAGTGACGTGACTCCATTCACTGGCGATTAGATATTGATTTGAGTCACCCTATGTTTCGGCAAACTCTTTTGATTTCGTGAACGTTTTGGATTGTTGAAGATGTGCGGACATTCCCACCTGGTACTAGCGTCGCGCCACCTTCAGGAGCTAGTGGGGTAACTCCCATGGAGGTTCAAGTCCTCTCTTGCGCAATCCCCGAGGGTGCAACGGCTGATTGATCGACAAAGTCTGGTCAGCCCGAGCGTCTCACCCCTCGGGTTTTTTCTTGCGTTACTATAGAGACACGCTACACTTCGGAGCATGATCATGACAGAACAAAAAACCTACTCCGTCAAAGAAGCCGCGAATGAAGTAAGGCTTTCGCGTGCAATCGTATCACGTCTTTGCCAGCGTGGTTTGATCGGAACGAAGTATGAATTCCCGGAGTTTTCGCAGCATGTGTATCGGCTGAATGAAGACGATCTGGAAACGCTCAGAGACCGCAAAAAAGACTGGCAGAAAAAACTCAAAAAAAAATCGGCTTAGTCGGGTTGACACGATTGTAGAGGGTCTCTACAGTTCCGCCCGTGTTGAGTTTACGGATAACTGATTCGCGTGAGACCGAATCAGAGATCCATCGAATCAGACTTTGTCACTGGGCCGTCTCGGTCCTTCCGTCACGCATTGATTGCGGTCGGAGATGTGGCGCAGATGGAATCTGCCTTTCGCATGGAAGGCGATTAACGGTGTTGCATGGCTACATGCACTGTGCAGGAGTATTTCGATACTCTGATGCGAATGCCTGATCATCAGTTCGTTGCCGGATTCTTGGCTACTAAGAACTTTGAGCCGTTTTCGCTCGATCAGCTCAGCGCCATACTAAAACGGTATGCGTCACTGACAATGAGGCCAGGAAAAAAACGGCAGCCAAAACCACAAGAAAGCCTGTACGTAGTCTATTGGATTACCAGCAAAAGCGATCTCAGCATTCCTCTGTACGTTGGAATGACAAACAAGCCAGCGCAACGATGGAATCAGCACAGAAACGGTTCGCTGCAGTTAGTGCGAATTAAAGACAAGTCTCAGATAACAATGACTGTTGTCGAGACCATCGTCGGGACGCAGGCACAGGCACTTGCTGCGGAATCAAAGCACATCCTCGCAGCGTTTGCGATAAATCCAAATTTGTACAACCGCACAAACCCACTGAAGGGTACTGGCGGTGACAAATGAATATGACGACGTTTGAAGACCTATCTGTCGAAGCGTTGGCAATCGTCGCTAATGACGCAGCAGAGCAGGTTGAAACAAATGCACGGCTAACAGTCGAGAACGCGGAGCGATGCGGTAGGGCAATGCTGGCCGCAAAAGAAAAGCTTCCGCATGGTGAGTTTTTGCCGTGGGTGGCTAGGGAATTCAACTACAGCCAGCAAACAGCAAGCCGCTACATGACGATTGCGGCAAATTACTCACGGGTTGGTGGTTTGACAGAAGCCACAAGCATCAATGAGGCCTTGCGTCTGATTTCGGAAGATCCCGGAACGCCGAAACGCGCAAAACGTGGCTCTGTGACTGTGGTAGAGCCAACGTCAGATCCCGCAGAATCAAAAGACGTTATCAATGTCGACTCGAAGCCAGTTGATTCGAAACCACCAAAGCAGTCCAGCAATCCACGCAGCGATGCGGCTCCGCGAAACAGCAAGCCAGCCGCGCCGGAATTTGATCTCGGCAGCAGCCTGGACGAAGACCGCAGTGCAATCCTCGACATGGCTGGCGATTACTCAGCGGCAAAGCAGTTAAGGCATTTTATTGTGATGCTGCGGAAGGTTGCCACTGATCTGGAGGTGACAACACCATGAACCAACAATGCTTCGCCTTCGACGCGCCCGCAAAGATCAGCCGCAAATCCGACCCGATCACCAGCCAGAAGTCAGCGGCGGAAACAGAGCCAAAGCTCAGCACATGCGTCGGCAGAATGCTGACGGTCCTGCGAGAGTCGCAGTCGGCACTGACTGGCCGCGAAGCTGGTCGCAAATGTGCTTTGCGATGGCCAGACCATGAGGCTGACACGTACCGAAAACGAATCAGCAAGATGGTTGATGATGGATTGGCGGTTGAGGCTGGCGAAAAGGTTTGCGACGTAAGCGGAAAGATGGTCACGACGTACAAAGCAAAGGAGCAGCAATGAGCAGGCAAGTAGAAAACCTGATTGGCCGCACGTTCGGAAGTCTGACCGTTATCGCAGGCCCTTTCAAGTCACCACGCAACGCACAGCGAACACGTTTCGAAGCTGCATGGAAGTGCCAGTGTGTTTGCGGGAATTACTGGTTCGCATCAAGCGGACATCTGCGACAGGGAAACGTCACGTCGTGCGGCTGTGTTCGCGCAAAGCTTGCACTGACCAAACGAAAAAGGAGCCTCGAACATGCTCGCTGAGATCGCAACAAAGTGCTTCGTGTTTCTGATTCTCGTGATGCTTGGATGCTTTGCGGCTGGATCGTCTGAGATCGCATGTGAGCGGACAGAACGCAAGCGAATCGAACGGCAGATCCGTGCGAAGTATGGCCGGACGTATTGAAGAAAAGTGCTGCGGAAACGTCGGAATGCAGCCTTGACCAAAAGTCAACGACGTGACAGCTCGGAGAGACGGCGATTTAAATCACTAACCGGCGAGCGCAAGGGTGCACCGGATTTCGGCCGGTTCGTCTAGTGGTTAGGGCGGCGGGTTTCTCGCAAACGTTGGTTCGAATCCAACACTGGCCAATCGGAAGCGGTTACAAGCGGTCGACCGTGAAACGTCGCTAAGTCGAAGGAATCGAACCGCGTTTTGTACTCCTGCGAACAGTCGCCAAGGGTCGGCGTTTTTAGCAGTCACGCCGAGACTGTTCGCAGGTTTGTTCTCCCGTGAGCGGTCCAGGTAGCACTGATGGCGTGCACAGACGCCATGTACCGCTCACGGGTTTTTGTTCTGAATGAAAGGATTTCAGCATGTTGGTACTCGGAAGGAATTATGGACAGGAAATCATCATGACTGTGGGCGATGAGACAATCATCGTCAAAACGATCGAGATGACTGGTCGACAGGTAAAGCTCGGAATCACAGCGTCTCAAAACGTCAGAATCGATCGCAAAGAGATTCATGATGCGATCATGGAGACAGGATTCAATCCGGAAGCGAATACGGTGAAGCCCACGGTTATTCGAATTGGCGAGCGACTCCCCGGCGAGCTGATGAGGAGAAAGCCGCAATGACACGACGCAAGGCGGGCAAGAAATCAAAACGGATGCACATGCCGACAGGTCACAAGCCAGTGACACGAGATCCAACGCCAGAGGAAATATGGGGCACGGAAACCACGATGGGGCTTGCTGAGCAAATCAGGCTGGAGCGTCCAGACCATCCAGAAAACAAGGGCATGTATCGGGCTCCGATGATACGGGAATGCAGCACGAAAATGCTTCCTGGCGGCAAAGGCGTATTGAGGGGGCAGGGATGAAACTGACAGCAGCAGAAAAGCGGAAAAACAAGGTCGAGAAGATGGCGACTCGTCTCGCCGCGATGGCTCCACAGAACCGCATTAACGACGTTGCCAAAGTGTTTCAAAAAATCGTTCGCATCAGGGCGGCAGACAAGACTGGTCACGTGCGCTGCGTGACATGTGGGAAAGAGCGATTATGGAATGATCCAGACATGAACGCTGGCCACTACATCAGCAAAACGCGACACGCCACAGCGTTTCATTTCACGAATTGTCATCCTCAGTGTGCAGCCTGTAATGACCGCAAACGACGTGGAAATAAGTCAGCGGAATACGAGCGATACATGCTTGAACGATTCGGTGAAGAGGTTGTAGCGGATTTGAAACGATGTGCAGCGGAAACGGTGAAATGGACATGCGAGGAACTTGCGGAGAAGAAGATTCAGCTTGGAGAGATGCTGAAGAAAACGATGTCAGACCGGCCAATGCTTACGACCGCAAAACCGGCGACGGAAACTGGCTCGAAGCGTCGCTGAAAATGCTTCAGCAAGCGATCAAAGGAACTGAGGCTGTTTCGACTCCCGAGCCTCACAAATCTATGCGTTAAGAGTCGGGCGAACTGGCGAGCTGTTTGGCAAACGGCAACCAGTAATTCCGTGCGAACCGGGTTGAAACATAATAGGAGGAAACATGGTTAGTGTTTGGGATGATGAAGTTGAAATTGAAAAGCCGGGGTTGTTTGGTAAGCCTCCGGGAATTTATGAGAACATAGCGTTCGATGATTATGGGATGATTCCTGCAATAAATCACACGCGATTGGTCCGCATCGATAAGAGCCCGATGAACTATAGAATTGCGCCAGACCGAGAACCATCGCAGGCTTTTGCTTTAGGTTCATTAGTGCACTGCGGCAAGCTGGAGCCTGATTCGCTTTCCGAGCGGTACGTCATGCAGCCGGATTTTGCAAACAGTCCGGACAACAAAGATCAGAAGGGAACGCGATCCACGTCAGGTGCAACTTCATGGTGCAAACAGCAGGTTGCGGCGTTTGGTGTTCAGGCTGCTGAGTCAGGCCGCCAGGTGATCACTGAAGCACAATGGCGACAGTTTGACGGTGCAATGGCGGCTATGAAGACCTGCCCTCAGTTTGTTCGCGACGTAAACAACAGCGAAACAGAATTGACGATCGTTTGGAATGACAGACGGACCGGGTTGCTTTGCAAGGCTCGTATTGATGCGGCCATGCGGGGCAAAAAGCTGATTGACCTGAAGACCTGCGACGACTCGCAATCGAGCGGACCATTGGCGACGGAGTTTGAATGGCGTTTGGCCAAATACCACTACGACAGCCAGGCAGCATGGTATTCCGAGGGCTGGTACACGCTGACCGGAGAAAAATTGCCGTTTTGGTTTGCGGTCGCAACTGTCAACAAGCCGCATCAGTGCATCTATGCACCAGTCGGGGAAATGTCCGTTGAGGTCGGCCGCAACAAAAACATCCTGCGAATGGCCACAGTCCTGCGATGCAAGCAGGAGGATAATTGGCCGGGCTATGAGTCTCCCGAGTTGTTTGAACTTCCTGAAAAGTATCTACCAGAAGAGGTGAGTCTGTGAGTGCTGTTGAAGAGAATTGGGTTGCAAAAACCATCGTGCCTAAAAGTGATCAGTTAAACGCTGAAGACCTGCTGACTGGTCCGATCACGGTCAAGATTACCGACGTTAAACAGGGGGCTGCAGATCAGCCGGTTGTGGTCTGCATTGATGGCGGCCGTCAGCCATACAAGCCATGCAAGACGATGCGAAAAGTGCTCGTAGGTTTGTGGTCAGATCGTGCGTCGACATGGATCGGCAAGCGGATGACGCTGTACGCAGATCCGAACGTGAAATGGGGCGGCGTTGCTGTCGGTGGCATTCGCATCAGTCACATGAGCGACATCAAAGAAAAGACCGTGATGATGCTCACGGAAACGCGAGGAAAGCGGGCTCCCGTGACAATCCTTCCGATTGCCTCGGAAACAGTCCTGGACGTTTACAGGCCACATCTGAAAGGCCAGTCAAAGCCAGTCCTTGCAATCAGCAAGAAGATTGCTGAAGCATTTAACGCAAAGGATGCGACCGCGTTTGATTCAATCGAGGCTGAAATCAGCCAGATCGAAGACCAAGCAGGAAATGATTTGCTGAAAAGATTTCTTGCCGATGTGTTGAAGGCTTTGACGGAAGGCGGTGCGGCATGATCGAGCAATACAGGCTGCTTGAGGTTGGCGAAGCAATTCAAATTGGCGACGAATTTCAGCCGATGTTTACTGAGTCGTGGTATCGCATTTCGGAGCAGCGACGCGCGATGGTGATGAGCGGATCACATGTTCCGCATCGTCGAAAACTGCCATCACCAACAGGCATTGAAGCGATTGTCTGTGCGGACATTGCAGAGCGTCAGAGGCTCGGCGTGGCAAAGTACGGCACAACGGTCAAAGACAACCCACTGACGCTCAAGCAGTGGCTACAGCACGCTTACGAAGAATGTTTGGATCAGGCTGTTTATCTCAGGAGGGCGATTGATGAAACGTAAGACACGGTTTCACGACGAATGGTTTTCGATCTACGGCTACGAGATGCCTCCGCACGTTGAGCGATTACCAATCGCGGACATTCAGCAGGCGATCGACTTTGGCCGGAATAAGCATCGGCCAGTGACGGAAACTAGTGGCAGTGACGATTCGTTGATGGAATTTGATACGCACAAGCAGCACTGACATGACGCATCGACAAAGACTGCAATGGCTGGCCGAACGTGGATTTGTTGCGGAGGACCGTGGCATTGTGCACGCAACACTCGGAACGTGCACACGGATTGACGGGACGCGGCTTGGAATTGAAGAAACGTTCTGGCTTGCTGCGCGTGACGGGCAGTCTTTGTTGTGGACAAGCAGCGATCCGCCGATCAGTTGGGAGGAGCTGCAGGCGTGGATAACGGAAAAGCCAGAGGTGAAGAAACCTTTGGCGGCGCAAAGAAATCTTTTCGGGGATGATGAATAAAGCCAATGTAATTCTGAGAATGGCGTCAGGCATTTACAGAAGGTGGCATTAGAAAGCGTTTGGCTATTTAGATTTTCCGCAGGTTAAAGATAATACGGGCGTGAAGTTGAGTAGAGCCGACTTCGCGATTAACTTGATTGCATCGGGTTCGCCCGATTTAACGCCCGTTGTCAGGAGGTGCTCTACCCTTTTGGCAGCGGGTTTTTTATTGGAGTCGCTGGATGGAATCTGTTGGCGAGATACTGAAAGAGTATTGCGAGCCTGAACTTGCCACGGAAGGCGATTACAAGACGGAAGATGAAGCTAAGGCTGATTTCGAGTTAGCCGTAAGAAGCACGCAATGCTTCAATGTCTATAAGGAAATCGACTGCTGGTACTTTGGCGGCTCTGTATTTGGAGACAAGCCAACAGGGCGGATTGACTTTGTTTTAACCCCACGCCCACAACTAATTGGCAATGGGTGGGTTAATGGATGTGTTGGCGTTGAGGTCAAGAAAAGCGGTCACAAAGTCGGGCCGATGATTTGCCAAATGATCGACTATTCAAAGGCCGTTTTTCGGCTTCCGGAGTCGTCCGGATGCTCTCTTGTTTGCATGTCTGCAATCGTGGCCTTCCCGTCGTTCAAAGCCAAGGGGGCCATTCAAAGCATCATGGCAAACAATAGGATCGGAGTGGCCTCATTTAGTCCGCGATCGTTTCAATTCACGATGGGCGGGGCAAACATTTTTTGGCATGGTTCAAATGAAACAAAAGTGAAGCCGTTCGCGTGCGGCTACAAGAACGGGAGCAGGTGAGATGGTGGAAAAGTCACCAGCGTTTCAGTTTTACCCTCAAGACTATCTGGCTGACCCTAATGTCGCTGAAATGACGTTAGAAGAACAGGGTGCCTACATTCGGCTGATTTGTTACGCATGGATAGCTGGAAGCATACCGGCAGATCCAGAGCGATGCGCACGACTAGTTGGCAACGGATGTTCAATTTCCGTTGCAACGAACGTTCAACGAGCGTTCAACGAACCGTCAACGGACCCTCAACGACTACTGCATAAACGCGTCGAAAAAGAACGTCAAAAACAGGCGATTCGACGTGAACAAACATCGTCAGCAGGGCGTCAATCTGCCGCGAAGAGAAACGCAAGTCGTGAGCTATCAACAGGTTCGAACAAGCGTTCAACGAACGTTCAACGAAAAGTCAACCCTTCATCTTCATCTTCTGATGAAGATGTATGTGTGTCGAATAGCGAATCGCATGTTGTCCAGTTCGAGGGCTTCTGGTCTATCTGTCCTCGGAAGACTGCGAAGGGCAGCGCGCGGAAGGCCTGGTTGAAAGCAATCAAACTCGCGCCGCCAAGAACAATCATTCAGGCGATGGAAAGCTACGCAAAGTCGATGGGCGGGAAAGATCCGCAGTACATCGCACATCCGGCAACTTGGCTGAACGCTGAACGCTGGTTGGATGTTCCTGAATGCCAGTCTTCAAAAGTCGACATTTACGACCTGTCGTCACCAGAAGCCAAAGCAAGACTGGAAAAAATGTTTTTGGACGGGCTTAACTCATGATTGAACCAAATTTTTCAACAGTCCCTGAAGAACTCGTGAATCGCCGCCAGTGGGTTCTTTGGCGGCTAATTGTGCGAGACGGTAAGGACACAAAAATCCCGTGGTCGGTTTACGACAAGCCAGCCAGCTCGACTGATTCCGAAACATGGCACGAATTTGAAAGCGTTGTGATGCGGTACAGGTCGGGCTACCACGCTGGGATCGGGTTTGTGTTCGTGGATGGAGACGGTTTTGCTGGAATAGATCTGGACTCCTGCAGGCATCCAGAGAGCGGCCTGATTGCTCCGTGGGCTCAGCAGTGGCTCGACAAGTCTGAAGACGCCTACGCTGAAGTGAGCCCGTCAGAAACCGGAATAAAGATTTGGGTGCGGTCGGAAATGAAGCTCGACAAGGGCCGGAACATCAAGATTGACGAGGAAGCGCTGGTGCCAGGGAAAAAACCGGGGATCGAGATTTACACGCATGGCCGGTACTTCGCAGTCACTGGAAAGAAGCTGAAGGATTTTGCACGATGAGTTCCGGAGATGCATTGATTACAGCCGTTCTGGAAACATACGGCGCGGCACAACCACTGGAGTATCATCACCAGCGTGATTTTCGCTCGGAAGATGCTGTTGTCGAGCGAGCTGCGAAGTACGTCGAAAAGATGCCTTCAGCAGTGTCTGGAGAAAATGGCCACGCAAAGACGTACCACGTCGCCTGTGTTTTGGTCAAAGGATTTGAGCTGTCGACCGATCAGGCAATGAGCATCCTGAAAGAGTTCAATGCTCGATGTGATCCCCCCTGGTCGGATCATGAGTTGCAGCACAAGCTGGACGACGCTCAGCGAGCAACAGGCCAGAGCGGATATCTGAGAAATGCAAAGCCGGAGCGATGGGATTCGGTCAGCGTCCCACAGTACGCAGAACCAAAGAAGAAACAGAAGCCAGTCGAAAAGGTTGAGCGGTCAAAGCCAACGCGCAGGAGCCTTCGCGATGCCGTGAGGCAGTCGATTGAGCATTCAGCCACAGGAAAGAAAAACCTGATCGACTTGGGGATTCCAGCGCTCAACCGCGCGATTGGCGGCGGTGCTGAGTTTGGCGAAATGATCATGATTGCTGCAAGACCATCACATGGGAAATCGGCAATGGCTTTGCAGATGATCGACCAGATGACGAGCGACGGAATTCAGTGTGCATTCTTCTCTGAAGAAATGAACTCATTGACGGTCGGAAAGCGGGTGCTGCAGTTTGTTGTTGCGACTCCGGAGACAATGTGGAACGCTAATAGACAGAAGCTCGAAACAGACGTTGAGGCACATTTCCACGATCGGGCCGAATGCGAAGTTATCGAGAATTGCAGGACTGCTGAGCGAGTTGCGGAAGAGATTCGTGAACTGGCAGCCAAAGGAGTTAAAGCCGTTGTCGTGGATTATGTGCAGTTGCTGTCCAGTTCTGGAAACCGATTCGAAACAGTAACAGCCAACAGCGTGATTCTTCGAAAGGTCTGCACAGAAACCGGAGTGCTGCTGATTGTGCTGGCTCAAATGTCGAGAGCGATCGAGGGGCGAGATTCATTCATTCCAAAAACATCAGACCTTCGTGAATCTGGACAACTCGAACAGGATGCTGATGTGCTGCTGTTTTTGGTTTGGCCGTGGAAGCTGAATAGCGAGAAGCCAAAGGAGGAATACGTTGTCTTCGTAGCGAAGAATCGGAACAGAGAAATCGTCGATGTTTGTGTGCAGTGCAGGTTCGATCCGGCGAGACAGAAAATAACTGGAGCCGGTCCAGATACGTCTTCAATTGATTGGGCAGAAAGGCGATTTGCCAATTGAATTGGAGTAGATGCACATTCCGTATACAATAATAATTGACGCGAGCAATTCGCTAGGTAATATTCGTAGACGGAAAACCACAATGAAGAAAAAACTAAAAGGCCGACCGAAGAAAAAGAGGACCGAAGTTCTTGTGAACGTCAACGTGCGAGTTTCGCAGGCCGTGAAGAAGATTGTTGAGAGCTGGAAGAAAAGAAAACGCGAACGGCTCGAGAAGGCTATTAAGGCTGAGCAGGCAACAGAGGAATAGAACATCCGCTGTTCATGGCGTTTTGGGTGAAAACATTGGGTTTGTCGTCAAAAAGTGGTATCGCTGTGCATTTGGGGAAAGTTATGAAAAACGTGATCGGTATGGCTTTGATTCTGGCTGGCATTGTCTGCGGTTTATACGCGGGCGTTTGGTGGGCATTCATTGGCGGAATCATCAACGTGATCGAGGCTGTGCGGGCAGAAGAACTAATTGCTTCGCATGTTGCTATCGGTGTCGCAAAAGTCGTGTTTGCTGGTGTGATTGGTTGGGCGTCTGCGGTCTGCCTCGCACTTCCAGGGGTCGTCCTGCTGCAGAATCAACAGAGGTAATTGCATCCGCTAGGCGCGCGGAAGTTCAAAAACATTGGGGATGGTCCGATGGCAGGCGGTGGTCTGGCACTGGTGGCTGGGATTCGGGAAGTTGAGGCTGAATCTCACCTGACAGCGTTCGCAAAAATGGGCGAGATGATCCTCGGCGAATGAGCAGCGGTATTCCGTTCCGGTAGTCTTTTAGGTGATGACTAATGGGCGAAGTCGAAATTAAAATCGGCAGGGAATGGTGTCGCGTGCATGGTCGGACGGCAGCAATCGTCGCGGACGGCCGGAACTCCATCCCAGACACGGCAACAGGTGCTCTGTGCTATTGGGTGTTGCAGTTAATGCTGCACGGGTATTGAGGATCGGTTCGTGGTTCCTCTGTCCCTAAAAACATTGGAGTTATTGAAAATGGGTTACAACTTGGCGATAGGTGAAGCTGAAGTAGATTGGTCCGAAGACATGGTCAGAATTGACGTTGTCACGGTAAAACTTGATGAGGCTCCAGCATTCGGAGAACCAACGGACCACACAAACACCCGGTGGCCCTCGTACACGTCGTGGTCGAACTTCTGCAAAAACATGGGCATCACTGACATCGTATTGAATCGCAGGAATGGCGGATGCGATGAGTTTGAGTTGCCGGACGAAACTTACGTCACCTGCTTGATGCCTGAGCACCCTGGCGTTGCTCCAGTGACTCAGAAGCATCTGGACTATATCGAGGCGAAAGTCAACGAGTACAAGGCAAAGCATCCAGATCACAGGGCTGAGTATCCACCACCAAAGCCAGATGCCGTTCCAATGGTTCCGGGAACAACGATGTATCGTTCCGAGGATCTGGTTAGTGATCCGCGATACGACGGCGATTTGTGCCGCGCTGAGTGGCTTCTATTCTGGATGCGGTGGGCTATTGCAAACTGTAAAAAACCTGTGTTCTTCAACAGTTGATCAACAGCGGTCTGGTACTCCGCGTTTACTTTTTTGGAGTAGTAAATTGATGAACATCAGCGTTTGGGATATTGAGGGCGAAGTTTTTCACTATTTGCAATTGGATGGCGATGAATCTGCATTGCGATTGCAAAGTGAATATCTCGGGGTAACCGAGAAAGCGTTTCTGAGTGGTCGAGACGGTGGACTTATTTCGGTTGGCGTAGTCGATGGGAAATTGACAGTCAGTCTATTTGATAACGGCAGCGAAGATCCGTTGAGGGTTTCGTTTGACAACAACACGCGGCGATGGATCGTTATGCAGGCGGGCGAATAACAACGGAGTGACGCTACCTCTAGGCGCAGGAACATTGGGGAAACAATGAAACAGATCACTTGGGAATTTCTGCGAAGCATCGGTTTTCGCTTCACATCGCATGGCGTGGATAACACGCCGCACATGATTCTTCCAGTCCACCAGAATCAGGAGGCTGGGCTGGAGATCTGCCCGAACAACTTCACCCGTCCTGATTGGTGTATATGGCTTCGCAGCGATATGGCACACTCAAAGTGTCGGTTCTGCTTCTTGCGATACGTCAAGACTGAGGATCAGTTGACGAGACTGATCGAAGCGATTACCGACAGTCCGGTTCAGCGGGAGGAATTCGACGCTGACAGGTTCGCGGAATCACTGAAGGAAGAACAGGCTGACTGTCTTCGCAGGTACAAGGAATATGCTTTGAATGACCGCTGGGGCCGCGTCCCTGGCGGATTGTGACCAACAGAGGAATAACTGTCCTCTGTCCCTGTGGGCAGACAGAAAGGAATTGAAAGTGATATCAGCTTTGGTCGGCCATTTGGCTGGAGATTACCTGGCACAGAACGACTGGATGGCGCTCAATAAAAAGCGATCCAGCTTACACTGTGCCGTGCATTGTGCAGTCTGGACGACATTTGTCATGCTGTTCGCTCAGTGGCCTCTGTGGACGGCGTTGCCGTTGTTTGCATCGCATTTCCTGCAGGACAGAACTCAGATTGTCGCGTGGTACATGGACGCGGTCGGACAGAAATCGTTTCGCACTGGCATCTGTGCCCCGTGGTCTTCAATCGTGGTCGATAACGTTTGGCATGTCGTAACACTGTGGATTCTGTGGAAGATTGTTGGGTACTGACCAACAGCGGACTACCATACCGCGTTTACTTTGAGGGGCGACTGTGGACATTAACCAAACGCAAGCATTGTTGTATGAAATCCGTTCGTCTTGGTGGGCAAGCTGGGTGTCAAATGCATTTTTGCAGGATGTTGCATCTCGTTATTTTGCGTGGAAAGTCAGGCGGAAGTTCGGCCGGTACAAGCGAATGATTGCAATTCACGAACGCTTAAAACCACTGCAATAAGCAGCGGATCCGGAAACCGATAACAGGAGGAATTAAAAAGATGGCCGAATGCACATGCCCACAAATCAGGGTCCAAATGAAGGCGGGGCAAGTCTCTGAGGAGCAACTCCGCATCATTGCTAACATGACCTGCGGCCAAGTTGAAACCAGCGAAACCGATACAGGAAGAATGCACACAATCTGGGGAAAGCATCGCGCGGACTGTCCAGTAATGAGATGAGCAGCGAACAGCACGTCCGATCGTCGCGGGGGAATTGATATGAATGACTTCCAGAAGTCTTTAATAGCCATGAAAATTCAAGAGGCTCAAAACAAACCGTGCATACTGTGCGGAAAGAAAGCCGACGCGGCTGGGGTGTTCATTCCGGACAATCCTGAGTTCGCGGCAAAGATCGGACAGCCTAAAGGCAAAACGAGACTATGTGTTTACTCGCTTTGCGATCGATGCCACAAAAAAAGCGATTGGATGGAAAGGGTTGAGCAATCGATGTTGGCAGATGTTTTGGCGGCGACAGGCAACAAGCAGAACTGATTGAGTAGCAAAGGATCGGAACTCCGATAGACGCGAAGGGATTGACAGCGGCCAGAACCCTGGTAACATGATTGCACCCAATTGGCTCTAAAACTTTGTCGACTGCTGACCGCCCTCAGAAATGTGGCGGACTTATCGCGTCGTGGGGTGAGCTGTGCTCAAAAGATTGCTTTGGGTTCTGCCGGTCCTGCTTTTAACTGGCTGCACTGCGGAAGACGCTGCTGGCGTCAAAATCGACCTGAGCCAACTCAACTGGCAGACGGCAGCGATTATCGCTTTGGCGCTGCTGGTCAATCCAGGCAAAATCGTGGAGCAGATCACGGGCCAACTCGCCAAGGTGCCAGGGCTCGAAAAAATCCTGCGGCTGATCGGGCTTGTGAAGTCTGCTGACGGGTCGCCTGCGACGCTTACGCAGGCTGAAGTTCTCGAGGCCCTTGTTGCGATCGTCAACAGGATGCCGCAATCTCCGCTGCGTGATGAGATTGCGAAGCTGCTGACGAAGGCTGCGACTGTGCCTGAGGGGCCAATCGATGGCAAGTGAGCCACAGTCAGGAAGCCTCCTCCCGATCGTGCTGGTAATTGTTGCCGTGTGGTTGTTTACCAGTCGGGGCAGTTCGCCAGTTACTCCGGAGCCAGTGAAGCCGGAACCGGATGTTGTGCAGCCAGTCGAGCCGCAAAAGCCAACGGCTGAGCAATGCTGGGACGCACTCGCAAAGTGTGTTGAAAATCGCTGGATTGGTGGAACGATGCAGCAACACACAGACCACCTCGTAAAGATTGTGGACGGGCTGAAAGCGTCGGGGTCAATCACGGATGACTCGCGTGTAAACGATTGGCGAGCAAAACGAGTTGAAATCACTGACGCAAATCGTGCCTTGATTGCAGCAAAACTGAGGGGGAAGTGATGGAATTCTCCGGCTGCTTGCTCGACCCAGCAATACGCGATGCGACCGCAGTTGATTTGATTGCGGCCGGAAAGCAGCCGATTTGCGCCGACAACGCTGGCATCAAAGGAGCGTGGGCACGGGCAAAGGCACGGGGGGTCGTCGCAGTCATGCTGCCGCCATTGATGCGGAAGTATTTCCCGGGGCGAAAAAATGACTTTCAGCTCGGGCATCGTCCACCGCGGCCGGACTCTGATCACGGAACGTGTGTTTCTCGTGGCACATATCGCGGCTGCATGTTGACCATGCTCCGGCAGATTGACGAACAGCAAATCGTTGGCAAGCCGGTTGTGTTGTCGTATGAGTTCATTTATGGATACGGCAGAACGATCGTTGGTCGAAGCCAGTTGGGAACTTCTGGCGGTATGTACGGCGGATGGGCTGCAAAAGTCGCAAGCCTGACAGGCATTCCGCAGCGTGCGAAGTATGAATCTGTCGACCTCAGCAAAGACGATCCGATCGGCCAAACCGCTTTGGCTCGAGTGTGGGGAACAAACCGCAAAGGTCTATTGCAGGATGTGATTGACGCCGCGAAAGGTCACACGTTCGACGCTCATTTGGCTAACACTCCAGAAGAAGTGGCCGACTGTCTTGCGTCTGGGTTCGCCGGGGCCTTCAGCCGATCGTGGGCTGGTGAAGGAGCACGAGACAAAAACGGCATGGTACGTCCATCGCCGTCAGCACACTGTGAAACGCTGGCCGGTGTGTTCGTTGCGGCTAATGGCGAGACTGGATTCTTGCATTGGCAGAGTTGGGGCGAGAACACGCCGAGCGGAAACAACCGGCTGCAGTTGGGAGACGGATCAGAGTATCTGCTGTCCCCTGGTGAATACGGCGTTTACGAATCTGACATGGTCAAGGCGTTTCGCTCTGGTGACGCTGAAAGCTGGCACTTCGAATGCCGAGAAGGGAGCCAGTGGCGATGAATATCATTGCTTTGATCTTGGTTCTTGATGCCTCAATTCTTGCGTCAATGTCGCAGCCAGATCTACCTGATGATTTCCAAAAGTCATCCGGGGAATCGGTCGCCGTTGAGCAGATAAAGCCTGCTCCATCGATCACATTCGAAGCAGGCCCACCAGTAAAATCCGGCATCGTCGAAACGAAATCGACAGTAAAAGAACGCTGGTTGGTGTCTGAACCGTGGTGTAGAAACTGTCCCGCCGCAAAATCTCGATTCAAAGCATCAGGCGGCAAAGATGAAAACATCATCAGCATTGCGGATGCCCTGCGATTGCATGGCAAAGTGATTGATTCAGTCCCTCGTGAATACACGACAGACAAGGAATTGACGCTGCTAAATCCTGCGGAGTATCGCAGTGCAGAAAAGATGGAAGTACCACTTGATGGAAGTTCTCGCCCGGGGAAAGATCGAATCCTTAAGCATTTGAGAACAGGCGGGCCACATCAGGGAAAGCACTGGCAAGCGTGGGGCTTGGAATCTTGGTCAGCAGAACAACTGTATGCTCTGCACGACGACGATCACGCTGAAAGCGTACCTACATTTGAGGCCGAACCGCCAGTTGTCGCAGCCGTCTCCGGCGCGCAGCTTACTCCGGACGTTCTCGCCGCGGCACTGGCGGTTCATCTTCATCAGTCTCAGGGGCTTCCTGCTCCTGCGTTTGGCTCATTGTTCGATATTTCTGTGGATGCTCCAGACAGTGTCGTTACATCGCTTGCGGCGATGCTGTCGAAGCAAAGTGTTGAGTTTCCGAACTCCGGCTTAGCAATCAGTTGGAAGGGAGGGGATCGCACTATCTCAGTGGCTCCGGGCCGTATTCAGATTACACCCGGAGCCACTGTTTCCGCTCAGAAGTTCGGCGTGAGTCTTTCGACGACACTCCGCGGTGTGGCTCATGCGGATGATCTGAGCTGGATGACGCTCGAGCTTGATGGGGCTCCTGATCTGACTGTGAGGCTGAAATGACAGCTGCATTTACACAACGTGACGCATATTGGATAGAGGCTCAAGCGTGGCGAGAGTTTCAAGTCGCCCCCGTTGCGTCTGGAGTGCTCAAGGAATCGCGTGCACAGCGTCAGAAACGTCGTCAGGTGAGCGAAACCGTTGCCGTGGGGCTTGAGGTGCTGGAGTCAAACAGCCCGCCACGATCACGGGAAGAGGCAATCAGGCGAATCGTCGGGGCTGTTGCAATGGCATTGGCGTTTTTGTTTCCGCAGTATCGGCTGGCGATTCAGGTGGCTGGCTGGCTGTGGGATTACGTTCACGGAGATCCACGAGCAATGACACCGGGAGTGACAGAACTGTGACGGAAGAATCAAAACCCCTAACGGCTCAAGTGATCGCCTGGGCGGCCGGGCAGCCATTCAATAACGTTTTGTTGCTCGCAATTTTGTGTGCGATAGGCTGGGGTGGTTATTACACGGTAACTGTCGGGATACCGTCGCACCTCCAGCAAATTCAAAAGGGCTACGAGTCATTGACGGAGTCACATCGCGACGAGCGTGAGCGCACGATGGAACTCTATGACCGATGGATGAACCGCACGCACATCGATTCAACGCCCGGAAGTAAAGTGGCAGAACAAAAAGTCGTAAAGTGAACGCGGATCGTTGATCCGCTGTTGCTAAAAATAAAGGGGAAACGTGATTCCGATTGCAACACATAGCTCCGGCGAATGGCACCGAATGGCGGTTGATCCACCGCTATCTGTGCAGCCGGGCGACACCTTCCGGACGGTTGGGCGACAACTGTTTCAAGAACGTAATTCTGTCGTGATTGCAATCCGAGACATCGGCACAACAGAAGTATTTGAGCCGTCGCTGGATGTTCCGGCAACGATAGATCACGCGATGATTTTCCGGAGAACACACATGGCAGGTATTGCGATCACTTTGACGGACGTCCAGACGACCGGAAGCAATGTCTTGGCGTCGTTCTCCGATGGTACGCAGCGTGAGACAGACCTTACCTCACTGG
>Ga0315903_10001619_pt1 | contig 34288 bp, 50 predicted proteins | sample LakEriMetagenome_7_FD_203524 | JGI IMG/M metagenome (GOLD analysis project Ga0315903, IMG submission 203524) | Freshwater fungal communities from buoy surface, Lake Erie, Ohio, United States - Buoy 2 MA119 | ecosystem: Environmental > Aquatic > Freshwater > Lake | place: USA: Lake Erie, Ohio...
TGTGCTATATTCGCAGCATCTGAGAAAAAAGTATGCCGGCAGGTAAGCCCCCCACCACCTCGGCTCTGGTGCGATTGTTCCCGCGTAGAGAGTTGCAGAGCAAGTGAGCTAGCCGCACATTGTCTGCGGTATGACTTCCGCCTTTAGATAGCGGTCGTATGTGATCTAGTGTTGGAAGCCAACGCTGATCTTGCCCTAAGCGTTGACCGCTTGAGCGCCACGATGACCACGGTTCAGTAGGTTTAGTGCAGATCCAGCACCTTCCTTGATCCCGTGCAAAGATAATCTTGCTCGTGACCCTCTCGCCCCTGCACGCACCTCGGCGCTTGGCGTTGTGTTTTGCTGTTGAATCACGCTCGTACTGGGTGAAGCAATCGTTGCAACGCTTCCGCCTCATAGAACCGAAGTAGTCGCGATGTTGTTTGTTGCAGTTTGGGCAAGTGCGGGGTAGAAGCCACCTCAACCGTGTTGCAAGCGCGGCGTAAAGGAGCCATCGCTCGTGATACGGCCCAAGATCTTTCTTGTTGATGTCTTGCCAAGCGAGTCCAGTCAGCCCGCTATGCGGTACCAACTGACTGCGCTCGCAGTCTTTTGTGATCTGCCGGCACTCCTCGGAACAGAAAGACCTCTTGCCTGCCATCCCGCTGCCGCCGCCACCGATTTGACCACAAAGCCAACACCTACGGCACTTCCACCAGCCAGGCTTATTTCTACGCCTAACAAGACGGACGGCTCGGCTGCACTTCTGAGAGCACCATATGCGTCTGCGCCCATTGTGCCCCCTTGCCTGCGGCAACACTGCATCACAGTTTGGGCATCGGCGCTCTTGTATGTCGGCCATTTTCCCTCCTGTAAGGGTAGTGCCAGCGGGTACAGGCCCGCTGGCTGGCTAAGTATATCGGACTGATCGGCTTCGTTTCGTTGCGCCGAAGCGATTGTGGCAATCGAGGCAGAGAACGCGCAGGTTTCCGGCGCTGTTGTCGCCGCCAAGTGATTGAGGAATGATGTGGTCTACGGTCAGGCGTGTGCCGGTCGTGCCGCAGAGTTCGCACCAGGGTCGGGCCGCACGGATCTTGCTGCTCAGTCGCTGCCACGCTGCGTCGTATCCCCGCGCTTGCCTGCTCGGTCGCCCAGGGCGATCAAGCTTAGGCAGGGTGTGTGCCTCGCAGCGGGTAGCCCCTGTTGGAACCCCACAGGTCAGACAAGGTTTGAGCACGGGGTCAACCTCCGTCAAGGTGATCTCACGGTGCCGTGCCGCCGACTAGCGTGAGGCGCTAGCTCCTAACCGCGTGAACTGTGCACCGTCCCGCGATGTCGCAATAGGCGAGCCAATAGACGGCTCGCGGGCAAGTTGTATTTCAGGGCGACTCCACTTGCCGAGTCTTGATGCCCAGCGCGTGCGTCGTGCGTCGCGCCTTGTGCGCGACTATACATCAGGTTGCGATTCGTTTATCGGATCTGTGCCACATCTTGTGTTAGACGCTTGGCAAGTCCACCTGCGGCGCGAGGATCTCGGCGATTGCATCGGTTGCGCGCTCATAGACATCCTCGTAGACGGCGGCCCACGGTGCCCACGCAGCCGATCCGAGCACCGGCTCAAGGCGATCTACGGTCTGATCAAGGCGGCAGAGGTGCAGATGGATCAGCTCGTGCACGATGGTCAGGCGCTGCTCGTGCGGCTTCTGCGCCCAAAACAGGTTGCCCACGCGCAGGTTCGCGGTCTGTGCCTGATCGTTCGGCTCGATGTCGGCGTATCTGTCCTCGGGTGCGACATCCGTCAGGATCGTCACCTTCCAGTTCCCGAGGTTCAGGACAGGCAGACAGGCAGCCACATACGCCTCCAGCGCGGCGTAGCGGTCAGGCTTGGTCGGATGCTTGGGCATCGGTCACCTCGGCGTTCAGTTGGCTGTCGGACTTGCCGCGCACGATAGCACGCGGAGTCTCGGTGTATCGCTCGTGCAGGAGCCTGAGCGTGCGTTCGGCTGCCTCAAGCCAGATCTCGCGGTGCAGCATCAGCGGATACTTCCGCATCAGCCACTCTTGCGAGGCCGTCAGGTCGCCGCGTGTGGCGATCAGGGCAACCCCGATCTCGTGTGGCTTTGGCTCTCCCTGCTTGGCTCGGCAGCGCTTGAGGGTATGGAGGGCTGAGTGCATCGGATACTTGTACCGCTGGATGGTCACGCGAAGCAGTGTTGCCTGCTCTGCCGCCGTTCCGTCGTGCACCTTGCGCTCCTCGGTCTCTGCGAAGGTCGCGTGAGCTGCGTGATCGAGGTAGGTGCTGAACTCGCCCGTCCAGGCTGGCACGCCCCCGTCGTCCATATGGTTCAGCCGGTGGATCACGATGGGTAGGCTGTCTTGGTGATCGCGGAACCACGAGAGCAGGCTGTCTAGTCTCATCTTCCCTCCTCTAGCGTCAAGCCCATCCCAGGCTGAGCGGCTGCTACTCGTGCCTCAATGATCTGAAGGTACTCAGGCTCACGCTCGCAGCCGATCCACGCCACGCCCTCCTCAATGGCTGCCACTGCGGTTGTGCCTGAGCCGAGGAAGGGGTCTAGCACGGTGCCGCCCTTTGGCGTGACGAGCCTGATGAGATAGCGCATCAGGTCAACTGGCTTGACGGTTGGGTGGATGTTGCGCTCAAGCCCCTTGTTGCGCTCTGAGCGGCTTGCCTTCGCAACATAGAAAAAGCGTGAAGCGCCGCCGCTTGATTTATCAAGCGCAGGAAGTTCGTATTTGTCTGAGAACTTCTCGTTAGGAGTAAAAGTCACCGCGTATTGCTTTGCTGACCTTGCGCCGCTAGTCAGCACCCCGCTCTGCTCATCCAGCAATGCAGCGGCTGCTTCATCCAGCAGGATGTTGGCTGGCCAGCGACCGAGGTGATTTTCACGGACTTTGGATGTGGTCATATCACCAAACTTGTTGCCATTGTTGGTCAATAACGATGTGATAACCTGATCACCAATCCGACTTGCCCCGATGTTCAGCGCGCCAGTGCCGTGAGTCAGCACATTGTCTGCAACCGTGCCAATGAGCGGCTTGCGTGCCAGCACGATTGGCTCAACGGCTGGCTTCAGTGCGGTTCCCCAGCCTTGCCACTTCTTTGCTGCTTGTGAGAGTTCCCTGATGTCGTATTCGCCTGGCGATGCGTTCATTCTTGCGGCATTGCCATCTTTGCTTTCTGGTCTATTCCAACTTTTCCCCTTTGTTATGACTTTGCCCTGATAGCCAGCAGCCTTGTCAATCGCCTTGCTCACATCAAGGCTTTTGGGGAATCCTGAGCCGTAGAGCCACATCAGCGTGTCACGAATCTCAAAGCCAGCGTCCTCAATGCCAGCGGCAAGGCGGTGATACATCCTCGTGCCGCCGAAGGCGAGCAGGTGTCCACCTGGCTTCAACACGCGCAGCGCCTCACGCGCCCACTGCTCCGTCCAGGTCTGGAAGCCGAGCGGAGTGCCGAAGCCGTCCCACTCTTTGCCCATAAACTCAAGGCCGTATGGCGGGTCGGTCACAATGGCATCAACGCTGTCTGCCTCCAGCGTCCTCATCTGCTCAATGCAGTCCCCTGCGAGGATCATCGTGCCCCTTTCCACAGGTTGTCTGAGCCGCAGAACGCCCGCCACGCGAAGCCGTTGACCTCGCGAAGCCCTGCGTCAATCGCCACGAGCATCCCGCAGCGGCGGCATTCGGTGACGAGATCCAGCGGGTTGCCGTCCACATCCAGCATCTCTGGGTGCCCGACCCACTCGCCCATCGCGTGCCCGTGCAGCTTCTCTGCCACCGCCATCACGCTGGCCTGTGCGATCTCCACCCAGTTCGCATCGGCGCTCACACTCAAGTCAAGCGCCTGCGCTTCGGGCGCGTTGGGATCTTCGGTCGGGGTGATCGTGTGCAGCCCGCGCGCCTCAACCGTGCGCCAGCCGCTCGGCGGGATCTCGCCGTACAGGTTGATGATCCGCTCCTCGACATACTCAGGCACGCGCCGCTCCTCTTGGATGTAGGCGTAGAGCGTGCGCTTACTGATGCCAAGTGCCCGTGCCATCTGCGGGATCGCGACGGCGTACAGCCGTGGGAAGTTCACCGAGAGTATGCGCTTCAGGTGCGCGCCATTTATGCTGCGAACTTGGATCACGAACGCCTCCCTCTTCCTGCTATGGCAGGACTGTGACTCTGACTTTCTGCACTCCATTTCCGAGCGGTACCCCGAGCGCAACGAACGCGGCGGGCGATAGGTCTACCAGTTTCTCATTGTTTGTCTGCCCTCGGCATTGGCACCAATCCACCACCCACGCCACGATTGCCTTGCCATTCTTGAGGTTCTCCACGATGATGCGGTACGGCTTCTTGCCCCAGCGGAAGTCCTTGATCTTGCGGAGGGCTGGCCCCGCCGCTGCGTAGAAGAGCGTCGGCTTGTCGCCTCGGGTGTACCACGCATTGTTCTTGGTCGCGTCGTAAAAAGTTGCCTTGCCCTTCACGGACAGGACGAGCGACTCAACGACCGGCGTAGGCTCTGGCTTGAATGAGTCCCGCAGCGGTGCCACAGGCGCGCTCGGGAAGGCGAAGATGATGGCAGCCGTGATGAGCATCGTCAGCGCCCAAAGCCAGACCGCGTGCCTCACTGCTCGCGGGTCTCAATCTTCGCGCTCAAGATCGCCTTCTCGATCGGCTCCAAGCCGCTCACGATCTGGATCGCCTTCGTCAAGCCGTCAAGGTAGCCGATGGCATACTCAGTATCGCCGAGGATCGCCAGCACCTGCGCCCGATGGATGACCAGCTTGATCACCCGATCTTCAGGACTCTCAGCCCTCTTCTTTGGCATTGTCTTCCTTTCCGAACCACGCGATGAAGTCGTCCAAGTCTAGGACAATCATCGTCCTGCGCCTAGCCCCCGCCCCAGGCGAATCTCCAACCACGAGGGCTGCGAGTTGATCGCCCTTGACCGGCACGCTGCGAAGCCAGCCATCTAGCCGCTCAGGGTAGGACTTGCCGACCTTGCACTGCACGGCGATCCATTCGTTCGCGACATCCTGCTTGCCGCCAAACTGTCCGACGCGGGCTGCGCCCAGACGCTTCGCGACCTCACGCTCGAAGGCGTTGCCTCGTGCGCGTGCCGTGCGGCCTCGGCGACTGCGCTCGGCGTTCTGACGGTCAATGTCCAGTTCGCTGTGTTTACTCACTTCGTCCTCCAAAGATTCATACGCTCAACGGCGCGTCCCATCCCCCCAGTGCCTGGGAAGAGGTCGTCCACAACATCGCCGTCTTGATAGTTCAGGAGGTCAAGCACCCAGTCGTTGAACTCATCTGACTTCGCTCCTGGAAGCCCCTTCATCCTCGTCGGCACGCCAATGAACCAGTCACGAACCATCGGGCTGCGCTTGTTGTCCTTCCTGCCGCCAGAAAGCAGAACCGGCTCCCACGCGTATTGCACGGTCGTCGGCCTGATTTGGTGGAAGGTCTTGACCCACGAGCAGACTCTCGTGCCTTCAGGGGTTGCAGGCAGAAGCCACCGAAGATCGGCTGGATTGCAGGATAGCGCCCATCCATCGGGATACTCGACAACCAGCCGAGCAATCAACTTTAGGTGCTCATCCTTCGCATCCCATACTGCCGCTTGATCGTGATGCTTGCCATAGAGTTTCTTGCCCTGCGCGTAGTACGGAGGGTCTGCATACGCGAACTTCACTTCCAGCACCCACGGTGCGCCCACGAGTAGGACTTACCGCCACCGGCATAGTCCACGCGCCGCACGCGAAGCGCCATCTTGAGTTCCGCGATCATCCCTGAGCAGAGGTAGCAGGGCACGGCTGCCCATTGTCCCGCGCTGCCTTTAGTTGCCGCAGTCTTCGCAGGTGCCTTCTTTGCCGCCATTGTGTTGCCCTCCTTCCAGCATTGCGCTGAGCCGATGGATCATACCCATCACGGCATCTTCCTGCGTATCTGCTTCGCAGGCGATCTCGCTGCCATCTCGGTCAGCGATCACGACCACCCAGGTCTCGTGCTCCGTCTTGAGGATCTGCTTGTATTCGTAGCCGCACATCGCGGCCCATTGCACCAAGTCTGTGAATGCCATCACAACCCCCTTATGCGATAGCCGCGGGCTACGCGGTCTCGCTTCTCAATCTTGCCACTATCGGCAAGGCTCTGGAGCAGCCGCTGGGCTGTTCCGTGTCCGATGTCCATCAGCTCGGCGATCTCCCTCACCGTGGGAGCATAGCCGTGCTCCTTGACGAATGAACGGATCACCGAGATGAGTTCCCTTTCTGCTTGCTTCATCCGAGCACCCTCGCTTCGGCAATCGGCAGGAAGCCGACCACCTTCTCGATCTTCTCGGTGTGCTCAAACTCAGTCGTGGCTGGCAGCATCTTGGGCGTCCAGATCGGCTCCTTCACGCGGTACAGGTCCCACGCGAAGATGCCCGCTGGCGTGCTGTTGATGTATGCCGGTCGCCCTGAGCGCCTCCCAGCCTCCTCGATCAGCCAGTCGTACTTGGTCTGCTCAATGAGCATCTCGGAGTAGTGCGCGTCTCGGCACTTGAGTTCCAGCACGAAGTCAATCCTCCCGACCGGCGTCTCGTACCACGCCAGACAATCCCAGTTGCTGAAGCCGTACTCCATCAGCTCAATGTTCTCAATCGTGGTCTTTTTCAGATAGTCAAAGAGTTCTTTCTCGGTCATTTCTTGCCTCCTTGAGCCAGAATCTCGCCAATACTCGCAATCCCGCTCTTAGAATAAGAGAGTCTATTCTCTCTCTGTTCTGTTCTATTCTTATCTAGAGCGTTCTGATTTCGTTCCAGTTCCGTTCCGTGTGCGTTCTTGTAGCGTTCCTTTCTGGCTGCCGCCGTAGGGTCAGCCTGATGCTTTCCCCAGTTCGTGACGATGATCGAGCCGCCCTCGCCCCTCGTGAGCAGCCCGAGGCCAAGCAGCCGCTTGAGATGCTTGATGTCCGCAACACCGGCGACGCACGCCTTGAGGTGCGCCTCGTTCGCGAACTCCCCCTTCGGGGTCTGGTGGTATGCCTCGAAGAGCGCCGCGTCCCAGAGCACATAGGCTTCCGCGCCCTTCGGCTGGGCGAGCAGCTCTACGATCTTCGGGTCCTTCAGCGTCCGTGTGTCCTTCTTGATCCACGCCATTTGTGCCTCCGTCTGTAGGTGGCGGGCTGAGCGAGACAGTCGCCCAACCCGCCGTAGATGTCTAGAACGGCAAGTCGCTGAGTTCTTCCTCGGGCACCATCTTCGGTGCCGGTGCGCTCTTGCCTGCGATCCACTTGATGCTCGGCTTCTCCTTGCACCACGAGCCGTCAGGAGCCTTGTGCGAGGCCGCCCAGAATGGCTGATACGGCTTGCCGGTCGTCTTGGAGATGCCGCCTGGCTTGAGGCGCCACTCCTCGCCGTGGCTACACGCATCCTCGGTCGCCGCCTGCGCGAAGAGCATCGCCGCCTTCGCTGCGAGGATGTCGTCATCCGTCGCGCCTGTGAACCCTTCGGATTTGGGTGCTGGAGCCACGGAGACGGGCGCTGCCGCCCGTGCTGGGGCTAGACCCCTCTCTGGGCTGTAGAGGCTCCTGCCGACTCCGATCTGCGCCGCGCACCTGCGGAGCGCATCTGAGGCCGCGCTCTTGAGCGGCTCATCATCCTGAGCGGAGTTCGGGTAGCCGAAGTCCTGACGGATCGTGGTCTTGCCGCCAATGACGACGGCGAGCGAGCCGTGGACGACATTGCGTGCGCCGTCTGCGACCTTGACCTCAAACTGCCAGCCCTCGATGCCGAGCACATCATCCAGCCGCTGCGCGACTGCTCGCGCATCGGCGTAGGTGAAGGTCATCCCTGCCCTGCCTGGGCGATGCTTGAGATCCTTCTCCTCGAATGGCGCTGCCAGCGCTGCTGCGATTTGCTTGCTCACTTGTTCCTCCTTCGCTTTAGTTCCATTTCCCAGCGCGCCTTCGGCGCACTTGACTGGGCTTTGTTCCGAACCCTTGAGCCGCTATCCCAATCCTGACCTTCAGTGGGGAGGTTTGCCAAGAACCAGTTAGCGGCTTTGTAGATCGTTCCGTGATGAACCTCCGTGTCCTGGTACGAGATCAGCCTGATGACCTCTGGGAACCTTGTCTGAATGTCCTCTTGCATCCTTGCAAGCATCCAAGTCGCCGTGTTCTTAGGACACTCAGGCGAGAGCGCCAACCGTCGCAGTTCAAGGAGGCTCTGACCGTCCTTGAGCCTATTGGCTGCCACTGGAGACGACCAGATCGCCACCCCATATGCGACTCCGTGAGCCTCAAGCACATAGCAGGCGTAGTAGCGATTCCGAACCACATTGCTCCAGTCAATGACCGGGAACCTTGAGTGCCAGATCGCGTTCAACTTGCAGGCGTCTGGCGCTCCGATTGAACGAACTGAGAACTCTCGTGGAGAGGCTGGCGTTGGACGCTCCTCCTCAGCGAACAGTCCGAGTTCGCTCACTTGTCCACCTCCTCTGTCTTGAACCTGAAGACCCGTGCCCCAGGCTTTTCTACGGTGTGCGTCTTGAGCGCCAACTCGTAGGTTTCTGGCGCGACCGCCTTCGCGACCTCTGCCACCGCCTCCCAATCCGTCTTGACGGTCGGCTTGTTCTGCTTCCAAGTCGCCTGCCAGCCCTCGCCGTAGACGCCTGCCTTCTCGCCAATCGCCTCCTTGAGTGAGATCGCGAGATTCTGCAACTCCTGATCCAGCAGCTTGGACTCGTACTGCTTCTCGGCGTAGAGCGCAGCCACGCGCTCGATGCCATCGTTCGCCTGCGCGAACTCATCGGTGCCCGACCACGGGATGACCGCAGCCAGCGCGTCCGAGTCCTCGCCTTGCAGCGCCGGTGGCGTGCCGTTCATCACGCAATCCCTGAATGCGATTGCCTTTTGGTAGAGCCGCGTCTGGAACTCAAAGTCCTCAACCACGCGCTCAATGCGGAAGACGAGGCCGCCCAAGAGGGCTGCCACATCCACCCACGGTGCGCCCGTCACGAACATCTGCCACTGCACTTGGGCTTCTACCTCGGGCGGTACGGGATACAGGCTCCAGCGCGGCGAGGTGCTCGTCTTGATCTCAACCAGCCCCTCCTCGCCGACGATGGTGCGATCCAGCGATGCCATCACCCACGGGATGTCCTTGATCCTCACGATGCCGTTGCTTCGTCGCAGCTCACGACCTGTCTCCATCTCGTAGAACTCCGCGACCGTGCTCTCGAGCAGGATGCCGCGCACGGCGGCTGGCCCGACTGGATCAGGCGTATAGGCTCCGCGTTTCTCTGCCCACAGTTGATAGGGAGTTTTGTACGGCGAGAGACCGGCGATGACCGCCGCCTCCGTCGCCGTGATGCCGTCGTGCCTAAGCGCGAACCACTCAGGGCTGCGCTGCTCTGCCTTCACGAACTCAAACCTCTTGCTCACTTTGCCTCCTTCTTCTGCCGATCTTTCTTTGCCCAGCCCTCGCCGATGAACACCGATGCAGCGGGCGTGTAGACCATCCGCATCCAGCGCCCACACTTGGCGCACCTCGGGTTGTAGATCTCCTTGATTGAATGCGTGTGCTCCTCACGCGCCCCGCAATCGCCGCAGCGGTATTCGTACACCGGCATCAGCCAGCCACCACGAACATCATCACCACCAGAATCGCGCCGAGAATGCCAATGGCGATGTCAAGCTGCTGATCGCTGCGTCGCTGCTCATCGAGCAGTGTCGTGCGGATAGGCACTCGCCTGTAAACCAGCGGCTGGGTTCTGCGATTGAGTTTCACTTTGCCTCCTTCTTCGCCTTTCGGCGCTTCGCGGGCTTGGGCTTGTACGGCCCTTCCCATTCGTCTGCAATCTTTGCGACGAGTGCCTTCTTCACCTTCGCGTTCACTTCGTCATCCTGTCCGATGACGACGAACAGATCGTCAAGATTGAGTTTCTCGTTCATCGCATTGACCCCACTGCCAAGAGCAGAATCATTGACGCGATGAACGCTGCGAGTGCGAGTGCGTCCAAGATCATCGTCCTCATCAGCGCACCGTCCATTCAAGTGATTCCATTGCTTGCATCACGCTGCACCCGTGGCAGACATACTTCTTGCGCTTCAACGATCCGTTTGGCAGATCGCGTCGGCTTCTGCGACTGAGTGCTGGCGGGTAGATTGAGTCTGAGAGTCTGACGCCACAATCAGCGCAGAACACTTGGCTCTTTGTTGCCTTCTTCATTTTCTTTACCCCCTAGAACTTCGGGAGGGCTGTCTTCCCTCCTCGTGGGGTAATCGTACGCCCGTACCAATCCCCCTGTCAACACCCTATTTCACGCACGAAATAGGGTGTGGCGGGCTGGAGGAGGTCAGGCAGCGGGAGGCTCGCGCCCAGCCACCTCCAGCCCTAGACCCCTGCCCGAAGGCAGAGGCGTAGTCATTCGGGAGGGATCTGATCGTGGAGCACGAGGTCAACCAAGACTTCAAGGCAGCCAGAACAGATGCGGTGTTCGTTGACGATCTGATCGCCGGTGCGAAGGTCAATGCCGAGGATCAGCGCGCCGAAGGCGTAGACCCTTTCAGATGGCTCCTCGCAGACATCGCAGGTCTGCGGATCACGGCGCTTTGCGACCGTGACCATCAAGCCGCACGAGATACTCAGCCGTCGGGCCATCCTTGCCAAAGAAGATCGCCCACTGAGCTGGCGTGCCAGATGCAGCCAGCCACTCCTGTGCATAGCGATTGGACGACTCGATGCTGGCGTTGCCCCAGACCGTGTGCGCTCCGTCGCTCAAGACGAGTCGCGCTGGCGTGTGCCAGTGCCCGTAGAACAGAAAATCCATTGGCTGGACACTGAGATTCCAACCCTGCGCGCGCTTGGCGATGGCATAGTACGGCAGCCCAAAGGCACCGCCACGGAACTGATCGCCGTGGACGAGCATCGCCGTCTTGCCGCCTGGCAGGTCCAGCGTGTCGTACCAGTGCCGACCGCCCATCGTGAGCGATTCCTTCCAGTCAATGCGCTTCTCTGCCTTCACGAGATCCTTCGCCACGCGGTACAGGATCGCGTCAGCGTTGCTCTCGTTGCTGTGATCGCCGAAGCGTCCGAGCCTGCCGTGGTTACCGATGGCACCGCGAACGGTGACCTTCGGTGCGAGCGCAGCCATCGCCCGCACGAACTGCGCGAGCATCGCAGCGCCCTCAAAGATCTGCACATACAGGCCGCCCTGCTCAACCTCGTAGGCTTGGCTTGGGAAGATGTTCCCGTCGGACTCCACGAAGTCCCCGAGCAGCGCGCATTGAATCTCGTTGACCGGCACGCCGTGCAACTCAATGAGCCGCGCGACTTTCTGGGCGAGCAGGTCAATGCGCTGCTTCGCCACCTCGATGTTGTAGGTCTCTGAGTTCTTGCCGAGCTGCCAGTCGCCAAGCAGCACCGTCAGTGTCTCAGGCGTGCCCTTCTTGCCAGACGGCTTCGGGGTCGGAACCGAAGGGATCTTCATCCCCAGTGCGGCATCCTTCGCGGCGCGGTAGACCGCATCCACGAGTTCAGCCTGATCGTTGTCACGCTTGGAGAGCGCACGGAGCGCACGATTGTGCGCCGCTCGCAACTCCTCGTATGCCTGCGTTTCCGCGAGGGCTTTCTCTAGGTCGCTCATCGTGGGCACTTACAGTGACCGCGCATATGGCGAGCCAGCGTCTCCTGCGCGATCTCTACCTTGTAGGCGTTCCTGATCGCTTCGGAGAGGATGCGCCGGTTGCGTGTCGGATCTGCAAGTGCTGCCACCAGCGCCTTTCGCTCTTCTTGATCCACACGGGCGAGAAGTGCAGAGACCCCGCACTGCGGCCCCTTCTTCGTTGCTGAGACTGCTTCAAGCGCAGCCGCGAGTTTAGACACGGTGATTGCCTCCTTCCACAAGCGGCTTGTGCCGCGATCACCAACATACAGCCTTACCTATGCCAAGTGTCTGGCACTACTTCTTAGGCTTTGTCTTGAGACCGTAGCGGTCGTTGGACGGATCGAGGTAGGTCTGCAAGACCTGAAGCCCAGCGGCGAGCGAGGCGCTGATAATCGTGCGGAAGTCGCCGCCCGAGATGTCCATCAGCGGGATGCCCAAGCCGAGACTCACGGCGATTGCCGTGCTCAAGCCGGTGCGGAGGAAGTCAATGATCGCCTCGTCTACCGAGGTCGTTGCGAGGAATGCTGTGAACTTGCTCATACGGTCTCCTTCTTCGTCACGATGACGATGTGTGATGCGGGCGAGCCTGGCTTGCCCGATGCGATGGCCTTGAGGTCAGCCTCCGTGATTGGCACGGCAAACTGCTCTTTTGGATTCTTGTCGTCAAAGGTAGGGTCGGCGAACTGTAGGGTTTGCGCGTCCGAGTCGTAGGAGGCGCTTGTCATATGCCCGTAGCCTGCGGCGATGACTTTCGGGTCCTTCTTCTGCCAGTACGACGCCCAGTTGCGGTGCCACTTCGAGAGCGCCTGCTTTGGGTACCCAGAGGGACATTGCACCCACAAGATCAGGGCTGCGCCCGCCTTAGCCGCCTCGACCGCCTCGGCGAAGGTGTCGGCGGGACGAGCCTTGCCGCCTAGCTCGCGCACGGTCTTCATCAACTCTGGCAGGCTGGAGCCGTTGTCGCTCACGCCCTGCTTCTCCACGAAGCCGGTGGCACGCGCCTTCGCAGCCACGCCGTCGGATGCCTGGAGATCAGGGTTGTAGCCGTTGACATAGGCGACCGCCGCAGCCGCGCTGCTCGGGCCGCAGTCATCTAGCACCGCGCCAACCTTTTTCTGCGCCTCGGCGTCAGAGTAGAGTTGCGACTTGATCCGCATCTTCACGATGGGTTCTCCTGCTTCACGATCACGGCGACGGCACGAGCCGCGTCCTCAAAGCCCTTCGCGGCGCTGACAGGATGCCCCGCCGTGCAGCCTTCGCTGTAGTCATTGCCATCCTCGCCACGCTTCCAAAGCGTGCCGCCGAAGGCGCTGTTGTCCTCATTTGGAACGAGCGCGACCCACTCGCCTGGTGCGGTATCAACCCGCGTCCAGCCCTGCTCGTGGATGTCGTCAATGTGATCTGTCGTTCGTGCCATTTACTCCCTCCATCGTAGTGGCCCTGTAGCGATCCACGCGATCGTCAACAGGATGAATAGTGCCGCCATCGTGCTCTGGGTCTGACCCTCTGGGAGCACGACTACGGCGAAGAGGAGTCCTAGAATCGTCCAGGCTCCTCCGATTAGGTCAAGGATGATGTTCTTGAACATTAGCGGCGGCCCTTTCTGCTACGCGCCCCCGTCTCGCCGCCTCCGCCGCCTCCACCTCCGCCGCTTGATCCGCCGGTCGTGCTGCGTGCGGCATTTGCTGCCGCCGCTGCGACGCTGGCGATCTGGCTGGAGATGACGGCGACCGCCATCGGTTGCGCCTCTTCCTTCTCAGTTGCGTCTAGGTCTTTCCCGATCTCGCCGATTGCAGCGATGTCGCCGAGCGCATCGGCAACGGCTTCCACGGCTGCGCCTGCAACCTCGGCAGCCGCTTCAGCGGCCTCGCCTAGATCTGGCAGAGGGGATTCGGGTTCGTCAGGAGGTACAGGAGTGGGATCAGGAGATACCACAGGAGATTCCGACGGCTCTTCGGATGGAGCGGTCGTCGGCTCGGGTGAGGCAGTCTCGTCTGGTTGCGTTGGATCAGGTGTTGGCTCATTGGATGGCTCCTCGCTTGGCTCTGGCGTCGGCTCTGGGGTCGGCTCTGGCGTTGGCTCAGGCGACGGCTCCGGCGACGGCTCAGGTGTTGGCTGCGGGGTTGGCTCGGGAGTAGGTTCAGGCGTAGGTTCTGGCGTTGGCTCAGGCGTAGGTGGCTCTGTAGGCGACGGAGACGGCTCTACGCTCGGCTCTGGCGTAGGTGTCGGGGTCGGCTCAGGAGTCGGCTCTGGGGACGGCGTAGGGCTGCCTACGGCGATGGTCAGGTAGCCGATGCCGCAGCACGAATCCGTGCTCAGCACGCGGAAGCCGAACAGGTCACCTGCGGCCAGCACCACCTCGATGTAGCCAGTCGCTGATTGCGTGTTTCCCTCTGCGAGCGTGAGCCACTCGCCGCCCACTAGATACTGCGGCTTGTCGTAGTACGCGCCGTCAGTGGTCAGGTATGACCAGAGGTACTGCGCCGTCTCAGCCTCTAGCGCGGTTGTAGTCAGGCTGGTGAGCGCGTTCCAGCGCGGCTGCTCCGGCAGCGGGTCATTCGCGCCGCCAAGCGTGGCTGAGCCATCTTCGTTGAGCACGATGGTGCCGTTGGAGTCCGTGCTGAACTCCCACTCGTCTAGCTCATCGAGCGCGTAGACCTGCGCGAACGGCAAGAAAACCGCCGCCGCCGCCACGAGAGCGACTAGGCGGCGGTTCACTTACTGTTAGAAAGCCAGGCTGTCAGGCCTCCCAGCCCGCTGATTCCGAGCAGCGCGATGACGAACTTCGCCAATCGGTAGGCTCCTCGGGTCTCTGCCATTTCAACGCGCACGCAGGCAAGATCGGATTCAATCCGATCAAGCCGCTCTAGGATTGCGTCAACTTGGCTCTTGGTCACCTTACGCTCCGAGGAGCGCGGTGATCTCGGCTTCGGTCAGACCAAGCGCGGCGAGTTTCTCGCGTGCGCTGACCTTGTTTGGATCTGGCGTAGGCGCAGGCGGTGGCTCTGGAGCGATCCAGTTGCTGCCGCTCTTCGTCCAGCCGATGCCCACGCCTGCGGGCGCGACCTGAGTGGTCGCGCCTTCAGGCGCAGTCCAGTCGGACTCGCCGTCCCAGACGACCGTGTTGACGACCTTATTGTCTTTGATTACAAGATAGGTACTCATCCAATCACCCATACTCTCACGCGGCCATCGCCGCCTGCTCCGCCTGCTCCCGAGGTTGATCCTGTGCGACACGCACCGCCGCTTCCTCCGCCGCCTCCAGGCGTGGAACCAGCGCCGCCTGCGCCACCATTGCCCGTAGTGGATGCCCCACCGCCACCGCCGCCGTCACCAGTTCCTGAAGTTCCAGCGCCACCAGCGCCTCCTCCAGCAGTACCAGCCGTGCCAGAGCCGTTTCCGAAACTAAACTGTGGCGTTCCGCCAGTTTGACCAACGATTTCTGAGCGTGGAGCAAGTCTGGCTTTTCCGCCGATGCCTCCCTGGCTCGCAACATTTCCAGCGGTGATCCCGCCGCCCGATGCTCCACCGCCACCACCAAAGCCGCCATTGTCTGTTCCCGATCTATATTGCTCAGAGTTTCCCACTCCGCCATAACCGCCCGCAGAATAGAAAACATCTGTGACGAAATCATTGAAAACTACTGTTCCCGTTGCGACATTCTCAGTTTGTGGTTGAGGATTAAGCCTAAACCATAAAGCACCCTCATATGAGTTGAATGGCGCTGGATAAACGCCTGCAGAAGGTTTCCCTCGTGCGCCGAAAAAAGAAGCCGAACCAAATGATGTCTCTCCGCCACCAGCGCCGTCCCCACCAGTGCCACCAGTCGCGCTTGTTGCACTTCCGCCTGCGCCGCCAGCACCAATCGTCACTGTTACCGTTCCGCCAGCGGTTCCAAACTGAGAGGACAGGTAATAGAACAGCCCGTGTGCGCCACCTGTGCCTCCTGGCTTTGCGACAGTTGAGGTGCCGCTTCCTCGGTTATTGCCACCGTCTCCGCCTGCGCCAGCGCCCCAAACATCCAAAACCAAGATTGCGCTTGACGATGCGTTTGCAGGAATAACGAATGAGCCAGACGAAGTGAACTCCTGATACTTGAGGATGCCGCCAGCGGCAGCCGCAGCCAAGAACGCAGATGCGCCAGATCCATCGGCGGTCAAGACTGCGCCATTGGCAGCCGTGCCAGACGAGATGCCAGTCGCTGCAACCTTCGCGCCGTTTTCGGACGCGCCAGTATGCGTATGCCCTGTGCTGACATTGAGCACATCGTCGCGAAGATTGTTGTATTGCGAGGCCAGCGCTGCGCTGCCTGCTGTGACCGTACCGCTGTTTGGCATCTAAGCCTCCTTTAGGCTGTGGTGGTCAGCGCCCAACTGACCGTGAGGATTGAGTTTGGCTCCTTGTAGATCCCTGATCCTGCTCCGTACCCCGTGATCGCGAGCAGATTCGTGCCGTGATCCCGAAGTCCGAAGATGTAGAAGGTCTCGCCGACCGCCGTGTTCAGCCCCCAGGTTGCGACCGAGGTCACCGTGCGGGTGACGCGGGTCGCAGTCACGCTCTGCGTGTCGTAGACCGCAGGGACGGATGAGGCTGACGCCGTGATGTCATTGTTGCCGTTGACCACGAAGGCGTTGTCAATGTATGCGGTCGCGGTGCCAGCCGTGCCAGCCACGAGGTTCAAGCCGATGCCGGTGACCGCGTTGAAGGACGGCGCGCCGCCCGTGATATTGAAGGACGAGATCGGGATGCGGCAGATCTTCCAAGTCGCGTCGGCGAATGCGCCGAGCGCAGACTCGATGCTCGTCACGCTGATCCCGTAGTAGTTGGACGAGTTGCCGCCCGTGAAGATCCGCAGCTCGGTGCTGGACTTGTTCACATTGGCGAGCGTCGTGAAGCGGAGGCTGACCTCGATGGACGATCCTGTGACCGCCGTGGACGAGGTGACCGTGGTCGCGTCAAAGACATACTGCGTGCCCGAAGGCGCGGCCTCAATCTTGAACGCGCCAGCACCCTGCCGGTAGATCGTCGTCTCAAGGGTCGCCGTGCCGCTAAAGCCAGCGGTGGAGTCAAAGTCGTAGATCCTCGTGCCACCAAAGGACGACTGGATATCGGTGGAGGTCAGCGTGCCAGCCTCGCCTGCGAGCTTCGCCGCGATGCGGGTTGCGCCCGCCAGCGTGAAGGTGTTCGGCTGCACCTGCTCGGTGATCAACGAGCCGTCGGCTCGCGTGAGTCGTACCGTCACGACCCCTGTTGGCTTCCAAATAGAATCAAACATTTATCAACCCCACGGATTCACATCCCAATACCCAGAATCCCAGGTAAGGACTTGGACTACGCTTGTCGTGATTGTATCAGTGACGGCTCCCACCGCATCACCAACTGGCGTCGGTGATGACAATGGCCCCCACAGGCTGTTATCCCAAGTGAGCGCGCTATCTCCTGCACCCGCTGGTGCCCAGTACCACGGCCCTTCGTTGAGTGCCGTCGTGATGACATCGGTCGGCGCGGCGACCACATCGCCGAACTCAAGTTGCAGCGGCCCTGGCAGCGCGGGCAAGCCCTCGATGCTGCACTCGTAGCCGCTCTGCGCGTTGAAACTCCAGTTGATCGTTGCGACCTGCTGCAAGAAGGTCTTGCTCTTTGCGGCATCCAACACGCCGAATACTTCGCCCGCCTTGAGTGGCACGCCTGGCGCAGACTCCAGCGAGATGCGGAGGCGTCGGACGCTGCGGAAGAAGAGCAGGTCAAGTGCCCGCGTGTACGCCTTGTCCGTGCTCGGCAGGTACGGATTCTTGAGGCTGAGCGGCAGAATCTGACCGCCGAGCAGCTCCTGCCCGTCAATGTCATCTGCCTGCGTCGCGTAGAGCGAGGAGAGGCGTGCTGGCTTCCCGATCAGGGTAAACGCCTGCACATAGATCGCCGTCGCCGCCGCCATATTCTTGAAGGTCACGGTTGCGCGGTTGCCGTCGCCGGTTGCCGTGCCGCCGACCGTGAGTTCGTAGTAGAGGTTGCCGTCTAGCGAGACGAGGCTAGGCGGATCGCCCTGCACCATCGGGATCGCTGTCCCGCCTGTGGGTGCAGAGGCCGCCGTAGCAGCGCTGGGGTTATTCCCCCCAGCCGTTCCTACCGACGCCCAAGTGACGGGCGTGTAGTCAATCCAGCGCGTCTTGTCCTGCGCCTCGATGCTGAGCGTGATCTCGCCAGGCACGAAGAAGCCGTCTGCCGATCCTGCGGCTGGCACGGTGATCGGCGTGGTGATCTGGAAGACCGTCTCATCGCTGACCGCCGAGGCACGATCCTCGTACTCAAGCAGGGCGCGGTTGACCGCCGTCTCCGTGTTGCGGAGGATGCTGATCTCAAACGGATAAGATTCCTTATCAAGCGTGATCAGTGGCGCTTGCAGCGCAGCTTGATGCGTCGTGCGGTCGTTGAAGGTGAGCACGCCATCCTCGTCCACGAAGATGCGTCCACCCTCGGCGATGGCGAGCAGCCCGAGTTCAGCGCCCAGCGGCTCGCCGGTCGCCGCTGCGAACTGCGCGGTGCCGAAGGCGGTGCCGACGGCTGCGTACGATGCCGTGCCAAGCCCCGCCTTGTCTGCGAACGCGGTGAAGATCGTATCCAGCGCGACATTGGCACGAGGGCCGTAGTAGGTCGGCGTGTTGGCAAACCGCGCGGAGATGTCAAGCAGGCGCATCTGCGCCACTCGCGCCTGCTCACGCGGCACGACCGAGCGCACGATGTAGGTGCCGAGCGTGCGCGTCTGTGCCGCGCCGTTGTAGAAATATCCGAGGCTGACCTTCGCCTTCGTGCTCAGGAATGCGCCCTGAAGGTAGGCGTAGATCGGGCTGTTCTCGTTCTCTGCGCTGAAGCGTTGATTGAGATTGTCCAGCGTGAGGTTGCACTCGCCTGGCTGGAGCGCGCCCGTGTCAGGGTCAAAGGACTCAATGCCAACCGCGTCAAGCACATAGCCGGTCTCGTCGTCAAAGACGCCATCGCCATCCCAGTCAATCTCCAGCTTGATGACTGGACGATGCTGCTTGTCGGCAATCGCGGCGATCAGGTTTGCGCTCAGTGCCACGATGCCTCCTTAGGTTGTGCGGGCGTCAACCTCAACGAGCGTGATCTGGTAGTCGCCCTTCGTCACATCGGGGTAGACGGTGACCAGATCGCTGATTGAGTCAATGCGGACGGTGACTCCAGCCTGGGCTGGCGTGAACGGGCCGCCCGTCCAGGTGAAGGTCGTGGTGGTCTGGTTGCTGACATTCGCCCAATAGAGCGCGACGAGCGCGTCGTAAGTCGTGACATTCTCGTACTCAAAGGCGAGCGAGTAGGAGAAACGATAGCCGACTGACCAGGTACGGATTGAGCCGTTGACGGTGAGGCGGCTGCCGCCGACCGTGCTGTATTCCAGCTTGACCGCGTTCGTGCGGACAGGGAATGGCAGCGTGATCGTCGTCGCGCCAGAGGATAGGGTTGGCTGACTTACGCTCATCGAGCACCTCCGAGTACCGTGCCTCGGCGCTTGGCTTCGTCATTCAGCGCGCCGTAGATGCGGCGAGCGAACTCGCGGGCATCGTCAGACGAGCCGAGGAAGGCACCCGCCTGCACGGTGACATTTATCTGACCGCCGAGGGAGTTGTTTGGCACGATGCTGCCTGACTGATTCGGTACGAAGAGTTCAGGCCCTCGCTCGCCGACCATATACTGTTGCCCGCCGGTGACAGGGCCACCAAGTGCGCGCTCGCGCTCGCGCTTCGTGCGCGTGCCCTGGGCTGGCAAGAAGCCGCCGATGAACGGCAGATTGTTGGCAAGGTTGATAAGTTTCTGCACGATGTCAAGCGCGCCCTGTACCAGTCCAACAAAGAAGCCAATGATTTCACCTAGCCCGCCAAACAAGTCGCCGATTGCGCCTACGGCAATGGCAAGCGGTCCCTTGCCGTCGCCCCAGAGAAGCGCAACGAGGCTTTTCACAATGTCAAATGCCGCACCAAAGGCGCGGACGATAGTCGTGCCTACCATTAGGAAAAGGTCGCCGAGGATTTTTAGGACTGGCTTGATCGCGTCAAAGATTGCGTTCACAATGTTGCGGAAGTCTTCGCTTGAGTTGTAGGCAATGATCAGCCCCGCGACAAGCGCGGCGATAAGCGCGATGGCCACAACGATCGGGCCACCAAAAGATTGCATTGTGAGATTAGTCAACGCCATAATGGTTCGGTACGCACCAACAGCGGCTGCAGCGATGTTTACGGCGATGGTGAATGCGGTATACGCCCCTACAACAACAAGAATGATGCCAATGTTTTCGCTGACGAACTTGGCGATCGCCTTGAACGCCTCAACAAGTTTTCCAATGATTGCGCCAGCGACGTTGATGATGGCGGGCAGAACCTGCGTGACCATCGTGGTGATGAACGGTCGCAGGAACTCCACAGCCTGCGTGAAGGCGTTGGCAAATGCAATACCGAAATCACGGATGCGAGGCAAAATCTCGTCGCGGAAAAATGTCAGAACCTCTGACAAGATCGGCAACACAACGCCTCCAATGTCCTCAACGACATCATCAAGCGTGTTCTGAATCGTCTCCATCATTCCTGCGGTTGTGTTTGCGTATGCATCCGCAGAACCAGCCGCCTGCTCCTGCATCAAGGCAAGAGCCTCCGTTGCGGTTGTCCCCTTACCGACGGTGATACCGTATCGGCTCAAGATTCCAGTGTTGCCGCTGAAGACTTTGCCGACTACTTCGGTTGCAGTTTTCAGGTCAATGTTCCTGAGACGAGCGAAATCTGTTGCCAACCCTTGTAGTTCAATCGCCTTCGTCACATCGCCTGTGCGTGGTACGAGCCGAGCAAGGGAGTCTCGTAAATCATCATCGCTGAAAGCAAGATTCTTGCGCGTCTCAATAGCCGCGTCCATCTGCTTGCGCTGATCCTCGGTGATCTTTGTATTGGCCGCGAGAGCAGCATCAAGACGAGCGATTGACGCTTCTTCATCGGCTGCTGCCTTCGCCGCTGCGAACATCGCACCGCCCACGACGACGGCTGCACCCGCCGCAATCGCAAAGCCCTTCGCGGCTGCGGCGAACGGAGCGTTGAGTTTGCCAGCCGTTTTTTCTAAGGTGCGCGCTGTCTTATTGAGTTCGCGCATTCCCTTAGAGGCACCATCCTTGAGAATGACGGCAAGTGTCGTCGTTCGTTCAGCCACGCTTGCCCGCCTTTCTCGTCGTCACCGACGATTCAATCCTCATAAACTCCAAGCCACGCAGCACCCATTCGCCAGGAGCCTCTTCCAGTTCCCACGGCGCGACGCCCCACCGCTGAGCTAGCGCATCGAGCGCGTACTCCAGCGGCACCGGCGCTTTCGCGTCGGGGTTTATTGCTGTTCTGGCGAGGGCTGTACGGAGTTGCTGCCCTGCTCTTTTGGGAGTGTAAGTTCCTCAATCCAGTCGCGCATTCGGTTCGCGATCACGATGAGACCGCTGAGCGGGAGGTTGTCAAGACTATCCACGCCGAGGTTGTGCGACGAGATGAGCGACAGGAGCCTGTCGGTACTCTCTTCTTCGGTCGCGTCTGCGGCGCGGATAGCCTTGATCTCGCCCCAAGTAAACTCTCTAACTTCAACCCAGTGACCAGCGAGATCGCCGGTCAACTCAAGTTTAGTCGTCTTTGCCTTTAGCATTCTGCCTCCTTGTCCTGCTTAGGAAATCGTTGCGAGGTTGTTCTTTACCACGATGGAGAAGTCCGTGTTCGCAGCCGAATCCACGATGCCACGATAGGTGATGTTCGCCACGATGACGCCATCAACTTCCGCGATCTCGTGAGTGTCTGCCACACCATAGAAGTCCAACTGGAACTCATAGGTGCCCGCGCCGAGCGTTGGCCCTGTGGACAAGATGCGAATCTTTCGCTCGCTCTTGAGCAGGAACTGATCAAGTTCGTTGCGGTTCGTGAAGTATCGGACGATCTCAAGTCGCGCCTGTCGCGCAACAGGAGCCACCGTATCCACGGCTGCCGAGGTTCCGTCAAGCACTTCGCGTCGGACGAGTCCGCGCGTGAGCGTGAAGGTTGCCTCTTGCACCGAGGTGTCGGCGGTTGAGCCGATCGTCGTCGCGTCAATGAACACGGCTGCGTCTACGCCGAGCACGCTGACCTGTGTGGTATCGCTTGGTGAGGCGCTGTATGCAGTTCCGAGCGCGACCGTGCCTGCGGCGATGGTTGTCGCCGTGAAGGTGACCGCCTCGTCCTTGACATAGGAGATGCTCAGTTCGTCCGTGGCGCAGCCAGCGAGACGGTAGGTTGGCACAACCGTGCCGCCGTCTGCCCAGCCCCACTCAGCCGTGAAGGTCTTCGGCGCGTTCGCCGTGCCGCTGTTCGGGCTGTAAGTCCAGGTGTATGGCGCGACGGTGCCGGAAGGCGTGACGCCGCCCTTGACGCTGCTCTCAAGCCAGAACGGAATCTGGCTGTAGAGGACTGGCCCTGCGATGTTCAAGCCGTTGCGCTCAACGCCAGGGTTGATCTCATACGCCTCAAAGTAGGTGCCGCGAAGCGTCGTGTTAGCGATGCTCGTGACTTCCTGTGAAGGGGTTGCCTCATTCGCGTAGAGGACTCGGGTTGCGGTGGCAGCGGAACCAGCCGTTGATTCAAGCGCTCCCACGAGTTTGAGTAACTGGTTGACTGCCATTTGTTTCTCCTAACTTTCTTCTACAGAGGAGAGGGCGTTTGCCTTCTCCAAGTATCTTCCAAGAACTGCGTCAGCCGCTTGCTGACCTGCTTCCAATGCGCTGGCTGCTGCTGGTGTGACGAACGGCTTTGCTCGACCACCAGGGTGCTCAACCAACTTGGCATAGCCGAATGCTGCTCGCAAAATCCCATTTTCCTTCGGATAAATACGGTGCGCTCCCGTGCCAAACTCAATCAGATGGCGATGATTGCCGCCGCGCTTGCCTGGAATCGGGCCAGCAATGACGCCGATGGTGCCTGGCTGTCGCTTGATTTTGACTGGCTTGATTGAGCGATACAGGTTCCCTGTTTTACGACCAACGCCCCTAGAGAGATACGACTGCTGCAAGACTGGCTGCATCGCCTTACCAGCAGCATCGCGCATTGCCTCAAGCACTGCCTCTAGTTCAGAACCATAGAACTGCGAGAAGTAGCGCTCGGTCGCTTCGGTCTTGTATTGGATACTGAAAGAGACTTTGGTTTCTGCCATTACGGGGCGATCGTGCTCAGCACTTCGCGAGTCGTCACTTCCACCTGCATCTCGATCACGGCGAACATCTCGCCGCCGTACTCGGATTCTCCCATACGGATATCCGGCACGAGTGCCTTGACGACGACATTCGGCAAGCCGAGCTGCATATCGCTGACCACGCCCTCTACGAGCACATCGCGCCAGGCGTAGAGCGCCTTGACTGCACGGTCGGTGCCCATCCCCTTTGCCACATAGAAGCGCACGGGGAAGCGGTGAATCTGTCGCACGAGGCGATTGGGGCCGTATTCCGCCGTGGTGGAAGGGGGAAAGACCACCACGGACGGAAACACCGAGATCATATCAGGCGGGTTCGCCGTCGCTAGCCGCACCTCGTCGTAGCCCGCAGGGGGCGTCGTGTTGGCAGCCGAGAATCGAGCGGCGAGCGCCGTGCCGATGGCGTAGGTATCCAGCGCCATTTAGACCGCCTGGGCTGCGACGCGGTAGGCGCGCAGCATCTGCTCCACATCAGGGTCAAGGCGTGCGAGCAGACGCATCTGCCCCACTTCCGGCGATCCTGCGATTCCGAATGGAGTGTTGCGTCGGTTGAAGATACGCCCGCTTTGGATGATGGTTGCCATCTCTACGGGCTTGGGCACTGAAGGCCAGCCGCGTGTTCCGACGATCTTGACCGCCTTGACGATCTCCACAGGGAAGGTGTTCGCGCCTTCGGTGAGCGCGATGACCTCGGTGAACGGTCGTCCAGTAGTCGCTGCGTTGAACGGCGCAAGCGCGCAGTCGGTGTTGATGACCCACGAGGTGCTGAAGGTGCCGTTGGCATCGCCGTCAGTCGTGATCGCGGAGACGCTGGCGAAGTCGTCAATCGGCTGCACGAGATAGTCCTGCGCCGTGTAGAAGGCGGTGGATGCAGCGGACTGATAGAAGAATCGCCCGCAATAATCGTCAATCAGGCGGCTGACCGACTCGATCACGAGTTCCAACTCGGTGTCCGAGGTTGCGTCAATGATGCCCAGAGCCGTCTTGACCGCAGAGCCGGTCGTGTAGCCGTTCGTGATTGCCATCAGGTCTCCTTGATTGGTTGGACACGCTTGAGCGCGTCAGGGTCGCCAGCATCCTGCCAGCCGGACACGATGAGTTCCGTGAGCGGCTGGTGAGGTGCATACGACCTCAGAACATCAGCCATATGCACTTCATTGGTTGAGCCGAGTTTGAGGTCATAGCAGATGTCATTGAGGAGTTCGCGATTGGTGAAGCGGTAGATGCCGCAGCATACAAGCACTTCGGGAATGCCGCGCGTCCAGCCGCCTTCGGTGGAAGCGTCGTAGTAGTCCCAGATTCTCCACGGTGCCGCAGCTACACCCACCCAGTCGCCATCGTGCGTTGGCACCTGCGGGAGCAGGGTATCGGCGAAGAGCACGGTGAGCGCGCCGCCTGGAAGCCCCGTAGAGGCACTCAGGAGCGCCCCAGACGGGCCGTCTGCCTCATCGTGGGGAATCACCCCAGCCAGCCAGGGAGCGGCGCTGAGCACCGACTTCTCGTCGTCTCGCCTCACAACCGCGTAGGTCGGCTGTTTGCCAGCCGCACGCCGGTGCCACTCGTGCACGGGCAGCCCAGCCGCCTCCACGAGCAGTTTGTTCGTGCCGCCTAACCGTGATGCTTTGCCAGCGGCGAGGATGACGATCACGGTCGGCTCTCGTGCTTCCATTCGTTGCTGAGATCGTAGAACCAGGTCGCTTCTTGCACGAGTGTGAACTTCGCGCCGTGGTTGAGCGCCTTGACCCAGAAGTGCCAGTCGTAGCCCTTGATGACATCAAAGCCGCACAACTCTCTGAAGAGCGCGGTGCGAACGATGGCGTTGTGGCTGACGATGCTGCTAGATCGCAGCGCGTTCGCCTCAAAGCCGACGCGGTACATCCTTGCACCGTCATCGTAGGAGTAGGCGATGTCAGATCCGTCGCGCTCCGCAGCCTCAACGAGCGAGGACAGGTGATTGGGGTAGAGGTAGTCATCATCGTCTAGCAGCGCGATCCACTTGGTCTGCGCGGCAAAAGCCAGATCGTTCTTCATTGCCGCGCCGCCGCGTCGTGCATAATCCACGCCGATCAGGTGTGCGCTTGGTTGGAGGATCTGCTCTCGCACCGAATCAACGGCTCGCTTGAGCAGTTTCTCCCGCTCAGGCAGCGTTGCCGTGACAACCGTGACGCTCATTTGCGCTTGGCGGCTCGCCGCTGTTCGCGGTTCAGGCCGCTCGCCTTCGGGATCTCAGACTCGATCTGCTTGAGGATCGGACGCCAGTTCTCGGCGTAGACCTTCTCGGTGCTGTAGTTAGATGCGAAAGCAACCGCCGCCTCGGACGCTGCCTTCGCCTTCTCGGTGTCAGCCTTGAGCGCGTAGGACTGCTCCAGCGCGTCTACGATCTCGTCAACATTCGGGGTCATCCACCAGCCGGTCTGCAGCTCATCCCACTCTGGCTGACCGCCGACCTTCCAGCCGACGCCCACGAGTTCGGGCATTGCCGTCCAGTTCGTGACGATCACGGGCGTGCCGCACGCCTGCGCCTCGATTGTCGGGATGCCGAAGCCCTCGCCCTTGCTGGGCTGAAGGAGCACATCGGCTGCAGTGTAGCACTTGGCGAGCACCGCCTGATCCAGCCCCTGCCGATAGGCGAACTGCGGCACGGCTCGCACCCGATCCATCGGGGCGTTGACCGCCTTGAGCAGCCGCTCCAACTTCGTGCCGTTAGCGAGACCGAACATCTCAGTGTGAAGGTAGAGGTAGGCATCGGTGTGTTTCTGTGCGAAGCGGCTCCACGCGAGGAGCAGTTCGGGCCACGCCTTGCGGATCGGGGTGACGCCCTTGTTCGCCTGCGGGCAAATCGTGAGGTGCGCGTCGGCTGGAATATTCAGGTCGGCGCGGATGTTGGATGGCGTAGGCTTGAAGATGTCAAGCGGAATGCTGTGCGGCGCGTAGAAGAGTCGGTCGCGCTCTAGTCCAGCATCAAGCAGTTCGCGCTCGCCAAAGCGACTCATCGCGATAGCCCACTTGCCTGCGCCCTTACGGTTGAACCACGCCTTGACCTCTTCAGGTACGACGCTGTGATCAACAGGCGTCCACGACGCCATTGGGATCTCGTCCCACTGCGGCGACTTGTATACCCAGACATCGTAGAGAGAGATGCCCAGCCCTGCGCCATCCTCGGTCGTCTGGTTGATCCAGTTGCCGATCTGCGCGGGCGTGAGGTCATTGCTGTAGGCGTCTAGCCCTTGTCCCATCACGGGGATGCCAGGTCGCCACTCCATCGTGGAGCCAGCGAAGCCGTAGTTCGCCATTATCGCGACCTTATGCCCATCGGCTGCAAGGCGCGGGACGATCTCGTTCGTCTGTGTGCCGTATCCCGTGGGTGCCCACGGCGCGTTAGATGTCCAACCGATTCTCACGGTGCTGCCTCCTCCTGTTATTTGTCCTCCCGCCGAGCCGAAGCCCGACGGGAGGGTTGAGCCTAGATCGCTAGGATCAGGTGTTCGCCGAGACGAGCACCTTGACCGCGTTCAGGTCAGGGATGTTTCCGTCAACACCATACAGAGTGCGTAGCGCAATCTGGTTTGTGTTGAAGAGGTAGTCGCTTGACGACGCAACCTCAATCGGGAGTTCTCGTACATAGTACGAAGGCTCGTGGATAATGGCCACTGACTTGGAGGCCGAAGCCACCGCTGCCATATGGACATTCTCCTTGAGTCGGTATCCCATCAGGGTGTCAGGCTGACCAGCCGCCATTGACGGCTGGAAGACAAACTGCCCGTTGAGATCCTGCAACTTGCGGAGCTTGCTCACTGCCGTCGTAGCCGCGTGCCAAACAGTGTTGGTGTTGCGATACGAAGGATTGAGCGAGTAAAGGACGGTTGCAAGGTCAAGCGCATCAAAGAAGGTCGCCGAGACGGTGCCTGCCTTTGTTGCGGTGCTCAAGCCCGTTGCCGCAGAGACGAAGCCCTGTGGCAGAACCGTGCCGGTGCCGATGGTCATCGCTGAACCGCTAACGAAACTAATCTGGGCCCCCGCCTGGGTGCCCACTGTGCCGAGGATGTCAAATCCAGAATCGCGGACAAGTTCAGCCGACAAAAGCGTCAGGCTGGCGATCTTGTTCGCATAGAGGGTGATTGACGAGATCGTCGGATCGGCTGGGGTGATCGTTGAACCTTCGGTCACGAAAGCGGCTGACTGGTTCGCCGTCACGCGTGGCAGAGTGATCTGCTCGCCCGTGGTCGTGCGAAGTTTCGTCGCCCCGTCGTAGATCGGGTTGCCCTCAGTCAACGCGACGACAACGAAGTCGGCGAATGTGACTGGGACGGTTGCGGATGCTGATGCAAGAGCGCGGATCTCAAACTGAGCGCGTCGCTTCTCGCCGGTGGCGATTGCCCGAAGGACATCGCTATCGTTGTCAGCCTTGACTGCATTCTCAACCTTGAGTGCGCGCTCTGCGAGTGCGCCGATCTTCTCACTGCGCTCTTCAGCGGCAGCAACCTGATCCATCTTGGCCTTGCGTGCAGACATTGAATCGTTCAGGCTCGTCCAACGAGCCTCTTCCTCTGCGGAAAGTTCGCGCTTCTCGTCAGCCGCACGAGCGAGGAGAGACTTAGCCTCTTCCCAGTCGTTTCGGTACTGCTCGTGAAGCGTCTTGGTGATGTCAGACATTGGTCTAACTCCTTACGCTTTCTGGTTTGGGGTTGATTGCGTCATCGGTGGTGCGTCCAGCGGTGGTGCCGTGAGGCCCTCGCGCTGCGCCCTAGCGAATCTGCTGTTCCAGTTTGGCAAGTGCCAACTGGCGCTCACGAACAGAGAGAGGTACGAGCCGGTCATCGGCTTCCTCTGGCTCCGTTGTAGTCTCAGGTTCAGGCCGCAGATCAGGACTGATCTTGCGGATTGCGAGATCAAGCGTTGCGGCTGAATCCGCATCGGGCGCTCCCGCGAGAAGTGCGTCAAAGGCACGCATCAGCGTTGATGGGTCAATCTCGGTGCGCTCAGAGAGCGAACGGACTGCGCCCAAGCCGATGGTGGCTGGATAGGCGGGCTGGTTGCCCGTCAGGAGGCTGACTTCGTGCAGGCGGACATTCCGCAGCTCACGCACGCCCTTGTCGTCGTAGGCATCGCCCTTGTTCGGCACGGAGAAGCCGAAGGACATTCCCATCGCCGCACCGTCTCGGCGCAGCATTGCGGCGAGGTCGGAGGCGAAGGTCACCTCTGGGTTGAGGGAGACGCGCACCTTGAGGCCGCGATCATCCTCTTCAAGATCCAGCGTGCCGGTCTTGGTTGAGCCGAGGAAGTACTTTGGATCGTGATCCTGAAGCGCCTTGACTTCCCACTCGCCGCGCTCAGCCGCAGCTACGCTCTTGGAGAACGCGCCTGGCTTGATGATCTCCCGCGTGCTCAGCCCTTCGGCTTCGGAGTTGAAGATGGCGGCATAACCCGTGAAGGTGTGCCCGTCCTCGCCTTCCGCGCGGATCTCCGTCTGGAACTGTCGGTACTCGATTGCCATCTTCGGTTTCTCCTTACGCTCGGCGTTCTCGACGATATTGTCGGCCCACCGCTTACCCGCGTCGCCGCCCCAAAGCGCCCACGCGATCCTGCCAGCGGACGGATAGCCGTCTTCGCCGGGATTGAATCCTTGACCTTGCTTGTCCACTTCGTGTCGTGCAAAGAACGAGCGCATCCGCACCACCGTCTCAAACGGCAGGTTGCTGCCATTCACGATGTCGCGTGCGCGAGCCACGCCCACAAGGGTCCCGCCGCGTCCAAACTCAGCGCGCCAATCAAGGCCGCGCCTCGCCTCTGCCTGCATTGCCTCGGTCGGCTTGTAGCCGTCTGGGTTGATCGGAGCGCGCTCCTCATTGCGATAGCGCGGATGATCTGGGTGAAGCAGATCGTTGTCGCCGACATAGGCAGAGTTCTTTGGTGCGCCCGTGCGTGCGAGGTAGAGGAAGGCGTTGACGCGAGCCATTGACCACGCCGCTCGGCTGACGCCTGGGCGATGGCTGACTGAGTATGCGCCCGATCCTCGGCGATACACGGATCGCAGCGATCCGACGCGCACCCGCGTCCAGTTCGGGCGATCCTGCTTGTTCATCTCTTCGTTGTGGGCATCGGCCTTGTTCTGAAGCGCAGTCTCCGTGGCTTCAGTCAGCGTGATGTCGCCGGTCTTATTTCCTGCGGAGCCTGGCTCATTCTCGTCGCTGCCCGTGATCTGATCTTTCGGCGGAGCGGGCGCATCGGCGCGGTCCTCGTAGTCATCCTCGTCTTCGTCGTCGTAGTCTTCGTCGTCGTAGCCGTAGCCTGCTTCCTCTTCCTCGTGCGGCTGCCACGCATTGCAATAGTACGCGCCGTTGACATAGGCTTCCCACTTCTCGCAATACGCCTTGTCGCCCTGAACCATATCTTCGTTGTAGAAGTGGCAGTTGCCGCAGGCGCGGCCTTCGGGCACATCAGGAGCGAGTGCGGGACGGTAGTTGTCTGGCAAGGCGCGCTCGCCGCCAGGCTCAATGCCTTCAGCCTGCGAGATCGCGACCATTTGTGCGATGGCGTCCTGCTTGGTGGTATGGCAGCCCATCACTTCGCCGTCCTGCTTGACGACCGCCCAGCCGCTGCACTGTGCGCTGTCATCGGTGATGAAGTACGGCATTACGGATCAACCTGGAAGTCGTACACATCCAGCACGGTATCGGCAGAGTCAGAGATGGCGTAAAGCACATCGCCGTTGCCGATCTTGAGCGTCGTAAGGCCGCCCTTGACGATCTCAAACCCTGTGGTGCTTGTGACGGCTGCGCCGCCAACCCAGATGTTCTTGTTCGCGCCGAGTTCCATTGAGATCTCGTGGATGTTCTTTGCCGTCGCAGTGGCGATTGCCGCCGCCGCTGTTCCAATGCTGTATTGCTCTGCGCGGAAGGTCATCTGATCACCTCAGGTTGAGCACGAGGAGATCTTCCTCGTGTCGGCGTTCTTCGTGTGTGCGACCCCATCCTTTGGCCCGCAGTTCTTTGGTGTGGCTCGCTGCCTTGACCCGCCCTGCGTAGCCCCACGCGGAGCGTGCGGCGCGACCTTCGGTCGTGAGCGGTGCGCTGATTGCGCGGCCCGCGAAGCCCTGAGCACCGCGAGCGGTGCCGCGAGAGAAGGAGTAGGCGAACACCTCGCCCTTGAAGGCGATTGCCTGCGGCTTGAAGACTGGCACTGGTCGCTGTGCGTAGTAGCCTGGACGCGAAGCTGCGCCTGGCTTTGTGCCCTGCGCCGTGCCTGTGCTCTCTGTGATTCCGTTGATCGAGGCTGCAATATCCAGCACGCCGAGCACGCTGAACGCGCTCGTGGTGATGCCGGTGATGATCCCGAGATCGTTCTCGCGCCCCGTCGCAGATCCTGCGCTCGTGGTGACGCCAGCGACGCTCCCGTCTGCCTCAGGCCCTAGTCCCCATTCGTATGCGTCCCAGATCGCGCCCTTCGTGGCGCTTGGTTGCCAACGGCCCGTCGCCATTGGTTAGGTCAGGGATTCGGTGATGTTCCCGCTGGCGAGCGTGTAGGTTCCCGTCGTGGCGTAGGTCTGCGAAGCATCGAGTGAGCGGCTGCCGTAGAAGGTGCCTGCGGTAGATGCCGACCAATAGCCGATGTGCGTGATCGTCGTAGAGCCAGGCACATCAAAGACAACTTCCGCGCTTGTGGCTGCGGTGCCACCTGATGCCGCTGCCCACGATGCCGCCTCGCGCGTGTACGGGGAGCCTGTGACCTCTGCGGTGCCAGCCGTGCCTGGGTCAGCCGTGTGCAGGCTGAAGTGCGTGACATTGCTCGTGATCGTGCCGAGCATCGTGTTGCGTGTCGTTGGGGTCAGTGCCATCGGTCTACTCCTCTACGATTGCGGTGATATTGCCGCTCTCGTCGCGCTCTACTCGGCGCGTGCGCGCCTCAGGCGTCGGAACGGTGACATTTATGATCGGCTGGATGACCTCGCGCTTCTCGGTGTCATCCTCAGCTGCGTTCTGTTGCTGCACGGTCACTGGCGCTGCGCCAGTGTGCGCGACTTTGATTCCGACAAGGCGTGAGGCGTCGGCTGGAGAGAAGCCAGCCTGCACGAGTTTCGCTACGATGTCTACCTTCGTGGAGAGCATCGCGGTCTCGGCATCGGCTTCGTTGAGAGGCATTCGGTAGGAGTCGCCTGACTCAATCGGCCCGAAGTCCTCAAACTTACGAATGTCGTTGACATTGAGCCAGCCCTCTTGAAGCCCGACGCGGTAGGTGTCGTAGCGATCCTTCGTCGTGCCTCGCAGGATGGAGTCCATTGAGAACTTGACGAAGGCGTCTGGCAGGAGGATCAGCGTGCTGAGCGGTCGCTCGATCATCTCCACGAGCGGTCGCAGGGTGTATTGCACGAAGGCGAGGTTCTGCTGCTCCACCGAGTTGTAGGACATCGCGCCTGGCGTCGTGACCTGCAAGAGATTCGGCGGGATGCGGAAGATGCGGGCAACCTCCTCAACATTGAACTGTCGCGAGGCGAGGAGTTGCGCGTCTTCAGGTCGGAAGGTGAGCGGCTTGAAGGTTGCGCCGCCCGTGAGCACGCCTGGCGTGTGCATATTCTGCCCGCTGTGATGGCGTGCCCAGCCCGCCTTGAGCTGCTCGCCCTGCTCTTTGGTCAGATCAGTCGGCACCTCGATGATGCCCGTTGGCGTGCTGCCGGTGCGGAAGAAGTTGCTCGCGTAGTCCTCAAGCGTCAAGCCGAGGGCAAGGGAGACGCGGAGTTGATGGATCGGGTTGATGCCGCGAAGTTCGCCTGGCATCGCGATGAGCGGGATGTGCAGGATGGTCTCCTGCCCGTAAACCGCCGTCGGCTGGCCCTGCCCCTGATGGATCTTGTATTTGATCTCGCGACCTTCGCGGTAGATCTCCACGCGGCGCGGGTCAACGGCTCGCACCTCCAGCACCTCACCACGCTCGTCGCGCGGCGCGTAGATGAAGGCGTTGCCGTCCGTGTAGAGAGACACCACGATCTCGCTGATGAGCTGGTTGATCGTGTAGGTCGGCTCGTCAGGGATCGGCGTGAGCATCCACGACGGCTTCGCGCCCGCTGGACGGTACGGTCGTCGGATGCCGTTGTCGCGGCGATAGGCGTCAAGAGGGAAGGATGAGACGACATCGGCAAGCAGTCGCACGCTGGCGTAGGCTGCCGTGAGTCCGAGCGCCGCCTTCTGATCAACCTCACGGTTGCCGAGGAAGGGAACCTTGTCAAAGGCGAGCGGCGTGAGGTTTTGCAGCGTCAATGATCGCTGCTCGGATGAGGTGAAGACGCGACGCAGGATGCTCACTTAGTCCCTCCAGGTATAGCCGAGAGCGACAAGGACGGCACCAGCGGCAGCGATCAGGCTCAGCGGCTCGATGAGCCAGAGACCTGCGATGACGAGGACAATGCCCGACAACTCTAGGATGGTTGATTTCATAGGGTGATGAACTCCGCTGCTTTAGGTGCCGCTGGTGCTTGTGCGTGGTAGCGGGCACGATCATACGCCATCACCGCGCACACGGCGAGGTCAATCTTTCGCGGGGAGCCTCGGTGCTCCTTGACGATACGAGGGCCGAAGCGGTCAATCTTGACCGAGCAGTTGTCTAGGTGGCGGCTCATCGCCGCGTCACCGTTGTGGCTTACGGTCTCCTGCGTCACCGCCTCGTAGAAGGCGGCACAAGCTGGGACCATTCGGGCAGGACTCTGCGGGTAGATGACCACGGGCAAGCCGTCCGTCTCCCACTTTTGCAGGGTCCTCGCCCAGCGATAGGGGTCTGCGCTGATCTCGCGCACTTGATATTTCTTGCAGAGGTCGTACATTCGGGCTTCAACCTCGTCCATTGGCACCTGCCAATGAGGGTCGTCCATCGGACGCTCCCAGAGGGCGAGCGGCTGGATAAAGCCATCCTTCGTGCAGCCGACCATCGCTGTGCAGTCACCGCTGAACGAGCCGTCAAAGCCAATGACGATCTCCTCGCCATCTTGGATCTGGCGCTCGCCTGCGAGCCGATCCCACGCCCCGCCTGGTAGCCAGCCGGTCGCCGCCGTGACCCATTGGTTGAGGCGCTTGGTTCTGAACTCTGCCTCAGGGATGCTCAGCACCGCCGACTCAAAGTCAGACGGGTGGAGGAAGTCGCCAAAGGCGGGGTTGGCTTCGGCCCAGACCTTCGGGTCAAGGTGATTGGCTCCGTCAGGAGCGCCGTGCCAACGGAAGAAGAAGGAGGGGTCGGCGATCTCGCCTGCCTTGAGTCGCATCCCGTATTGCCAGAGCTTGAAGCATACGGTGTCTTGCCCACGGCTATCCGTGCGGCTGCCTGCCGTCGTGATGCCCACGATCAGCGGCTGCTTGCGCGTACCAGAACCGAGGTTCATCGTGTTCCAAAGCCTGTCGTCAGGCTGGACGTGCACCTCGTCAAAGACCACCGTGCTTGGGTTGAGACCCTCGGCGCGGGAAGCGTCGGCTGAGAGGACGCGGAAGACGGAGCCGGTGGACGGCATCTCAATCACATCGCGCATCACGCGAAGGCGCTGCGAGAGGATTGGATCAAGTTCCACCATCCGAGCCGCCTCGCGGAAGACAATACGCCCTTGAGCGCGGTCTCCGGCGACGGCGTAGACCTCTGATCCAACTTCATCCACGACAAGGCCGAAGAGGGCGATGCCAGCGCCGAGAAGTGACTTGGAGTTCTTACGGGGCAGCCCGATGAGGGCGCGCCGGTGTTTCCGTAGCCCGTTCTCGTCCAGCTCGTAGAGGTCGTTGAGGATCTGTTTCTGCCACGGGCGCAGGGTGATCTGCTTGCCAGCGTCGTCGCCTTTGGTCAGTCGGCAGAAGTTCTCAATGAAGTCCGAGACTTGGCTGCCCTGACTATTTGGCTTTGCGGGCTGCCGAGATGAGGGCATCGAGTTTGGCTGCCGCCGAGTTCGCTTGGGCATCTAGGTCTCCTGTCAGGCCGCTTCTCGCAGCCGGTGTGAGGCCCAGTTTGCCAGCGAGCTGGAGCATCAGCGTCGCGTTGTCGCGGACGATCTGATGTAAAGGATTCTTTACCAACTCGCCAGCCTGTCCCCGCGTGAGCGGGCCAGTCTCGGCATAGAGCCGGTCAGCCTCCCGATAGCGCACCGCTGCCTCGCAATAGAGGCGGAGCGTGTGCAGGTCTGCGGCAGTCAACATCCCCGTATGGGCGACCGCCTCGACCACCTCGTTCCAAACTTGGCGGGCCTCCGCGTTCAGTTCGGCTGGAGGGCTGAAGTCCGTGCGAGCCGGAAGTGGCTCGGAATAGTTGACTCGGCTAGGGCGCGTCTCGCCGCGCAGCAGCTTCAACCGAGTCGGCTGAGGTGCTGGCCCACGCTGTCCCATCGTCAACTCCGATCTATTTTTGTGCTCAATCCAAATCCTGAAACCTGCCCTCGCACGCAAGCCCTA
>Ga0315903_10001620_pt1 | contig 34283 bp, 54 predicted proteins | sample LakEriMetagenome_7_FD_203524 | JGI IMG/M metagenome (GOLD analysis project Ga0315903, IMG submission 203524) | Freshwater fungal communities from buoy surface, Lake Erie, Ohio, United States - Buoy 2 MA119 | ecosystem: Environmental > Aquatic > Freshwater > Lake | place: USA: Lake Erie, Ohio...
AATCTTCTCAAACAATGTAACATCTTTTTCAGATCTTGGATGTCCAGAGTGAACTGGGAAATATACGACAGTTGTATTCGCAGATACAAGGTCAGCCTCCATCTTATATCCAGCAGCCTTGAACAAATGAATCATTGGGTCGGTATTCCCAAATCGAATTGCTCTTAAGAAATAATCTCCGCCTGGTGCCCAGTGTACTCCTGGAGTTGCGCCAGAAAGAATTGATACAGACCCTGATGGCTTAACAGTTGTGACTCTAATGGAATCACGAACACATAACCATTCAGAATAAGAGTGATCATATTTACGAATAGTCTTGTATCCTTCGTCCATCCATTCTCTCACAACAGGCAAGCCAAATTTGTCTGAGAAGGATGCAATACCTGTAAGGGATGTTCCAATACGACGATTGCGCTGCATAATACCATTTGTCTGTTGCCAGTGTGTTGGAATTAATGTAACAGTCTTTCCATACAAATATGCAAACTTGAGTGTCCGTAGGAAGTCTTCCTTAGATTCATGACGATTTAAATGTACCTCGACTAATGTGCATAGTTCGTATGATTCCAATGGCTGCTCCGCACACGGATTGAAGCCCATAACACGATAGTCTTTGCCATCCTTTGGATCTGCTAAACGACCATAGTTACGAGCCACATCAAGCCAAATAAATCCTGGTTCACCGTTATTAACGATTAGGTCTACGTAGTCCTCGTACTTTGTACCTACCGTCGCAGCAATGGAGTTATTAGACATCCATGCCCAACCTGGATTCTCTGGATCAAATGAATTACGCTCTGGGAAAACCTCAGCGTTCTTCAAATTCATAAAGTCTTTATCTTCTGCTGCACCCAAAGCCAAGGTTGCAGATCTTCTGACATTTCCTGATACCACACAGGTGCCAATAAGATTTACGATGTCTACTATTGCTCTTGAGTCAAGGGTTTCTCCTGCTCTACCGCCGATTACAGACTTGATCTGCTTGTGCAACTGTATAAGTGGTGCAGGTCCACTTGCTGTACCGCCAAAACCCTTAATAGGGGCGCCTAAAGGCCTAATGAGGTCATAGTTAAACTCCTGGATATACATGTTAGGCTTCAAATATGAGTTAATAAGTAATCTAACAGACTCTACCCATCCCTCACGAGTATCTGGTATTTCATATACCTGTGGTGGTTCTGTAGGGTCATAGATGGTTAGATTTTTCTCCCCGCCCAAAGTATCAAACCCGACTCCTACTCCCATCATTAGAGCATCCATAACCCAACCAAATAGTTGTCCTGGATCGTTACGATCTATGTCTTTTGTAGAAACCATAGCGCAGTTTTGTAGCGCAGCAGAGTTTTTCTTTTCCATAGTGAGGGCTGTTCCAAAAGACCATAAGCCTCGTCCTGGTGGAGTCCACTTCAAATTAAATAATCTATCAAATGCTTCTTTTGCTGATGACTGTGCCTTATAGTCATTCCAAGGTAGTCTGTTTTCTTTTGCATGATTCTTTTGTGCTGAATACATACCCTCGATTACACGACGACAAACCTCATGCCAGCGTTCTTTAGTTCCGTCTTCCTTCATACGGGAGTAGGTACGAATAAATGTAATCTCTCCTAATGAATTACCACCTGCGTCTGTAAAACCGAATGGTGGTTCCTTTGTTTTATACTCATTTATAAACTCTTCAGACAAACGAAAACTAAAAAAATCAGACATAGATTTGCTCCTTAATAAACTGTTATTGGTTAAGTATACCAGAGTTTTTACTTTTATAAAACTCTAATGCTATTATTTAGGTTAATAGTTTTTATGATATCTGCCATCTTTTCTTTCAATGGCTTTTCTTTCTTGCTCCATCTTAAACCAAACATCTTCTCCATATTTTTCTTTGTTATTGTGCCACTCTTCTGTTCCCTCAAAATATTTATACCAGAATGATCTGACAAAATACTTTAATCCATTAGATGATGTATTTACACCATGATAGTATGGTTCTGTAGATGGGAAAATAACTATATCCCCTGCTTCTGGTTTGTAAGATATTTGAGAATAAGTGCTATCCTCATTAAAGATCTTAAAAACAATTTCTCCGCCATCATAGTTGTCGTTTAAATAAATATTACATGTAATCATATGCTGCTTACCTGGCTCATCCTTATTTTCTTTTTGAAAGTCTGTATGGAAGTTCATTGCAAGTCCAGCATCTTTATCTACACCAGCATTGTCAAAATACCTGCAAATTTGTGGAGCAAAAAAGAACCAATTATCTAATTTTATATTTGTTCTAGTCACATAATCGGAAGTACATGAATAATAAGCATTAATAATTTCATTTTCTACATCAAGCAAAGAACTATCTTCTTTAACATGGAGGGTCCACTCATCTATGCTTGGAAAATTAACAAACCTTTTTTCATTAATTTTTAACTGTGTGATCTCTCCAAATGTATACCAACTAGACCATTCTTTTTCTAAATTAATAGACTTAATTATTGATTCAGGATTTTTAATAATGTTTTTATAAACAATTATATTTTTTTCTAACTCTAAAATATTCATTGATTTAGTGAGTCCCAATTTTTTCTTTGTTCTTCTTGTTCTATCGAATATTCTTTTCTCCATTCAAGAAGATCTCTATCATAAGTAGAATCAGTATAGTCAAATGAAGCAAGCATAGTATATCTGGTTCCAGTTTTTATTTCTGATACACCGTGCAGGTTATGAAATCCTGGATCAAAAGCAACAACACTGCCCTGTTTTGGAGAAATTGATAAATCATGATCTTTAAATAAAAGATTTCCACCGTCGTAGTTATCATTTAAATAAACAATTGTTACAAATTTATTATCTTGCCAAGCATTTGGAGTTCCATCCAATTCTGTATTATCTGAGTGATGATCTGCATATGCACCAATGTCCCACTTATGAGCACTCAAACTTAAATTCTTTAAATCTTTTTTACAAACATTAAGTGCAATATCTTTAAATTTTATTCTAAGATTATCCAAATATTCTCTTGTTATATGACTAGAATCGTTTAAATTTATATATGGATCCATTACACGACTACCGTAGAAGCAAGTTACCTGCCATTGTGATTCGTCAGAATTAAAATAATTAATTAATTGGTTGCACTCTTCTTCAGATAAAACATTAAAGAATTCAACAATATCATTTTTATATTCAGTAGAGTTAAGCATATTTATTGCCTTTTTGCCACTCTTCCTTTTGTATTGCTTGCTTTCTTCTAACCTCTTTTTCTTCTTCGTCCCATCTATCTAATGTAGCCTGGTCGTACTCTGCTTCTTCATAATCCCAAAATGAAACCATGGTGTATCTAGTTCCCTCTGTGATTTCACTTACACCGTGTACGTTCTCTACGCCTCCTGGAAATATATAATATGAAAAAGCGTTTGGCTTAAAAGAAAGATAAGTATCAAAATCTGGTACTGGCTTTCCTTCAGTATCAGTGTTTCCAGAATCTGAGTTTACTTCTTTGCAAAAGAATAATTCTCCACCTTCATAATTTTTATTTAAATATAAAATTCCTACATACTTGTTAATTTCAAAAGCATTTGGATTACCTTGAAAATCTGAATTATCTGAATGTGGTGCTGCAAAACCACCTACATCCCACTTTTGTGCATGAGACGTGTTTGGTCTTACTTTTCTTCCAGATGCTAACTCTACTGCTTCTTTAAATTTTTCTCTAAGTTTGTCAAAATGATCTCCATCTAAGTTATACTTTGAGAGTAACGGATCGTTTGGTGCAAGGCCCATTCCTAAAGATCCATAAAATGCGATGTCTCCCCACATCTCTGCTTTTGCTTCAAAAAAACTAATCATATTATTGCATGTTTCTTCATCAATAAAATCTTTTATTTCTGCAATAAAGTTTTCCTCAATTCCCAAAATACTTAGAGGATTATCGTTTGGTTTTTTTTGCAAATAAATTATTTTATCTGTAGATAAATCTTCTATAATCATTTATTTTCTCCTAATATAAAACCTAGGTTAGTTTCTTTTTTCTCTAACTCTATGACTCTATCTCTTTCCATTTTTTTCCACTGCTCTTCTCCGTATAATTCTTTATTCTTATGCCATTCTTCTGTTCCTTCAAAATATTTTTGATAAAAGCATCTAATCATATATCTGTCTTTATCTTTGATTCTATTGACTGCATGAAAATATATTCCATCTTCTCCTAACAAGTCTGGGTGACCTGATGGAAATATAACTATGTCGCCAGCCTCTGGCTTATATTTAATTATTTCTTTATTTGGTAAAACCAAAACAAGTTCTCCGCCTTCATAATCATCATTTAAGTATGCTGTAAAAGTTAACACAAATTGATAACCCTCGGCATCAGCCTCTAAATATTTGTAGTCTGTATGGTATGCCATTGCTAACTGGTTTGTATCACCCATTGAATGATCGTGATCATGATCATATCTACAAAGAGAAGGCCCCATCACTTTCCAATTATCTTTTACAGATAAATTGTGATCTTTTAAAAAATGATCTGTTGTTTCATAAAAAGAAGCAACAACTTCATTTAACATTAACAACTCTTCAGTGTAAAGTGGGTCATTTTGTGATATTTCGTCTAGCGGAACATCCTTACCGTTCCACTGAACATAAGTTCCAAATATTGACCATTGTGCCCAATTTTTTAGCCAGAATGTTTTATCAGAATCGTTTTCTGCATTTTTTAATATTTCAACCATTCTTTTTGGATTTTTAAAAACATTTTTATAAACATAAATATTTTTATCAAGTTTTTTTATATTAAACTCTTTATTAAAATCAATATCTATGCACTCCCTATCGAACCTATAAGCATTATCTCCTGGCTCTATAAAAGTTGAAAAATTTAAACTCATGGCTTTCTATCACCAGTATGTTTTAAAATTGTAAAGAAGAATGGAACAACATATCTAATCCCGCTTTTTATTTCTGTTACTCCGTGTATATAGTTCATGTCTCCTGGGAAAAAATACGCTGCTCCTGGTTTTGGTTTAAACTGAATATTTTGATTAGGGAAGTATAGTTCTCCACCCTCATAGTCATCATTTAAATAAAATAATCCAGCAATATCGTACCACGGAAAATCGTTTGGCTTTCCTGCATTATCACCTTCATGAAGTTCTTTGTCTGCATGTGGCATTTGAAGTTGTCCTGGAAGCCATCTCACTATAGCGGGTGGCGTAGGATCAGCATCAACATTATAAAACTTATCAACATCTTGCTTTAGTCTAAGTTGCATATTTACAATTGCAGGAATTATTTCTGGATTGTTTGCATTTAAAGCCCTACTTGTTGCAACACGATCTTTCCAATAATCTGAATCATAAATAACTGTTCCATCTTCGTTATAGTGTGTTTCTGTAATATCCCAAATTGTAATATCTCTTGCAGCATTAGATAAAAAATCTAACTCTTCTTGAGTCATAAAGTTTTCTCTTGCTTGTATCATTTCTGGTCCATTGCCAAACCACCCAGATGGTGTTATAGAAAACTTTTCTGTTGGTCTATTATTATCAAACTCTGGTCTTTGTCCGTCTGCTTTTGCTAAATTATTTTCCATATTTGTATTATACCATCCGATCTAAGAGTAGCGTCTAGGTGTCCAAACTTTATTTTTATATACTCCTCCGTCTGGAGTCGTTCTATAAAAAGAGGTTATTTCCATTTGGTTTTTTACTATATCTATAGCATTATTTTGTTCTTCGTGTTCTGAATCCCAATTATCTCTTTTAAAAGGAATTATTTGAATAATTGGAGTACCCGCTTCTATTACCCCTTCCCAACCTTCTTTTAAAAAGAATGGCAAAGAGCCAGGGTTATGTAAATTATCATTATCTATTATTCCAGAAGTTGTAATAAATGGTAGTTCAAATCTATTTGCTGGATGAATGTATATACAACTATATCCTTCTGGAACTATAACTTGCCAATCTGCAAACCATGCAAAGTGCGTTTCTTTATAACCATGAGGTACTGTGAACTGTGGCAGAACACCTCGTGGCTCAATAAAACTAGCATACTTTGAACTTTTTGGAGTAACCTTGTACTCACCATTTTCCTTTAATGTAAAAGTAAAATCGCATGGAGTTCTAAAACAATAACCAGTTGCCATAATATCAAAAATTGCAGGACAGGCTTTCCAAGTAGGAATTTTTCCATTTGTCATTGGATCTTGATAATATTCACCATCTGGTTTTTTAGCAAATCTGTCTGCTTTTCTGTACCAATCTGGTATTGTTCTTGATATTGGTTTTGGAGCAGAGTTGCTTTCTTTATCTAGCCATGCCTTGTTTGCTCTAAAAACAATTTTATTATCTTCCACTTCTAGTGTCCTTTATTTTTAGTTTAATGTTTTTTGATTCATGTTCTCCAATGATATTATCTTTTTCATCAGTTGCATTTCTATAAAAATCAGTCCACTGACCCAACTTTGACTTTTCTTCTGAGCCTTTTCCGTAGTCGGTGATAGACTTCCAATATTCTTGCGAAAAATTTTCATCTTGTAAAATTACCTCAAAGTTTTCTACAGATTTAATTGATATTGGAATAATAGATGCTATTGGAGTATTTGCTGGTATGGTGATAATCTCATTAGATCTAGTAACTTTCCAGGCTGCTGGTAGATCTGTTTTTAATACAGATGTGCTGACTATCGATGTGAAGCATTGAGCGCCGTCGATAAACTGATTTGGAACTGGCATTATTAAAATACTAAGATTTTCTTCAGTTTGAAATGTTAATCCAGTAGTAAAACTTATAGTTCCGTTTGCTCTATTTGGATGTATATATTCTCCTCCAGAAAGTATTTCAATATCATCTGCAACCGAATTAGGGTCTTTTCCTTTCCAGATAAAAGAAATATCTTTTGGATACGAGAATGTCCACCCTAACTGATTTGCTAGAGAAACTGGAAAACAATGATATGCATGTTTATCAAAAGTTTCATCCATCCAGTCCCGTCTTACTTTTAGTGTATCAAACTGAACTGGAAAATTTTTTCTTTGATGTACATTAATGATCAAGATTAGTCACCAGTTTCTTGAAACATTTCTGCAGTATGAAACTTTGCACTATAGTCCAACATGGTAACTATTGAATACTTTAGTCCATCATGTACTGGCATAGCACGGTGTGGATAAACAAAGTTAGATGGAAAAATAAAAAGATCCCCTGCTTTTGGCTTTAAGTTTAATCCTTGATATCTAAAAAATAACTCTCCACCATCGTAATCATCATTAATGTACGCAACCATAGAAACTGTACAGTTATATGAATATCCGTGGTCATGATGCTCCTGGAAGTGTTGACCTGGGCCATACTTAACAAAGTTCATTGCCTCCCAGTATCTCAACTCACCAAGTCTATAGTTTCTTGTATAGTCGTCTACAACTGCCTTTTTTCTGTCAAAACAATCTTGCCATATTTTTTGAAGTTTTTTTGATGCTTCTGATGGATCATGTTCAATATCTGTTTTCTTAAACTTAAAGTCAACGCAGTCTCGGTATTCTGGCATTAATTGTTGATATCCTACATATGCTGGCAACCAGTTATAAAAACTTTTTTCATCAGTCAAAACATCTTCTATTCTATTAATCAAGTCTAATTCTTTTGGCAAAACATCATGATAAACCCAAATACCCAATGCCAATTCTTCTTTACTACTCCATGTTTGACCCTTAACATTTCCTGATTCTGGAACAAGACCAGAACCTCTTATTTGACCATTATTTTGTGCTTGTTGTTCATTAATCATTGCCTTCTCCTTTATTATAAGTATTATACTCATTTTTATGAAAACTATCATTGTAATCTGTCATAATTACAACTGAATATTTATTACCTGAAAATACTTCACAAGATGCATGTTCATATACAAAGTTAGAAGGAAATATAACTATATCTCCAGCCTGTGGTTTTATCTTTATACCATGCCTTATAAAATCAATCTCTCCACCTTCATAGTCGTCATTTAAATAAACAACAGCAGAAACAGTGCAGGTATAGTATGGTCCATGATCTGCATGAATTTTAAAATATTTTCCAGGTGAATACTTTACAAAATTAAATGCTTCATAATACTGCATTTGTAAATGCCACAAGGATTCATAATTTCTCATGCAAAGATCTAGGGAGTTTTTGACTATGCTATATGCCTCAGAAAGTTTTTTATTTTCTGGAAGGATAGTGCCTAGATGTTCTTCTTTAAACTTTAAATCTACACAATTTCTTACATCATCAATATTTTCTTGAGCATTTACTTGTGCTCCCCGCCAGAAAATTAAAGGATTACCTTCTGAAATAGCAGACTCTATATTATTGATAACATCATTACATTTATCTTTAGTTATAGCATTTCTATATAAATTTATACCATATTCTAAATTTATAACACTTATATTATTATTAATAATATTATCTGGTAAACGATTTTGTGTTGTTTCATTTCTTGGAAGATCATACCACTTAGTCATATAAACTATTATACACCATAGACTGCTTTTAACAATCTATGGTGTACTTTAGTTTCTATTATATTTTAGTAGAATCTCATGAAAGGGCTACCAAATGTTGGACAGAAGGATGGTGGGAAGAACGGTCCAAAGGATGGTGGGAAGAACGGTCCAAAGGATGGTGGGAAGAACGGGAATGATGGTCCAAAGGATGGTGGGAAGAACGGTCCAAAGGATGGTGGGAAGAACGGGAATGATGGTGGGAAGAATGGTGGGAAGAACGGGAATGATGGTGGGAAGAACGGTGGGAAGTAAGGTGGGAAGAATGGTGGGAAGAACGGGAATGATGGTGGGAAGAATGGTGGGAAGTAAGGTGGGAAGAATGGTGGGAAGAACGGGAATGATGGTGGGAAGAATGGTGGGAAGAATGGCGGGAAGAATGGAGAAACCGTAGTAACTGAAGAAGAACTTGCAGAGTATGCTCCATCTCCATTACCATTAATTGCTAAAACCTGATATGTCTGGCTTGTTCCACCAGTTTCTGAAATTGTAGTTGATGTTACATTGCCTACTGTATAAACTGGTCCGTCTGAAGACTTTACCTTGTATCCAGTTATAGTTTTTCCACCATTATTTGATGGGGCAGTCCATGAGACTGTGTCTTGATTTGCTACTGTTGAAGTAGCAGAAATTCCTGTTGGAAGTCCTGGTACAGTTGTAATTAGTGTTGATGCTGAAGCAGCGCTAGATAAAGATGTTCCAGCATTGTTTGTAGCAGTTACTGTAAATGTATAATTTGTGTTTGATGTAAGTCCAGCAATTGTTATTGGAGAAGAAGCACCTGTTGCTGTTTTACCATCACTAGCAGTTACTGTATAAGATGTTGCTGCAGGAGAATCTGCTGGCAAAGAAAATGAAACAACTGCTGCACCATCATTAAATGATCTACTTGTACCTACATCTGATGCAGATACTCCAGTTGGTGCTTTAGGCTCTAAAAAGTCATTTGCTGCCTGAGATTTTCTTCCAGTTTTCTTTGTTGCCATTATCTTCTCCTTTTATATGACTATTTATTATAGGCATATGATGTGTTAATTATAACACTATTTTTAATTAATATTAATTAACAAACTATACATTCTCCTCCGCTCATTATACCTCCGCATGGTAAGCAACATGATACGCTACATCCTTGCCAAGAACAGTCACAAGATGCAGCAACTGGAGTTGGTGAAGGTGCTGCTACAGGTGCTGGGACTGGTGTTGGAACTGGTGAAGGTGCAACTGGAGCAGGTGTAGGGGTTGGTGTAGGTGCAGGTGTTGGTACTGGTGTAGGTGCTACAGGTGTAGGTGCTACATAGACTGGCGAAGGTGCCACTGGCGCAGGTGCAGGTGTTGGTACTGGTGAAGGTGCCACTGGCGCAGGTGCGGGTGTTGGTGTTGGTGTTGGTGCAACTGGAGACGGTGCTACAGGTGCTGGTGCAACTGGAGACGGTGCTACAGGTGCTGGTGCAACTGGAGACGGTGCTACAGGTGCTGGTGTTGGTGCAGGTGTTGGTGCAGGTGGGAATGATGGTGGTGTTACTGGTGATGGTACAGGGGAAGGTGCAACTGGTGAAGGTGCAACTGGGCTAGGCGCTACAGGAGCGGGTGCGGGTGAAGGACTACCTATTCAGGCAGATAGATCGCCGTAAACAACCCAAGTGTTTGATGCTCTCTTGAATAATGTAGCACCAGACCATTGTGTTCTTAACTTAAGTCCAGGAGTTGCATTAACAGTTACTCCAGATGCACCTGCAATTGTAACTTGTCCAGTTCCAACCTGAAGAATATCTAGGGAAGTTCCTACTGGGAACGCCACAGATGCGTCTGTTGGAATTGTTACTGTTGTTGCAGAAGAAGAGTTAACTTCAATTAATGAATCTCTTTCTGTTAGTGCACTTAATGTATAACTTACTGTTTTTGACACAATTGGAGTTCTTGATGGAACGCCTTCTTTTGTTTGTGTTCCATCTGTAAATACTATTCCAGATGATGATACTGTTACTGTACCAGTAGCAGTTAAATTGGCTGCTGTTGCTGTACCAGTAAATGTTGGGTCTGCCTTTGGTGCCTTAAGACCTAGATCAGTTGTAAGACCTGAAATCTTAGACTGGGCAATTGCTGCTGTTGCATTAATGTCTGCGTCAACAATTGCTCCATCTGCAATTTTAGCAGATGTAACTGCTCCATCGTCTATCTTTGCAGTTGTAATTGCTAGATCATTTACCTTAGCAGTAGTAACTGCAGAGTCGTTAATCTTGTCTGTAGTAACTGCAGAGTCAGTAATTTTTCCAGTTGTTACTGATAATGCATCTAGTTTAGCAGTTGTAATTGCTAAATCATGTACCTTATCAGTTGTTACTGCAGAATCATTAATCTTTCCAGTTGTAACTGCTAAATTATTAATTTTATCAGTTGTAACTGAGCCATTTGCAATTTTATCTTCTGTAACTGCTCCGCCATTAATCTTTCCAGTTGTAACTGCAGAATCGTTAATCTTGCCTGTAGTAACTGCTGAGTCTAATATCTTTGAAGTTGTAACTGCATCATTTGCAATAACTGCTTCTGAAACTGTAGAGTTAGGCAATGTTACGGTACCAGTAAATGTTGGATTTGCCAAAGGAGCAATAACTGATCCATCTACGGCAAGTTCTCCTGGAACAGTCTCTTCTAAACCATATCCTGGTTCTACTGTAACTGTAGAGTTAAACGGAACATAATTTACATTTGATGTTCCAACTTCAATTGGTCCAGGTGATGATAATACAAATCCAAATCCCTTGTTATAGGTTCCATTCAAAACATAAACAAAGTCTCCAGTATCTAATTCTCCCTCTGGATTTCCATCTGCATCTTCTGCTCTTGTCCATGAGCCTGATGCTACTACATAAATACCGTTATCTGGTAGTGATGCTTGATTCTTTACAAGAACACGATCACCAACTGATAAAGAAACTCCATCGACTGTTTGTGTTCCGCTAAGAGTAATTGCTGCTGTTGTTGCTGCAACAACTGGTTGGTGGAAGTTAATTCCAGCAGCAACCTGATCTACGTATCTTTTGCTTGCAGCATGTCCGTTTAAAACTGGTGTTTGTGGAACAGTTACATAACCAGTAAATACTGCTCCGTCAGTTCTTGCCAATAGAGATGTGTCAGAGATTCCATGAACATCTGTTGTGTCTGAACTATGTGAAGATAATGCAGATGCTGCTGCATTTGTCGCTGCTGTTTCTGCATCTGATGCCTTACCGTCAGCATATATCTTTGTAGCCAATGCTGCTGTGTCTGCAATACCGTGAACATCCAGGGTATCTGCTTCGTGATCTGCAATTGCATCAGTTGTGTATGATTCAAGATTTGATTCAAGTGTAGACAAATCAGAATGTACTGCTAAATCTGCTGTATTTGTAATTCCATGAATATTTTCTGTTTCTAGGTGGTGATCAGAAATAGCATTAGTTACATATGTTTGTGTTGCAAGATCTGCCGTATTATTAATTCCGTGTACGCTTGTTGTTGAGTTTGTATGTGCATCTAAGTCAGCATCATAAACTAAATCTGCTGTATCAGAAATACCGTGAATATTTGTTGTGTCTGAATTATGAGTTGAAACTGCAGTATCTGCATAAGACTTTGTTGCTAAATCTGCAGTATTTGTAATTCCGTGAACATTTGTTGAGTCAGTTTCATGTGTGGAGAGAGTAGACTGAACTGCACTAACATCACTTGCTACTGTAGCAAAAAATGCTGGATCGTCTCCAATTGCTGCAGCAAGTTCATTTAAAGTATCTAATAATCCTGGAGCGCCGTCAACAAGTGTGGCTCCATCAACGAAGTAGTTTAGGTCTGACCAGTGATCAACACCATTACCTATCTTAAACTTGATTGTATCGGACTCAAAGCCGATTTCGCCTGCTGCTAAAATTGGATCTGCAGAAGTCCATTGTGCTGCTGTTCCTCTGCGCTGTTGCATTCTTGTTGCCATGTTTTTTCTCTCCTTATGGTATTTCTACCGTTTTATAAATGTATTATAACATCAATTTTTAATTGAAATTATCTGTAGCAACTCCACCATCCCAAGTTTCTGACCAACTTGAGGTGTTGTATGAGCCACCTTCTATAACTACACCTGGATCACTATATGTACCGCCAGAAACGAACATGGTAACAATTAAACCATTTCCGTCAATAGATGTATCGTGTATGTGATCTTGAAGTGTTTCAGCATCTTCAAGGGTAGCAATAGCCAACCAAGAAGAATTATAATATACATGTACTCTTTCTGTTAATGTATCAAACCATAAATCACCATTTTCTGGTGAAGAGGGAGGGGTAGAATCAACTGGTATTCCACCAGCCATAGCATCTACATATGCCTTGGTAGCAGCATGTGTGCTTAGTGTAGGTTCTCCTACAACTACAGATCCTCCAAAACTACCGCCGTTAGCGACGACTAGTCCATTCTTGACCTTAAAATCTTTATCTACTGTTGCCAAGATCTACCACTCCCTCTTTTATTTATTTATTATGCTAAAAGTGTTCCTACAACAAGAACATCTGAGTTATTGTTGTTGGTTGCAACACGAAGACGAACATTTGATCCATCGATATCTGCAGAAACAGATCCTAATGAGCCATTTGTTCCAACCATTGCATATTCTGTAATTGCTACATTGTTTGATGAGTCAAGTGTTAAGATAACCTTTGAAACATCTGTATGTGAACCATTAGCAATCTTCACAAGGAATTCTGCAGAACGGTATGAAGCGTGTGCCCATGCGTATGCAGTATGTGTGCTTGCTGTTGGTACATTATGTGATGCTGCTACCTGCTTTGCAACAGAAGCAATGTCTACTGCTGGGAAGTCAGGTGTGACTGCCTCAAGAGCAGATACTGCACGAGCATCTGTGAAGTATAGATTTGCTCCTGGACCAGTTCCTTCTACAAGATCATTTGTAGTTGAATCTGCAACACCATTTTCTGCGGTAATTGTAAGACCATTCTCATCACCTGTGATAACAATATTAGTCTTTGTTGCACCTGTGATAAGTGCTGCTGCATCTGTCTTAGCACGAGAGGTTGTGTAGTATTGGTTTGTACCCTCTTCAATGTCAGATGTTGTAAGAGCATTAATCGCATTGTTAATTGCATCATTGCGATCTTCAACTTCATCAGAAATCTTTCCATCTGTGTAAAGATTTGCATTTTGTTCTGCAGTAAGGGCTACACCATTGGCATATCCTTCGTAAGCAGATGTAATTGCAATTTCACGAGCATCTGTATGTGCAATTGCTGCATCTTGTGCATCTTGTGCAACACCATCTGCATACAACTTTGTAGCAGTAACATTTGTATCAATTTCAAATGTTGTGCCATCAAGTGTTAAACCATTTCCTGCAAGGTATGTACCCTGACCTGAGAACTGTGTCCATGATTGTCCAGAAAAACCACTTAGATAGTGATTAGCCTGTACCCATGCTGTAGAACCATAATTGGTTCCTTCCATTACGAATACTGCTGCACCAACTAGTTCAGCAAATGCGTCTGCATCTTCTGGACGAGTAAGTGTCCAGTTTCCGCCTGTGCTATTGAAAACATAGATACCAGCATCTGATGACTGAGTAACAAGAACTCTGTATCCGCTATCTGCATCTCCTAGTGGGTCATGTCCATCAATAATTAACTGTGATGCTCCGCTACCAGATAGTACTGGAATCGCTGCATCGTATAGAAGATGAACTGCTTGCTTCCAGTTTAGACCAGATGAAAGTCCATCTGCATATGCTTTAGCATTATTTTCTGCTGTTGTGGCTGCTGCATCTGCATAGTTATTTGAACGAGTTACTTCTGCAGCAATCTCGTCATCTGTGTAATCCTTTGCATTCTGTTCTGCTGCATTTGCTTTTGTTGTAGCATCTGATGCTGCATCTGCAATTGCATCATTCTTAGCAAGAAGAATTGCTGCATCACGAGCAGTTACTTCATCTTGAATTTCTCCATCTGTGTACTGCTGTGCTGCAAGAATTGCGTCTGCCTCTGCATCTGCTGCTGCACCAATTGTGTCCCACAAACCAGTGTTTGCAGTTACTGCTCTTGCATCTGTAAAATATTTATTTGATGCACCTTCTGAAAGATCATCTGTATCATGGTTTGAAATATCTGATACTTGACCAGTTACATCACCAACAAGATCTGCTGTTACTTCACCAGCAGCAAAGTTGCCATTAGCATCACGCTTTACAACTGCATTTGGTGTGTTTATTGAGGTGGCTGTTCCACCAATAAGACCAATAATATAGTTTTGGTCGTCTACTTTCTTTGTAAGAATATCTTGACCGTCGATGGTACCTGTTGTGCCTTCAACAATAAGACCATTCTTTACCTTAAAGTCTTTTGTTACTGTTGCCATTTTTTATCTCCTTATTTATGCCTTAAGTCCAATTCGTGCATAACGAACTGTGACTGGCTTAATTGCAGGGTCTGGAGTAACAGTTAACGAAACTGTATTTCCTACCCTAGAGACGCTAATGGTGCCAATATTCCCATCATTGTCTATCGTGCCATACTCAGAGACATTTACATTTGTACCGTCTACCAAGATGGTCAACTCTGTTGCATAAAATTTATTATCTCCTGCTGTTGTCTTAGCAATGGAAACAATATACTTAACCATTCGCCACTCTGTGGCATCAAAATTATCAATCACTGTGGCATTCTCAATACCAGTAATTGTATTTTCATTATTACCCATTGTTCCGAGATCTGTGGAACGGGCTGAGGTTGAATCAATTAAATCTTCGTAATCCTGTTGTGAAGGACGATCACCAGTTTGAAACTTGGTTTTTAGTGTTGGGACTGAGATTTTTGCCATGACCTTATTATAACTCCTTTTTTATATTTTTAGAGAATCCAGTTACTAAAGCCAATCACTTGTAGCGGAATTGGGGGTGGATTAGAAGCACTGTATCCTTCAATTTGTATAGATTTGAATCTTACCCTAAATGGTAAGTCGTGCTTTATTGTTACTGTTGGAGCAATTAAGTTTATTTGTTTTACAGAGTAGTCAATTGGTTTTATATATTTTGTTTTATGTTGCAGGTTTGATAGTGTTGCTCTTGCCATTAATCTGTTACATCTTCAAGAATCTTCATGCTACCCTGAGCAACTGTCCATACTCTTGTAGCATCTGATAACTGAATATCAAAGATGTCTCCAGTTTGTAAAATAAAAGATTCTGAAGAAGTTAACCAAACTGTAAATTCTCCTACAAGATCATCTGCATCTGCTGCTGGATATAAATCCATAATTAGCGTGGCATCATCTGTGATAATTCCAAGATCTGCTGTATTGTTTGGACGCTTAATTTTCATATTAATATTCCAATCTGGAATAATTAATGGGTCCCCCGCATCATCTACTACATAAACCTTAAAACCAGATGTGTCTCCACGAACTACAGTCCAAATAACTGTTGGTGGTTTTTCACCTATATCATACGAAGAAGCGGATCCACGATAAGTTGCCATATGTTGATTATATCATATTAAGACAATCCGTCTTTTAATGCTCCCCATGTTCCATTACCTTTTGCCTGAACTACAATAACCCCATTACTTCCAGAGTGTGCCACTACTCCGACTGCTATTGCATTTCCTGTTACTGGTCTCGTTCCAGTAATCCATCCACTTGAACTAACATAAATGGCAGATCCATTTTCAAAAGTACCGTCTGATAAATTAATGTTTTCCATAACACCAGCAACCACCGCTATTCCATCTTCTCCAGCATCGATGTCTGTTTTAATTAATCCAAGTATTGGTGAATCTGTATCTGTGGTTGCTATCTCTACATAAACTTTTGGATTTCCATTAACTGTAATTGAGCCAGTGCCTATTACTGGGGTTCCTGCAACTAAACTTGACGCTGTATTATTTCTAACTGCTATCTGAAATTGTGACAATCCTAATGGTGGCAAAACAACTAAAAGTCTTTCAACTAAAGATTCAATATCTCCATGAACATCTACTGGATCTGTTGATAAGGGGTATGGGAGATTAAAAACACCGTCATTTGTATTATTTATTGTTGCCATGATACTATTATTATACCATTTTTATAAAGTTGACAAACAAAAATAACATATGTTATACTTGGAAGTAATATAGCACCCCAAAAGGGTGTTATTCGTTTCTAAGGAGGAAACTATGATTAACTTTATGAATAATAATAGGAACATCATTGGCACACTCAGCATATTGGCTATTTTTGGGGTTTACTCAAATGTCGCTAATGCTTCTGAAAACCGATTAAACGATAGTAAAAATATCGTGCTTGAAGAGACTATTGAGGCCACGGAAGTGGCCAAAAGTGTTTCTGAGGCTAAAGAAGATCAGTTAGAAAAATACAAAAATGCTGTAAATCTATCTGACAAAGATCTTAAAAATCTACTACGTTTAGTAGGTTTTGAAGGTCAAAAACTAAGAGAGGCTTGGGCTATTGCCAAGAAAGAATCTGGCGGTAGACCAATGGCGCTGAACCTTAGCAAAAGAACTGGAGATAGTTCTTATGGCTTATTTCAAATAAATATGATTGGCGACCTTGGTCCTGAACGTAGAGATAAGTTTAAATTAGAGTCAAACTATGAGTTATTTAATCCAGTATTAAATGCCCAAGTTGCATTTCACATGTCAAATGGCGGTGAAAACTGGATTGCCTGGAAAGGCATTACTCCAAGGACTAAGCATTTAATGCGGGGCTTCCCACAATAAATTGCCTGCTGGATCCAGGCCTCCTATTTTATTTTTAAAATGGTTGTGCCTGGAGTCCAGACCATTTTTTTCTGGCATACCGATTACATGGTTTGTAGATAGCATACCTGCAGACTGACTAAATGCAGAGTTTCCAACTACAAGGACTTTTGCAGTTAACATAAAAATAAAAGAATCGTAGGTATCTAAGTCATTTTTTATTTTTAAATTTGGAAAAACATTTTTAAGTAAATCAAAATCTATACTAGTGTGTGGATAGTAACCAGAAGAATCTTTATGTAAGTGTGGCTGATGCCACATTCTCTCTTGCTTTATTCCTTTTGGAACAAAATTTTTATTTGTAGAATCAGTACAAATAAACACATCTGGATTTTCTAATTGACATCTATTAACAATTCTTTCTATTTGCCTCAAAACATTTTCATAAAAATGATCTGGCGTATATCTTGGATTTTCAGGTATTGCATTTCCTCTTCTAATATGTATTACTATAGAATTATGCACAATATCAGAAAATTTATTAAATGCAGTGGCTTCTTTTATAAATTCTTTATCATTATTATTTTTTGCAAAACCTGGAGGCTCTGTTCCTAATCCTATATCTGGACATAATACTTTATATGGTATATTGTCAAAATCTATATTTTTCCATGGATTGTAAAGAAGGTTATTAAATTTATTCATTAACTCAAAATATTTAGGATCTGACTCTCCATCTATACCGTCTGACTCATGAATTAAAAACCATTCAATTGGGGTGTCTTGAAATAACTTTCTATAATGTTTTGCATATGACATTGCATAAATTTTTTTCCACAGCATAGCACCAAGTCCGTCTGTTGTTTTAAATTCTTTAACTATTTCTGTCATAGCCAATTTCTTTTTGTTAATTCTTGATAATAAAAGTCTGCCCAGTGTAATTGTCTGTGTAGTCCAGGATGTGGTCTGTGAGATCCTGGTCCTTTAACTCTTCCATAATCGTATGGTATTGCGTGATAATCATATCCATAATCAAATATATCTTTATAGTTTTCATAATAATCTTTATGGCAGCCGTGATGTTCCCAATTAATCATTTTGTAGTGAGGCAGTAAATTTTCTATTTTAACGCCATTGATGGTAAACTCAAAATCTTTTGGAAAATCTGCTCTGGTAATATCTTTAACATAATTCTTAAATTCTGTTGATAAAAATAATTCATTGTTTTCAGATAAAGCATTTGACCATGTGCTCCAAATTAAATTAATATTATTAGTTTTACAAAAGACTTCAAGCATTTTTATGTGCTCTAAATTTTGATAATATACCCATTCGTATGGTAGTATTTCTTCATAATTCCATGGTGCTGATGCTTTTGTAACTTTTGGAGAATAATTTATATACCAATCTTGCATAGACTCACCGCTTGGTGTAACAAAATAAAATCTTTCAAAATTAGCAAAATTACAAATAACTGTTTTTGGAACATAGTCATATTTATTAATTAATCCAAAAAAACTAGAAACTAGTTTGTTGATCGCTGCTCCGCTATATGAAATATTTCCTATAGGTTTATTTATTTTTTTAGATAATAGATCTGTCCATCTTAGGTTAACTGGAAGTCCTTGTCCTAATGTTAAGGAACAACCTAACGCTATAATTTCTGGCTTTGTAGCAAAATCAATAGATCTCAAACCATCACTATTCCATGTGTAATTATATTCTGGTCTAGGTACTTCAGCATGTGCAGCAATAAAATCTGTTTTTGAGTTTATTGGACCTGCTGGAATTAATCCTGAATTATAGAGTGTTTCAAACATAAATATTAGTATATCAGATTAGACTTTTTAATTTTTCTATACTTTTTCCACATTCTATATTTAAGTATAAGTCTTTTTATAAATTTAATTTGGATTCTGGCCATTCTCTCCACCACATCTTTCTTCCTAAGTCAAGTTTATAATTATTCCATGAGTAAGGCTTTCCTTCTGCCTTTTCTGGATTATCAAAAAAATCCCAAGTTTCTATTCCTTTTTGATTTCTTATTCTATGAATATATGCAGTATATGTGCTTCCAGAAGTTCCTACAAAATTAATTGAGTCATGTAGTATTAGATTACAGATTAATCCAAAAACAACCTCATCCTGAAATGGCAACGCCATAAAATCTTCTCTAAAGTTATTTACAATATATTCGTCTAGCAAAATAAACCTATGCTTATTATCTTGAACCATTTTATGATTTGGTTCACATGTTGAAACGACTATTGGAATATTATTTTCTTCAAATTTATTTAACCATGACTCAAACATATCTTGTGTGGTATCAAACATCTTTATGTGATCAGATAATCTTAGGTGCATGCCCTGAAAAGATCCTAAAGAATTAGAAATTTTGTTTGCCAAAGAAACATAACAATTTTTAAATTTTATAGAAGATAAAGTGTTATCTAATTCCGAACTTCTATTATAAAAAAATCTTGAGTACCAACCAAGAGTTCTCTTTAAATGAACATTTTTATCTAGAGGTATCCTTTGTCTATTTTCAGCAAATAATAATTCATCATCAGAAATATTGCTTTCTTTACTATAATAATAGTTTGATGTAACATCTTCTGCCAAAAACTCTTGTTGTTTAAAAAAATCTATCTTTTGATCTATAAAAATTAAATCTTTATTAAAATCAACCAAGTCTAATAAATGTGGAAACTGATCTGGATTTGTAAAACTTTCTCTTTGAGCATTATGCCATCTACTAGGTGTATAAATTGGAACTGGTCTAAAGTCATACAGATTATCTCCATTATTACTAACATAATGAACAATTAAATTTTTATTCGTTTCATGTGCAAGGCCTACAGCAAGTTCTAAACTCATTACCTGATTTATCATTCCTGTTGGATTGTATAATTGAAAAAATATCTTACCTGACATTATCTATCTGGCCTTTAATCCAATCATAGGTTTGCTTTAATCCGTATTCTAAATCTTCGCTTGGTCTATAGCCTAAAATATTTTTTATAAGTTCATTATGAGATGTTCTTGCATGTACTCCTAATGGGCCATCCACATATCTTTTTGTTAATTTTTTATCTGCTATTGTAGAAACTATATCTACCAACTCATTGATTGAAACATTTCTCTCAGATCCTATATTAATTGGCTGAAAATATTTATCTTCTCTATAAAAATCTATAGTTGCCTTTACCGCCTCATCTATATATAAAAATGATCTGTGTTGTTCTCCATTACCCCAAATTTCTATTTCGTCTATTGCTTTTGCTACCTTGCGACAAATTGCTGCTGGGGCCTTCTCTTTGCCTCCATCCCAAGTTCCATATGGTCCGTATACATTATGGTAACGAGCAATTTTATTTTTCATTCCGTAATTACGATTGTATGCTAAGTAAAGTCTTTCACTAAAAAGTTTTTCCCAGCCATACTCTGTATCTGGTGCTGCTGGATATACAGAATCTTCCTTGGTATTTATAGACCCTGGATCCATCTGATTGTATTCTGGATATACACAAGCGGTAGATGAAAAGAATACTGATTTAATTCCTACCTTTTCTGCTTGCTTTAAAACATTTACATTTATTAAAATTGAATTTCCCATAACCTCTGCATCGTTATCTCCAGAGTTTATGTATCCTGCACCACCCATATCTGCTGCTAATTGGTAAACTTCGTCAAATCTTTTATCTAAAACATCCTCAACAACATCTTTAAGTCTTAGGTCTCCAATAACAAAATCATCTGCATATGTTTTCCAGTGTTCTGGATATTTTAAATCAACTCCACGAACCCAAAAACCTTCTTCTTTTAATTTTTTGACAAGATGGCTTCCGATGAATCCACCTGCTCCAAGTACTAGTGCTGATTTTGATTCCATTGTTCCTCCGTTATGTTTCCACGAATTACTTCTAAATAACCTGGACCTTTTTGTACCCACCAATGGTCTGGTTCAACAAAATGAAAAAATATCATCGCAACATGACCAGATTCTGGGTTTGGAAATTTTTCTCTCCAGTGTAATTGGTCGTTTCCAAAATATGCTAATGCTTCATTTTCTTTAAGTGTATATGCTTTATTATCAACATATAAATCCCACGGTTCTGTTTGATATACACAATAATCAATTGTATATGTGCAAGCATTATCATCTCTATGTTTATATAAAGATGCTTCATTTCCTTGATAATGTGCAAACAAAGAATATGATGGAACTAAAGTTTCACTATCAAAATGTTTTCTAGCAATTGGCAATAGTTTTTCAGAATATTCATTAATTAATGAATCATTAAAACAATATCTTCCAAATCCAGCAGAATAGTCTTTTGCTAATTTTGGTTTTTCAAATAAATATTTTTTAAAAGTAAAATAATCAATATCATTAAAAACATTTGACATTATTTCTGGATCTTTAATTTTAATCATTTTAACCAACTCACAACAGCATATCTTGTTCCACTTTTTACTGGAAGTACAGAATGATTATAAACATATGTAGATGGAAAAACCAATAATTCATTTTTTTCTGGTTTGTGATCTATTCCAAATCTTGGAAATAAAATTTCGCCACCCTCATAATTATCATTTAAATAAAATGTTGTAGACATTCTTCTATGATGATTTATATGATCATCTATATGGTTTGTAAACTTTTGACCTACCCCGTATTTTAAAAGTCCATATTGATCATGCCAGTCTGTTGCAAATTGATACATATTTTTATAATCTATTTCTCTTGGATTAAATGCTGAAAAAAATAAATTAGATAAACTTATAAAGAATGCATCTGATGGACTATGAAATTCTTCAACTATTTTATCGTAATACGGAACTCCTATAATATGTGTATCTCTAGAATTTGTGTCTACCTCGACATATTGTGAACCCTGAACTTCTGAAAGTTGCCAGTCAATGTTTAAGGCTTTTAAACTTTCTTCTATATCATCTGTTAATGTATTTAAATCAGACTGATCTAAAACATTTTTATAAGATACTATTCCTGGTGCTAATTCTATTTTTTCCATATTACCATTTACCTAAAGGACAAGTTGCTGCTTGTAATTTTGTTTTTGCATACATAAAACATCCACATTTTTTACATTGTTTTGTTAATCTTAGTAATTCTGGACAAGACTGACATATGGAATATCTATTACTAGAAATATCTTCAGATGCCCATTCTGTATTTGGGTTTACCAAATCCCAGGGTCTTGTATCTCCTAGATTTTGTTTATATTTTTGCCAGGGGGTTAGTTCTTCAGACATTACTTACTCCTGTGGAGCAGTAAAGTTTGAACCATCCCATGACCAGCCTATGCCTATTTGCAAATCTGGACTAACCTCAACAATAGTTGGGTTAGAAGATAATGCTGCACATAGTGCTGTACTTTGTGAAGTAGCCTGATCATCAAGAACTAAATCTGGACCAGACTCTCCATCAATTACTAAAATAAATTTTCTTTGCATTTTTTATCCTCCTCTTTTCTTTATAGTATACCATTAAACATTAACAGAAGACGCATGATCCACCGCTCATCATACCTCCACATGGGATACAGCATGTAGTTGTACATCCTTGTGTTTCACAATCGCATGAAGCAACTGGGCTAGGCGCTACAGGGCTAGGCGCTGCTGGGCTAGGCGCTGCTGGGCTAGGGGCTACAGGGCTAGGCGCTACAGGGCTAGGCGCTACTGGGCTAGGGGCTACTGGGCTAGGTGATGCTGGTGAAGGTGCTACTGGTGCAACAGGTGACGGAGCAACTGGGCTAGGCGCTACAGGGCTAGGCGCTACTGGTGAAGGTGCTACTGGTGAAGGTGCTACTGGTGAAGGTGATGGAGTCCACGGTGTAGTTGAGCACTCTCCAAATGTTGAAGACCAATAGTATCCGCAAGCCTGACATGTTGATTGGTTATAGGACCAGGCATTTGCTGGGTTACATGAAGATACTGGCGTAGGAGATGGGGCAGCAGGTGAAGGCGCTGGCGATGGTGCTGCTGGCGATGGTGCTGCTGGCGATGGTGCTACTGGTGCCCAAGGTGTAGTTGAACACTCTCCAAATGTTGATGACCAATAATAACCACAAGCCTGACACATTGACTGTGTATAAGACCATGCGTCTGCTGAGTTACAAGAAGATGCTGGTGAAGGGGCTGCTGGAGCAGGTGCTACTGGACTTGGTGCTACTGGTGCTGGAGTTACTGGTGCCCATGGTGTAGTTGAGCATTCGCCAAATGTTGAAGACCAGTAGTATCCACAAGCCTGACACATTCCTTGTGTATAAGACCATGCGTCTGCTGGGTTACATGAAGAGACTGGTGCTGGTGCAGCAGGGGATGGTGCAGCAGGGGAAGGAGCAACTGGTGCTGGGGTTACTGTACAACTAGGTGTTCCAGCAGTAGGAGTTGGTCCGCAAGCCCATCCAATTGGTGGATATCCATTTGCGCTTTCTTGTGTAGCATAAAGTTGTTCACAACTATAATCATATGGTCCGAAAGGTCCTACTGGGTTATTACTTAAATCACAATATCCATAATAATTAGTATATTGAGGTGCTACAGGTGCTGGTGAAATAGGTGCTGGTGCAGCAGGTGAAGGAGCAGGTGAGGGAGCAGGTGAAGGAGCAGGTGAAGGTGCAATAGGTGATGGAGCAACTGGCACTACTGGTGCAACAGGTGAAACTGGTGAAGGTGCAACTGGAGCAGGCACTGGTGTTGGAGTTGGCGAAGGGGCTACAGGGCTAGGTGCTACAGGTGAAGGGGAAACTGGTGAAGGTGAAACTGGGGCTGGTGTTGGTGCTGGTGATGGAGAAGAAGATCCTTCTGATATATCTCCATAGGCAACCCATGTATTTGTATCTGTTTTTAAAACTGTAATCTTTCCATATTGAGAATCTATTAAAGCACCAGACGTTCCCTTAGCATTAATGGTTACGCCAGATTCTCCTGTAACCTGAACACTTCCAGTACCAAGTCTTACTACTTCTATTTTATATCCAGACGATATTGCTTCTGTAGAATTTGCTGGTAATGTAATTACAGATGATGAAGAACTTGAAACGGTTATAATTTTACCTGCATCTTTTTCTGTAACAGTATAACTACCAAGTTTTGGCAATATTAGGGAGTATCCGTATACATTTTTCCATACGCCGTTATAGTAATACTGCAACTGATTATATAATCCGCCATCGTTGTCTTGTCTTACAAAACATACAATTCCGTTAGTTGGTGATGAAAGTACAGAATCTCTTTCTGTAAAATTTTGAAAATTGTTTATTCCTGCTTTTGCATTAAGTACATCATTAAATGTAACCTCTGAAGCAAAAGTATGCTCTCCAGTCCAGTTATAGTTTTGTGATGTATTTATGCTTCCAGCAATTGGATACCAGTTGCCGTTAGAATATATGTATGCTGTTTTACCATTAGACTCAATTGGCATCAGATATCAACCCCAACGCTCTTAATTCTGCTTCTGTTAAACCCAAAGACACCAATTTTGCTATTGCTCTTTCTTTTAAAATTTGTGTCTCTTTTGATTCCATTACGCACCAATCTCTCTCCAAATACTTCCATCATAGACATAAAGTTTTAATGGAGATGAATCTGAATCTACCCATAGGGTTCCAACTGTTATTTCTGATATTGGAGCCTCTTCTTGAAAAAAGGAAGATCCTAGTGGCAACGCTGATGAATTGGAATCTACCCAAATATATCCATTAGTAACGCCTGTTGGTGCTTCTGGCTGATATGCTGCACCGTATCCTAAATCAAAAAGTGTTTGTATGTCAGACTCTACTACCTTTAGATATCCTGCTATTGAATCTTCTGCAATCTGTTCTGTAGTTTCTGGAATTGTAGATGATCCATAGTGATAAAGCCTTAAAGCATCCTGAATATCAGCAGCATCTTCGTATCCAGGTATCTTTGTGTTATAAATACCAGAACCGTCATTTGTACCATCTATATTTTTAGCAGCCATGTGGGATCACCACTTTAGATTATACCACATTAATAGATAAATGAATTGTTCTTTGACCGTCTACATTTTGCCAGGTAGAACCGTCAAATTCTATAGCCTTTATCGATATTGGTAACACAAATATACCTCCTGGCTGCTCTACTATGGAAGATATACTGATGACCTGCGATATTGGATAATTTCCTCCAACAACTGTGCATTGCACATTAAATTGTGAAGAAACATAATCCTCGACTGAAGATGAAGAGACTATATCAACTAGTGGTATATTTAAAGTTAACTGTCCACTATCAAATTGTTCGTCTTCATAATTTTTTATGAGGGTATTTGGAACTAACTTAAATCTTTTTTCCCATGTTTCTGTAGGAGATTTTACATATTGATAAACTGCCAAATAGTTTTCTGGATCTTGTGTGCTTGTATTAATATAAAGATCATAAACAAGAGGGTCTTCACTTATTGGGTTTGGTACTGTTGTATTTGGACTTCCTGCACCAATAAAGATTTTGCTTCCTCTTTCTCCATCTGGACCAAAATCAACATCTACGCTAATTTCTGATGGAGGACCAAGTACATCCACATCTTCAGTTCCTAATATTACTTCATCAAATGTTGGCATTTTATATTTATGGATTTATAGTTACTTCATCGGTAACATTAATATTTCCAGTAAGCAAAGTATAAACCTTATTATAAGGTGTATCAGTTTTTCTTATTTCAATATCATAAACATATGTTTTTAATGGATCTAAAGTTGAACCTAGTCCAGATGGTATTACGCACTTGATGTGAGTATAATCATCAGAGACTATCGCTAATCCTTCTCCAGTTTCAACAGTACCCCTTGTTTCTGCAATTGTAAATTCTGCTGTATATCCGTTTAACGAAAAAACAGTGCCATTACTTCTTTTTGGGTACACATTAAATTCGTGTGAGTCTCCACGGTAATAGTTTATATCTAGTGTTCCTGGAAATGCCATAATTCCTCCTCCTTAATTATACCACGCTGACGTATATAGAATTCATCAAAACAGAAGAGTCATAGTCTGCTCTTATTTGAGGAATAGCCCCGCCCTCCAACATTGCACCATTTTCAATAAAAAAGTGCTGTGTAACATAAATATTATAAACATACTGATATTTTAAAGAAGCAACAAATTGAGAAATTTCGGTGGTAGATTTAGGGAAAAGTGTCCTAATCCAAACCTCTGTATTGTTAGAATATGTAGTAAGTTCAAAATTATATGTTATAAAAACCTGCGCTCCCTCTTTTAGTCGTTTAAAACTAAACTGTCTAGTATGAGGATTCCAGAGACTTACCGATCCCTCTGGTAAATATTTCTCGTTAGTATTTATTCCTTCAGAATCCACCCAAACACTTACCCAGCCATCATCACCTTGATTTACACCTAACCTTATTTCTTTTTTATCTTTATTAAAGTATGCAGCCCATCCAGACTGTTGGCCAGAAGATGATAAAGAACTTGTGCCATCTCTTCCAGGTACTCCTTTTTCACCTCTAGGACCCTGACTGCCGTCTTTTCCTGCTGGCCCCTGGGGTCCAGGTACACCTTGTGGTCCTTGTGGCCCCATCGGGCCAGGAACTGGTACATAATTAACTAAAACATCTGTATTGGTATTTTGAGTTTCTACAACTTGTGCAGCATAACTTGATTTTTTTGCACCAGGGAAGTCCATTGATTTAGAAACAGCCATGGTGACATTATCTCACAGTATTATTCACAGATATACGAGAAAGACATGTGAAATTTATCTGCCTGATCTAATACAAAAGGAGAATTATGATCAAATGGCTCATCTAAAGAACTAGACTTTAAATTCCAAACTGTCATAGTGGTGCTTGATGGTGCAAGATGCCCTTTAATGCTATAGTGATCTGTTGCACCGTTATTTGAATTATGAATTGATCCACCATAAACATCTGTGTGATACTTTGATGCAAATGGGATTGTTAAAGAATACTGTCCAGTTCCAAAATTAGTAACGGTAGTAAATAAAACATCTATTTGAACAGTTACTAAATTTCCAATCTTAATATAAGATCCTGTTGCTGGAGTTCCAGTAAAAGTTAATCCAGTTCCAGACCATACTGGTGAATATGAATGAATTGTAGAAGTTACTAGACCATCATCAATTGGAGATACATCAAGTGAACCAATATTAGGATGTGTAAAACGTGCCATTACGAACCAGACTCCAGTCTTGCTTTTAGAACTGCAAGTGACATACCATTAGAAGATGCGACTGCATATATTGCATCATTACCGTTTAGTTCAATCGATAAAGAATGATTTGGCATAATTCTAAATCCGTAGTTTGTTGATGAAACTGTGTCGGATCCACCAATATAAATATAACCAGTAGAATTTACATTTTGTAATGTAATGTCGATTCCAGAATGCTTACCATTTGGAGTAAGTCTTGTAGGTGTAGTGTTTGATAAAACTGTTAATCCGTGGTCCATAATTACTCCTTATTTAACCTTGTAGGTTTTTCCATTTATTTTTATTATTGAAGGAACATTGTCTTTTTTGTCAGTTACCTTAACTACCGCCATTACAAACTTCCTCCAGGAGAAACATCTCCAAGTACATAAATAGTACCTATTACTGGAGTCCAAGTAATATCGTTTATATCATCTGGAATTATAATCTGTAAATCAAATGGTAATTCTGCAACTGTTGAGGTATATTTTGTACCCCAGTTTTCTGTTACTGATGGAAGAGCGGTAACTGTGACATAACCTTCTGATGCGCTACATTCTAGTGCGTCTAATACATCTCCAGATTGGTCATATGCTGTTGCTTTATAGGTCCATCCATCAGTATTGTAATATGTAACTTCGTCATTTTCAAAAAATTCAATTTTTAATGTTGCGGTATCTCCACGTACAACTCTCCATTGAAGCGATGCTGGATCTGCACCAAATATTTCAGGACCGCAAGAATTTACCATAATAGAAAGATTATACCATGAATATAGACTTGCCCCAAGGTCGGTGGGTATGAGAGACAGACCAAAGGGGCAAGCAATTAAAAGTATATCATATAGGTATAAAACGGACATTTGGTATTGTAAGTGTTTGCATTATAAAATTCTATATGGTATAGTGATTACAGGGTTTGTAGGGGGCTTTGCACTGAGAGATGCAATCTTACTTCCACCAATAGATGTAATAAAAATCTATGGGGGGAGGGGGGGCTTTCCCTAAAAGATAAACTCTTATATATTATATATATTACTTAGTGGTTTTAGAGATATGATCTAGCAAAACATCAAACATCTTATCTATCTTTCTGTGAAGTTCTTTTCTGTCCTCTTCAGCAATTTTTGATGTTTGTTCTAAACGTGTAATTTGATCTTTCATAGAAGATCCAGAATTTGGTTTTAATTCTTCTAAATAATGTTTTACCATCCACTTGATACTTCCTGCAGCAAATGCTACAATGGTACATATTGAAACAATTAGCGCTGCCCAGGATTCAATTGACATGATAAAACATATTATAAGGGGAATTTTATAAAAATGAAAACTGAGATACTACGCACATTGGAGTACTCTACAAATTTGATAATATCCCCAGATATGGATGGTTTCGTTTCGGCGCAGTTACTAAATCGCTATAACGGATCTAAGGTCGTAGGCACATATGACAAAAATATTCTTTGTCTTTCGGAAGGTGTAAGTCCCAGGGATTGTTTGTTCGTTGATTGCGATATGAATCACCCAGATTATGTTTCGATTGGCAATCATATGCGTTTGGCAAATGATAATATGTCGTCGAAAAGTTTTAACCCCAATATTCATTTCGGCATAACTAAGTACAGCGACAAGTTTCCATTCGCAACCGCTTATTTAATTGCTTTTGCAACAGGAATTCAAACATCGGCGACAGAGATGATACGCATGGCCTACGCTGACTCTACCCTACGCAATATGGATAATTACAGCGATAACATGCGAACATGGTCTGATAGGATGATATGTCCTGCAGTTGAGTATGTTATTTATGAAACCGAGTATGCCAGACAAATTGACGACGGTATACGAATCAAGTATCCAAACCAATCATTTTCGTCCAAAAGATATGGCAAGGAGCGGTATATACAAACCCTTAATGAGGCATTTGTCCAAGAGGGGTTATCTCACGATATTCTCAATAGGGGATATAAATACCAAACCGATAAAGTTGGTTTGACCACTATGAAGAAATATATGTGTGATATTTTCTCATATGCTGAAGTGTTTGGAGGAGAGTATTCTGTTACGTATTATGATAAAATGGATTGGTGAGCGATGATGTTAAATTTACTGATCTGTTTGATCCTTCTCAGCCAAGAAGTGATAGAGATTTAATTGAGTCCCGCCTAGAAATATGCAATACCTGTGAATGGTTTAGCAGAACTATGGTAAAATGTAAGAAGTGTGGCTGTTTTATGAAACTTAAGACAACCTTAAAAAGTGCAAAATGTCCAATAGGAAAGTGGTGAAATATGAACAAAGAAGAGATTGTTGATTTTATGCTAGATAGCATTAATAGAGATAATCGTGAAATATGTGAAGCCAATGGTATGCCTTCTGATCAAATTGACATGCAGATACAGCAAAGCCAGCAGAGTCTTTCTCATATGATGTCTAATCTTTATACTAGAATGAAGGAGGAGGGTTTACTTGCCTAAATTTAGATACCGTGCAATTCCTTCCAACGTTGAAGCAGAATATACTCGAAATACAGAACGAGATATTTATGAATCACTTGGTCAGGTTGATTTCACTAAAGCAGAACTTATAGTAGATGCAGAAACACCAGAAGAATCTGAAAAGATTCGTATGGGTATTACTGATATCCGTATGTGGGAGTTAATAGAAGATTAATTCTTTTCACAAGAACAATCATCGCAACACTGTTCTTTAAAAAGTTTTAATGCCAAACCATCGTTTTCTGGTCTGCCAATATCTTCCCAAAACTTTTCTCGTCCCATATTGTCAGTTTCTGAAATTTTTTGTGATTCTGTCATATTGATGTCCATCCTTGTAGTTCGGCTTTACCTGATGCTATCCATTCTCTATGTAGTTCATGTTGATAAGGCCAATTAGTTTCATGTGTATACCCGCCACATAATGAACATACATCTTCTTTCATATCTTTGTATATATGTATGCACTTACTCATCTTTGTAGTGATCCTTACATACAAAAATTATTAAGTACCCGTCTGAATTTATTCCCGCACTTGGATTATTGCAAAATTGACATTTGCTTGCACGATCAATATTTCTTTCTTTTAGAAATTCCAAGTATTGTGCTACATACGGATCTTTTGGAAGTGGATAATTGCTCATGATTTCATTATACCAAAAATCTGAATTTTTTGCTGAGATGTATGATGCAAGAAATAAAAAAATAAAACAAAAAATAATAGTGAGCACATAATAATAAAATAAAAAATAAAAGTAACACGGATCGGGGAAGAGACCCGTGCCACCTTTGTTTTTCTAATTGTGAAGGGGAAGGGTGCCCTGTATGTATCCGTCAATACCAAGTAAATCGCAAGTAATTTTTACTCGTTGATTTTTCTTTAGTGATTTCTTATACATGTCAATAAAGTAATAAACATTTTCTTTTGTAGGCAAGTCCATGTTCATAGTCTTACCATTCATACTAGTTATAATCATTTTCATTTAGCAATTCCTCTTTCTCTTGTTGTGTTGCTTTGTGATACCCTGCTGGGCTTCCGTATTTAGTTATCCATGCTAACCTTAGTTGTTGTTCATGTGAGTATGTCATAACACACACTCACAAGGCTCAACATCATAATCAGTATCGTTACCCCAAAAGATAACGCCATGTCCGTTACACTCTTGACATTCAATTCTAGTTATTGCGTTTATCATTTATTTATCCTTTCTTAGTTAGGTAGAACATCTATTCCGTAGTATTCTACGGCTTCAGGTAATCTCATCATACCCTTGTAATCTCGGCATGAGTAGCAGATAGCGTTCCACCCGTCTGTAAGAGATGAGCAGAATACGCAGATTTTATCTGTTACACAGTAGTTATTTTCTACTAGGTATTCAATTATTTCGTTTTTATTTAGTGTAGTCATTTTAGACCTACCTTTCTTTTTTCTATGCCCTTAGTCTAGCAGGGGGGTCTGACATTTTGGCTACTTATTTGCTAAGGCTCACTGTGATTTATCTCACATTTATTTGCTTAGGCTCATTAGCCAATTTGTCCTTTATTTAATTGTTATAGGAGTATCCTAACATAAAAATCTCAAAAAGTCAAGTCCTAACACGGCGTGTCGCATGTGGTGTTGGTCACATGTCCAATATGTCCGAATTTCACGTCCCGATGTGGTGTAGGTCACATGTGATGTACCTCACAATGTCCGAATTGCCCTATTTATACCCCTCAAAATGTCAGTGGTCTATGTTAGACTTTAGTCATTGAAAGGTTGAGAAAGGTTCTCAACAAAAGAAAGGAAAACAAAATGTTTTCACTAAACTATAAAACAAATGGTGGTAATAGTTCCACTACTCTACTAGTACCTTCTGAGGAATACGCAAATAGTTTCCTCGACTTAGTTGCTGAAAAGCAAGTAATAGATGAGGTAACACTTACCTATCTACCTAACTACACACCTAGCAATCGCAAGGTGTATGCTACTACTAGAAGTTGGGAGTAGTAATAATGAGTATTGAAATCTTTCGTATAGATGAAAATGGTGCTGGTTGGGTACCACTATCTGAGGCTACTACTTCAGAAACACTAGACATTGAATTAGGTATAATCACTAATCAAGTGACTATGCATTGTTTCAAGTGCCATGTAGTTATTCCTCGTGGTAATGTTTGTGTAAATCATAAAAATGTAAAAGGAGGTATTTACTTTGACTAAGAAAAATGTTCTTATCAGTTTCGTTACTGAAGCAGAAACAGATCTAAATGCTGTTTTTGATTTAAACAAAATTTTTCTAGCGTTGTCAGAAAACGATTTGAAAAAGTTTGATGTGTTTGATGTTCTAGATGTTGTAGAATAAATAAAAACTTTTGCGGAATAAAAACCGCAAAATTTTCACGTCCCCCGCAGTCGGGCGTGTCGCATAAGATGTGGTGTAAATCACTTTAAAATGTCCGAATTGTCCAGCGTGTCGATTTGACTTTTTGAGATTTTTCTGCTAGTATTCTACTATAACAATTAAATAAGGGTATGAGCCTAGCAAATAAACCGAAAGGGTGAGCCTAGCAAATAAGACCCTAAAACTACTAAAGAAAGGTTGGTTCAACTCATGGACTATTTAGACTATATGGACGAAATCTACGAGGAACTCGTGGAAGAATTCGGACACGAAATTGAGGCTAAGTGTGAGCATAATCACACCGCCTAAGCGTGTGTCAAATTTGACTTTTTGACCAAAAAATGAAATAATAGAATTATTAGAAACTAAAGAAAGGTGACAACTAATGTCAGCAAATCTATACACTATCGAAAGCCTACTTATTGGCAAAACCTATCGCTCAAAAACTCTAACAGGTGAAATCATCTCAGCAGAAAAACACCCTGCTTGTGTATGGTATGAGAACGCTGAGGCGTATCTTGTAGAAGTTAGAAATCAAAATGGCGGTTATGCTTACCGCACACTAGCAGTTAGGACTAATGACTAATGAAATTACACGAATTTCAAGAACTAATCAAGGCGCAACAGAAAGCGCAACAATTGACAAACTTAGAGAAAATCGCTAAAATTGTAGAAACAACAACTAAGAAAGGTAAAAACTAATGACTACAACAACTTACACAGATTTCCCATTCACCGCTCAGGGTGTAAATTTTATTTCACGAGTTTATTCTAACTCAGAATTTCTACCACAAATTCAAAACTTGCCAGCAGGCGTATTTGAAAAACTAAATGAGGATGCGGTGCGTGACATAATTGGTGACCCATCCAAACTTTCTACTGATGAACTAATCAGAGAACTAGAAAGAATAAATGAAGGTGGAAGCCATGCGTTTATTCTATTAGGGGGAACTCTCTAATGATGACACGAAAAGACTATGTTCAAACTTCAAACATTCTAAAAGGATTTGCGGATGAAATTCATCCCCAAGTCTTTGAGGATTTAGTGGAGGAATTCGCTCAATACTTCGCAAGCGATAACGAAAGATTTGATAAAGCAAAATTTGAAAAGGCTTGCGGTGTTGATGAGTTAGGGTTGATCCCTGTATGAGCAGATTTCTAACAATACTTACACAATTATTTTTATTGCTCTCAATTTATTTTATACTAAGAGGCGCAAAAAATAATTAAGTAACAAAAAAATTTTTTCCCTAAAATTTTCTGGGAAAAAATTCACGTGGCGTTATCCACAGGTTATCCACAATGTGAATTAGGACACAATTATTTAGTTTTACGGCGTGTCGATTTGTTTTTACGGATAAAAAATGATAGGCTGGAAGCCTAAAAATAAAGAAAGGAAATTCAATGAGAAGTTATTCAATTGAAGATTTACTTGTCGGACAGTATTACAGACCGACTTCTTTTGCTCGTAAATATCAGGGCGGAGAAATAAATTTTGCTGAAAAGCGTGATGATGTATGGGTAGGTACAGATTATCAAGCCTATTCAATTCGGTTCAATGGAAATCGTTGGGCTACTATTGCTGTAAAAGTATCAGACCTATAAGAAAGGAAAATAAATAAAATGGGATTAGATATGTATTTAAGTGCTCGTAAGCACATTAATAAAATTGAATGGGATAAACTTGATCGTGATAGCGATACAAGATATTCTGAGGCTACCGCTTCACAATGGACTGATGTGGTAAATGCTGCTGGTGTTGCTACTCTTGTAGATGTAGAAAGTATCTATGGTGTAGATGTATCTGTAAATGTAGCCTATTGGCGTAAGTCTAATCAGATACACAATTGGTTTGTTATCAATGTTCAGCGTGGTGAAGATGACTGCGGTGAATACTATGTATCTCATAATAAGATAAAGGAATTAGTAAATA